>Ga0182015_10004900_pt1 | contig 14157 bp, 9 predicted proteins | sample 712P3MmetaG_FD_120478 | JGI IMG/M metagenome (GOLD analysis project Ga0182015, IMG submission 120478) | Permafrost microbial communities from Stordalen Mire, Sweden - 712P3M metaG | ecosystem: Environmental > Terrestrial > Soil > Wetlands > Permafrost | place: Sweden: Stordalen | collected...
AGGTCGACCTGGGTCAGGGGTGCCATCTCGGCAGTGGTTCGGATCCGGCCGGTATCCGCCGGCTGGATCCGAACCACTAACTTGATCTTGTGACCACTGTGACTACCGTGATTAATGCGGCGTCTCGTCAGGTCAGCGCCGCGAGCGCCGCCGTGAGGCGCGGCGCCAGGTTCGCGGGCTCCACCCGGTCAAGCTGCACGCCATCGCAGCCGACCCATCCGGCGGCCTCGACCAGTGCCCTGGCCATCGGCTCGGCGGCCGCCGGCGTGTCCAGCGACAGCTGGCGGGCGATCAGCGTCCGTCCGCTGCGGGCCGGATCCACCCGGCCGAGCAGCCGGCCCCTGGCGAGCAGCGGCATGGTGAAGTACCCGTGCACGCGCTTTGGCCTGGGCACGTATGCCTCCAGGCTGTGCTCGAAGCCGAACATCCGCAGGGTGCGCTTCCGGTCCCAGATGAGGGAGTCGAACGGCGACAGCAGCGTGACCCGGTGGCGGCCGCGGCTCGCACCTGGCCGTCCGGCGGCGGACGCCAGGTCAAGGGCGGCCGGATCCGCCCAGCCCGGCACCGCGGTCCCGTCGCTGCCGATCATGACGGGTGTCAGCCCGGCCGCGACCGCCACGTCGCTGGCGGCGGCCGCACTCTTGAGCGGGCCATGACTGAAGTGCCGCAGCCGCTGGTAGTCGACCAGGTCCGCCCTGGTGACGACGCCCAGCGCCCGGGCGGCCACGCTCGCCATCCGGATGACGCATTCGTCGTCGGACGGGCGGGCGCCCAGCAGGGCGTCCGGCAGCACGCGCTCGGGCAGGTCATAGACCCGCCGCCAGCCTGTCCGCCGGGAGCAGATCACGTCGCCGACGTCGAGCAGCCACTCCACGGCGATCTTCGTATCGGACCAGTCCCACCAGGCGCCGCCGTTCTTGGCGCCGCCAAGCTGCGTGGCGGTCAGCGGGCCCTCGGCCCGGATCCTGGCCAGCACCTCGGCGCAGACCCGGTCATGGCTCTGGTGCCAGCGCAGGCCGCGGGCCCGCAGTGCCCGCCGCCGGAACTCGTAGTACGGCCATTCCTCGATTGGCAGCACGCAGGCGGCATGTGACCAGTACTCGAACGCGCCGGGCTGGCCGGGACTCCAGTAGGCGCGCTCGATGCGGCTCCGCGGGATGGCGCCGAGCCTGGCGTAGGCAACCAGCTCATGCGAGCGGGCCAGGACGCTGATCGTGTCGAGCTGGACCCCGCCGAGCTGCCGGAGCATGCCCGGCACTCCGCCGCGCCGCCCGCCGGTGCCGATCATTCCCTGGGCGCGCAGCGTCATCAGGCGCGCGTCAGCTGGCGTCAGGGTGAGCTCAGGAGCCGGATGCGAAAGGCTGGCCACGAGCTGAGAGCGTAGCCCGCGGTTCTGACAGTCAGCCGGGGCAGCTACCAGCCCCCCGGGGATCTGGCACCAGGCACGGGGTCAGCTACCCGTCCCCGGAGATCAGCTGCCAGTCCGGGGGTCAGCTGTCAGGACCGGTGGGTTTAGTACCAGTCCTCGAAGATGTTGGTGGCGATCGCCAGCAGGCCGCCTACGGCGGCGAGCGCCAGCGACGCCCAGAACAGCCACCAGGTCGGGCCGAAGACGAGGGCCAGCCCTCCGGCCACGAACGCGATCACGATCAGGGTTACCGCGATCCAGGAGACTGCCCGGCCGTGGAACGCCGGGTAGGGCGTGAATGCCCCGCTCTGATGGGGGGCCAGCTCGCGGTCGCCGGGGCTGGCCCCGGTGATCGCCGGGTCCGCCGCTGCCTCGCCCGTGGTGCTTGGTTGCAGCTGGTCCGTCATGCGCGCTGCTCCTCTCGTCATGTCCCGCCACCAGTACCATCATTGTGGTCAGGGACTCCCGGCGGGCAGCACCCGCCCCCTCTTGTATGGTCCTTATCGCCCGTGCTCGGCATCACCCCTCCTCTCGCCTACCATGGCTTAGGAACAGGGTGACACCAGTTCCGCCGCCGGCCGCCCGCTGCCCGGCCAGCAATTGGCCCGTTGCGGCGAGACGGCAACAGTGCCAAGCAAGCATGCCGATCCGCGAGGAGCGCGACGAGAAGTGCCAGTCATCATCGATAGTGTCCTTCGCGCTGGCGAAGGCAAGATCCTGCGCAAGCTCAAGCGGCTTGCCCATCAGGTCAACTCGATCGAAGAGGACTTCGCCGCGCTGAGCGACGCCGAGCTGCGGGCGATGACCGACGAGTTCAGGCAGCGCCACTCCGGCGGCGAGTCACTCGACGACCTGCTCCCCGAGGCGTTCGCCGCCGTGCGCGAGGCCGCCAAGAGGACCATCGGCCAGCGGCTGTTCGACGTGCAGCTGATGGGCGGCGCGGCGCTGCACCTGGGCAACATCGCGGAAATGAGGACAGGTGAGGGCAAGACGCTCACCGGCGTGCTGCCCGCGTACCTGAACGCGCTGAGCGGCAAGGGCGTGCACATCATCACCGTGAACGACTACCTCGCCAAATTTCACGCCGAGTGGATGGGCCGGGTGCACCATTTCCTCGGCGTCGAGGTCGGCTGCATCCTGGCCCAGATGGAGCCGGACGAGCGCCGCAAGCAGTACGAGGCTGACATCACCTACGGGACCAACAACGAATTCGGCTTCGACTACCTCAGGGACAACATGGCCTGGGGGCTCGACGAGCACGTCCAGCGCGGCCATGCGTTCGCCATCGTCGACGAGGTTGACTCGATCCTCATCGACGAGGCCCGGACCCCGCTGATCATCAGCGGGCCCGCGGACCAGAACAGCCGCTGGTATCTCGAATTCGCCAAGATCGCGCCCCGGCTGCGGCGGGGCGAGGATGGCGAGGGCGACTACGAGGTCGACGAGAAGAAGAAGACGGTCGGCATCCTCGAGATCGGCGTGGAAAAGGTCGAGGACTGGCTCGGCATCGAGAACCTCTACGAGTCGGTGAACACGCCCCTCGTCAGTTTCCTCAACAACGCGCTGAAGGCCAAGGAACTGTACAAGAAGGACAAGGACTACGTCGTGATCGACGGCGAGGTCCTGATCGTGGATGAGTTCACCGGCCGGATGCTGCACGGCCGCCGCTACAGCGAGGGAATGCACCAGGCCATCGAGGCCAAGGAAGGCGTGCAGATCAAGGACGAGAACCAGACGCTCGCCACGATCACGCTGCAGAACTATTTCCGCCTGTACGAGAAGCTCGCCGGGATGACCGGCACGGCGACCACCGAGGCGAACGAGTTCCACCAGACCTACAAGCTCGGCGTGGTCCCGATCCCCACCAACAAGCCGATGATCAGGATGGATCAGCCTGACCTGGTCTACCAGACCGTGCAGGCCAAGTTCCAGGCGTGCGTTGACGACATCGTCGGGCGGCACCAGGCCGGGCAGCCCGTGCTCGTCGGCACGACCAGCGTGGAGAAGTCCGAGATCGTCTCCAAGATGCTCAAGCGGCAGGGCGTGCCGCACGAGGTACTCAATGCCAAGTACCACGAGCGCGAGGCGGCGATCATCGCGCAGGCCGGCCGCAAGGGCGGGGTCACCGTCGCCACGAACATGGCCGGCCGCGGCACGGACATCATGCTGGGCGGCAACCCGGAGTTCATCGCCGACCTTGAGCTGCACCAGCGCGGGCTGTCCCCGGTCGAGACGCCGGAGGACTTCGAGGCGGCGTGGCCGGAGGCGGTGGAGAAGGCCAGGCGGGCGGTGGCCGAGGAGCACGAGGAGGTCGTCGCGACGGGCGGCCTGTACGTGCTCGGCACCGAGCGGCATGAGTCACGCCGGATCGACAACCAGCTCCGCGGCCGGTCCGGCCGCCAGGGCGACCCGGGCGAGTCCAGGTTCTACCTGTCGCTTGAGGACGACCTGATGCGGATGTTCAACGCGGAGAAGGTCGCGCACTTCATGGAATGGCTGAAGACGCCGCCGGAGGTGCCGATCGAGTCGAAGGCGGTCAGCCGCTCGATCAGGTCCGCCCAGACGCAGGTGGAGCAGCAGAACTTCGAGATCCGCAAGGACCTGCTCAAGTACGACGACGTGATGAACCGCCAGCGCCACGTCATCTACGACGAGCGGCGCAAGGTGCTTGAGGGCGAGGACATGCACGTGCAGATCCGCGACATGGCCAATGAGGTCGTCGCGGGCTACGTCGCCGCCGCGACCAGCGAGGGCTTCCCCGAGGAATGGGACCTTGATCAGCTCTGGCGGGCGTTCCGCCAGCTGTACCCCGGCGGCCTCACTATCGATCAGGCGATCGAGGAAGCCGGCGGCGACCGGGCGGGCCTGTCCACGGACTTCCTGACGGAGATCGTGCAGCAGGATGCGCAGGCGGCATACGACCGCCGTGAAGAGGAACTGACGCCCGACGTGATGCGGGAACTGGAGCGGCGCGTCGTCCTGTCCGTACTGGACCGCAAGTGGCGGGAGCACCTGTACGAGATGGACTACCTGCGGGACGGCATCGGGCTGCGCGCGTGGGCACAGCGCGACCCGCTGGTGGAATACCAGCGGGAGGGCTTCGAGATGTTCGGCGAGATGATGGAGGGAATCAAGGAGGAGTCGGTCGGCAGCCTCTTCAACCTCCAGGTGCAGATGCAGGAAGGCCCGATCGTCGAGGAAGCGGATCCGGGTGCCGGCCCGCAGCCCGGGACGGCCCCGGCAGGCACCGCCGTGAACGGCGGCCAGCCCGGCCGGCCCCGGCAGGCCCGGCAGGCCCGGGCGGCCCCGCCGCGTGCTGCCGCTCAGGCCGCGCAGGGTGCCCCCGCGATTCCGGCGGGCCTCGCGCCCCGCGGGCCCGGAACGCCGCAGCGGCCCGGCCGCCTGCAGTACAGCGCGCCGAGTGAGGACGGGACAGGCAAGTCCGAGCAGCGGACGGAGTCGGCGGGCGGCGCTCGCGCCGCCGTCAGCGGCAGGGTCGGCAGGAACGACCTGTGCCCGTGCGGGTCTGGCCGTAAGTACAAGCGCTGCCATGGCGATCCGCGTAACGGGCAGGGCGCCTGACTCAGGCAGCCTCCACCGCCACGGCGACCCACCGCGCCCCGTGCGCCGCGCGGCCCGGGCTGGCCCGGCGCGGGCCGTCCCGCTCAAGCCGGATGGCCAGCGCGCGCACCCTCGGGCCGATGCCGACGATCACGGTCATCTCCACGACGTCGGCGGACGGCCGGTAGGTAACAACGCGCCGCACCCGGGGCTGCTCGCCTGCCGCCAGCAGCGGCCCGAGGTGCTGGATATGCCGCCGCGCGCGCTCGGTAGTCCACGGCTTGATCTGGCGCGGCGGGCGTGAGCCGGCCAGCGTCTCCGCGAGGACCTGGGCGAACTGGCTTGGCCAGCCGGGTGGTGCCGCCGGGCCGCGGGCCGGCGATCCAGCCGCAGCCGGCCCGCGCTCATGCACCCGCCGCTCGCCCGCCGGCCTCCGCTCGCCCGGCGGTGTCCGCTCGCCCGGCGGTGTCCGCTCGCCCGGCGGTGTCCGCTCGCCCGCGGGCACCCGCCTGCCGCGGCCGGGCCGCTGGCCCGCGGCGACCTCATCGTCGTAAGGCGGCGCGGAGTCGGGGATCGCGAGCATGCGCACCGCGACGGCATCCGGCAGCGGGCGCCGCTCCGCAGGCGGCCGGGCAAAACCGGGCACCAGCGGCAGCACCACGGGCGTGCAGGATAACGTCCCTGCGGCCGGCTCGCCGGGCACGTGCTGCGCTCTTGCTGGGGCTGCGGGATCCGATGACATGGTGACCTCCGGGGAAGCACGCGCGCGTCATTTACTCATCCCGGCGCCTTCGGCCGGTGGCCGGATCAGGCCCCGGAGGCGCCTGTGATTTCCGGCTTGCCTGAGTTGTACCTGCCGCCGGCGACATTTTGCCGGCCAGGGCGCGGCCAGGCGCGGTCACGCCCGGCCCGGCAGCCCCCGGCCCGGCGGCCCGGACCCGGCGCAGGACCGGAATGCCGGAGCCGGTTCAGGACAGGAATGCCGGGGCCGTCCGGCGGGTTCAACACTCGGTGAAGGCCTGAATAGCGCCGACTGCCATCTGGAGAGAAAGTGTCGCTGCCGCCCCTGGTCACGCCCGCCGCAGACCTCAGCGTTGATGAGGTCAGGCGATACTCGCGCCACCTGATCATTCCTGATGTCGGAATGACCGGGCAGAAGCGCCTGAAGAACGCGCGGGTGCTGTGCGTCGGGGCCGGCGGGCTAGGCTCTCCCGCCCTGCTGTACCTGGCGGCGGCCGGCGTCGGCACCCTCGGCGTCATCGACTTCGACGTGGTGGACGAGTCGAACCTGCAGCGCCAGATCATCCACGGCCAGTCCGATATCGGCAGGCCGAAGGCGGAGTCAGCGCGCGACAGCATCAAGGAGATCAATCCTTACGTCGAGGTCATCGTGCACGAGACGCAGCTTGACTCCGACAACGCGCTGGAGATCTTCGCCCAGTACGACCTGATCGTCGACGGTACCGACAACTTCGCCACCAGGTACCTGGTCAACGACGCCTGCGTGCTGCTCGGCAAGCCCTACGTGTGGGGATCGATCTACCGCTTCGACGGCCAGGCCAGCGTTTTCTGGGCCGAGCACGGCCCGTGCTACCGCTGCCTCTACCCGGAGCCCCCGCCGCCGGGCATGGTGCCGTCCTGCGCCGAGGGCGGCGTCCTCGGCGTGCTCTGCGCCTCGATCGGGTCCATCCAGGTCAATGAGGCCATCAAGCTCATCGTCGGGATCGGCGACCCGCTCGCGGGACGGCTGATGATCTATGACGCGCTGGAGATGAGCTACCGGACGGTGCGAGTCAGGAAAGATCCTGAATGCCCGATCTGCGGAAAGAACCCGACGATCACTGGCCTGATCGACTACGACGCATTCTGCGGGACGGTCTCCGAGGACGCGCAGCAGGCCGCGGCCGGCTCGACGATCACCGCCACGGAGCTGAAGGAGATGCTCGACCGCGGCGACGACATCTTCCTCGTCGACGTCAGGGAGCCGAACGAGTACGAGATCGTCTCCATCCCCGGCGCCGTCCTGATCCCGAAAGATCAGTTCCTCTCCGGAGCCGCTCTTGAGCGTCTTCCGCAGGACAAGCGGGTAGTGCTGCACTGCAAGAGCGGAGCCCGCAGCGCCGAGTGTCTCGCCGTGCTGAAAAACGCGGGCTTCGCTGATGCCGCGCATCTAGGCGGAGGTGTCCTCGCATGGATCAGCCAGGTCGATCCGTCGCTGCCTGCGTACTGAATCGTGATCGGGCAAACCTGGCCGCTGCGAGCCCAGGCAGGTTAACGGAGGCCGTAACATTCCGGTGTGGCCATCCAGCCGGAAAATCCGGGCACCGGTAGCAGGCCGGTGCATAACGACCGGGGAGAATTGCGCCATGCGCCCGTCGATCCGGGGCAATCCGCGCGTTCCGTGCCACCGGCCGCGGTCGCCTCGTTTCCGATCCTGTCGGCGGCCGGCCGCGGCAGGTGGCGTTTCGGCCTGATCCTGGCCGCGCTGGCGCTCGGGCTGGCCGGGCTGACCGCCTCGGCCGCGGGCATCGCCGTGCAGATACTGCCACGGCGCTTCAACACGGCGCAGCAGCAGCAGATCATGGCCTGGGAGTCCGCGCGGCACTGGCGGGTGCTGCCGGCCGGGAAGATCTTCCCGGCCACCGTCAGCTATCAGGTGCCGGCCTACGCGCTGGCCGCCGAGTCCGTGCTGCCGCTGACCGCGCACCGGGTGGGGATCGCCCCGCAGGCGAGCTGCGCGAGCGGGGCGGCATCCCCGGGCGTCGGTGCCGTGCTCGACCGGCATGGCTGCGCGAAAATGCTCAGGGCTACCTACATCGATGCGACCGGCAGCCTTGTCGTCACGGTAGGGGTAGCGGTCATGCCAGGGCAGGCCGCCGCCGAGGGCTCGGCCCGCGCCCTCCCGGTCCAGCAGGGACTGCGGTCGGGCGTGCGGCCGCTGGCGTACCGGGACACGCTGACCACGGGGTTCGGGGACGCGCAGCGGCAGCTGACCGCGGCCATCAGCAGGGGGCCGTACCTGATCCTGTCCGCGACGGGCTACGCCGATGGCAGGCCGCGGGTCCCGGGGTCGTCCGACCTTTACGACCAAGAGGAGATGACCAGCCTGGCCAACGGCGTTGCCGAGGCGATCGGGAGTCCGCTCGGCGCGCTGCCAGCATTGCCCCGCTGTCCCGGAGCCCCTGGATGCTGACCGCGCGCGCTGCCGGCTGCCGGCTGTCCCTCGGCTGCCTGCTGGCCCTGACCTCGGCGGTAGCCGCCAGCGCCACCGTGGTAGCGGGCCCGGCCAGCGCCGATAGCGTGCGAGACGCGCAGCAGTGGGTGCTGGACGCGGTCAACGCGCCGGCCGCCTGGCCGGTGAGCCAGGGGCAGGGGGTGACTGTCGCCGTGATCGACAGCGGGGTCAATCCCGGGGTGCCCGATCTGGTCGGCTCGGTCATCACCGGGCCCGACTACAGCGGTGTCAGCACCCCGTCGTCCAACCCTGAATGGGGCATGCACGGGACGTGGATGGCGTCGCTCATCGCCGGTCACGGGCACGGCTTCGACAGCGGGGTCAGCGGCGTGGCGCCGAAGGCGACGGTGCTCTCGATCCGGGTGCTCCCGGACAAGAAGGACCCGGCCTACAAGCAGTACGAGAATGAGCCAGCCAGCAAGGGCCAGCGGGCGCTCGCGAAGGCCATCATGTACGCGGTCAGGCACCGGGTACGCGTTATCAGCATGTCCCTGGGATATGGCTCGGCCAGCAAGGTCGTCAGGTCGGCACTCCAGTTCGCCTATCACCACAAGGTGGTGGTGGTGGCCTCGGCCGGCAATTCCGGCAATCAGGCATCCAACCGCGCGCAGGCGCACGCGCCTTACTCGTATCCCGCCGATTACCCTGGCGTGCTCGCGGTGGCAGCGGTCAATAAGGCCGGCAATCCGGCCTACTTTTCCAGCGACAATCTGTCCGTCCAGGTGGCAGCGCCCGGTGTCCGGGTCCTCGCACAAGGCAATAACGGGCAATATTGGCTGGTCAACGGCACCAGCCCGGCGTGTGCGCTGGCGGCGGGCGTGGCAGCCCTGATCAAGTCGGTGCATCCGGGCATGTCGTCGGCCCTCGTCGTCCGGGCCATCGAAGCCAGCGCGCAGCATCCGCCGGGCGGCTACAACGACCGGGTGGGGTTCGGCACCGTGAACGCCGCCGCGGCACTCACGGAGGCAAACCTCCTTGTCAAGTACGTGCCGGACGGGCGCGGCATCCGTACCAGCACTCATTTCGGCGGCGGCCGGGCGGCGATTCCGCCGCCCCCGATCCGCACCCGCGGCCTTCAGCAGCTCGTGCTTTTCTGCCTGCTGGCCGCCGCCTGCCTGGCATTGACCGTGATCGCCGCCAGTCGGCTCATCCTGGCCAGGGCACAGGGAGCCGGGCCGGGCGGGCCGGTGCTGGCGATGGCGCGATCAGCCGTGAGCCAGCCGTACGCCACCGGACCGCACGGCACCGGGCCGTACGCCGCCGAGGAAGGCCAGGCCGGGCCGGACGGGGCTGCGCTGGACGGGATCGAGCCAGACGGGATCGAGCCAGACCGAGCCGCGCTAGACGCCGCTGGGCCAGACCGAGCTGCGCCGGATGGCGCCGGGCTGGCCGGGGCCGGGCCGTACGCCGCCGGGCAAGGCGGGCCGGGGACGGACGGGACCGCGCCCGACGGGACCGTGACGGACGGAACCGTGACGGACGGAACTGCGGCGGACGGGACCAGGCCGGATGGCGCCGGGCTGGCCGGGGCCGGGCCGTATGCCGCCGGGCCGGACGCCGGCCGCATGAACGGGGCCGGCCAGGACGCTAGTCCTTCGAACGGCGCGGCCCAGGACAGCGGTGACCCGCCCCGCCACGCGCCGCCAGTCCAGCGGCCGGATACCGGCTGGTCCTGGTACCGGGACCAGTACCGCGATGCCGCTAACAGCGACGAAGAGGCAACGTCCGAGCAGTCGCAGCCCGGGCAGGCAGACGGCGAGTGAAGGCCGGAACGCGGGCTGGCCCGGGCACCGCGGCGCGCGGCCAGGCGCGGACGGCGCCGGGCGGCATGCCCGATGACTTCGCCAGCCGCGTGCTTGACGTGGTGGAGGCGATACCTCCCGGTCGCGTCATGTCCTACGGCGACATCGCCGACTACCTGGGCGGTGGCGGCCCGCGCCAGGTCGGCCGGGTCATGGCGCTGTGGGGCGGCGGGGTGGCGTGGTGGCGGGTCATCCACGCGGACGGATCGCTGCTGGCGGGCCACGAGCGGGAAGCCGCGGGCAATTACTCCGGCGAGGGCACGCCGATGCGGCCCGCGGCCGATGGCCGCCCCGGCCGGGTGGACATGCGGCGTGCTCGCTGGGATGGCGTGAGCTAACAAGCGCCTCCGCCAATCTCCGGCGGATGTCAGCAGGCTCTGCTGGAATGCCTTACTGACATGGAAACGCACCCGCCTGCCTACCGGCTGGTCCGCCGCGGCCTGCCGCCGGCCAGCCCGCCCCGGCTGGACGCGGACCAGCTCCGGGTAGTCAGCCATGCGAGCGGCCCGCTGCTCGTGCTGGCCGGCCCCGGCACCGGCAAAACCACCGCCATCGTGGCGGCCGTGGCCGACCGGATCGCCCGCCGCGGAATCGACCCCGGCCGGGTACTCGTGCTGACCTTCAGCCGTAAGGCAGCGCAGGAGCTGCGAGAGCGGATCACCTTGCGGCTCGGGCGGACCACCAGGGAGCCGCTTGCCCTGACCTTCCACAGTTACGCCTACGCGCTGGTGCGCAGGGAGTTCATGCTGGCCGGCGACGAGCCGCCGACGCTGCTGCCCGGCCCCGAGCAACTGCTGGAAGTTCGGCGGCTGCTGCACGGTGAGGCCGCGGACGGCGGGCCCGGCTGGCCAGAGCGGCTCCGTCCCGCGCTCGGCACCAGGGGGTTCGCCGCGGAACTGCGCGACTTCCTGCTCCGCGCGGCGGAGCGCGGCCTGGACGGACGGGGCCTGGCCAGGCTGGGCCGGCAGCGCGGCCGCGGCGACTGGGAAGCAGCAGGCGGGTTCCTGGACCGCTACGCCGCCCGCTTCGACCTGGCCCCGGTGCCCGCCTACGACTACGCGGAGATCGTCAGGATCGCCGGGCGCCTGCTCGGCCGGGCCGCGGTCAGGGACCGGGAACGGCGCGCTTACGACGTGGTGCTGGTGGACGAGTACCAGGACACTGACCCGGCGCAGGAGGAGCTTCTGCACGCGCTGGCCGGCGACGGCCGCGAGCTCATCGCGGTCGGCGACCCCGATCAGTCCATCTACGGCTTCCGCGGCGCTGACACTCGCGCCATCATGCGCTTCCCCGATCGCTTCCTCGCGCCGGACGGGCAGCCCGCGCAGGTGATCGCGCTGCGCACCTGCCGCCGCAGCGGCCCCGTCCTGCTGGCCGCGTCACGCCGGATAGCGCGCCGGCTGCCCGGCGCGCTTGGCGCGAAGACCCCGGATACCGGGCAGGCCCCGGATACCGAACGGGGCCATCGCGAGCTGGCTGCCCTGGCCGGGGCCGATCCGGGCGCGGTGCGAGTGATCATCGCCGCCAGCGCGACCCAGGAAGCCGCGGTCATTGCCGACACGCTCCGCCGCGCCCGCCTGATGGACGGCCTGAGCTGGTCATCAATGGCGGTGCTGGTGCGGTCGGCGACCCGGCAGGTGCCGCTGCTGCAGCGCGCCCTGGCCGCGTCGGGAGTTCCGGTGACCGTGGCCGGCGACGAGCTGCCGCTGGCCTCCGAGCCAGGGACCCGGCCGTTGCTGACGCTGCTGAACTGCGGCCTGCAGCCCGGCGCGCTGGACGAGGAGACCGCAGCCGAGCTGCTCACCGGCCCGCTCGGCGGCACTGACGCCATCGGCCTGCGCCGCCTGCGCCGTGCCCTGCGCAGCGCCGCGGAGGCCGCGGGCGAGCCGCTGCGGGACGACCCGATGGCAGCGGCGCTGCGCGATCCGCGTGAGCTGGCGCTGGCGAACTGGCCGGCCAGGCAGCTCGCCAGCGAGCAGGCGGCGGCGGCTCCCGGCAGGTCCGCCGCGGGCGACGCTGAGCGTCCCGCAGCCGGGCCGGCTCCCGCCTCGCCCATCGCCGCCGCGCGGCGGGTCGCCGCGCTGCTCGCGCTCGCCAGGCAGGCCGCGGCGGGCGGCGGCACGGCTCATGAGGTGCTCTGGGCGGTGTGGTCCGCCTCGGGCCTGGCGGATGCCTGGCAGGCGGCCAGCGCCGCGGGCGGCAGCAGGGGCGCCGCGGCGGACGCGGACCTCGATGCCGCCGCCGCGCTGTTCGACGCCGCCAGCCGGTTCGGGGAACGGCTGCCGCCCGGCTCGCCGCGGCTCTTCCTGGACAGCCTGGCCGGCCAGGAAATCGCCGGCGACACGCTGGCCGAGCGCAGCCCGCAGGGTGATGCCGTCACCGTCCTCACCGCGCACCGCGCCAAGGGCCTGGAGTGGGACCTGGTCATCGTGGCTGGCGTCCAGGAGGGCACCTGGCCGGATCTGCGGATGCGCGGCTCCCTGCTCGGCATGGACGAACTCGTCGACGCGGTGGCAGGCGATCAGGACCGCGCGGCCGCCGCCGACGCGGCGGCGGCGGCGCTGAGCTCCAAGCTGCTGGCCGAGGAGCGCAGGCTCTTCTACGTGGCGGCCACCCGGGCGCGCCGGGTGCTGGTCGTCACGGCGGCGGGCGGGGAGGACAGCGAGGAGCGGCCGTCCAGGTTCCTTGCCGAGCTGGCCGGCGACGAGATCGAGATCGAGCGCGTGGCCGCCGCGGGCCGCGGCTGGCTGTCGCTGCCCGCGCTCACCGCTGACCTGCGGCGCGCCGTCGCCGACCCGGCCGGCCCGCCGCAGCTGCGGCGGGCCGCGGCGGCCCAGCTGGCCAGACTTGCCGCGGCCGGGGTGCGCGGCGCGAGCCCGCTGCAGTGGTACGCGCTGACCGAGCTATCCGGACCCGGCGCGCTGACCGACGGGGAGGTGCGGCTATCACCGTCCCAGGTGGAATCGTTCACCAAGTGCGGGCTGCGCTGGCTGATCCAGTCCGCGGCCGGCGCGAACTCGCCCAGCGTCCTCGGCCATCTCGGCACGGTGATCCATGCCGCCGCGGTGCTCGCCGCGGACGGCGCCGACGATGCGGACATCACCAAGCGCATCGACGAGATCTGGCATCACCTTGATTTCGGCAGCGCCTGGTACAGCACGAAACAGCGGGAGCAGGCCGAGCGGATGGTCCGCAGGTTCCTGGACTGGCACCGGGCAAACCCGCGGGAGCTTGTCGCGGTCGAGCGGGAACTGCGCGTCCCGGTCGGCCGGGTACTGATCACCGGCCGGGTCGACCGGCTGGAGCGGGACGGTGACGGGAGCGCGATCATCGTCGACCTCAAGACCGGGACGAGCAAGCCGTCCGACGGCGAGCTGGACCGGAACCCGCAGCTCGGCGTCTACCAGCTGGCCGTCATGCTCGGCGCGTTCGAGGCGCTCGGGCTGACCGAGCCGGGCGGCGCCGAGCTGATCCAGGTCGGCAAGGCCGGCCTGACGTCACGGGCCAGGGTGCAGCGGCAGCGTCCGCTCAGGCAGGATCAGGACCCGGACTGGGCGCAGGAGCTAGTCGAGACCGTCGCGGCGGGAATGTCCGGATCCGTCTTCGAGGCGAAGGTGAATCCCGGCTGCCGGACCTGCCCGGTAGCGGCCTGCTGCCCGGTGCACGAACGGGGCGGGCAGGTGACCCCGTGACCGGCATCCGGTATTCCCCGGCGCAGCTCGCGCGGCTGCTCGGAGTGGCCGAGCCGACCGCCGAGCAGGCCGCCGTGATCTCCGCGATCCCGGGCCCGATGGCAGTGATCGCCGGAGCGGGCTCCGGCAAGAGCGAGACGATGGCCGCCCGGCTGGTCTGGCTGGTGGCCAACGACCTGGTCCGGCCGGAACGGGTGCTGGGCCTCACCTTCACCAGGAAGGCCGCGGCCGAGCTCGCGCAACGGGTCCGGGTCAGGCTGGACAGCCTGCGCAGTGCTGGTTTCGCCGGCCGCGCCGCCGGGGTCGCGAAGAGCGGTACCAGCCCAGGCCAAGCCGGCCCGGCCGGCCGGCCCGGCGGCGGGGCGGGCACTATCGGAGCCGGCCCAGGCGAAAGCGCGGCCGCCGGGGCGCCGGCGGCCGACGAGCTGCTCGGCGACCCGGTCGTCTCCACCTATCACG
>Ga0182015_10004902_pt1 | contig 14156 bp, 10 predicted proteins | sample 712P3MmetaG_FD_120478 | JGI IMG/M metagenome (GOLD analysis project Ga0182015, IMG submission 120478) | Permafrost microbial communities from Stordalen Mire, Sweden - 712P3M metaG | ecosystem: Environmental > Terrestrial > Soil > Wetlands > Permafrost | place: Sweden: Stordalen | collected...
GCCCGACCCGCTCGCCAGAGAATCCGTGCCGAATCCGTTCGGCGGAAGAAATTCTATTTTGAAAGTGGCCAGTTCGCCGGCAGCCGCCCATCTCGCCGACGCCGAAAATTTACCGTTGAAAAAACAAAATAAACAAAAATGAAAATATGAACAAAGAAACACAAGCAACCAGTAATGACATCGGCGCGCTCGCCGAAGACGCGCGCGCGTTGATGGCTGCCACTGCCGACGTGGCCGGAGAAAAAGTCGGGGAAGCCCGCAAGCGCCTCGCCGCCGCACTGGAACGTGGCAAGGAAATCGCGGGCAATGTCCGCGACAAGGCGGCCGCAGGTGCGAAAATCGCCGACCAGACCATCCGCGAAAATCCCTATCAAGCCATCGCCATTGGCGTCGGCGTCGGGGCGGTTCTCGGCTTTCTGGCCGCCCGCCGTTGTTCCCGCAACTGCGATTGATTTCGTTATGGAAGAATCCACCGTCAGCTTCAGGCAACTGGCCACGACCTCGAAACATTTTGCGCGGCGGCTGTTGACCATCGGAGAAAACCGGCTCGAACTTTTGACGGTGGAAGTGCAGGAGGAACGCGAACGTCTCCTGCGCGCTTTTCTTTTGGCCCTCGGCGTGGCGGCATTCGGTCTGCTCGCGGGACTTACGCTCACGGCTGCCATTGTGGTTTTGTTGTGGGCTTGGTCACCTGTGGCTGTCCTTCTGATACTGACTGCGCTTTACGGAACAGGAGGGATTTGTCTTTGGCAACGGCTCACCGGACTGCTGCGCGACTGGCAGACGCTTTCCGCCTCTCTCGACCAACTCCGAAAGGACCGCGCATGTCTGGAAAAAATCCTCGCATGAACCCGCTCGAATCGCGGAAAAAACTTTTGCTTGCGGAAAGTGAACTCAACCGCGCGCAACTGGTTCAGGAATGGCAGGCGCTGGCGGACGATTTTCACTTGCTCGCAAACCAGGCCAGAACCATCAGTTCCTTTGCGTCAGCCGCCACATCATTGGTTGCCGGCCTTGTGTCCTTCCGGCGCAAAAAGTCCGCGCCCGCTGCCAAAAAACCTTCTTGGCTGCAAACCATTTTCAAAAGCGCGGGTTTGATTTCCACCTTCTGGCAGGCGTTCCGCCCGCAAGGTCGCGAGCAAAAGGACAAATAGAAAGGCCACTAAGCATACCGATGATCCATCGTACCGCCCGAAAGCGTTTCATGCAGCAATCATCGGACATCCGCAGGGTCGCATTTCTCGGCGATTATCTGCCAAGGAAATGCGGCATCGCCACTTTCACGACGGATTTGCGCTGCGCGGTGGCGGTGGAGTTTCCGGCGCTGCAATGCCTCGTCGTGCCAGTCAATAATCTCGCAGACGGTTACGATTATCCGGCGGAAGTACGATTCGAGATTGCGGAGCAGGATTTGCCATCGTATCTGCGCGCGGCGGATTTTCTGAACATCACGGACGTGGACGCGGTTTGCGTGCAGCATGAGTTCGGGATTTTCGGCGGGCCGGCGGGCAGTCATGTGCTGGCGTTGCTGCGCGAATTGCAAATGCCAATTGTAACAACGCTGCACACAGTTCTGCGCGAGCCGAACGCGGAACAACGACGCGTGATGCGCGAGTTGATCCGGCTTTCGGCGCGACTCGTGGTGATGAGCGAACGGGGTCGCGAATTTCTACGCGAAGTATATCATGCGCCGGAAAACAAAATTGATCTCATTGCACACGGTATTCCCGATATGCCGTTCGCCGACCCGAATTATTTCAAGGACGAATTCGGTGTGGCGGGCAAGCAGGTGTTGCTTACGTTCGGTTTACTGTCGCCGAACAAGGGCATCGAGTTTGCGTTGCGGGCGTTGCCGGAAATCATTCGGGAATTCCCAAACGTCGTTTACATCGTGCTGGGGCAGACGCATCCGAATCTACTGCGCGATGAGGGCGAGGCTTATCGCCTGAGCCTGGAGCGGCTGGCCAAAGACCTTGGTGTGCAAAAAAACGTCGTATTCTTCAACCGCTTCGTCGAGCTGGAGGAATTGATGCGGTTTATCGGTGCGGCGGACATTTACCTCACGCCTTATTTGACCGAGTCACAAATCACGTCGGGCACGCTGGCCTACGCGTTCGGTGCGGGCAACGCCGTGGTGTCTACGCCTTACTGGCACGCGGCGGAATTGCTGACGGCGGAACGCGGCAAACTTGTGCCGTTCCGAGATGCGAAGGCCATCGCGATCGCTGTCGTCGAGTTGCTGCGCGACGAGCCATTGCGTCACTCAATGCGCAAGAACGCCTACAAACTGGGGCGCGACATGGTTTGGAGTCGCGTCGCGCAACTCTATGCGAAGTCGTTCGAGCAGGCGCGGAAGGATCACAATTTTGTCGGGCGGAAATCTTCCCCCATCAAGACGCTCGACGAACAGCCCGGGCAATTGCCGGAGTTGAAGCTGGATCATTTGTTTCGGATGAGCGATTCGACCGGAATTTTTCAGCACGCCAGTTTCACCGTGCGGAATTTCGCCGAAGGCTATTGCACGGACGACAACGCGCGCGCTTTGGTGCTGGCATTGATGCTGCAAAAATTGGGGCACGGTTCGCCGCAACTCGGCGCGAAGGCCGCCACTTACGCCGCGTTCCTTAATCACGCCTTCGACCGCAAGCGCGGTCGCTTCCGCAACTTCATGAGCTTCGACCGTCGCTGGCTGGAGGAAGTTGGCTCGGAAGATTGTCAGGGTCACGCGCTGTGGGCGCTGGGATTATGTGTGTCGCAGGCCGGTCAGGGCAGTTTTCAAATGCTCGCGGCGCAACTCTTCGAACAGGCGCTGCCCGTGGCCGCCGAATTTTCTTCGCCGCGCGCGTGGGCATTCACGCTCATCGGCATTGACGAATACCTGCGGCGGTTCGGCGGCGACCGGCGCGCGAACCAGATCCGCGAATCGCTCACGGCGAAACTCATGCAGCGCCACAACGACGCCGCCACCGACGAGTGGCACTGGTTTGAAGAAGTCGTTTCGTATGCGAACGCGAAGCTGCCACACGCGATGATTCTCAGTGGACACTGCCTGAACAACACAACGATGCTGGAGACCGGCCTCAAAGCTTTGCGCTGGCTGACAAAAATCCAGACTTCGGATGCCGGTTCTTTTCGCCCGATCGGTTCGAACGGATTCTTTCCGCGCGGCTATGAACGCGCCATCTTTGACCAGCAACCCATTGAGGCGCAGGTGACGATTTCCGCCTGCATCGAGGCGTATCACGCCACGAACGATATGTTCTGGGTCGCGGAAGCGCGTCGGACATTTGAGTGGTTTCTCGGTCGGAACGATCTGGGCCTTGCGCTCTACGACTCCACTACCGGCGGCTGCCGCGATGGTTTGCATATGGACCGGTTGAGCCAGAATCAAGGCGCTGAATCCACGCTGGCCTTTCTGCTGTCGCTCGCGGAAATGCAGGCGCTGCAAAATTCGCTCACCAGTTTCAAGGAAATGCCCGTCGAATAGTCGCAACATATTTTGAAAACCACCACCTTCCACGCCAAACGCATCGGGCCAACGCTGACCCCCGATCGGTCACGCGTGCTGATGCGCCCGTTTCGTCCGACGACCGACGACATCTCGCGGCGAATCATCGCGCGGGTCATGGCGTTGCCGGAAGATGAAGTCGCCAAATTAGTGAACCAAGTGTTCGGCGAGTTCGAGAACCGGCACGAACACGTTGATAAGATTTTTTCTGCCCGCTTTGAGCAGGTGATGATTTATCTCGAACCCGGCGCGCAGCCGTCACCCGAACGACAGATGCTCATCGGCGCTTATTTCACGCACGAATATTCGCCGGAGTCGGCGGCGCTGTTTAATCCGTCCATCGTACCGCATCACGATCAGAGCGGATTGCCCAAAGGCGCGTTGCGTTTCGTTTTGAGTCTGCGCGCCACGGGCGAAGGACACATTTCCTCCATCACCTTTCGCGTCGGCGTCGTCAGCGCGCAACATCGCATCATTCTCACACCGCCCGTGCCGTTCGTGATGGAGCCGGAGCGCGTGCCCAATGCCGCATACGACAAGGGACTGTTTGCCCATAAACTTGAAGAGGCAGGTGTGCAAAATGATTTTTGCCGGCGCGTGCTGGATCAGCTTCACGAGGGTTTTACGCTGAAGGAGTTGCACGCGGTTCTTTTTGCATCGGGTCTGACGGAGGACACCTCAGATGCCACCGCGTCCCGCGCCGCGCGCGGAATCCTGTTGCTGGCGGAATCAAATTACGAAGTCCACTTCGCGCCCGACAGCAAAGTTTCGCAGCGCGTCCTTTTTCCGTCCGCACCCAGCCAGAGCAATGGCATCGAAGACGCGCGTTTCGTCCGTTTTCAAAACGAGGATGGCGGTTTCACCTACTATGCGACCTACACCGCGTATGACGGCAAGATCACGTTGCCGCAATTACTGGAGACACCAGACTTCGTGTATTTCAAATTTCGCACGCTGAACGGTCCGGCCGTGCAGAACAAGGGCATGGCATTGTTCCCGCGTAAAATCAACGGGCAATACGTCATGCTGTCGCGCCAGGACGACGAGAACATTTTAATCATGTTCTCCAATCATGTTCATTTTTGGGCAGAACCGAAAGTGTTGCTTTCTCCCTCTCAACCGTGGGAATTTTTCAAGCTGGGCAACTGCGGCTCGCCCATTGAAACCGAAGCCGGCTGGCTGGTGTTGAGCCACGGCGTCGGCGCGATGCGCAAGTATTGTCTCGGTGCGTTCCTGCTCGACTTGAACGATCCGACACGTGTCATCCGCCGCCTGCGCGAACCGTTGTTGTGTCCAAACGAAGCAGAGCGCGAAGGCTATGTTCCGAATGTTGTTTATTCCTGCGGCAGTCTGTTGCACGACCGCGAACTCGTCATTCCCTACGCGATGAGCGATTCCACCACCAGCTTCGCCAGCGTGTATCTGGATGAACTGCTTGCCGCGATGGAGTGAAGGCTGACTGCCCGGTGGATGCTTCGGAAAACATGCGTCTGACCAAAAGGCTCGGCAAGTTACGCGTGCCTGAAAAATGAGGCTTAGGTGAACACCCCATATTAAACAGTAAACGATGCCTGTAAATTAAAAGGAATGAATCAAATCGAATGTCAGCGCAAAATAAAGCAAATCCAAGAAACTCTCCAAAGGGACAAAAATATGCTCAGCACCACGTTGTCTCGCATTTTTAATTCGGAAGCCAGAATTCAGAAGATAAAAGCGAATCTTAAAGAGAACCAACCGGCTAAAATGGCCGATTGGAAAAATCCGAAATTTGCCACTGCCCGTCTTTCTATCTGCTCTGTTTCAAGTCACTTACCACCATTAAGTCAATTTCCGACGCGACCACATCAATCCGCAAACATGGAATGACACACCTTCTTCCAGTGCGTTCGTTCCAGGTCATCATTCGGAAACCGGAAGAGCAGACATCCGAACCGGGCCATGGAATGAAGATCGACGAGGCAGAACTCCCGCCGCGCGTTGCACGGGTGTCAGCGTTGAAGCAAAGGGAGATTCAATTTTTATGTGTTCAACGGAGCGAAAAGTAGAACCGATTCTTAATAAGTCGGCAAAACTCCTCTTGGAGCAACAAGACAGACAGGGATGCTGGAGTTTCCCCGCCTCTCTGGGGCCCCATTATATCTCGCTCTATGCGTTGTTCCTGGAGTGGCTCCGTTTCCGGGGATTTTCTTCGCGGTTGAATTTGAACCGACTGGCAACGATTCTCGTGGAGTCCCAATTGGCAGACGGTTCATGGAAGCAGGCCCGGGATCCGGCGATCCATTCCGGCGACATCAATGCTACCGTTCTCAACTATGCAGCGCTCAAATTTTTCAGAACCTCCATCTCGGTCGTCAATGTGCAACCGGCCATGGATGCAGCCAGAAAATTCATCCTGGCGGCCGGCGGAATTGATTCCACCAATCAGTTTATCAAGACCTATCTGGCGCTTTTCGGATTGCGCGGTTGGGAGGAGATTGGCGAAATACCCTACCTGATTTTTCTGGAAGCGCTGCCGCTCAACTACAGGCAATTTTCGCAATGGGTCATCCCCCATTTGATACCCATGGCCTACCTGCGCCACAATCGCGTGTCGCGCAAGATCCGTGGGACCTTCGGCCCGGAGCTGGATTTGAACGAACTCTTTGTCGGGACTGCCTGGCAAAAAAACGAAAACGAAAACGAACCCTCCGTCTGGTATGATGGATTCGTGATCAACAAAATCCTGCGGCAGCAACGGCAACACGGAAGCTGGGGCGGATATACGGTCTCGACTCTTTTTAGCATCGCGGCGCTGGATCATTTTTACCGCAAGCATCCTGGACGGTTTGCCAATGTTCCCGGAGCGATCAAACGCGGACTCGATTTCGTGGATACTCTTTATTTCAAGAATGGAAGAGGAAATTACCTCGGTTGCCTGATGCACGGTGGCACCTGGGACACCATCCTGGCGGCGCAGTCTCTGGCGCAGGCCGGTGAAACGAGTGATCCTCTGGTTCTGGCCGCCGAGCGCCTCTATGAAATGCAGACGGCCGAAGGAGGCTTTCCCTATGGTCGAGACTTCGAGCAATACCCGGATGTTGATGATACGTCGAGGGCATTGATGTTCTTGGGTCAGATGGCACCATTCACTCGAAGGCCAGGAGCGGAGGAATCCCGAAAGCAGGGACTTCAATGGCTTTTGAAACGGCAAAACTCCGACGGCGGCTGGGGAGCCTTTGACCAGAACAATGTCGGGAGCCGGATGATGAGATTTTTCACCAAGGGCCTTACTGATTCGGTGGAATTGTTTGACGATAGTTCTGCTGATAACACGGGACATGTGCTTGCTGGGCTGGGTGCCTACGGATTAACTGCGGAGCGCTCCCGATCCGTCAGGCGGGCGGTCCGTTTTTTGCGCAAGACCCAGGATCCCGCCACCGGCCTCTGGGAAGGCCGATGGGGCATCAACACCCTCTACGGCACCACTCAGGCTGGAACTGGGCTGCTGCGGGCGGGGGAATCGCCTCGCTCGCCTTACCTCCTAAATGCCGCCCGGACGCTGATGAGCTTTCAAAATCCCGATGGTGGATTTGGCGAATCAACACTATCCTATCATGATAATGGCCATCGGGGTCGAGGGGCAAGCACCCCAACCCAAAGCGCATGGGTGCTTGAATTCCTCTGTGAAATGGGGCTGCGAGATACCGATACCACTTCTAAGGCAGTGAATTACCTGCTGGATACTAGGAGTGAGTCGGAATCCTGGTGCGATGGGTCGGTGGTCGGAACCGGACATCCCGGAATTTTATATGTGGATTACCCGGTTTATCCGAAGGTATTTCCGGTGATGGCTTTGGCCAACTATATGAAACTTCGCTAATCCCCGGACGAAGCGATGAGAGATGAACCAGCTCCGCAACAACCAAAGTGAGATGATGCCGCCGGATTCCACTTTTCATTTCGCGCCCCGGCATACTCGCCGGATTCTGTGTATCTTCCCGGAATACGCCTGGTCGTTTGCCACGTTTAACTACGCTTTCCAATTAATGGGCCAGGTCAAGGCGTTCATGCCGCCGCAGGGCATCCTGCTCGTCGCCGCAATGGTTCCGGCCCGATGGGAAATTAGGTTCGTTGACGAGAACGTCCGGTCCGCCACGGACGACGACCTGCTCTGGGCCGATGTCGTGTTCACCACCGGCATGCACATCCAGCGGGAACAGATTAAGGACATCATCGCCCGCGCACACCGGGCTGGCAAATCTGTGGTGCTGGGCGGCCCATCAGCCTCCTCCGCGCCGGAATGGTATCCCGATGCCGACATCATTCATTGCGGGGAAGTGGGTGACGCCACTTGCCGGCTGTTCGAACTCATCGACCATTCTCCCGGGCGCTCCCCGGAACAGATTATCCTTCGCACTGTTGAACGCCTGCCGATGACCGAGTTGCCGATGCCCGCCTATCACCTTATCAATATCCGCAATTACCTGTTGGGCACGGTGCAGTTCTCCAGCGGTTGCCCTCTTACCTGTGAATTCTGCGACATCCCCGCGCTCTACGGACGCCGACCGCGACATAAGAATCCGGCGCAAATCATCCGTGAACTGGATCTTCTGGCCGCCGCCGGCGCGCCCTCGGTTTATTTTGTGGACGACAATTTCATCGGCGATCCTCAAGCGACCCGCGAATTGCTCACCCATCTGGTGGCCTGGCAGGAGAAATGGGACGGCCAGGTCCGGCTTTCCTGCGAGGCGACTTTGGGGTTGGCGAAGTACCCGGATATTCTGGCCCAGATGAGAGACGCCTTTTTCACGAATGTGTTTTGCGGCATCGAAACTCCGGAGCCTGTTGCCCTGCGCGCAATCAAGAAAACCGTGAATCTCCAAAAACCGATTCTGGAAGTGATTGACACGCTCAACCGCTACGGGATCGAGGTGGCCGCAGGCCTCATCATGGGCTTCGACTCCGACACGGAGCAAACCCCGCTGGTTATCGCCGACTTCATCCGCGCCTCCCAGTTGCCCATCCAGACCGTCAACATCCTCTACGCGCTGCCAAAGACCCCGCTCTACGAACGACTGAAGCAGGCTGGGCGGATTGTTTGCGACGATCATCGCGACTCCAATATTCAATTTCTTCAGCCCTACGAGCAAGTGGTGGCCAACTGGCGGCGGGTTATTGCCGGGGCTTATGAGCCCAAGGCCATTTACCAGCGCTACGCCACCCAAGCCCGGAAAACCTACCCCCACCGGTACCGCCATAAGCACCCGCTCCGTCTGGCAACCCCGCGCAACCTCCACCGTGCCTGCTCCATGCTCTCACGGCTGATTTGGCACGCCGGCCTCCAGTCCAATTATCGTGCCGAGTTTTGGTCCATGTTCTGGACCCAGTTGCGCCAGGGTCGGATCGAAAACATCTTTCAGATAGCCATGGTTGCCCATCATCTCATCAATTATGCCCGCGACTGCGTCGCCGGCCGCACGCACGCATCCAACTACACCAAACGAATTCGAACACAGCCAACTAATTCGCAATGAAATCACCGATTGAAACAAGGTTGCCCCACAACTTGTCCGCAACCCGACCGTGAATTTGCCAAGGCAACTTGTCTGGAAACTGAATCGCCGCCAGCTTGGATCACCATTTTACACGAGAACGATGCAATGGGATGCGATTCACCAAATCCTAGTTTACTACGAGTTCACTGGCACTTTCACTGGAACTCCTTCCGCCTTTAGCAGGATGCTGAAAAAGCCATGTTCTCGAAAATTAACCCTCGAATTTGCTGGGGTTTTAGCATGATTTTTGGTCGAAAATGTGTTTTTCAGCACCCTGTTAGCACTTCAACCCCGCCCGGCGGAGAGCAATGACTCAAGAAACAAGACAGGAATGTTTCGTTGATTATAAATGACTTGCGCGTCTTGTTTCTCAGGAGGCAGCATGATTTCAAATCGTGGTAGATAAGTTCTCGCCGATTTTGAATGCGGCTTCGGCCTGAAGCCAGTCGTCTAGGTGATCAGGAAGGCTGCCGGATGTCCGAGGAAATTCACGCACGCGCTGCCGAATCTGTTCTCTGGAGGGAACCGGATTGCCTGGTTCCGGTTTCTTGCGTCCGTTTTGGTTCTTCACTTTGTTGTTCACAATTTAGGTTCTGGGGTGGTTGTTCAAAAAGGAAATCCTACCCTGCATAGTCTTAGGTGTATATAGGGTGAATCCCGTGGGGTCAAAACCGAACCAGCGCGCGCCATGCCTGCCTCAATTGAGACTGGGCAATTTGCAATGAGTAATTTGAAATGAAACACCGGCGCGGCGCCTCAAACCGAAGGCCGCAGTCACCGGCGCTTATCTCGGCTCCCGGCCGTGGTGACAAAAATGCCGAGTGCATTACCTTGCTCCGGGGCTGACCTGCGACGCAGCGTGGCTGTGTCGTCCTCGACCAGCCACGCTGCGGAATTTTCAAACAGGTTCTGAAGCGCGACGCCCTCTCGAGTGGAAACAACCCGAAATAGTGCGGAAACCGCGGGGTGTATGGGCGATTTTCCCACTTGCAATTTTCACGATTAGGTTTATAGTTTTAAATTCGGAGTGGAAAACACCTCAGTCAACAATGAGCAAGACAACAGACGTTTCAGGGTACGCGCCGGTTGCCAGAGCGGATTCTTCGGTGGCACCGTCCAATTGGTTCGCCGGTCAAACCCATAAGAATCCTAATAAAATCCGACTTATGCTGGTGGACGACCATCCGCTCGTGCGCGAGGGCATTCGAGCCGTGTTGGAAGCTAAACCGGACATGACCGTCGTCGCCGAGGCGGCCAACGGTCGCGAGGCGGTGCGATTGGCTGGGAAACTGCGACCGGACGTGGTCATCATGGATCTGGCCATGCCGCTGTTGAACGGGGTGGAAGCCATTCGCCAAATCCGCAAGCAGAATCCAGAGATCAAAGTCCTGGTGCTTTCCGGCTACGGCGACCGGGAATTTGTGCGGCAAGTGGCCGAGGTGGGTGCCGCAGGCTTCCTGCTCAAAAAAGACGCGGCCGACATTTTGCCGGCGGCCGTCCGCGAGGCCAGCGAGGGCCAGATGTACCGCGGCACCCTGATGGACGTCTCGACGGCGAAATATTTCCGGCCCACGGCCCAGCGATGCGCGCAGGGGGCGACGGGCCGCGACGTGCTCACCTCGCGCGAGGTGGAAGTGGTGCAACTGGTTGCCGAGGGGGTACCGAATAAAGGGATTGCGGCCGAACTGGGGATCAGCATCAAGACGGTCGATAAATATCGTCAATTGATCATGTACAAGCTGGATGTCCACGAGGTCGCGGGCCTGACGCGGTATGCCATTGCCAAAGGCATGATTACGACCGGCGGCATGGAAGCCATGACTGGCGGGCGGCCCTCGAGATTTCAACAGAATCCGCTTTGACTTCAGGCTGACGGTTCTTGCAGGTTCAGCGCAAGCACCGAGGTTGGAAGCGACGAAATTTTCATGCGCGCCTACTCCCGCAGCGCATGGTTCAGGACGCTCTGCCAGACCGGGAAAGGCACCACTTCTTTCCGGTGGGCCAGCGTGGCCACCAGCGGGTTGAGGCTCTGATCAAAAAACGAGGCCATCGCCAGCACCGGCAACCCGCGCTGGGGATTGAACTCGACCCCGGCGGCGAACGCGGCTTCGCCGTTCTTGGCGCGTGCGCGGTCAAAGGCCACCATGGAATCCACCCATTCGGCGTGCGTGGCTGCGCCCTGGCAATAGGGCACCAAGAACTCCACCGCCTTGGCCAGCGACGCTCCGTTGGGCGCCTGATAATGGTACAAATCCAACCCCTGCTGGTGCGCGGCAATGGCCAAGGCCAGCAGCGGTTCCAGGTCATAGCAATGGTAATACAGCGCGTCGCGCTCGTGGAAATCCAGGCTCGAACCGTCGGGCCGGAGATTGGATTCGATCTGCTCTTTGAACCCGCTCACGGCCCGGCCAATCCAGGTCTGGTCTCCCAGCAGGAAGCCGATTTGCCCGACGATGTTCAGCCGGTGGCTGTTCCAATTATTGCTGGCCGTCACCGACCCCGGACGCACGCCGTCCCATTCGCACTGCGCGATCCGCCGCAGCCAGGACTCGACGGAATGCCGCTCCATTTCGGTGAAGACCGGCCGCGTCAAACCATAGGCGGCGAACAGCGGTTGGAGTTTGGTCTCGTCAATGGGCTGACCCGACGGCTGATACGTCGCCGACCAATCGAGAATCATTCTTTTGGCGGCGGTTCCATACCCGGTTCCGGAGGTGACGGCGTAGGCAAATCCCAGCGCCTCGGTTTTTTTCATGTCTGCCAATGTCCGGCGGCTTTCCACCTTGGCGGGATCGGAAGCCAGCCGGCCGGCGGTCGCGATCTGCCTTATCGGTTGCGGGGCGTCTGCCAGCGAGGCGTCCGCCAGCCGCTGAAATTTCCGGTACAACTTCGCGGCGTCCGGATTAGAGCGGACCATGGAGGCCAGGGCTTGGCATTGAGCGGGCGTGAAGGGCATCGCGTTCAGCGAACGCAGCCCGAGACAGACCAGCAGCCCGGTCAAAAGCGCCAGCCGGCGCGCCATCGAATGTCTGTCGAGGCGTTCCAAGGTCCGCAGCAATCCGGATTTGAAGTTCATGGGCGCTCTGCCGTTCCGTCCGCCACCAGCGCGGGGTTTTTCCGGGCGCCTTCGACAAAGCCGAAGGGGTCCGTCGGCGAGGCCACGGTGTTTTCCATCCGCCGAAGGATCCCGTCCGGCTCGCAGAGGCCCAAGGCGACGATCTCGTCCGCGCGCACCGGCGTGTCGGCGACCGCGTAAATCCGCAATTGCGGCGCGTTGCCCGAGGGCCGGATGTGCGCGATGTCGCCGTTGCCGAACCAGATACGGAGGCCGTCGAGCAGGTTCAGGCGCAGCACATGACCGAACCCCTCTTCGGGCGGGAAAAACCGTTCCAAGTCCTGGCGCCTGGCGTTATGCATGTCCGCGCCATCCGCGCAGGCGGTTTCGATCTTCCCGTTGGCACGGCGCAACGTGACGAACGGGCCGGTGAAAATGACGTCTTGGACATCTGGTTCCAAAGGCGAGAACCGGTGGAGCAACGCGCGGCTCGTCTCCGGCGGAAAGTGGTCAATCAATCCCGACTTGACGAACCGCCGTGGAAGCTCCGCGAACAATTCGGACAGCGAGATGCCGCGTTCGTTGGCGGCGCAGAGCGTTGCCACCAGCGGCAGCGCCGCGTCGCGGGTCGGCAGCGCCGCGAGCGTGCGGCCCCGTTGCTCGATGTCGGTCGCCGTCAGGAAGCCGCCGTTGGCTTCCCAGCCCACCACGCGCCTGGCACCGCGCACCCGCGCCTGCTGCATTGCTTCGATGACGTAGGGCGAGCCGACCCGGGTCTTGAGGACGGCGGCTCCTTGGGCGGCGGCCCAGCGGTCCACCGCGTCGTTGGCGCTGATCGGCACCGCCACGGTGTCGGCGCGCAGAAAGTCCGCCGTGATGATTCCCAGCAGGTCGCCGCCGCAAAATTGCACCTGGCCATCCGGCGTGATGGCGGCCAGGAGCGGACGGTCGCTGTCCCCGTCGGTGGACACGATGGTGTCAAAGTCACCGTGCTCCCGCCGGACCTGATCGGCGAAGCGTTGGAGTAACTGAAGCATGTCCGCCGGGATCGCCTCGGTGTCCACCGGCACGAACGTTTCGCTCCGGCCCACGGAAATGACTTCCGCGCCGAGGGAAACCAGCAGCGCCTTGAGCAAGTCCCGCCCCACCGCCGAGTGTTGGTAGAAAATGATGCGCCGGCCTTCCAGGGCGTCGTGCCGGAAAAAGTTCAGGTAGCGGCAAAGATAGTCCAAGGCGGCCTGGGAATTGATTTCCGGCAACGGCCGGTCCTGTCCGTATTTGAACCGGCCGTCGTCGGCAAACGGAGATTCCTGGTCTGGCCGCGAGTATTCGGACCGGCGCACCCGGTCCACCGCGCCGAGGATAGCGGCCTCGTCGCTCTTCAACACCTCGCCGGTGCTCAGGTTGAACTTGATGCCGTTGCGGTCAAAGGGAATATGGCTGCCAGTCACCATGACGCTGGGCTGCTTGCGTTGGAGGGCGTAAAACGTCAGCGCAGGCGTGGGCAGGTGTCCGACCAAGTCCGGGCGCAGCCCCGCATCCAGCACCGCGCGGGCCACCGCGCACAGGATGCTCCGCTCCGGGCCATCTGAGCTGGGCCGCAAATCCGCCGCCAGGCTCACTTCCCCGCCGGGTGCGACGTCGCCGCGCTCCAGGGCGTATTCGAGAAAGCCGCGCGTGTTGATGTAGGCCTCCAAGTCGGTGATGTCCCGGACCAGGCCGCGCAGGCCGCTCGTGCCGAACGACAATTCCACCGGTCGCCGCCCGCGAAACAAGGGCACCTCCGGGCGCTCACCGTTTTTCCCGCCGGTGTCGGTGGCAACCGGCTTCATCGCCGCCGTCGCTTGGGTTGGGAGGCCCCCGGACGCCAAGCCGGGGCCGGCCCCAGTCAGTGGATTTTCAGGGAATGGCGCGACTTTCATCGGCTGGTTGTTTTATGGTTGAATGACTCTAAAGAACTGCCCCGGCAAGGCGGGGCTTAACAGGATTGAAGTCTGACCGTTGGTGGTGGTCACAATCTGCCAACTGGCCGGGGACAGGTTTGTCGTGCTTTGCAGCC
>Ga0182015_10004903_pt1 | contig 14155 bp, 15 predicted proteins | sample 712P3MmetaG_FD_120478 | JGI IMG/M metagenome (GOLD analysis project Ga0182015, IMG submission 120478) | Permafrost microbial communities from Stordalen Mire, Sweden - 712P3M metaG | ecosystem: Environmental > Terrestrial > Soil > Wetlands > Permafrost | place: Sweden: Stordalen | collected...
ATGTGCACCCAGGAGAAGTCCTTATCAGCCACGGCAGAGGCGACGAAATACGGCAGGCTGTGGATGGCTTCGATCATGTCCTTGGGGGGCTGCTTGCTGTAGGTGATGCTTCCTTTCTGAGGCCCGGACAAGAGGATCTTAGCTACCTCTTCCGGCGGCGTTTCCGCCTGCCGGGCAGCGTTGACCGCGGCTTCCACCGAAGGATGCAGCGCATGGGCGCCGGGCACCAGCTTGATCGCCAGGTACTTGACGATGTCGCAGTCCGCGCCGATTTCACGGGTCACGCTACGGATATCCGGCTTGCCGTTACCGTAGACCTCCAGAAATCCTCCCTTGGCTTCCAACAGATCCTCGTTGACGGCAAAACCACGTCCAGCCGCCAATGCGGCATTCACCGCGCAGAGGGCCGCGTTGCCGGCCTGGTACTCGCGCGCCCAACTGTCAGTGCCGATCAAGAGGCCGCCCATGCTTGTCGCGGTCATGCAGATTGCGTGTGCCATTTGCTCCGTCGTAAGTCCGAGTAGCTTGGCCGTTGCGACGACTCCGCCAAAGGCGGCAATCATTGAGGCGTGCAACCCCTGTCTGCCATTGTGGAGCGCCTCGCCGATTCGTCCCGCCGCCTCATAGCCGGTCACCATCGCACACAGCAGGTCCGGGCCGGTGGCATCCATACGCTCGGCGATTGCCAGGCCAGTCGCGGTCAGGGTTGTGCCGGTGTGAGCTACATTGCGCAGGTCGCTGTCATCGGAGGCGGCTGCGTCGCTCAACATGGCATCGACCCTCGCGGCCTCGGTCACCGGAAGCTTCGCCGAGTCGAACCAGACCGTAGCCTCGGGCCGCCCCCCGCGCTCCTTGGCCAGCTCGCGGACGATGCCGGCCGAGCCGATGTGGGAGCCTGGCGCCGCGCTGGCCAGTGTGCTTGCGATGATCATTTTGGCGTGCTTGATGGCCGTCGGCGAGAGGTCGCCGAAGCTGGTTCGGTGGAACAATTGAGCTAGCGCGAGCGCGAGATTCGGGGAACCTGGTTCGTGTGCGTCGTCCTGCGGGGTCCCCTGCGCGAGGGCCGAGGCAGGAGAAGCAGCAGCTATGGCCAAACTCCCGACCGCAAGCGGGCTTTGCAACAGCGTGCGCCGCGTCATCTGGGTACAGTTCCCTGCCGCTACATCCAAGCCACGATCGTGAGCACTTCTCAATGTCCCACTCCTGTATGACGTAGGCCAGTATATCTCGACTGCTTTCACTGGCTTGTCTATAACGACTCAGTCGCCGAAGGGCAAGCTCTACATCAGCGAAACATTTTGAAGCCAAATTCGCGAATGGACGCACACATGCGACCCACTGCCGCGTCGTTCTTACGCGGATTGCGCGGGTTTGCGACGTGGAAGGCGAGATCATTAGCGGGCCTGTTCCATCGCCCCTGAATAGCAGTGACCGATTTCAGTCGTCAACAGAAAAAATAAGACGAGGGGATCGAGCTCTCCTTCCAGGGCGTGGACAGGGCATTGTGAGTATTGGTGAGGATTCTGAGAAGGACCTACCGATTTACAGAGCCAGGGTACTCAAACGCCAAGTGCTCGTTGCGGCGCTCTGAGTGCTTGCCTGTGTGCATCGGGCGGTCAGGCGCGTGTAAGTATTTGAGTAACGTGGTGGGCCCGACAGAACTCGAATCTGTGACCTCCTGCGTGTCAAGCAGGCGCTCTAACCAACTGAGCTACGGGCCCGGAGTACAGCGTGGAAGCCCTCCCAATATAACATTCCTCGTATTCCTTGTATTCCTTGAATTCCTCTCCGCCGAGCCCTGCATCGGGCGCCCGATTCTGCCGATAGATACTAGTAGATATGCCACGTCTTCGCGCGACTCTTGCCTTCGCCGTTGTGTTCGCGCCCATGTTTGTCAGAGGCCAGTTTGCTAGAGGCCAGTCCGCCAGCGGCCAGTCCGATCCCGCTCCGTGGCGATTCGTCTATCCCAACGCCAAGGCTCTGATCAGCATCAATTGGCAGCGCATTCGGCAGTCGCCGGCGGGCGCGATGATTCGCGACAGGTGGCTCAACGCGGGTCTGGCTGCCGCGATTCCAGGCATCGAGCTGTTGGACCAAGTGGATCGCGTCGTGATCTCATCGCCGGGCAACGAAGCCATTCAGGACACGGAAGCCGGCACGGACGTCGAACCCGCCCCGGCGCCGTTGCTGATCGCGGTGTTTGGACATTTTGATCCGGCCAAGGTGCGGGCCCTGTTTGCGCGGCGCGGCGCCAAACCGCAGACCTACAATTCGTTTCAAGTCTATCGACCGCAGGGCAAGGACGCCAAGGACATGGCCTATGTTCTGTTCGACGCCGGCACCATTCTCTTTGGAGACGCGCCGTCGCTTTTCGCCGCGCTCGACCGGAACCAGTTCGCGGCGCCCGCACCGGCGCCTGGGTCGATCATCGCGCGAGGGGCCGAGATGGACGCAAATTACGAGTTGTGGCTGGTCATAACTTCGCCTGACATTATGTCGAACGACCGGCTGGCGGGCCTGTTCCGTGGGGGCGAGTGGGCATCTGACGCGCAAGCATTCGAAGCAGGTGTCCATCTGCGCTCGGGCCTGATGGCGGACGTTACCGTGCGCTTTGCGTCGGAGGCGGCGGCCAAGCGGGTGGTCACGGAAATGACGCGGCTGACTGCCATTGCGGCTAAAGACAAGTCGGAGCCACAAATGGAGGGCATCGCGAGGAAGCTGAGGTTCAGCTCCGACGGCTCGGCCGCCAAGATCAGCCTGCGCTTGACTCCGCAGGAGCTGGAAAAGAGCGCACAGGCGGTGATGGCGGCGCAGAGGGCGGCAGCGTTGGAAGCCCCGGCTCAAGCCGTCAGTCATGCGCCAATCACGTCGGCGCCAGCCGCATCGGCGCCAATCAGGCCCGGCGTGATCCGCATCGAGGGGCTGGACGACGGTCCGCGCGAGATCCCCTTTCCGGATCACCAGAACTAACAGGTACACTGGAATCGGGCGATATGGCCAAAGACAAACGTCAGCTCGTTGAAGTCCGCTGCCCGTGCTGTGAGGCGACGCTACAAATCGATCCCGAACTCAAGGCTGTCATCAGCTATGAAGAGCACCAGAAGCCGCGGGCAATTGAAGACATCGGCGCCGCCGTCTTGAAGCTGAAAGGCGAAGAAGCGCGCCGGGGCGAGACCTTCCAGAAGTCATTTGACCAGCATAAGGGGCACCACAAAGTACTGGAGCGGAAGTTCGATGAGCTTCTGAAGCAGGCTAAGGAAAACCCTAATGCGCCGAAACCTAAGAGGCCATTCGACTTCGACTGATCCAGCGGTTCCCGGCCACCCGCTTCGGAACCATTGCCCTTAGGCGTACTCAGGCAAAACATTACGCCGTCTCAGGCGAGACCCTCGCAGCCCTTAGAGCGACTCCCCTTGGCATGCATCCCCTGTTGGCCGCATACTGGCCTTGGTATCCACTAAAGGCGGTGAGTGATGAGGAAACGTCTGTTGGTAGCCGCGGTTTTCGCGGCGGCGGGACTTGCGGCGGGAATCCCTCTCGGGGACCTGTTTGGACTCGGCCATATACAAGCGCTCATTAGCGGCGGCGCGGCCGGTGCATTTCTCGGCTACGTGGTAAGCATTTTCCTCGACATCTTTCTTACCCCGAGTCACTCCACCGAAATCGAAAACTGATCATTCAGACTTTGGCCGGCCTGCGATACACTTAGGAACTGCACTCACTGAGTTCCTAAGGAGGATCGCGCTTGCCTGAGTGGACATACGCGCAGGAAAAGCCCACCGAGCGGCTCTGTAGGATCGAACACTACGCCGTGACGAAACAGCAGGCGTCGGGCGATGTGGAGTTTTTGATCACGGTCCGGGAATACGTGGATCCGCCGGATCCCGCCATGCGTTTCCTCGCCCAAGCCGACAAGCAGACCAATCAAAAGACGGCGCCTTACACGCCCATCGGCTGGGGGTCGTCGCTATTGCAGGCGCTGGCGGAGTGCGTCCAGGGGATCAGGAGGTTTCCGTATGAGCCATAAGAAGAGCCCGCGGGGTTTTCGCTGCGCCGCGACGCTCGCGATTCTGGCGCTGGCCTGCTGGGGCCAGGATACCTCCGACGCGTGGGCTCCGGGCGAGCTGCTGCAGCCGGCCGCGCTCGCGCAAACGGTGCAATCGGGGAAAGCTCCGATCATCTTGTCCGTCGCGTTTCCGGTGCTGTACCGCGGCCGGCACATCGCGCATGCCATCAACGCCGGACCGGCGTCGAAGCCGGAGGGGATTGAAGCTCTGAAGAAGGCGGTCGCCGGCCTGGCGAAGGACGCCGACATTGTGATCTACTGCGGCTGCTGTCCCATGCTGAAGTGCCCCAACATCCGGCCCGCGTATCGTACGCTCAAGGAGCTGGGCTTTACGCACGTTCGCGTGCTGAGCTTGCCAACGAATTTGCACACCGACTGGGTCAGTAAGGATTATCCCTCGGAACCCGCGGCAGCCCCCTAACAACTCATACGCTGGCGCCGAACACCGTGCCCTTGTGCTCCTTGCCGATGCCGGTCATGATTGCCGCGAGCGCGAATACCGTGACGGCCGTGAGCGCCATCGCGGTCGCGTAACTCAGCCGCTTGGCAAAGACCGCTTCGATGTAAACCACGGAGCTGGCCACCAGCACGCCGCACTGATAGGCGAACCCGGGCATAAATCCACGCACTGAGTCCGGCGACAATTCGGACAAATGCGCCGGGATCACGCCCCACGCGCCCTGGACCATGAACTGGATCAGGAACGCGCCCAGCACCAGCAGCGCCGTGGAAGGCGCGTAAGCCCACAGCGGAACCAGCAAGATCCCGCCCGCGAGCGCGACGATCATGGCGCGCCGGCGGCCGATGCGGTCCGACCACATTCCGAACAGGGTGCCGCCGAGGATCGCACCGATCATCGAAATGCCGGTGATCACGGAGCGTTGCGCGGGGCCGAAATGCCACTGGCGCTCGAGGAACGTGGGGTACATGTCCTGCGTTCCGTGCGAGGTGAAGTTCATCATGGTCATCAACAGCATTAGATAGATGAAAAGCTTCCAGTGCGACGTGATGGCCTTGCCCAATCCGCTCCAGGTTTTTTCGCGGCTCTCCCGCCAGACTTCGGACTCCTTCACGCGGAATCGGACGAACAAGGCGAGCAAGGCCGGAAGTCCGCCCAAGAAAAACAGCGGCCGCCAGCCCCAGCGCTGAAACAGAAAGAAATAACAGATGGCGGCGAGCAAGTTGCCAGCGGCATAACCCTCCTGCAGCAACCCCGACAGCAGGCCGCGCAGCCGGGGCGGAACTTTCTCCATCGTGAGCGATGCGCCCACGCCCCATTCGCCACCCATGCCGATACCGAACAGCGCGCGCAGCACCAGGAACGTCGTATAGTTGGGGGCGAGTCCGGTAGCCACCTCGGCCACGGAGTAGAAGACCAGATCGATCATCAGCGGAAGCCGGCGGCCGTAGCGGTCCGCGAGCAAGCCGAACAGGAATGCTCCCACCGGACGAAACGCGAGTGTCGCGGTGATGGATAGCGCCACGGCGGAGTCCGACTGGTGGAACTCTTTGCCGATCGCGGTGAGGCAAAATGTGACCAGGAAGAAATCGAAAGCGTCCAGCGTCCAGCCAAGAAAGCCGGCCGTGAGCGCCGCGCCGTGATCGGAGCCCTGGGTCACCGGGGCGGACTTGTTCACGGACGCAGTATAGCAGCCGCGGACCCGGAGCCCGGTGCTTTGCGCCACCTGCTTGAATGGTATTCTCTCAAGTAGGGCAACGGATGAATGTGCGAAAAGCATCGTGCTGGTTGGGATGCGGTTTCGTTTTCATCGGCGCGCTCTATGCCTTCCAGCGGCCATTCCGGCAGTACCCCGGCGTGGAATATTTCAGTTTTGAGCTGACGCCCGACTGGCAGGAAAAAGGCGAGTGGGCGTTCGCGCGGCTGATGTTCCCTCCCGGACCCAACGACGGCTACGCCGGCCGCTTCGATGGCGATTTCCGGCAAGGGCTGTCGCTCTGGACGCAGGATTATCCACGCGCCGACCGTCATTTCTCGCAAGCCGTGCGGCGTTTGACGCGCATTCACGTCCGGTCGGTGGAGCAGTCTGTCATGCTCGAAGACGGCGACGAGGCCTACAATTGGCCTTGGTTGTACGCCGTGCAAGTGGGCGAGTGGGGTTTGACGGAACAGGAAGCCAAAGTCATGCGCGAGTATCTCCTGCGCGGCGGCTTCTTCATGGCGGACGATTTTCACGGGGACTACGAGTGGGAGATGTTCTTGAAGCGCATCCGCTTTGTGTTTCCGGACCGGCCGATTGTCGACATCCCGGAAAGCGATCCGATCTTTCACACGGTGTTCGATTTGACGGATCGCTTCCAGATTCCGGGCGCGGCGCATCTCTATCAAGGTTGCAAGAACTGCGGCGAAGGCGGACAGGGCGCGCACTGGCGCGGGATTTACGACGACAAGGGCCGCATCATGGTGGCGATCTCATACAACTCGGACGTTGGTGACGCGTGGGAGTTCGCGGACGACCCGTCCTATCCGGAAAAGTTCTCGGGCCTGGCGATCCGGATTGGCGTGAACTATGTGACTTACGCCATGACGCACTGAGCGCCGCGACGACTGTCAGCTCTTCGCCAGTTCGTCTTGCCGGCTGGCACGCATCTCGGCTTGCGCATCGCGTTGGAGGTCGCCCATCTTCGCGCCGGAAGCGACCAGAGCGACGAAGCCCGCCACCAGCAGGGGCACCGTAACCACGGCCCAGAGAATCAGCGTGAAGCGCCGCGCCATCGCGCCTGGCACGCCGAACAGCGTGAGACCCAGCGTGGACAAGACTTGAAACAGCCCGACATTGCCGGGCGCTTGCGGCACTACCGAACCGAGACGCAGCAACACCATGAGCGCGCCGGCCTGCGCCCACGAGACGCCGTCGAAACCATAGGCCTGCATGACGGCGTAGACGGGAACGATCTGCACCAGCAGGTAAGGAACGCTGACCGCCGCGGAGAGATAGAGAAAGCGCGAGTGGCCGATGCGATGTAGATCCTCGATGAACACGTGCGCCCACGAGAACATGCGCGCGTCCAGCAGAGCGTCGAGAGCCTGCTCTCGCCAATACATCGCGACGGCCAGCAGCGCGGCGCAAAGAAGGATGAGGATAGCCAAAAAGACGCTTCCGGTGGTGACGATTTCGATGGCCCGAGCCTGGCCGCGGCTGAGCGGAAAGTGCCGGACATAGCGCAGCGAGAGAAACAGGCCGGCGATGAGAAAGCCACCGTCGAAAATGCGCTCGATCAGCGCCGAAGCCATGGTTACGGAGATGGGAATCTTGCTCCAGCGGGCCATCAAAAAGCAACGGATGAGTTCGCCGGCGCGCAGCGGCAACACTTCATTCGCGAACAGGCCGACGTAGATGGCGCCCACCGATGCCCAGGAAGACACCGTGGTGACCGGGAGCAGCAGGAGACTCCAGCGCCAGCCTTGAATGACATAGACCAACAGGTCGGCGATGGCGCCGACGGCCACCCAGCGCCAGTCGAGCTCGCGAATTTCTTCCCACAGTTCTGTCCAACTTACGCCGTGCACGGCCCATGCCAGGCAAGCCACCGACAGGACGAGCGTCACAATCGTGAATACATGTGCTGCGCGCTTGGATTGCAGTGGAGGAGGGGACATGGCGCCTAAGAACCATGATACCCGGGGGCCGCTATCGCAGATAGAACAGACTGAGGCGCGGTAAGCCGGCGGACTCCAGCAATTGGCGCTCAAGATATTGCTTTTCGAGCATGGCGAGCTGCGGCGCGGTCATTTTGCCGCGATAGGGGCGAAGCTGAAGATCGAGTTCGCGGCGGACTTGGAAAAGTTGCTCATCGGTCTGGCGCGAGCGCACCAGAGCGATCATCTTGTCCTCGAGCGCGGTCAAGCGGCGTTCCAGATTCTCGAGATCGTGATACAGCGCCGCTGCGCCGGATGCGAGTTGTTGGACCGCGGCGGCGACTTCCACTAGCCCCTCCTGGCGGCGGATCTGCTCCGCGTTGGCCGCCAAAAAACCTTCGAGCGCTTCCAGGCTGAAAGGCGCGGCGGATGGCTTGCTGCCATGCGCGGGGCCGGTGGGAGGCGGCGCAACCCCGGCCATAGCCTGTGCTTCGATCATCACCGCCTGCGAGCAGTACGCCACGGAATTCACGTTTTGTCCGCGCTTCTTTTTCGCGCGCCATTTTTCAAAAGCCGCATCGACACCGCGCAGTACGGCTTCGAGCGGCACACCCGCGTTTTTCCACGCCTCCACCAGGGCCCAATCGAGCGGCGACATGAGGAACAGCCCAGTGCCGCGCGCCTTTTGAAAACGCTCTTCCACCTCGGTGAAATAGTTGAAGTAATTGGACGGCCAGCTTGCTTCTTCCGGTGCCACTTCTTCCGGCGTCACTTTTTCCGATTGCGCCGCCATATGATTTCCAGGCCTTCGAGCGTCAGATCTTCGTTGATCTGGTGAATGGACCGCGCCGCGCGCGCGATCAACTGGGCTTGTCCTCCGGTGGCGATGACCTTGGTCTTTCCGCCGAGCTCGGCCACCAGCCGGCCGACGATTCCGTCGATTAATCCGGCGAATCCATAGTAGAGGCCCGACTGAATGCTGTTCACCGTGTTGGTGCCGATGAGCCGCTCGGGTTCGCGAAGATCCACCATGGGGAGCCGCGCGGTCTTCGCAAACAGGCCGGTGATCGACATGCCGATGCCGGGGCAGATCATGCCGCCCAGATATTCGGCGTCGGCCGAAACGACATCGAAATTGATGGTGGTTCCGAGATCCACCACCACCGAAGGGCCGCCATAGCGATGAAATGCCGCGACGCCGTTGACCACGCGATCCGCGCCCACTTCGCGCGGGTTATCGTACAGCACTTTCAAACCGATGTCGGTCTCCGGCGTTACGAAGAGCGGCGTGGTCTGAAAATAACGCTGCGACATCGCGAGCAGCGGGGTGTCGAGCGTGGGCACGACACTGGCGATGATGATCCCATCCACGCGCGCCAGATCAAGCGACGCCAGTGCGAATAGGTTGCGCATCAGCACGCCCCATTCATCGGCGGTTTGCTCATGGATGGTGCGCAGGCGCCAACGTCCAATCAGCGTGGTTTCTTCGAAAGCGCCAATGGTGATATTGCTGTTGCCTGCGTCGAGAGCTAAGAGCATGGCCGCACTCCTCCCGCGACGATCAGGTTATCGTGGCCGTCATCACCGCGAAGAATCAAGAAGCCGGAGTCGCTGAGGCCGGCCGTCGTACCAACCAGAGTAGTGTCCACGCACACGCGGCGGCCGGTTACGTAGCTGGAAGCGCGGGAATACAGTTTGAGGATAGGTTCAGGGCCGTCTCGCTCCAGCAGCGCGCAGTAGTGGTCGATACTCGGGAGCAACTCCAGCAACAACCGCTCGCGCGAATGGGCGCGTCCGCTCACTAGCCGTAACGAAGTCGCGATGCCAGAGAGTTCAACCGGGAACTGGGAATGATTCACATTAATGCCGATGCCTGCAATGATAGCTGAGCCTTCGAGCTGGGTCAGGATGCCGGCGCATTTCCCCTCGGATTTCTTTGACGGGATCAGCACGTCGTTGGGCCAGCGCAGATCGCACGTGAGATCCGTGGCTTCGAGGATCGCGCCGATCACAGCCAGGCCAAGCGCGAGCGTGACCACGGGTAACGTGGACGGCGTGAATTGATGCCGTAAGATGACCGAGAAGTACAGGCCGGAGCCGGGTTCAGAGTGCCAAGTTCGGCCGTGGCGGCCTTGGCCGGCGGTTTGTTCCTCGGCGCCGATAACTGTTCCGGACGCCGCGCCCGATGCGGCCAATCGACTCGCGATGGTCATGGTGGAACCGACGGCGGCATGCCACTCGATGTGGCGATCGGGGAATTGCGACCGCAGCAGCGCAAGATCGAAGGGCATGGCCTATTGAAGCTGAGCGAGCGCAGCGCGGTTCTTTTCGATCTGAGCCATGTATTCGCTGCGCTTCGCCCGCAAGGATTCCACTACGTGAGGCGGAGCGCCGTTCAGGAACTCTTCGTTCGCTAACTGGCGATCGATGTTGATGACTAGCCTTTGCAGTTTGTCGCTCTCTTTTGTCAGCCGCTGCCGCTGAACGTCATGATCCACTTCCGGAAGCTGGAGCAAAAGATCGAACTGGGGAGTAGAGCGAACGGCGCCAGTGAGCGCAGACGGTGCATCGGTGCGCACTTCGAGTTTTACTTTGGCGAGCCATTCGACCACGGGAAATTCGACGTCTCTGGAACCATCGCGGCAGTAGAGCACACCCGCCAGCTCCAGCTTGTCGTCGAGCCCATTGTCGGCCTTCAGCTTTCGCGCCGCGGTGACCATGTCCTGCAGCAGCGCCATCTCGCGCTCGGCGGCCGCGTCAGTCGCACCGGCCTGGGGGTAAGGGGCCAACGCGATCGACGTGTTCTGCCCAAATCGATGCCACAGTTCCTCCGTGATGAACGGCAGGATGGGATGCTGCAAGCGCAGATACGCGCTAAAGACACTCAGCAAATTACGCCAGTCGTTGGTAAGGCCTGAGTTCGGCGCGAGGCGAAGTTTCTTGATCTCGAGATACCAATCGCAAAAATCGTGCCAGAAAAATTGCCACAACTCTTCGGCCGCTTCGTGATAACGATGCTGTTCAAGCGCGCGGTTCACCGATTCGGCGGTGCGGCTCAGCCGGCTGAATATCCAGCGGTCTTCTAATGTTTCACGTGGCGTTTCGAGCTGGTCTGGGTCGGGAAGGGAAGGCTCAATGCCCGCGCTTTCCATGTTCATGAGCAGCAGCCGCGCAGCGTTCCACAACTTGTTGGCGAATTGGCGCGCGGCGTTAAGTCTGTCTTCGTTGTAGGTGATGTCGGTGCCTGGCGCCGCGGCCATGAGCAGCCACAACCGGCACGCATCGGTGCCGTATTTGTCGTTGATGTCGAGCGGGTCCACCACGTTGCCCTTGGTCTTCGATATCTTCTTCCGCTCGGGATCGCGCACCAGCCCGTGCAAATGCACCTGACGAAACGGAACATCGCCGGTGAGCTCGAGGCCCATCATCATCATGCGAGCCACCCAGAAGAACAGGATGTCGAAGCCGGTGATCATCAGGCTGGTCGGATAATAGGCGCGAAGATCTTCCGTCTCCGCGGGCCAGCCGAGCGTGGAGAACGGCCACAGGCTGGAACTGAACCAGGTATCCAGCACGTCGGGATCTTGCTCAATCGCCGTCGACCGGCAATGCGAACAGGCCTGCGGTGCTTCGCGAGCCACGGTGATCTTCTTGCAATTGGCGCAATGCCAAGCGGGGATGCGATGCCCCCACCAAAGCTGGCGCGAGATGCACCAGTCGCGAATGTTCTCCATCCAATTGAAGAACGTCTTGTTCCAATTGTCGGGCACGAACTGGATGCGGCCGTCGTTGACGGCGGCCATGGCTTTGTCGGCCAGCGGCTTGGTCTTCACGAACCACTGCGTGGATATGAACGGCTCGACAATCGTGCCGCAGCGATCGCACTTGCTGAGCGCGAGCGCGTAGGGTTCCACTTTTTCGAGCAGGCCTTGTTTTTCAAGATCGGCGACTATGCGCTTTCGGGCCTCGAAGCGATCCAGGCCCGCGTAAGGACCAGCCTCGGCTGTCATGCGCGCGTCTTCGCCGATGACCTTGATCTGCGCGAGGTGGTGACGCTTGCCCGCCTCAAGATCGTTCGGATCGTGCGCGGGAGTCACTTTGACAACGCCGGTGCCGAATTCTGGGTCGGCGATCTCATCGAAGATGACCGGGATCGGCCGGTTCATCAGTGGGAGCGTGACGGCTTGTCCCGCGAGATCCTGGTAACGTGCATCTGCAGGATTCACGGCCACGGCCGTATCGCCGAGCATGGTCTCCGGCCGGGTGGTGGCCACGATCAGATAGCGCGAGGCCTCGTTCTCCGGATCACGGTTCACCGGATAGCGAATGTGCCAGAGGTTGCCCTGCGTGTCATCGTGTTTCACTTCGAGATCCGAGAGCGCGGTGGCGCAGCGCGGGCACCAGTTCACCATATACGTGCCGCGGTAGATGAGACCGCGTTCGTAGAGGCGCACGAAGGCTTCCAGCACGGCGCGCGAAAGCTCGGGACTGAGTGTGAACTGCTCGCGGCTCCAGTCGCAACTATCGCCAATGCGCTTCATCTGCGAAGTAATTCGGTTGCCGTATTTTTCTTTCCACTCCCAGACGCGGCGCACGAATTCTTCACGTCCAAGCTGCTGCCGGGTGATTCCTTCGGCAGCGAGGCTGCGTTCCACCAGCATTTGCGTGGCGATTCCCGCGTGGTCGGTACCCGGAAGGAACAGCGTGTCAAACTCACGCATACGATGCCAGCGCGTGGCTGCGTCGATTATGGTGTGTTCGAGCATGTGGCCGATGTGCAGCGATCCAGTGACGTTGGGCGGCGGAACGGCGAGCGAAAATCGCGGGCCAGGTACGTGCGGGTCGGCGTGAAAGATGCCCGAAGCCACCCACTGCTCCGCCCAATGCGGCTCGAAACGTTGCGGCTCGTATGCTTTTTCCAATTCCATGAGGAGACTACTAGTTTAGCAAGCAGCCGAAATCTGACTGCGCGGAGGCGGGATGTTGCCGTGCGGTACGTCGTAGCTTTATTGTTCCGCAGCCGGTCCGAAATAGTTCTCGTTTAGGTCGGTGCGGATGCCTTCAGTAACGGACTGGAGCGCAGTTTCCAGTTTCTGCTTGACAATCTCGCGTGAGATCTCCTCCCTGACTCGTTCCTCGGGCAGCGTCCACTTCGCGTCTACTTTGTAAACAACAAAACTGTACGGTTCTTTCTCCACTCTGCTTACTTCACCGGGTTGTAAGGCGAAAACATCCTCGCTTACCGCGGAAGTGAGACCACTTCTTCGCCGGTTTCCCACCTCCGTCGCGGGGGGCAGCGTATTGAAGCCGGCAGCCGTCTACGCCTCTTTTTGGAGTTGGTCGAAATCCTCGCCGTTAGCCGCCCGCTCCCGGAACTCAATGGCAATATCGAGCGCCTTTTGCTCCGATCCCTGCTTGTCGGCGACCGCAAAGTTATTTTTGGGCACCAGCATCCGGCGAAGCTTCGAATGTTGAGCTGGGCATGACGAATGAGCTGTTTCAGACCGAGAGAACACCCGGAACGGCAATCCATTGCCGGAAGATGATACGAAGGTCGCATTTCAATCGGGGCTGAACCCGCAGGATGTCGACTCTTTCGTTTCGTCCGCCATTGAAAACTTCGCGGTGTTCATGCGCATTAACGGCGCACCGGGCCAGTGCGATTTCGCCGGCGGCGTCGACGTAAATGGCAATGCGCTCTGCAATCCCCTGAGCGCATCGGCTCAAGCCGGGCTCACGGTATTTAACAGCATCGGCTGCAATGTATGCCACACGCAAAGCTTCACGACGCAACCGTCAAATGTGGCGGGTATGAGCAACCGAACTTTCGAGCCTTCCTCGGATTTTGGTTTACACCACATGGGCGTGACGCTCGCCGATGGCGTGACGCAAGGCATCGCCGGCCCGGACCAGTTCCGTACGGCGCCCTTGTGGGGACTGGGGCAGCGTCTGTTTTTCCTGCATGATGGCCGCGCCACCAACCTCGTGCAGGCGATTCAGGCTCACTCCAGCAGTTCCAATTATTGCGTCATCACTGCCGCGACTCAGATTTTCACCGTCACGTTCCCGCTCGACGGCAACGCCACTAATGGCTTTTTCCCGGCGTCGGCGACAACGTTCTGCGGCTCCGAGGCAAATGCGGTGGTCACCAATTTCAACAACCAAAGCGTTTCCAATCAACAGAACCTGCTCAACTTTCTGCGTTCGCTCTAGCAGGTCTGCGGAGAATCGATCCAAACAAACTCGGGGGGCCAGCGCGCGATGGCAGGCCCCCTTGGGAACTTCGTAGCTTGGGCCATGAGGAGACCACCAGGTTAGCAAGCGGCCGAAATTTGACAGCCCAAATTTGACAGCCCAAATTTGACAGCATGGAGTCGGGATGTTGTAATAAATGGGAAGTAACCTGCCTGCCTGTTCCTCAGTAGCTCAATGGTAGAGCATTCGGCTGTTAACCGAAGGGTTGTAGGTTCGAGTCCTACCTGAGGAGCCAA
>Ga0182015_10004904_pt1 | contig 14152 bp, 16 predicted proteins | sample 712P3MmetaG_FD_120478 | JGI IMG/M metagenome (GOLD analysis project Ga0182015, IMG submission 120478) | Permafrost microbial communities from Stordalen Mire, Sweden - 712P3M metaG | ecosystem: Environmental > Terrestrial > Soil > Wetlands > Permafrost | place: Sweden: Stordalen | collected...
CGGCCGCCGATGCCTCAAAAACGTCGGGCCACATTTATTTGTTGAATATTCCCCGCACCACATCAGGAAACATGGTTCGGAAGAGCCGACGCGTCTTTTTGAACTGGCCAGCGAAGCCGGTTGCCGCGCCACGATTGTGTACGACTTCATCGGGTATCCGATATGCTTGATTGATCTCGAAAGCCGCGAATTGCCAATGATCGCTGCATACATCGATGCACGGCAGGAGTGTTATGCTGATTTTTTGTTCTCCAAGGACCGCGAGCTACTCGAACGATTTTATGCCACTGATCAAAAGCGTTTTCCGTCGGGACGATGGACCCTATAGCTTATTAGTGCTTGAACGATGTCAGGGCCGCGGTCAGCGTTTGCGTCGAATGGACGTATAGCTGCCGCTTGTTGTTACATTCGTAATTATAGGCGACCGCTGCGCCTGTATCGGAGTTTGCCGTCCATCCCGGAGCCTCCGTATAGGAAGAAATGGTCGCGTATGGCTAAAGGTCTAGACGCCGGAAATGACTTTATTTGCTTCGGAGGGCGTCCAATTGGCAACAGGTCGGCGGGGATCCGGGGATCCGAAAAAGAGAGCAACTATGCGCACGTTGGCTGTCCCGCCGGTTCGTTTTACTCGCGTGCTCCATCGTGCCGATGAGATTTCGCGCAGGCCGCGCCGCAAATTTTCGCCACTTGACAAGCGTGATATCCGAACGCAGCGAACGCGTTTGATTGAATTGATCAAATTTCGCGGCTATACTTGCCTAGCGTTTAACTAATTAACGGGTTTAGCAGTATTTGAATGCGAATTTTTCATGACCGTTTATAAGACTTATCAGAGGGTCGTTTCCTCTGATTAAATGTGGAAGGCGCGTTCGATGAAGACGGTTCTTGTGACCGGTGGCGCAGGGTTTATTGGTAGTCACGCGTGCAAGGCGCTTGCCCTTGCCGGCTACGTTCCGATCACATTCGACAACCTGGAGCACGGACATGAGTGGGCGGTGAAATGGGGCCCGCTAGAACGCGGTGACATAACGAATGAGCGAGACCTACACAGGGTATTCGACGCGTGGCGACCCGAGGCTGTAATCCATTTCGCCGCTTACGCCTACGTCGCAGAATCCAGCGTCGAACCGCTTAAGTATTATCAGAATAATGTGACAGGAACTATCAATTTGCTAAAAGCGTGCGTTAAAGGGAATTGCAAACGTCTGGTATTTTCGAGCTCGTGTGCAACTTATGGAATTCCGGAACGCCTGCCAGTGACTGAATCTGCTCCGCAGGCGCCAATCAACCCGTACGGTTTTACCAAGCTAATCGTTGAGCGCATGCTCCGCGAGGCGGAATCGGCCTATGGGATTCACCACGTCATCCTTCGGTATTTCAACGCCGCCGGCGCGGATCCAGACGGCGAGTTAGGAGAGTGCCATCGCCCCGAGACCCATTTGATACCGTTAATCTTGTTTGCCGCTATGGGCCGAAGCAATTCAATCAAAATTTTTGGAAACGATTACCCGACAGCCGACGGCACGTGCGTCCGCGACTACGTGCATGTTAGCGATCTGGCCCACGCGCATGTCGTCGCCCTGGAATGGCTTGCGGCTGGCAACCCAAGCGACTCATTTAATTTAGGGAACGGCATCGGTGTTTCCGTTGGTGAGGCTATTCGGACAAGTGAAAGGATAACTGGTAAGCGGATACCGACGGAATTACTACCCAGGCGGTTTGGCGATCCGCCGGTGCTTATCAGCGATGTGGCAAAGGCTACTCAAGTGTTAGGTTGGACTCCAAGGTTTCCGGAGGTGGAACAGCAAATTGCCCATGCCTGGCGGTGGTTCTGCGATCGCCAATCGGCTCTCAAGCTTTCGCCTCGAAACATCGGAAGTGCGTCGCGCAGTTAAAAATGGCTTTTGACCGTAGACCTTTCATTCCTATGGCGAATGTGCAGACGAAGGAGGGTTTTCTGCATGTCTTCCAAAAGAAATCTTGTTTCTGTTGTTATCCCGGTCCGTAACGGTGAACGATTTATCGGCAAGACACTGGCATCAGCGCTGGCACAAACTCATCAAGATATCGAAGTCTTGGTTGTCGACGATGGCTCAACTGATGGTACTCGCAACCTCGTGCAGACTGCTGCGGCACGTGACAAGCGGGTTCGGTTACTTAAAAACGACAAAATCGGGGTCGCGACAGCACGCAATTACGGTATTGGCAAAGCTCAAGGCGAGCTGATAGCTCCTTTGGATGGCGATGATCTTTGGCATCCCAGAAAGATTGCTCGGCAAGTTGAGGTATTAACAGCCGCTAACGCGGCTGTGGGATTAGTATACTGCTGGTCAATCCCAATAGACGAGAACGACATCGTAATTCCCCCATTGGGCAAGCTGGAAGTGCAGAGCAATCACGAGGGCCGCGTTACTGAAGAGCTGGCCAAGATCAATTTCCTTAGCAACGCAAGCACACCGCTAATTAAACGGTCTTTTATTGATGCGGTTGGTGGGTATGACGCCGCTCTTTCACCCGCCGGTGCGGCCGATTGGAAGTTTTACTTGGCAATCTCTGAAGTTTGCGACTTTGTACTTGTACCTGATTATTTGGTTGGATATCGGCAGTCGCGTGAGAGTATGTCCCGGAACATTGCAGCAATGGCGCAATCAATGAGCTTCGTCAATTGTTGGATGACTGAGAGGTGGCCGCGGCTTCCCAACGAAGTGAAAAGAATAAGCGCGTATAATGCAGCGATTTATTTAAGTCGCCTAGCATTAGAGGATGATCAAATCGGCCAAGCCGTGAAATATCGGCTACGCGCTTTTAAGGCGCGGCCGAGCGCCATGTATGAGCGATCAACCGTGAGGTTTGTGGTAAGCGTTGCCGCACGCCTGTTCGTAGTGAGGGAGATAATCATGCGGCGGCGGCGGCGAGTCAGGATAAAGTTCGATGAATTTCCAGAAGCTCTAAAACGGTTCGCGCAATATGATCAGACGCCATAATCCTCGTAGTCCAGATAGTCGAAATGGAAGTGAACGAAGAATGTGCCTTGGCGATACTTCGCTGGGAGCGGTGCGCAACTATAACTTAGTTTGCGGCCGGCAAATGACGCACTCGCGGAACAGACGAGCCGTCGAAAACGCTATTCCGCAGTGATAAAAATGAATGCCGTCGTAAAGTCCTGGTCCTTGGCAGAACGTTTCTCCTGGCTGCGGCGGCTTGGTCGTCCGAGGTACGCCTTTAGACAAATCATAAAGGCCTATCGGCTTGTCATATTGGCAAATAGCGTAGTCCATTTGCATGGACGCGACCGTTTGAACTATTCGAAGGAGGAACTTATCGTCATTTGCGTAGTTCGAAACGGCTCGAAGTATGTAAAGTCTTTCATCGATTACTATTTCGCTTTAGGCGTTAAAAATATCGTATTTCTTGATAACGGCTCGACGGATGACACCGTCGCTCGCGCAGCGGGTTACGACAACGTAACAGTCCTCAAGACGGAGCTCCCATATAGTCGGTACGAAAATATAATGAAGGAATATCTGGCGCGCCGATTCTCCAAAGGTAGGTGGAATTTGTGCGTGGATATTGATGAATTTTTTGATTGGCCATTTTCCAAGCGTTTAAAGCTTAAATTTTTGCTGCGGTATCTGAACAATAGAGGCTTTACAGCGGTGGTCGCGCAAATGCTCGATCTTTTTTCCGAGCTGCCCCTGTCGCAATTGAGCGACGAGCAAAATGAACTCCGGAAAAATTATAGGTATTATGACGTTTCAAATATATCAAAGACGCCTTATGGCTACTCACGTAACGAAAATACCGACATCAGCATGCATTGGGGTGGCATTCGCCACAGCATCTTTGGGACTCGTAACGGCCTCACGAAGGCTCCGCTCGTGTTTGTCGGCTCTCGCATCAAACTGTTTAGGAATTGGCATCATGTTGAAAATGCCCGCTTGGCGGATTTAACCTGTGCGCTTTTACATTACCCGTTTATAAGCACGTTCTACGATAAGGTCCGTGATGCTGCGGCGACAAAAAGATATGGCGTCGTTACGAGTGACGAATATGATATGTATTGGGCAGTCATTTCATCTAACCCTAATATAACGTTGCGCCAGCAGACTTCACGGGAATACGCTGGCACCGAACAGTTGCTGGATGAGGGATTTCTAGTTGCGTCGCCGAAGTTTCGCGATTGGGTTAGTCAGTACGGAGAGTCTCGGAACAGCGAGGCCGGCTCTGTTTAGAGCTTTCGGAATATTTGTTTCTTAGTTGACAGCGGTGTCGATGAAAAGGCTCAGTAGGCGAAGGCGGCGATGCTATTCGGTTAGCCTAATCTCCGGCAATAAAATTAAGACGCTTGTTTAGTGCTTGTTATTATATCCGTGGCGATTGTCGCCGCTCGCTGGTCTGCGAGATAAACTTGACGCTCAATTCCATGCAATAAAAGTAGATTCTTTAAAAACGACGACCAGTATCGGATTTTGGATGTTCTAACAGGCTCGCGACCTTCCCACTTATAAGCGAGCAGGCGATTTGAGATCGCTGTGCCTTCACATACTTTCAGTAGGTAACTCCTCGACAATCGCTCTTTGGGAATGAGGTGGAGTAGCCTTAATTCGGGAAAAACACCCGTACCATAACCCAGATGATTGGCGACATAAGATATTTCTACGTCTCCTCCACTAAGAAGAGTCTTGCCTTGGCGGTCCGAAATCGCTACGGCGCGATCACGCAGATCTAAATAGGTGCGCGCGACTTTGGAGCGAACGCACAAACCTGCGCCCCAAGGCGTCGCCTCCGGACAGGGTAGGAAATTGCACCACTTGGCAACGTCCGTCGTCCGGAGCGCCAGGTACGGAAGAAGCGTTTCGATGCTTTTGTCGGGAGGAATTTCGAATTCGGGAGTAATCGCTCCGCTGCCCCAAACCCCTAGAAACGGGAAATTATCTCGTATCTTGATCGCCTCCTGCAGATAATTAATGTCTAAAACGTTGTCGTCGTCGACAAATACCAAAAGCTCCGACGACGACGCCTCAATGGCGCATCGGCGGGCAGCCGCCAGGCCCAGCTCGCCCGCAAACACGTGGCGGCCACGCGGATGCCACGAAAGATCCCAAACGTCGGCCAGCGGCACTTCCGAGCAATTGTCAACGAGAATGAAATCCCAAAGCTCCTTAGGGACAGACTGATCACGAATAGAATTGAGAACGCGTCCGAAGTATTGCGATCGAGGATTATGCGAGCAGATTGCCAATGTGAGTTCTGTCTTCACGGCCAACTCGCTCTTTGAACGCTCGCATTGTCTATTGTCGTAATGCCTCAAGCAGGCCTTTGTATTTCCTTAAGCATCCTGTCTTCCTTGATGCAATCCATACTTGAGGCGAAATCAGATCGGTCCTTGATCAATACTACCGATTAAGGTTAAGTCGATTGCTCCTAGCGCCCAACGGTTCTGGCTAGAGTTCTTCATGGTGAATTCTAGGCTGGACGGAGGGGGAAGCGATGAAGGTCGCGAGATTTTCAGACGCTCAGAAGTTTTCATTCTCAAGCATGGCGGGGAGGGCACGCCGGTGGCGGATAGCCGACTCAGTGTCCGACGCCTAATGGCTGCGCCTTCGGGGATCACCGTTTTACGGGTCTGACGAAGCTGATTTGGCTGTGATACAACATCGGACTGACCAGCGCCGGAGATTGCTTCGCTTTTGACCGGTTTCCCATCTAATCTGCCCGATCAATCAATTCTAGAAAGCGCATGTACGGAGACGAGGAAGGTCCGTAAAATGGAAGTGCTCTGCGCCAGCGATAGTCGATATTTGCCGCACGCGGCGACTATGCTTTGTTCGTTGCTCCAGCACAACAGTGTATTTCGAATTCATTTCCTTTATAGCTCTGTAGATCCTCGCCAACTGATAAAACTGAAGTCGCTGGTGAAAAGATACGGAAGCGAAATCGTATTTTACGAAGTCGCGCCGCAGGATCTCAAAGATCTGCGTGTGGATAAATGGGGTTCGCTCGCAGTTTATTATCGCCTTTTGGCCCCCCGCCTTTTGCCGGCTGAGCTCAATAAGGTCCTTTATTTAGATTCCGATATCGTCGTACGCCGCTCGCTAACGGAGCTCTGGAACACCGATATTAGTGATTGCCCTTTAGCGGCGGTGTCGAATTACGAGGATGAAGCTCGAAAGGCGCTCGGATTGCCTGAGGGGACTAAGTATTTCAACTCGGGCGTGCTACTGATAAATTTAAGTTTTTGGCGAAGGAATAGCGTGGCCGAACGGGCAATATCTTTTGTGAAAGATAATCCCGACAAAGTCCAATACTGGGACCAGGACGCGCTTAATGCGATTTTGAGCAATCAATGGGTTGAACTTCCCCCATGTTGGAACTGGCAATATTGGTGGCGCACATCAACGCCGGAAACGGAACGGGAACCAGCCATAGTGCATTTCATCGCTGGCGATAAGCCGTGGCACTGGTCAAATACACATTTCTTCAAACAAGAATATCACAGGTACCGGGTCCAGACGCCTTGGCGTCGATATAAATTGGAGGGTCAACCCGGCCTATGGCTGCGACTTGGCCGTGGGCTGAAAAGTCTCGCGCGAACTATCCTTCCCGCCGGCTTTCGGCAATGGTTGCGCTCGCGTCTCGCGCCCGCCTCATCAGGTCGTCCGCCGTCAAAAGCCTTCTAATCGATCGGACACGACCCTTATCGGAGGGTCTATAAGACAACCAATTGCCGACTCTCGGCGAACAACAGATGGAACTGCAAATCTAAGTCACTCGAGCGCCCCACGTGGTCGGACGTCAAAGCGCGAACAGGACCGACATCGCCCCTGCGGACGCTGCCGCGAAAGCGAAGATCGGCTCAGACGGGCGCCGACTGCTGTGACGACCTGTTCGCTCTCTTGTTAGTCTGCTCGATAGACTTGATCGTCAGCGAGCGATGCTCTAGTTGAAAACCACGCGCAATGCTTCAGCACGATAACAGACAAAAGCGTTCGAGATACATGTGGTGCTCGACGCGTGGTAGATCGTTATGAGAGTTCCTCAACAACGGGTAGCCTTCGTATTTTATCCTCACGCCGGTGTTCGTTTGGACAGTATGCCGTTTGCCGTCCACATTATTAAGCGGTTAGCTCTCTCCGGCTGGCACGTCGATGTTTTTCTTTGGACGAGATTTGACGAAAGAAATAGCAAGCTTCCTGAAAATGTACACTACAAATATGTCGGGATGAAAACCTCGCCCGCATCATTGCAAATTGCTGAGCTAACACTGCGGTTCATGGGCCACACGAGATATAGGTGTGTCTTTAGTGTCGGGCAAATTGGCAGCTACATCGGAGCAATAATCTCGGCCGCGTCTAGATGTCCATACGTGCTGTTAAACGATGAGTTTCCAAGTTTTTGGAGTCACTCACGGTGGACTTACTTAGAGCGTTGGGGTGCCAGCCGCGCGGATGTGATTGTCGTGCCATCTGAGGACAGATGCGATACGCTAAGAGAGGAATTGCAGATTGAAGCCACCAGACCATTCGTTACAATCAGAAATAGCCCGGAACTAAACTTGCCTATTATCCACAGGAATTGGCATAAAGTCATGGGGATTCCCCGCGGAAAAAAGATTTTTGTTCATGCTGGTTTCTTAGGAGATTGGACTCAAGTGCCAGAGATACTTGCTAGCGTGAGCTACTGGCCAGAGGATGCCATTTTACTCTTACACAGCAGGTCTCAGGATGAAGCAGTACGCTATAGGCGTCAGGTATCGCATTTGGAAAATCCTGAAAGAGTATTTTGGAGTCTAGAACCCTTATCGGAGGACTTGTTAAATTCGCTGGTTAGTTATTGCGATGGCTGTTTTGCCTTATACAGAGGCCACCCTAATAACGAGTTGATGGGCACGTCTTCGGGCAAGCTGATGCGAAGTATAGTGTGTGGTACGCCGGTACTGGTGTCTTCATTCAAGTCTTTGGAGTTTGTGACAAGAGAAGGGCTGGGCATACAAATAAGGCACCCTTCAGAGATACCGATTGCAGTATGTAATCTAATGAGAAACCGAGAAACATACCGAGCACACTGCACACGCTACGCCGCTTCCGAAAGTTCTCTTAGAGAGATTGGCTGGGCCAAGCTGGTAGAAACTGTCGCTGAAGCGCCACGCGGTATAGTCCTTACCAATCCGCGCTAAGTTCGCTGCATCTTTCTCCCTTCTCCAGCGCGGCCCCGCTTCCAGCTACTAGGGCTCCTGACCGACAGTCACGATCTACGAAGCCGCGTTGACCGGCAATTTTCTGGTATGCTGCTCTGAGCGGCACAAGTCTGGTGCAGATCAAGCGCTAGGAATATCAGCGGCGCTGTGACGAAACGCACCGATTGGCTGGAGCGGCACTGGTTACGAGGAGCGCCCTACTTAATTTCAGCCATAAGGCGGCGGCTCGACTGCAGTACCATCGGCAACGACCGCATCCATCGTTGCGCCTGACGATCAAACCCGTATGCCAATAAAGCCGACATCGCTAAGACGAAAAAGCCAAAGACGATCGCCGCGGATGTGGGAAGCGGAACTTCAAGTGGCTGATGAAGCAGCATGTCGTAGGTCAGTCTGGTTAACATCAGAAGCGACCCGTGAATAGCGCATATGGGAGACAAAATGGCAACAGAAACAGAAACGCATTATCAGGATCGGGAGGAATTGTTTGAGCGACAGCGCATGGCAATGCGTTCGGCATTCACGAATGGCGTTGGAGTATCAGAGATAGCGAAGCAGTTTGAGGTATCGGAACGGGAGGTATGGTCAGCGGCAAAGGATGATAGATCATAGGTGGGATATTAGACGAGCGATTTTGGCGTCAGGGATTGACGGTCAGTTTGGGCAACGGATTGAATGTTTCGGAAGAGCAGGCGCGGCGTCGATTGCGGTATGTGGCATTGCGGTTGAAGCGGATGATATGGGGCGATGACAAGAGGCAGCGAAAGATCGAGTTAGTCGTGTTTAAGCATCAGTTGGTCAATCGGCACAAAAAGAAACAGGAATTGGAGAAAGGTTCGAAGGATTTGTCGGATCAACGGCAGAAGCAATTGGTGGAAAAACGGTATCAAACATTGCAGACGAGCAGAGGCAAGTATGATTGTATCGGGGAGCATTGGCACGCAGTAATGGCAGTGGACGGAAATCACAGGTGGTCGGATCAGAAAATTGCAGATGCAATAATTGAAATTGAGAAAAAACGAAAGAGAGAGCATCGGTATGAGAAGCCAATCGACGTAAGGTTCAATTGTCTGGACGGAAATGCGTTTCACAGTTATGTCGGACGCGAAGCGAAATACGACGGCGGCGGTTATTTTATAATGAGATTATAGACTATCAATAAGACGCAGAGATTGGAGAGATCGGATAGATGGAAGCAACGTATCATGCGTTCATTTCGTATCAGGGAGCATTTGCAGGAGATGGTCAAAAGCGAATGTCAGCGACGTAATACGGACTTTTCATCGTTCATGCGAAATGCAGTCATGGGAGCTTTGCGCAATCGAATATATCATCGGTGACGATGTAGGTTCGTAATGCGGGTTATCGGCAGTTTTCAAAGAGCAGAACAGTTAGAGTTCCATCGTTATCAGCGTATTTGGGGCGCGGCGATGCGAATGATGTTCAACGGATGGCCGAGGATCGGCAGCGGAGCACTACGCGCCGATTTATGTATCGCGGAAACATTGGATCGTCCAAGCGATCGCTCACTTCTCGCGTTGCGCTTCGCCATCAATGGAAATCTTCCGTCTCGGGCGCGATACACTCCAAAAAATACTCAATCGCTTATTAGCGTGGTTTAGGACGACGGGAATGCCCAGTACGCGTTCGTCCGGATCGGGACGCTGTGCGGCCCGCCTGTGGTTTGTGCGGAGCACCGCCGTCTGCTATTGTCTACGTCGTTCCAGAGTTCATATGGGGCATGTCGGCTTAGCTTAGGTAAGCTGAGCGATTGCCTTTGGAGGGCATGTTGACGTCGTCGCGCGAGCTTCTGCAGCGCTGGCAAGAGTATCGCGGCCGATACGGGGCGATGCACGCAGCGGCTCTGTACATCGGGACAAGGATTCCGTTTACGTGGAAACTCTTTGGACCACTTGTTTCCCGTTCCTATCGAACCATGTGGGCTAAATCAGCGGCTCCCAAAATCTTGAACCTGGGAGGTGGTGGAAACTGTCTGGAGGGGTGCCTGACGGTCGATGTCTTCCCGCGAGCCGACAGCTACGTTGACTTGAGAAAACCACTTCCATTTGCTGATAAATCAATCGACGGAATTTTTTGCGAAGAAGTGATTGAGCACTTATCCAGCCTGGACGGTGAGGCTTTGTTGCATCAATGTCTCCGTATCATGAAACCAGGCGCAGTGATTCGACTTACGACGCCGGATCTAGACTGGTTCTGCATGTCATTGATTAATGGCGCGATTGATTGTGGCGACATAAATAAAATATTTTATGATCATGAACACAGATATCTTTATACTCGAAATGAACTCGCGGCCGCCCTAAGACGCCGTGGCTTTGTCGAAATTCGACAATCAAGCTATAGAGAGCCGAAGTCGAAATATGGTTATCTTGATAGCCATCCCGATCGATTTAATCACCCGCCTGAAATCTCGCAATATCTCGAGGCTCAACGGCCGGACGAACATTGATAAAACTAAATGGGGCCATTTGCGCCATTAAAAAGTGATCTTCTGAGAGTTGTTGATAACGAGCCCGTTTAGAAGTGATGATATCTCAATTCTGCAAGGAGAGGTGGCTGGGCTAATCTGAACAGAGGTATAAGAGCTTTTCCAAGAAATTGAGATTCATGAGCAAAGGCTTTGTCTGGTCAAGCGTCTGAGCATGATGTGGATGCGGACGAGGCGGCGACGGTTTCGTATAGCTCCGGCTCAGTCCTGATTTTGAACGACAACAACATCCAAAACTTGCGAATGAAGAGCGATAAACAGTGGCACAATCGCTATTAGAGGGTCATACGTTCGGCAGCTTTGAGGATTGGTGATTAGGGGTCGGGCAATTCGGAGGAGCTGCGTATGACGGTTTTTGAGCGAAATCGAAAGTCGTTATAAAATCATGCAAATATAACGTAGGTTGGCAACTCATTGAGATCATAGGCAGATTTCAGCGGGTTGTTTTTTCGTACCCTAAAAGACATCATAAAATGATCGGATATTGAGTTTATTGATATTAAGTCATTGAAATAATAACGGTATTTGAAGGTGCGATTATCGAAACGCTAATATTCACTGGATCTTTGCAATATCTTGCCAAGCCCCTCGATGTTCTGGATCAAGCGATAAGTGCCGACATTTCGGTTCTGGCAATAGATCGCTTTCTCGTTTCGCCAACCGAAGAGCATGCCGTATACATCCAACACCCTGATCCCGCAGTTTACTACCATGCAACATACCCAGTCTGGTGCTTTTCGAGAAACACTATCATCGACTGGTTTTCAGCAAGAGGATTTACGCTTGTTGAGCATTTTACACCTAATCCCGACGCGTATTTCGATCATGCTGGGATGGTTTTTATAAGGAAAGCCGACGGGTAGCTATTCCTCTTAACAAGAAAACAGGGTGCGCTTCGCTAGCCAGGTCGGCGATCATCAGATGCTTGATAGTTACACGCTGAACGCGCATCCAAAACCAAGCTACCGTTGAACGGGAAGCATGGCTTATGGAGCATCCGATTCCCGTCAAAGGATGGCCTAACTCGCCGACTTCGCGGGTACGCAAACGCCGCACGCCGCCGCTTCATTGGCTAGAAGCCAAGGGGCTAGAGGCCTCGATTGCTGACGCTCTCAAAGCAATCGAGAGGGCGACAGAGCCGCCAGCGAGCAAACGTACGCATTGGGCTTGCTCAGTGCGCCAGATCTGCGCCTACCTGAACCGCGCGCCCGCGGCCGGCGATCCAAAGTTCGGTGTCTATGAACGACGGCCAAGTCGCCGAGTAGGTCCGTCGGCTCAGACGAACTGACGGCTCACTGCGGCTTCCCCTGCGTGCGTAGTGGTTCGCTTGGTCTGTTGCCAAACGGCTACGAGGTTTTTGCTTCAATGGCTAAGCCTAAGCTATCGAGATTTACGTGGCTCGGTTTAAACACAAGAAAACAATTATACATGCTAGAAAATACTATGGATATGAGACAGTCCAGCTTGAGCGACCTTGCAATCTCGAGCAAATTGCTTAGCCGGGTGATGCAGGCCATGAATTTTCGGATTGTAAGCTCGACCAAAGGGCTAGAATATAAATTCGACAAGCAACATGACACTCCCTGGGAGTGCTGAAGCAGAAAATTCCGGCGGCGCGTTTATTGACGACGTGCCTCGGGATTGCGCGCGTGTTTTGACCGTCTAAGACAATTTGGAGGGCGACATGACTTCGGAAGGAATTCTGGTTTCGGTTGTCATTCCCGTCTACAACGGTGAGCGCTTCGTCAGGCGCACGCTTGCGGCCGCGCTGGCCCAAACATATCAACAGCTAGAGATCGTCGTCGTCGATGACGGCTCTACGGATCGCTCGCCGAAGATTGTTGAAGCCGAAGCGGAGCGCGATAAGCGCGTGCGGTTATTTCGCACGGATAGGTCAGGTGTTGCTGCGGCACGTAATTTCGGAGTCAAGCAAGCGCAGGGGGATTTGATTGCGCTGTTGGATGCCGATGATCTTTGGCATCCGGACAAGCTCTCGCGTCAAGTTCAAGTGATGTTGGAATCCTCAGACAACGTCGGCGTAGTATATTGTTGGTCAATTGGCATCGATGAAGATGACTTCGTTCTTCCTTGGTTGAAGGCGAACAGCACAAGCTCGGGTTGGGTAAAAGCGGACTTAGCAAAAGGCAATTTCATCCAGAACTCGAGTTCGACTTTGATTCGACGTTCACATTTCGACGCAGTGAACGGCTATGATGTCAACCTCAAGCCGCAAGGCGCAGAAGATTGGAAGTTTTATTTGAGTCTATCAGACATTTGCGAATTCGTTGCCGTTCCGGAGTACCTTGTTGGTTATCGGCAATGGGGCGGCAGTCTCTCCAGGAACGTCTACGGGATGGCGCAATCAATAGATCGTGTTGATCGGTGGCTGAAAGAAAAATGGCCGGGTTTGCCAAAGGAGCTCGGTCGTGCGCGAAGAGCTAATGCTAATCTTTACCTAGCATGGATGGCTTTAGACAATGATCAATTGATTGCCGCCCTGCGATTCGCTGCTAAGGCGTTCCTGGCACGACCGACCCTAGCGCTTGATCGCTGGATTCTAGATCGGTTTGTCGCTCAGTCCTTTGGACTAAGATGGATCGGACGCCGCCAGAGGACAGCCTTCCGATTTAATGAATTTCGAAGCCTCCCGGCGGAAACACACGAGTCATAGATCCACAACGAGTTGCTGAAGGACCGGCAGTTGAGACGTGCCAGCAGCGCCGTGCGGTTCGGCGGCACACGCTTTTGGAAAAGAGTTTTGACACGCCGACTTGGCACTCGTAGATTTGCACTTGTTTTGCTTGAAGACGAAGCGGACAGCAGGCCAGCCCTCCTTGTCCGCCTTCTTGAGATGGCCATGCGAACTCTCGATCGAGCCGTTCTCATGCGTACCACCGACCTCGTCCAAAGGTTGCAGGTGGCGCGCCGGGAGCTGGGGCTCGAAGCCGCCATCACCAAGCTCGACAAGTACCAGCTGCTGATCCTCGACGATATCGCTTACGTCACCAAGGATCAGGCCGAGACCAGTGTGTTGTTCGAGCTGATCGCCACCCGCAATGAACGCCGATCCCTGCTGATCACGGCCAACCAGCCCTTCGGCGAATGGGGCAAGATTTTCTCCGACTAGGCCATGACGCTGGCAACCATCGACCGGCTCGTGCACCATGCCACGATCCTGGAGATGAACGTCGAGAGCTATCGCCGGAAAGCCGCGCTCAAACGCAAGCGCGGCCCAGCCGATTGACGGTAACACCGCGCAACCATCATAGCGGGACGTTGCAGGGGCTCACGGCGACCACCGCCGTGAGTCTTCGCGACAGATGCCAAGGCTCTGACTTTGCGTCGCTTTCGGGGAACAGATGGGGTAATCGGCCGGCGATCTTGTGGATAGCTGAAGATTTTGGGTGCTGCGCTTCAGGCTGATGGTGAAACGAGGTCCGTGTGAA
>Ga0182015_10004905_pt1 | contig 14152 bp, 11 predicted proteins | sample 712P3MmetaG_FD_120478 | JGI IMG/M metagenome (GOLD analysis project Ga0182015, IMG submission 120478) | Permafrost microbial communities from Stordalen Mire, Sweden - 712P3M metaG | ecosystem: Environmental > Terrestrial > Soil > Wetlands > Permafrost | place: Sweden: Stordalen | collected...
CGATTGAGGGGCAGCAGCCAATAGGCGATGCCGACGACCATATTGACGAGCCACCCCACGAAACCGGCGTGACCATGCTCGACGTCCGCGATGAATGGGGCGGGATGCCCAAAGGCCTCCAGCGCGAGAAGTGCCGCTCCTAGTGCGAAAGTCAGAACGAGATACGCGATACCGGTCTTGAGAAAAAGTCGTGAGACGTAAGGCATGATGATCCCGGCTCTTAGGTCTAGCTCGATACGGTGTCCTTCAAAACCAACACCGGCCCAGCCTATCTCAGCGTCGGTCAAGTAACTCTCCGCCGGTCGTACCAAGGAGGGCAAGTCAGACCTCCGAAAATGCTGGAAGGCACAATGGGTCGTGGGCTTGCGAACGCTCGTGACCACCATGGCATGCCTCCGGGACGCACCGTCTGCAGGTCCGTGCTCCATTTGACGGAGTTCGTGGCTTCCCTAGACGAGGGCCGCGCGATGTCGGTCCGAGTGACCGCTTTCCGGCCGTGACCAGGCCTGAATCGTTGCAGAACTCGCCAGCCGTTCGTCGTCGCCGCCGAATGATCTAGACTCGCGCGGGCGTCGGCGTCACCCTCTCCGGGACTACTCCGACAAGCAGTTGTCACTGCACGATGCTGACGCCGCCATCTCTGGCGCTAAGGCACGCGGTGGAGGGCGTTATGAGGTCGCGGCCTAACGCCAACCTTATCGGTCGCAAAGGAGCGAGTAATGACGATGCGTGTGCTAGCCGTAATTGGCGGGATCTGTTTGATGACGATGGTGACGGCCTATGCAGGAACAGTGCTCGATGGCACATTTTCGTTGCAGGGTGGCGTCGCAAGAACGGCCGGATATCTCGACAGCGCACCTGGGGTCCGCCCCAACGCTTGGAAGCTCGATTTCTGGATGACTCCGAAGAATGGCGGTGCTCCAATCCGGGCTTATGACCTCGACATGACGAAGCTGCTGCACGTTATCATCGTCAGCGACGATTTCAGGACGTTCACTCACGTACATCCAAGATTATCGTCGAACGGCCACTTCGTGCTCGACCAAACGTTGCCTCGCCCGGGAACATACCACATCTATTCGGACGGCCGGCCATCCGGCATCGGGCAGCAGGTGTTCCGTTTCGATTTCCAAGCAGGGAAGGCGGTCCCCATCGCGCCCAGAGATCTGAGCGAACGCAACGTCGTCGCGCAAGTCGACGGATATTCGGTTACCCTTTCGAGCTTGTCCCTGCGCTCCGGCTCCTTAGCCCACATCGCTGTGCGCATTGCGAAGGGTGGGAAGCCCGCGACGGACGTGCATCCGTACCTGGGAGCGCTCGCGCATGCCGTTTTTCTCGATGCCGACGATCTTACGTACGTTCACATGCACCCGGTCGCTCTCGGATCGCCGATGGAACCCGCGAGCGCGACGGTGTACTCCAACGATGAAGCCGTTGTGTCACCGAACATGCTTCTCCACGTGACGGTAAGCGAGCCTGGAACCTACAAGCTGTGGTTCCAATTCCACGGCGGACCGTCGCTGCACGTTGCGTCGTTCGTCCTGACGGCTGCTAAACCTTAATGGGAATCGCCCCTAAAATGTCGTCTATCAGCCTGCTCCGGAGGTCGAGTAGCGACCGTGTTTATCAGTACCTTGAATGCGATACGCGATGCCATCCGCGTCTGTGCGAGTGACGAACGTCCGCCAGGCCAGCACGGGGGCAGCTGTGGCGGCTGCGACTGTCCTTAGGCGCTCGGAGATACGCTCTACGGCTTCGACCGCAGCTCTGCCGTGGAGTCGCTCGAACGTTCCACGAGCTATGACCGAGCACCATTCCGCAGCGTTTTCCACGCGGTCGACCTCGACGCATACCCTCGGGTTTGCCGCCATGTGCTCGATCTTCGCTCCCAACAAGCTGTATCCGTAGAACGCTCGGCCGTCGTACGCGTACGTGATCGGGATGATACATGGCAAGCCACGACGATCGACGTAGCCAATGCGGGCTACGACCTCTTCGTGGAGCAGGGCCTCGATCGAGTTAGGTGTCAGTTCGCCAAACATACTGCAAAGAGCAATGCTATCCAGTGTCCACCGAATGGTCGACCTCTTAGCTCATGGCTTGCCGTGTTCCCCTCCTAAGCGACGGAACCGGCGCTCCGGGTGAGCACGCTTGGGTGCTCGGCCTGGACTTTTGAGCCGCTCCGCCTGTAAAAAAGGGTCGCGTGAGACCCAGCTTCGCGCGAGGGGGAACGGGTTGGCGTGATTCACCTGATTGCTGTAAGGATCGGCGGTCCCGGAATCTTGTCGCCTGGTGTGTCCGAGAAAACCAGTCGCGCGCAGTTGGGAAATCACGGCGCCCAAATGGCCGCGAAACTAGCAGTAAAGGTGTTCATCGCCTCGCCCCGCTGCCCGCGCACGACTTCGCGATCGCAAGGCCGTTGCTGCGCTGCAACTTTGGCCCTTTGCAGCCCCAAGGCACCTTGCATAGACAGCGCTGATCGTATCGCAGCATCCGGCGAGGATCTTCGGCTAGGCTCGCGACATTTTGTGAGTATCGAGAATGATGATTATCGATAGCTAGGTGGACCGACCGAGTTGGACAACGTTCGAGGGGCGCTCGATTGGGCGCTGACGAAACCCGACGTCCTCGCAGGCGGCTGGCTTGTTGCAGAAATCGGGATGGCTTGGGAACCGCTTGGACTCCGCAACGAGGGCATAAAGCGAGATGAGACGTTCCTCGCGGCTCTTCCCAAGCGCGAATCACTTCTTCTTGCCCGCCTCTCAAGTCCGCTGGCCGACATGCTCTTACACGCCGCTAGGACGGAGCGTGCGCTTGAGCTTGCAACGCAGGCGGTTGCATATGCGCGTGCCGGCGGTGACGGACCGACACTCGCTGACGCGCTGCAAAAGTATGCTCTTATCAATGTCGGCTTTGGCTCGCGGGTCGATGCCGAAAAGGCGCTTGTTGAGGGCGAATCGATCCCGGACGCCTCTGCGTATGTCCGCCTTCAGCTTATGTTGGCGAGAGCCCAGTTGAGCTATGCGAAAGGCGAAGCCGAAACGGCCGTGCGCATTTTCGAGCAATTGCGGCAGCAGCACCGCTCGCTCGGGAATACGCACAACGAAGTCGTTTCGGTTCTGATCCGCGCTGAGATCGAGCACGAGCGGGGGCAGACAGAGAAAGCGATTGCGCTAACCCGCGAAATTCTACCTCAGGCTCGGCGGGATCGCGAGAAGGCGCTCGCTGGCTCTTTGCTTGTTAACCTCGCGGGCTATCTCGTCGCGGCGGATGATCTTCCCGGCGCCATCGAAGCTGCCTACGACGTAATAGGACCGCATGCCAGACGCGAACTGGATGATTCGCACGTCGCAAACGCTATCGAGCACCTCGCCCTGGTCTACGCGTTGCGCGGCGAGCTCGCACGAGCATCAATCTTGGAGGGATACGCCGCCTCCGCGTTCCGGCAACTCGGGTTCAATCGCCTTCTGACTTGCGCAGCATCGATAGCGCCCGGCTGTTCGGGAAATCAAGGTTCCATGCGAGCAGATACGCCGATATCAGCGGCAGCAATGCGTAGACTGTCCGAACAGTCTCTCGCTCCGTCCCCTTCAACTCTTCCGGTAGCCGAGTTTGCCGCTGCTGGTTTTCAAATCCAAGAGCGCGGTTTGCCGCAGCAAATGCAAGTCCAGAATCACGGCATGCTGTCAGGATAAGCCGCGGCTGATCGCGCAGCGTGTCTTCAATCTCTGTAAGGATTCGGTTTTCGCCGATCTTAGGGTCCACAAAACGACGGCCTTCAGCATCTAATATCTTGCGAATTAATCGCGCCCCAAGTGCCCCCGCTGGCGCCACGAAAATCCCATTGGCGACTCTTCGAATCACGGCGTTGATCGACGGAGATGGCCGCACGTCATAGATCGTTTGAAGGACCACGAAGCTTAGCTCTTCAGCGATCTGCCGAGCGAACATGCGCTTTACCTTATTGCGGATCGGTGTGATCCGCAAGATATCTTCAGCCGCTTTGCCAGCCAGTTTGCGGACATCGGGCTGAGCGAGCATCCGCGGATCAAAGCGCCCATTACTCTGACGGATCAACCGGCGCCCTACGAGTCCATAGAAGGTGTGAATGCTCTTAACGAGATGATCAGCGACGAGTTTGGGCGGCACGTCAATGCCCCAGAGCGCGGCGTAGTAAGCGACGCCCTCTGGAGATTTTCGGCCGTATAGTTGGCTGTATATGATGACCAGCATGCGGAAGCGTTCCCATTGCTCGGGACGAAAGCCGTATTGATTTGTCCCAGGGATTCTCTCGGTCCGTTCCATCAGGCCACAGCGAACCCACGTTTCCCAGCGGTTCTCACCGAAGTCAACGCCCGCTGCCTTGAAGCGATCCATGGCTTCGCCAAACAGAACGAAGCCGTCAACTGCCATAATTGAGACTTCGCCGAGAAGACAATCTGCTCCGGTCGAACGTGTCGGTCCCAGCCCCTATTTCTGGCCCCATGCTGGTAACGGTCCAAGAAGGAGGGGCTAGATGGCCAAACGATCTGCTCAGTCAAGGAAGAGCGGCAAGAGCGCCGGGTTGAGCTACCTGGAGCCGCACACGCACAACCAGCACGATACCCAGCGCCGCGTTCTCGATGCGCTGAGCGAGAAGCGCCGCAACCCGAAGCTTAGCCTCAGCGCCGCCGCCAAAGACACGGGGACGACGGTCAAGACGATCCGCAGCTATGCGGGCCCGGCGCTAGAGATTCGCAGCGGCCGAATCGACGTGAAAGCCGTGGACCGCATTGCCCGCACGCTCCAGATTCTGACGCCCTCAGGTTTGGAGACGGTCACGGTTCGCAACTCTCGCGATGCGACCCGGATCAGCAGGCACCATCATGCCGTCCGCCACGCCTTGCTAACCTTCGGTACCGATACCCAAGCGCTGGAGCGATTCGCTGGAAAGACGCTACGAGCGGGCGGCAAGACCTACTCTTTCGTCACGGACTATAAAACGCTCGTTCGGATTGCGCGAGCGGGCGAGGTGTACTTCTTGGACATCTACGGACCCGAGTCGGGCGTATGAGCGATTTTCGCTTCGACTTTTACGGCGAGGAAAGCCCGACCAAGAAGCTCCTGCGATTTGGCACCGATGCGCCGCAATGCGCCAATTGCCCATCCACGGACACTCGCACCCTGTGCCGCGTTAAGCACCCCGGAAAGGCTGATCTTATCCTGTGTCACACCTGCAATGCCAAACGCAAATCGCCATCCGCCAAGGCCACGGCTCGAAAGCTCAAACGCTTTGAAGGTGCGGGATACTACGAAGCCGTTTGCGTGATTTGCAGCGATCCAAACGTGCAAGTTCTTGAACTCGATCACATAGCAAACAAAGCCAACAGCGCCTTAGCTGAACCGCTATGCGCCAATCACCATGCGATCAAATCGCACATGGCCGAGAGTGGCCCAATGGCGGCGCTGCGACTGCGCGATCCGGATCGAACCGGGCTGGCGTTGGAGGCGACCTTCGATTTTGGTCTCGCGGCGATTCTCGGGATGATGGCGGTTTCCGATGGAACCGAGAACGCAAGCCGAGCCATCTTCTTCGCGGCGGTGGCCTTGGCGCTGATCGCTTGGGCGATCTGGAATCTTGCGGCGGACGCCCATTTCAAAAACGTCCTTGGCCCTACCTATGATCGAGCGATTCCCGCGGAGATTCCACGATGAAACGCAGCAATCGTAGAAAGTTTCTAAAAACGACTAAAGTCTCGCAGACAAAACGTGGACCGTCTCTCGCAGACCGGAGATTCCCCTCGACAAATGGCGCCTTTTGCATGGAAAGGCTGAAACCATCTGCGGAGAGACAAAGCGGAAAGTCTCCGGAAAAAGGTGCGTTTTCTGCGGATACGCCTAGCGTCTCGATGAAAACAGCCATTCGCGCCTGGGTCGAACCGTGGAAACCGCGCAGGAACAAGAGACGCAATCCCAAGACCAAACCGAAGCCCGTTCCCTGGCGCCCGCAGCCCTACGGGGATCGCGTCCTGGTCTTCGATACGGAAACGACCGTTGACGCGGCCCAGCGCCTCTTATTCGGCTTCTTTCGGCTGTATGAACGGGATCGGCTTATCCGCGAAGGGATCATCGTTGCCGATTTGCTCGATCACGATGCGATGATCGCCATTGCCGAATACCGCGCCAAATGCCGTCTGCCGATCTATAGCCGGGAGCGCTTCGTTGAAGAGGTCTTCTATCCAGAAGTTTATCAGGAAGGCACCCTGTGCGTCGGCTTCAATCTGCCGTTTGATTTGAGTCGCATCGCGATCCGAGCCGGATGCGGTCGTGGCGATAATCGCCGGAAGTTCCGGATTGGCCTCACGGACCGAATTCGCTGGCACGATCTTCGCATCGAATCAGCATCGAATCGTGCCGCCTTCATCGGTTTCGTTCCCCACGCACTGCTCCGAGAGCACATTGCTACGATGGGCGAGGGCGAGGCTGATTTCGAACTCGTGATGGCTTGCGTGGAAGAGATGATCTCATATGGCATGCCCGGACGAGTGCTACAAACATTTACAACCCCGCTCATCTTTTGAGGCGGTTATGCGGCCTGGAATGCTCCAGGCAGCGTACGAATCGGCAATACGCGCCTTAATCACAACCTTCTTATCTCGTGTTCCGCGAACACCCCAGCAGGCTGAAGCCGCAATGTCTCTGACGCATCTCGTCCGGACGCTCGCCGGCGACGCCCGCGTCGTGCTCTCAACTCTTAACTACGACACCTTGCTGGATGGTGCATTACCATGGTTCGATGGCTTCGTAAGCGTCCTGGGCTCGAACTTCGCGGAGTTCGAGCCGCTGCTATGGCTTGAACAAAGACGAAACCACCATTTGCTTATGCACCTCCACGGTAGCATGCGATTTGGCTTTCGTCCGTTCATGGCTTTGACTGGAGCGACGCCCTTTAGTGAGCCGGTACGCTACGCCTCCAGCGAATTAGCTGTTGATTCCGTGTTGCGCAGCAGCACTGAATCGTCTAGCGCTGATGGTCTACTGCTACCTGCAACGCCGATAATACCGGGCGCTCATAAGAGTCCAAAGCTTTTACGCAACGTTCGCCCGTACGCCTACTACAATGCTACGGCGCTTCACGAAATAGCGAACACGGAAGCGTTATTGATGATTGGATATGGCTTTCGTGACGAGCATGTAAACGCGTGGATTGACGAATACATGCGCATTCATGCCGACGGGCCGGTGGCTCTTATCACAAAGCGTAGGGGAGCGGTCGTTGGAAGATCGACTGCGGTCGAGCTATTCCTTATGAAATTGTAGAAAGGAGCAATTGCGTACGATTGGATTTACGAACCAGTCAGTGGCGGGCAACAACCTGCCGCTACCAACGGGAGGTTCGGCAGCGCCTATGTTGCTACGGGCGGCGTTCCCTTAGACGGTGATGCCGAGGGTCAGCTTTTGTCTTATCTTCGCGACGGGGGAGGTGGTGCGGCTGCTACGACGTCGAGCGAGTGGAGTGCGTACTTCGGGCGCCGAGCTCGAGTGCTCCGGAAAGACGGATCGACGCTCGTGGGAAGGATTCAGGATGTTGGTGGAGGTCGCATCGGCGTTGCCGGAAAGAAGCTCGCTCGCCAAATTCGCTGTGCAGACCTGGTTAAGATCGAGCCGGTTTCCGATGATGTGGCTGATACTGATTAACGGCACTCTCACAGACCCGCATCGGACTTCGACGGCGACCGATTCGTAATCGCGGGAACACCTGAGACTGTCGATGGCACTCTCACCGCCGAATCGGCATATATGTCGCGCAATCATCAACCTTGCGCCGATGGATCATCCAGCGTCACCGGCACCTCCCAAGCGTTTTCCCCGTTGGCATGAAGTCGACGACCAATGGCGACGATGGTCCCGACTTCTTCCGCCGAAAAAACCTCGAGCTGCAGCGCCGCTGCGTATCTCTCCCAAAGGTTACCATAGTTACTGGACAGCCCCCGCGCACAGTCGAACGCCCGCCTCGATCGAGCTTGAATCGACTGTTCCACGCCGCGTTGGTTTACACGACGCATTCTTGTCTCGACGGACTCCATCCATAATTTCCCATCCGCCGCGCTTTCGCTGGGGCGTCGGTTCCAATCCAGCACCGCCGGCCGCTCTACCTGATCGTAAAACTCGGGGTAGTTCTTATCGAGTCGCTGCGTGTAGCGTATGCCAGCAACTGCATCTCCTCCGAAGGGGAAGCGGCAGGCGTATGCCATGGCACCAAAGAGCATTATTGTAACAAGAACACCATCACCGTCGTTGTAACAGGTGATCTCATGCCGCGGCGTCGATTCGTCCGCAAAGACATCCTCATCTAGAAACGGCGTCCTTACCATATCCCCCGTCGGATTCTTTTCCCCGAGAACAAAAGGCAATAGACCTTGTGCCGATGCTAGATCAACGTCTGTCACAAATCCGGCCACAAAGTGAAGAGCGATTTTTAGTACTCCTGGCCTAATGCGATCGTCAGACGCAACTGTAAACCGCGCCTCGGGAACTGTAATCTTCGCTATGATGTTGCGCGGAACGCCCTCGGCAAATGCCTCTGCCGGAAGGCCGTCGAGCACGGCCAGGTCGCCTTCCGCGTGAGCGATGCGCCCACGTTCATCTCGGCGTTTTACGTCTAGCGGCAGCTCCTTTGCAAAGCCCTCAGCAAGTATGACTATGGGTTTCCCGTCTCTACCAGTTGCAGTGAACTCAGCCCCGGCTCCGCCGCGCTGCCGCGAGACCTGCAGCATCGTAACGTATGGCGCAAACGCTTTGCTAAGTGGCTCATCCGCGCCCGCGGCAATAGCGCTATTGTGTTGCCCGCACAAAATACGAGCCCACAGTCTACCACCGATCGCCTCGGGCACGACGTGTTCTTCAGTATTTGGCGTGGCTTCACAATAGAGGCAATGCGGCAGATTTTTCCTGTGGAGCACAATTCGCGCGCCTGATGCGGCTTGCAGTTCTTCCATTATGCTGACACGATGCAGTCCATGGTTCGACGAGGCGATTCGTTGCCTCCCTCGTCGCATCTTCAAGCAGGTGCAAGTAAATGCTGAGGGTGATGTTTGCGCCCCCTCCGCTGCCGGCTTGATATTTCGCGATATGCGCATCGGCTTGCCTGCGGCGTCGCAGTTTGCACGGCTGAAGACGGCGCGCTCATGTTTTTGGAAAGTCTGTTGCCAGGCACACGTGAAGTCCGCTACGGCCGCTTACGAAGGACTTGGCGATCCAATGGCTTCTTGGTGTGGGCACGAGACTACATGCGCCGGATTCCTTTCCAGATAACCAGGCTTCTGAAACCCAGCCTTCGATCCGATTCGCTTCCGCTGCAATGTCCGACAGCGCTGGGCTCAGAACGTTAAATACTTCTGTTATGCATTCTCTGGCGATTGTCGCGGCATCACCAGGCACGTGAGCCAGCAAGTAGTTGGCCTTCGTGTAATCATTTTGGTGAAGACTACCCTCGAAAAAGTCGGCAACGTTCGTGTGCTCGTTCTCGATGATCCAGTCGAGAGACTGCCCTCGATAGATGCGTTCGATCATCTCACCACCCAGCGCAATGGCAAACGCTGGCTTTTCCCAGCCTGGCAGAGCGCGGTCGCTCGGCGCGTAGATGGAGTGCACGTGTATCAGACATTGCTTGCCCTCAGGTAGGACGAACTGAGACTCCGACAACGTCGCATAGATGTCGAACTGGCCGGCTGGACGGCCGTAGTGGGCAGCGACAAAGCAATGCCCCAGTTCGTGAAAGATCGAATCCCTGGTTAAGCGAGGCATCCTTAAGTAAACTTCGAGAGTTAAACGGGCTGTCATCCTCACACGAAAAGGGACTAGCTAAGCTGATCCCTCGTACTTAGATGGGTCCGGTCTCCTAGCGTTATTCTAGCGCACCGCGGCGCTGGTTAAGAGGCGTTGTCACTTTCTCAGCACCCGACTGCGCCCGCGCATGATGACGCGGTTTCGAGCGCTCTTACCGACCGCACGGGGCCCGCGTGAAAACGCGGAGCCCCATGCGAAGAGACGTGCGCCCAGCGCGATCGTCGGTCCTCGTTTGAGGGCTACGTTTCGTATCCCATCGTGACCTTGCTTTTTCGAGTCCAAGGAGCGTGTGGCGGCCTGCTCTGCTAGCCTGTCGCCGACAGCGCGTTAACGGGATGCAATCCCGTTGGAATCGCCTCGAAACCGCTTATTTCGCGCTGCTCTTGTGCCGTCACTCGTTCAGGTGGCCCACATCTGGCCCACGGGACCGATGTTTTGTCCCGTAAGGCAGCTGAGAATCTTGAAGGTCGCTATGCCCCCTTAGCGGGCGTCGCTCGGCTATCTCGTCTTTCGCGTTAGGGGTCATAGGTCGACGTGCCCTTGAAGTTCTGACGGCGCTTTTAGGGCGGACGGGAGGGCGTGCCTAGCGGCCATGCAAACCTACAGGGCGCCTGCTTTTCGGGCGCGGTTCGCTGCACTGGCCGCGCTAGACGGAAGCAGAGAGTGGCTTCCGGAGCATTCTGCGCGGCCGGCGGCCGCCACGGCCGCAAATGCAAAGAGAACGATGTTTCGGAAGAAAAGCACGCTGGGAACCTCCGATTAGTCAAGCAGCGGGTGAGGAGTCTGCTCTTCGAAACCTTAAGGCGTTCCCCGCCGCCAGGATACGGTCATCCGATTTAGGAACAGCCCCCGTCCGCCGTAGCCCACGGTGATCCGGACGGCGCAAATCTTCGGGATTTTTCTATCAGATTTTTCTATAAAACGAGAAACTCCATCGCAAGGGTTTCTTAAAGCTTCGTAATGGCACTTTAAGAATCGCTTGCTAGCATTGTCGTATGGATGTCGCCGGCGAAGAGCAAGCCGAGCAATTGATAGGGCGTCGCCGCCTTACTGAAGCGGCAGCGCTGCTCGCCGCGGCAAGCCACGACGGCGGCGATGCCCAGGGCTCGCGCAAGCGCCTCTGCGCTGGAGTCTATGCGCTATTGGGCGACGACCGAAATCTCGCGGCAGTCGTCGCACCGCAGCTGCTCGCGTCTCGCACGGCCGTCGCCGTGGCCTCGCACTTCGAATCGCTAGGCGGCGAACCAGCTTCTCACGACTATCTAACGGGCGCGGTCATGCTCTCGTGGGTAACGGATGCCGCAGGAACCTACGACCTCTGCCGGAGCTCGCACGATCGCGCGATTGCCGAGAAGCGCTTTCATTTCGCCGTGGGCGCGCGCGAACGGTTGGCACACCACGCCGTCCTCTTCGGCGACCTCGAGATTGCGCGAGATGCGCTCGAAGACGCCGTGCGTCTCGCGTCGCTTCACCGTCTTTCGGAATGGTTTTTGCGCACTGCAGCTGCGGCCGCGCGTTTGGCACTCGATGTCGGCGATTCCGACCGCGCCGCACAGTTAATCGAGCGTGCGCAGATGCACGCGCGCAGCCCCGAAGCGATTGCTTTTTTGGCGCCCGTCGGCGCCGCGCTGGCGATCGCCGCCGGAGATAACGAGGCCTTGGCTGTATGGAGTTCCCCCCAGATCCTTGACACGGCGCTGGGCTCGCAGGACCTGGAGAGTGCGATTGCGGCGACGACTGCGCTACTCTGCGCGCGCGCGGTCGTTCCAGGTTCCTCCCTCGCGATTGCGCTGCGACGGGCCTTGCTGCGGGCGAGCGGAGCAACGTACGCCGTCGAGCTTTTCTCGCTGGCGGCGCGATACGGGGATATCGAAGAGGCCCGGCTTGGCGCGGATACGCTAAATGCTCTGGTCGCTCCCAATCGCAAGTATTGCAAAGCGCATGCGCTGCTTGCCCGGGCGCACCTGCTCTTTCGAGGTGGCGACCGCGCGGCATGGATCGACCACGCCGGCGACGCGGCACGAGCCTTTAATGCGATGGGCATGCGACGCTGGATGAATGAAGCGATGCTTCTGCTCGTCCGGCAAGAAAACGAGAGCTTTCCCCGGCGCCGCGGGCGTCCGATGGGTTCGGCCCTGACCGGACGCGAGCAGCAGGTCGCACATCTCATTCGGCGTGGGGCTCGTAATCGCGAGGTAGCCGCGGCCTTGCAAATCAGCGAGCATACCGTCGAACGGCACGTGAGCTCAATCCTGAGGCGCCTCGGCCTGCGTTCGCGGTGGCAGATTGCCGACCCGAAGAACGCTTCCGAACATTAAGCCTTGCTAAAGTTGCCTTAACGATCCACGCGAGTTCCAGGATGTACGGCGGATGCGCAATCCCCTAGCATTCGAGTTGGAAGAGGTCGGCAAGTGTCGCCGACTTTTCCGTTGCTGTTGGGGAGTACAGTTTGTTCACCGGCCTCCGCTGCGTAAAAAAGCGCGTCCTGTTCCTCGGCTTTTTTTGCTTTGCCGCCTCGAGCGCGGGCGCGCTCGCGGAGACCGCCGGAATTATCTCGGGAAGAGTGACCGACGACAAGACTCGCGTAGCGGTGGCGGGCGTGGCGGTCATTGCGAAGTCTCCTAGTGCGACTTATCGCACGACGACCGACGCCCACGGCGGCTATCGCTTCTTGAGCGTCTTGCCGGATACGTACTCGCTTTCGTTTCTCAAGAGCGGCTACGCCTCGTATTCGATCGCCGTCGTCGTGCTCAACGGCTCGCAGCAAGCCGTTAACGTGCCGCTCTCTCGGACGCTCAAGGTCATCGCTTCGACGCACGCGCGCTCGGCCGGCAGCGCCTTTCAGCGCGGCATGACGATCGACACGTATACGGTGACGGGCGCGCAGATCGATATGGTGCAAGGCAAGACCTTCAATACCGACGAGAACACGCTGTTGCGCAGCATTCCCAGCGTCACGATCGATAAGACGGGCACCGTCTCGATTCGCGGCGGTTTCGCGTTCGAGGCTGCTTATGAGTTCGAAGGCATCGACTACACCGCACCCACGGCCAATCTGCAGAACACGCTGCAGAATATCTCCAACTTCGGCCTGCTCAACGGCGTGGGGAGCGTGCAGCTCATTCCCGGCGGCGGCGATGCGACGCACGGCGACAGCGGCACGGGCCTCGTGCTCTTCACCGCGAAGCACGGTACCTATCCCAGTTACTTCCATCTGGATGTCGAGTCGACGCTCTTTCCGTATTTGCATCAGCTCGGGCTGGAATGGGGCTGGGCCGATCCATCGCAGCGGTTCTCGAACTATGCGGGCTTCATTGGGCTGCGCAGCGCCTTTCAGTACGGCGCCCCGGGATCGGCCGCCAACACGCTGGGCACATTGGGCACCAACGCCGCGACGCTGGGCAGCACGATCGATCCCAATCTGGTCTACTACGCGCCGTCGTTTCGGGCATCCAACGATTTCGTCGACAACGCGATTTACCGTTTTGGGAAGAACAACTCGCAGCGACTGCAGTTCTTCATCCAGGACCAAGCGATCACGCAGACCCTCGATTACGGCGGCTTTCAATATTTGCCGTACATCTCGGGCGGTACGACGGCGGGCAAATGTGCTCCGTATCCGGTCAACGGCCCGGGCGGTCCGGTCAACACGTCGCAGCAAAACTACGCGTGCGATTCGCTCATTCCGCTCTTTCCGGGCCAGCGCAATACCTACGCGTTCGTCTCGCAGGCCGATCAGCTCAAGAGTCCGTTTCTGGCTTATAAGGTCGAATACGGCACGAGCCTGGGCACGACATCTCAGTTGACCGCGCGGTATTTTCGCACGTTTAGCGGACAATCGGAAGACTTACCGGCGCAGGGCATCTTCGCCGATCCGTACGGCGGCACGCGGACGGCTGGGCAGTTCGACGTCACCACGCAGATCGGCGAGAAGAATCTGCTCAAGTACGGCGCGATCTATGAGTTCGTCGTGCCATACGGTAACCGTTACGATTTCACATCGTATACGGCGTTCACGACGCCCTCCTACATCGTCACGTACCCGATTACCCATCCCAACCAACCGCTGCCGCTGCCCTACACCTATACGGGTCTGCTGCCCAACAATAATCCCTCGGACCAACAAGGCTTGGAGCAGGATTTCTTTTCCCCGTCGTTTTGCGCGCAGTTACAAGTTCACGGAAACTGCGGCTATCTCAACTCGTGGTTTCCGGGTGGCGTGCGTTTTCCGTTCGAGGAAGACGTCTCAACGGTTACCCAACAGCAGTACGGGGCCTATCTCCAAGACAACATCGAGATGTCCAACAAGTGGAGGACGGAAGCG
>Ga0182015_10004906_pt1 | contig 14151 bp, 14 predicted proteins | sample 712P3MmetaG_FD_120478 | JGI IMG/M metagenome (GOLD analysis project Ga0182015, IMG submission 120478) | Permafrost microbial communities from Stordalen Mire, Sweden - 712P3M metaG | ecosystem: Environmental > Terrestrial > Soil > Wetlands > Permafrost | place: Sweden: Stordalen | collected...
CGCTCTACATTCTTCCCTTCGACCACCGCGCGTCGTTCGAAAAGGGGCTGTTCGGGTTCACCGCGCCGCTCTCGGCCGAGCAGACGGCGACGGTCGCGGCCAGCAAGCAGGTGGTCTATGAGGGGCTGAAGGCGGCGATGGCGCAGGGCGTGCCGCGCGACGCCGCCGGCATCCTCGTCGACGAACAGTTCGGCGCCGCGATCCTGCGCGACGCCGCCGCCCAGGGCTATATCACCGCCGCGCCGGTCGAGAAGAGCGGGCAGAACGAGTTCGACTTCGAATACGGCGCCAAGTGGCGCGAGCATATCGCCGAGTTCAAGCCGACCTTCATCAAGGCGCTGGTGCGCTACAACCCCGAGGACGACGAGGCGATGAACCGCCGCCAGGCGGCGCGGCTCAAGGAAGTGGGCGACTACGCGCATAGCCAAGGCCAGAAATTCATGTTCGAACTGCTGGTGCCGATGACCAAGGATCAATCGGACCGGCTCGAAGGGGACCAGCATCTGTTCGACCACGATTTGCGCCCGTCGCTGATGATCGCGGCGATCAAGGAGCTGCAGAGCCTAGGGGTCGAGCCCGACGTGTGGAAGATCGAGGGCCTCGACCGGCGCGAGGATGCCGCGGCTGTCGCCGCCGCTGCGCAGCGCGACGGGCGTGGTAAAGTGGGCTGCATCCTGCTCGGCCGCGGCTCGAATGAGGCCGGCATCATCGCCTGGCTGAAGGCTGCGGCGCCGCTGCCGGCCTATATTGGCTTCGCGGTTGGGCGCACCTCGTTCTGGGACGCGCTGTCGGGACTACGCGACGGCAAGATCAGCCGCGACCAGGCGGTGGCGGATATCTGCGCCCGCTATGTCAAATGGGTCCACACATTCCAAGAGGCGCGCGCGGGCTGAGCGAGACGCCGCCGCAGAGCCCGGTCTTCGTCATCCATGCGCTGATGCACGCCATCGCGGCGCTGTCCGCGGCTACCGAGGCCGGGCGGCCGGTCGTTCTCCTGAGCGCGCCCGGGGCCGGGATTTATGCCGGGCCGGGTTGGTTCAAGGCACTGGTCGACGCCGCGCGCGAGGCGGCGCCGGAGGCGCGGCTCTCGGCGGTTCTCGACTGCGGCGACAATCCCGGCGCGGCGCAAGGCGCGATCCGCGCCGGGATCGCGTCGGTGATATTCACAGGCCGCCAAGATGTCGCCGAGCGCCTCGCCGGCATCGCGGCGCAAGCTGGCGTCCGCCTGCTGACGGACCGGCCGGCGGCTGCCTTCGACCTGCGGGATTTGTTCTTCGCCGACCCCGCAACGCTTCGGCGATACTGCGCCGAGTGTCTCGCCTCGCTTCGGGTGATTTGCTAGAGTTGGCGCAACGCCAGCCCTGCCAGGAAGGAATGCCCGCATGAAGATCAACGGACAGGTCGCCAAAATCCTCGGCCATTACGAGAGCGACAACCCCGGCACCAAGGCCAACCTCGCCCGCATGCTGATGCACGGCAAATTGGGCGGCACCGGCAAGATGGTGATCCTGCCGGTCGACCAGGGCAACGAGCACGGGCCGGCGCGCAGCTTCGCGCCGAACCCACCGGCCTACGACCCGCACTACCATTTCCAGCTGGCGATCGAGGCAGGCCTCAACGCCTATGCCGCGCCGCTCGGCTTTATCGAGGCCGGCGCCGACACTTACGCTGGGCAGATACCGACGATCCTTAAGGCCAACAGCGCCAACAGCCTGTCGCGCGCCAAGGAAGGCGCGAGCCAGGCGGTGACGGCAACGGTCAAGGACGCGCTGCGGCTCGGCTGCTCGGCGATCGGCTTCACGATCTATCCCGGGTCGGACGCCGCCTACGACATGTTCGAGGAAATCGCCGAGTTGGGCCGTGAGGCCAAGGCGAATGGCCTCGCGGTGGTGATCTGGTCCTACCCGCGCGGCGGCGCCCTGACGCGGGAGGGCGAGACTGCAATCGATATCTGCGCCTATGCGGCACAGCTCGCTGCCCAGCTCGGCGCGCACATTATCAAGGTAAAGCCGCCAACCGCGCACCTCGAGCTGGCGGCGGCTAAAGCCGTCTACGAGAAGCAGAATATCGACATCTCGACGCCGGCGGCGCGCATCCGCCACGTTGTTCAGTCGGCTTTCAACGGGCGGCGCATCGTGATTTTCTCGGGCGGCGAGGCGAAGACCTTGGACGACGTGTTCGACGAGGTGCGCGCGATCCGCGACGGCGGCGCCAATGGCTCGATCATCGGCCGCAACACCTTCCAGCGCCCCAAGGCCGACGCGCTCGATATGCTCAACCGGATCATCAAGATCTATCAGGGAAGAGACTGATCTTGCTGGATGACCAGCAGCGGGCGACGACCAGGCTTTACCTAATTACGCCGCCCGTTCTCGACCCGCACGACTTCGCCTCGCTGCTCGAAGCCGCGCTTTCGGGCGGCGACGTGGCGGCGGTGCAGCTGCGGCTCAAGGATGTCGACGACGAGGCGATCCGCGCCGCCGCGGCGCGGCTGCAGCCAATCGTCCAGGAGCGCGGCGTCGCCTTCATCATGAACGACCGGCCCGACCTCGCGGCCGAATTGGATTGCGACGGCGTCCACGTCGGCGAGGAGGACATGCCCTATGCCGAGGCGCGGCGCCTCTGCGGCCCCGATCGCATTGTCGGCGTGACCTGCGGGGGGAGCCGCCACCGCGCGCTGGTGGCGAGCGAGGCGGGCGCCGACTATGTCGCGTTCGGCGCGTTCTTCCCGAGCGCGACCAAGATTGCCAAGCATCATCCGAGCCCCGAAGTGGTGCGCGACTGGTCTGAGATGACGGTGGTGCCGTGCTGCGCGATCGGCGGGATTACGCAGGAGAACTGCGGCCCGCTGGTCGAGGCCGGCGCCGATTTCCTCGCCGTCGTCGGCGCGATCTGGAACTATAAGCGGGGGCCTAAGGCCGCGGTCGCCGATTTCAACGCGGTGTTCGCTAAACACGGGCGGGCCTACCGTTAGTTGCCCTCCCCGGGTCGTGAAGGAATGCCAGCGCGGCTTGCCGCTCTTGCGGAGCTATGGTCTGATCCGCGCCAATCAAGACGATGGAACGGGAGCGAGCATGCGCGCGCTGATATTGGGAGCGAGCTTGGCGGCGCTGGCCACGCCGGCGCTCGCCGCGGAACTCATTCTGTCTTCGACGGACGTCAAAAGCGGCGCGCCGATGGCGATAGCCCAGGTGCTCAACAAGCTCGGTTGCACCGGGCAGAACATCTCGCCGGCGCTGTCCTGGTCGGGCGAGCCCGCCGGCACCAAGAGCTTTGCGATCACGATGTACGATTCCGATGCTCGGGCCGGCAGCGGTTGGTGGCATTGGATCGTCTTCAACATCCCGGCCTCGGTGCGGGGCCTGCCCTTCGGCGCCGGCAGCGAGGGGTCGAAAGACCTGCCAGCGGGCGCGCAACAAGGGCGTACCGATTTCGGAGCTTCGCGTTACGACGGTCCATGCCCGCCGGTCGGCGAGCATGCGCATCATTACGAGATCACCGTGTACGCGGTGAAAGTCGACAAGCTGCCGCTCGGCGACGATGCATCGGGCGCCGCGGTCAGTGCCGCCTTGGCTCCCAACACACTGGCGACGGCAATGATCGCCGGGCGCTACGAGCGGTCGAAGTGACGCCCCGAATTTAGCGCACCGGAGCCCACAGCACGTCTTCGATGTGGGGTGCGCCGGTGCACAGCATGACGAGGCGGTCGAAGCCGAGCGCGATCCCTGCACTCTCCGGCAGGCCGTGATCGAGAGCGGCGACGAAATCCTCGTCGATCGGGTAGGTGTCGCCGTAAAGCGCCTGCCTTCTCGCTTGATCGGCAAGAAAGCGAGCGCGCTGCTCGGCGGGGTCGGTCAGTTCCTGAAACGCGTTGGCGAGTTCGAGACCGCAGACATAAAGCTCGAAGCGTTCGGCGAGGCGCGCATCGTCGGGCTTGCAGCGCGAGAGCGCGGCCATCGACGCCGGATAGTCATAGAGGATTGTCGGTGCGCCGATGCCGAGATTGGGCTCGATGCAGTCGAGGAAGACGCGGAAATAGAGGTCTTCCCAATCGTCGCCGGGATGCGGCGGGAGGCCGATGCGCTCGGCGGCCGCCGCGAGCAGCGCGAAATCGGGCCATGCCGGCTCGGGAGCGGTGGCCAGGATGTCGATGCCGGCGTCGCGCGCGAAGGCCTCGGCGATCGAGAGGCGCTCGAATGGCAGATGCGCGTCAGCGGTTTTGCCTCGCCAGGTCATTGCCCGGTTTCCGTCATCGGCGGCCGCCGTCTGACAGCGCCGCAGGAGCGCCTCGCAATCCGCCATCAAGTCGCGATAGGTCGCACCGGCGCGGTACCATTCGAGCATCGAAAATTCCGGGTGGTGTGTCGCGCTCCGCTCGCCGTCGCGGAACACCGGGGCAAGCTGCCAGATCCGGGTCATCCCGCCCGCCAGCAGCTTCTTCATCGCGAATTCGGGCGAGGTGTGGAAGTAGCGCAGGTGCGCGGCGCCGTCACGCGGATCGTGCAATGTTGTTGCGAACGCCTGAAGATGGGGCTCGAGGCCGGGACTGACCTGCAGCGCCGGCGTTTGCACCTCGGTGAAGCCCTCGTCGGCGAAGAATTGCCGGGTCGCGGCGAGGATCCGGCCACGCGCGGCGAGGTTGTCACGGCGCGCGGCGAGCCGGTCGGGGCGCCACCATTTAGTCCCTTGGCCAGACCGATAGGCTGCCATTCCGCTTCCCCCCTTACCGGCAAACTGGTAGGAAGCCGGCCAAACGCGGACCTAGTCCAAATCCCTTTGGCCCGAGATCAAATCCAATGAAGATCAACGCCATCGATATTAAGCCCGGCAATGTACTCGAACATCAGAACAAATTATGGGTCGTGCTCAAGCGCGATTTGGTGCAGCCCGGCAAGGGCGGCTCGTTCGCCCAGGTCGAGATGCGGGACCTGCGCGGCGGCTCGAAATTGAGCGAGCGCTTCCGTACCCAGGAAACGGTCGAGCGCGTGCGGCTCGACGAAAAGGACATGCAGTTCCTTTACATGGAGGGCGACATGGCGACCTTCATGGACAACGAGAATTTCGACCAGGTGACGATACCGCGCGAGGTGATCGGCGATCCGGCCGATTTTCTCGCCGACGGCATGATCTGCCAGGTGACGCTGTACGAAGGCATCGCGCTGTCGGTCGAATTGCCCCAGAGCGTGACGCTGGAGGTGGTCGAGGCCGACCCCGTGGTGCGCGGGCAGACCGCGTCTTCGTCGTACAAGCCGGGCAAGCTCGAAAATGGCCGCCGGGTGATGATCCCGCCGCATATCGGCGCCGGCACACGCATCGTCATCAACACCGCCGACGGCAGCTATATGGAGCGCGCCAAGGATTAGCGCGGCCTTTCAAGTCAGAATCAGTCCCTCCGCCGGGCTTCACCCGGGGTCCACGAATGGCTTCAACTTATTCGTGGATGGCCGGGCCAAGCCCAGCCAAGGCGACCAGAGGAGTCGTCGAATGGCGGTGCGTTCGCCGGTGATCAATGTGATGGCGGCGGCCGCGCTGAAGGCGGCACGCGGGCTCATTCGCGATTTCGGCGAAGTCGAGCAACTCCAGGTCTCGATCAAGGGACCCAACGATTTCGTCTCGGCCGCGGACCTCAAAGCCGAGCGCACCTTGAAGACCGAGCTGTCGCGAGTACGGCCGGGCTACAGCATGCTGTTCGAGGAGGGCGGCGCCACCGAGGGCAGCGACAAGCGGCATCGCTGGATCGTCGATCCGCTCGACGGCACGCATAATTTCCTGCACGGCATCCCGCATTTCTGCATCTCGATCGGGCTCGAGCGCGACGGCGAGATCGTCGCCGGCGTGGTCTACGAACCGACGCGCGACGAACTCTACTGGGCCGAGAAGGGCGCCGGCGCCTATCTCAACGACCGGCGCCTCAGGGTGTCGGCGCGGCGGCTTCTGTCCGAAGCGATAATCGGCACCGGAATCCCCGCCAACAAGAGCGGCGATCCGGCGGGGTATGGCGTGGTCCTCAGCCGAGTAATCGCGGCGACGAGCGGCGTGCGGCGATTTGGCGCCGCCGCGCTCGACCTTGCCTATGTCGCGGCCGGGCGGCTCGACGGGTTCTGGGAATTCGGCCTCAGCCCCTGGGACATCGCTGCCGGCATGCTGCTGGTGCGCGAGGCCGGCGGCTATGTCAGCGACCTCGCGGGCGGCCACGAGATGATGGCCAACGGCAATGTGCTGGCCGCCAACGACCATTTGCACTTGCCGCTGGCCGCGCTGATCCGCGAGGCAAGCCGCGCCGGTTGACCCTATGCGGCCCATCCGCGAGCGGTCGGCGCCGGTTCTCGCGCGAGCCGAATTCGCGCCAAAATTGGGTGTCGCGATTATCGCGCATGAGGTAGGTTCGGCAACCCTCGGCGATGGCGAATGGCGACCGCTCGGGTCCGCCGATCCGCCGGGAAAACGGTGCCCAATGGAGGGTTCGCTAACCCTGACAAATTGGCTGCGGCGCGCCGCGCGACTTGGCGCCGCGGTCTTGCTGTGCGGCGCCGCTGTCGCGCTCGGAGGCGGGGTCGCGGGCGCGGAAGACCCTGGCCCGACGGTTCCGGACCCAGCGGCATTGGGCCCGCCGGTGGTCCTGTTCACCCATCCTGCCGTGCCGCCGGCGTCCAAGCCGGTGCACAGTATCGTCGCTGGGACGCCGGCCAGGCGGCCGTTGCCAGCATCCGTCCATCCGGCGCCTGTTGCCGCTACTCCGACGTCCGTCCACTCGGGGCCTGCCGTCGGGACGCCGCTGATCCCACCGGCGCCAATGCCGGCCAAATTGAGCCCGCCACCGGACGCACGCGCCTCGCTGCCGTTGGCGACCGATCTGCTCCCGCTCTCGCCGCCGGTGGGAACGCCGCAACCGGTAGATACCGCGCCGGCGACCGCAAAACCCGAGACCAGCTGACGCGATGAACCGCTCGAACCGGTTTCTCATCCGTATGGCGGTGTTCCTGGTGCTGGTCGCGGCGCTGGCAGGGGCGCTGTTCGGACCGCTGAGCGGCGCCTTTATGGGCAACCCCGGGATCAACGGGGTAATCCTCGGCATCTTGTTGATCGGCATCGTCTACATCTTTCGCCAGGTGCTGTTGCTCAACCCCGAGATCGCCTGGATCGAGAATTTCCGCGAGCGCCTCGCCAATCGCGACCTCACCGCGCCGAGCGGCCCGGCGCCGCGACTGCTGGCGTCGATGGCGCGGATGCTGACGACGCGCCAGGGCGGCAGGGTCAGCCTCTCGGTGACTTCGCTGCAGACGCTGCTCGACGGCATCGCCTCGCGGCTCGACGAGACCCGCGAGACCTCGCGCTACATGATCGGCGTGCTGGTCTTCCTCGGCCTGCTGGGCACGTTTTACGGCCTCCTCGAAACCGTGCGCTCGGTGGGCGGGGTGATCGGCGGGCTCAGCGTGTCGTCGAGCGACCTCGCCCGCGCCTTCGCCGATTTGAAGACCGCGCTCGGCTCACCGCTGCACGGCATGTCGACCGCGTTCAGTTCGTCGCTGTTTGGGCTCGCCGGCAGCCTGGTGCTCGGCTTTCTCGATTTGCAGGCGGGACAGGCGCAAAACCGTTTCTACAATGACCTCGAGGAATGGCTCTCGACCTACACGCGGCTGTCGACGGGCGGGTTCGGCGACGGCGGCGACAGCTCGGTGCCGGCCTACATCCAGGCGCTGCTGGAGCAAACCGCCGACAGCCTGGAAAACCTGCAGCGCATCCTGACGCGCAGCGAGGAAAGCCGGATCGGCGCCAACAACACGCTGCCGGCGCTTATCGACCGGCTCGGCACGCTGTCCGAGCACATGAAGGCCGGCCAGATGCTGATGGTGCGGCTCGCCGAGAATCAGATGGAGCTGAAGCCATCGCTGACGCGCCTGGCGACAATCGCGGAGAACTCGCTCGGACAGGACGACGTGCTGCGCAACCACCTGCGCAACATCGAGGCCTATATGGCCCGACTCAGCGAGGACCTCGTCGAGGGCCGGGCGCAGACGACGAGCGAGCTGCGCGGCGAAATCCGCCTCCTAGCGCGGACCATCGCCGCGCTATCGGACGAAAGCGGGCGCTGATCACCGCGCCCGCGGCAAAGAAGAATGACATTACGTCTGATGGATCAGCAAAATCCCGCCGGCGATGAGGGCGATGCCGCCGGCTTGCGACCAGCCGAGCGGCTCGTTCCATAACAGGTGCGCGAGCACCGCGACGATCCCGTAGCTCGCCGCTACAGATGGGAAAGCGATCGATACCGGGATGCGGTTGAGCGCCACGATATAGGCGATCCCCGCCATGCCGTAGATCGCTAGCCCTAAGATCGTCAGCGGGTTGAGGAGCTGCGCCAGGAGGCCCGGCGCCCCGACCGCGCCCGATTTGAGGACGATCTGCCCGGCGATCCCCAACAGGACGGCGGCGGCAAGGCTCAGATAGGCGAGCGTCGCCGACATCTTCGTCTCAACCTCGCCGGCGCAGCCGCACTGGGACCGGCGCGGCTTGCGGCTTCGCGGGCTCGCCGCGCGCCACGGTCCGCACCACCGATTGCGGCTTCCGGTTCGCGGTGAGGTAGAGCCGGCCGAGATATTCGCCGACGATGCCGAGGATCATCAGCTGCACTCCCGACAGCAGCAGCACCGCGACAAACAGCGACGCCCAGCCGGCCGGCGGCGAGAAGAACAGCGCCTCGATGATCGCCGCCATTCCGCCAAGCCCGCCGACGACGCTCAGCGCAAACCCGGTCAGCGTACTGATCCGCAGCGGCATCACCGAGAAATTGACAAACATGCTCATCCACAGCCGCAGCAGCCGCCGCAAGGTGTAGTTGCTGCGTCCCATGGCGCGCGGCAGGTGGCGCACCAGCAGCCGGTCGATCTTCTGTGTCACCTGCAGAATGAGCCCGTCGACGTAGGGGAAAGGGCCGTCGTAGCGGGTGATCTCCCGCACCAGAAACGCGCTCATGCAGCGGAAACTCGAGAGGTAGAGCCCCTTTGGTTTGTCGAGCACGAAGCTGGCGACCCAATTGGTGAACTCGCTGCCGAGGTTGCGCCACCGCGCGTGCTGCTTTTCGTCGTAATAGGTATAGACCACGTCGGCGCCGGTCTCCTGCGCGTAGGCGAGCAATCGCGCGACCTCTTCCGGCGGGTTTTGCAGATCGTCGTCCATGTTGATGACATGCGCGCCGCGGGTGTGGCGCAGCCCGGTCATTACCGCGTTGTGCTCGCCGTAATTGCGCGCGTGATCCACGAGCATGATCGGGATTGTCGTCCGCGCGACAAGCTCCCGGCACACCGCGAGGCTGTTGTCGCGGCTGCCGTCATTGACCAGGACGATCTCGTGTCCGCCGGGGATGTGGAGGGCCGCCAGCGCCTCGACCAGTTCACCGATGCTGCCGGCGCCGTTATAGACCGGGATGACGATCGAAAGCGCTAGTTGCGGAGGAGCGAATTCGGGGGCGTCAGACATTGTCGGCCTCTGGGGCGGTCTCCGGCTTGGCGGCGATTGCGAGTACGGATCCACCGAACGGCAGGCGAATTCGGGCGCGCATCAGGCCGCGCTCGACCGTGGTGGCGGCCCGACACACCGCCTCGACGATCGCCGGTTGCGGCCGGACATCGCTGCCCGCGCCTGACGGCAGCAGCTTTCGCGTCACGACCATCATCGGAAACAGGATCATATTCCAATAGCTGGCGAAAATAGGGCGGAAGCCGGCGGCGCGCAGCAGCCGCACCACCTCGCCGCGGGTATAACGGCGCGCATTGTAGACTGCGGCGTCGTGGCGCGACATCAACCAACGATAGGCCGGCAGGTTGAGGATCAGGATGCCGCCCGCGGCAAGGCAGCGGCGAAATTCCAGCAGCGCCCGCGTCTCGTCGACGCCGCGGTGACACAGCACGTCGACGCTGACGATCGCCGCGAAGGCGGCGTCGCCGAAGGGCATCGCGTCGACCGAGCCGGCGCAGACCGGTCGCGCGCTCTTCTCGGACGCCCACCGGCAGGCGGTCTGGTTCGCGTCGAGCCCGATCGCCGTCGCGTCAGGAATTTCGCGGGCGAGCCGAGCCAGCAACCCGCCGGTGCCGCACCCGGCGTCAAGCAGCCTGCCGGCCCGGGCAAGCCGCCGATACAACACCAGCAAGTTGGCGTGGACCGCGGCGAACCACCACATGCGGTCCTCGGCGTCGCGCAGCCTGTCGTATTCGACCTGTTTCAGGCGCATCCTCCCGCGTGGCGGACGACGGTGCTAGAGGCCGACAGAACGCGGGCCGCGGCGCCGCTATTCCGGCGCGTCAACGATATGCGGAGGTCGCGGGGCGGCGCGGGGTGGCGCCGGCGAGCGGGCGCTTGACGATCCGCTGCTCGGCGAGGGCCTCGCGATGATCGACGACAACCGACAGCAACGCGCCCATGCGCTTGACCGCGAACACCGGCTGGTCGCTCGCCACGCGGTCGACATCGTGCATCGTGAAGCCGATCACGAAATCGGCGTCTTGCGGAAAGGTCACCGAGCGAAAATTCGGTGGAAAATAATACCGCGCGGAGACGACCGGGCCATCGACCGCGACGGTGAACTCGCGCTCCTCGAAATCGGCGCCGTATTGCTTGCGCAGGTGATTTTCGAGGCCGCGCACCGCCTCGGCGAACGAATTGGCCCAATAATCGAGCTTGAAGCGGTTTTCGGCCCCCGCCACCCCGCCAACGAAGCCGTTGTAATAGACATACTGGTCGGGGTGCAGCATCACCATGACCGATAGGTGCGCAAGGCCGTAGAGGCCGAGCGCGGCATAGATCGGCTGGCGGTATTCAAAGGTCGCGAGGCGGGCCATCGCCAGCTCGGCGACCAGCGCCGCCGCCACCGCGATCGGCGGCAGCACGAAGATGAAATGCCGCATGCCGTTGAACAGCACCGCCTTGGCGGCGATCGCATAAACCACCGGAAAGACGATCGTGAAGCCGACCATGAACAGCGGCAGCACTTGCTCGACCCGCCCCGCCCCGCGGCGCGCCAGTTGGAGGACAGCGACGATCGGTGCGGCCAACAGTAAAGCCAGGATCAGTTCCGGCAGGGCCAGGCTGATAAAGACGGGCAGGTAACTCCATGGCAGATCGTTTGACGAGATCAATTGCCCGTCGAACAGGACTTTCGACCAGAAGATTTCCTTCGAGAATACGGCGAGGGCTTGCAAAGGGTGATGAAGGGGATCGCTCTGTGCCCACGGCCAGAGCACCAGCATCAGCGCATAGGCGATGACAGCGACCGGCAGGAAGACGCGCCACAGGCTTGGCCAACCGATCGCGAACAGCAGCGCCAGGCGCCGCGCAGCGATCGCTCGCCAGAGCCCGAACATGGAAAGCGTCAGCCCGAGATAACAGAGCAGCAACAGCCCGCCAACCCGCACCCCCATCGCCAGCCCGATCGCCAGCGCCAGCTTCAGCATCAGCCGCATCTTCGGGCGCGGCAGGAACGGTACGATGCGAACCAGGTAATAGGTTGCCCAGACGAACCCGACGGCGAACGGGATGTCCTTGGGATTGTTGAACATCTGGCCGTAGTAGTTGGGGATGAGCAGCAGGAACAGCGCCGCCGCGAACCCGGCGCGCGGACCGCCCAGACGGCGCCCAAGCTTCCAGCACCCGACCAGCCCGACAATACCGACAAGGCCGTTCAGCAGGTGCCGGGTCTCGAAGGTACCCAGCGGCGAGAACCGGTTGACGAGCGCCGCGGTCACATCGAACGCCGCGCCGTAATTGTACATGTCGGCGTAGCGGTAGAGCAGCTCCCAGTGCGGCGGATGCGCCGCGCCGATCAACGACAGGTAATAGGTGAGGACGAGGTTGCCGTACCAGTTCTGGCAGTCTTCATCCCAGGTCACGCCATAGGCGCGGAAGGTCAGCAGCACAACCAGCGCTGCTAGCGCGAAGAGCACCAGTGCCAGCCGGTCCCACCCGCATTTGGCGCGCAGCCGGCCGATGATCGCCGTCAACTGGCCCCCCGCCGCACCGGGAGCGGCGCGGAGCAATGTTCTGAGCGAGTCCATCAATCGTCCCGAAGACGCTTGCCCTGGATCAATTTGTCTCCGCCGGCGATTTTACCCCGGCCGGTCTTGCCGCTTCGTTTCGCCGACCCGCCGCGCGCTGTCAAGCCGCAATGGCGAGGTTTGCGGGTCGCGTTGCAGCTCACAGTCCGACCTCATTCAAGAGCGCGCCGACCACGCGCTCGCCGTCGAAATGCTCGCGCGCCAGGTCGCGCGCCGCGCTGCTATGCCGTCCGTAGTCGCCGGCAATCGCATCGATGGCGGCGAGCGCCTCGTCATGCGTCGAGAATTGAAAGAGGCCGTCGCCGGTGGGATAGACCCGGTCGAAGCCCGTGCGCATCGTCACCACCGGCCGGCCGCTCGCGAGATAGCAGACCGCGCGGTCGCTAAACCAGCCGCTATCGGTGCGTACATAGATGTCCTTCGCCACGGTGAACTCGCCACGTGAACCCCTGATGAAATCGCGGTACCTGTCGATGCCGGCCGAGACCGGTCGCGGATCGACGAGGCGCCAGCCATGCCCCTTGACCTCGCGGCGCACCGTGTCGGCCGGCGGCAGGATCGCCATCCGGAAGCAAGTCTCCGGCCGCAGTTGCGGGATATCGAGGAAATTCAAGAAATTGATGTGCTTCGACCAGAGATAAGTCGAGCCGCCGTACTCGATGTCCTTGCCGCGATTGTCCCAGCTCGCGATCGAGGTGAAACAGTCGGGCGCGCCGCCAAGCTCGGTCCACAGATTGACATCTACTGGCGGGCGCGTCGGCCGCCAGTCGATGCCCGACCGTGGAATCGGGCATTCGGGCTGACCGATATTGGCGCCGTAGGTGAAGAAATGCGTGTGCGCGTCGATATAGGCGCGCTCTTCGAGATCGCCCCGGGCGTAGTTGATCTGCTGATAACCCGGGTCGGTATCGATCAGTATGCGCACCGGACAAGCCAAGTGGCGCTCGTAAAGATGGTGCGCGCCGCACAGATTGATTAGCGCGTCGGCCTCGGCATAGAGCTCGGCGATCCCCCGGCGCGACAGGCCGTGATAGGTCTCGTCGACGCCGCAGCGATAAGCCCAGCGTTCGCCGAACCCAAAGCGCTCCATGACCCGGCGCAGATAGGCGAGGTTGTACGCGCAGTCCATCACCACGCTCTCGACCCGCGGGTCATAGGGGTTGGTGCCGCTGTCCTCGACGTACCAGGCCTCGTAGCCCAGCTTGTCGAGAGCGACCAGGTAATGCGCGGCCTGCCACGCGATACCGGCGAGCGGCATCTGGCCGGCAAAGTGGAGGAGGACGATCTTGCCGCGTTTGCGCAATTGGGGCTCGGTTCGAAAAGGGCGGGCGGGCGATAACGGACGCAGAGCCATAAAAATTCGGCAATAAAATTTCCACTCTCGCGTTGTCGCAGGGACGCGGCGCAAATCGCCAAACAACGGCCGCGCACCCGTCGAGAAATCGGCGGCGTCGAACCTTGGGGAAACGCGATGAGCGAGCCGAACCTTGCCTGGATCCATCCCGATCCGCCGGAGAAATTGCGGTTGGAGGCGGCGCTGCGCCGCGAGCCGGACAATGCCGAGTTGCGAATCGGCTACCGCGCAGCGCTCGAACGCATCAACCGCTCGACGCTGGGCTTATCGACGATCGTCCTTCCGGAGCTTTCTTATCCGCTCTATTTTCGCGCGGGCAGCAGCGATCTCGCGAATTTCGACCAGATTTTCGGGCTGAAAGAGCTGTCTGTACCGTTGGCGCGACCGCCGGCGCGAGTGCTCGACCTCGGCGCCTATGTCGGCTATGCCGCAATATACCTGGCGCACCAATTCCCCGGGGCGGACATCCTCTGCGTCGAGCCGTCACCGGCCAACTTCAAGATCTTGACCCTTAATACCGCACCCTATCCGCGAATTCGTCGGCTCAATGTCGCAGTATGGAGCGCGTCGAGACGCCTCTCGATAATCGGCCACGAGCTCGGCGATTGGGGTACGCATTTTACCGCCAGTTCCAGTGCCGCGGGAACCGAGGCCCGGTCGATCGACGACATTTTGGAGCAGCGTGGCTGGGATCGCGCCGACTTCATCAAATGCGACATCGAGGGCGCCGAGCGCGAGGTCTTCGCCGAC
>Ga0182015_10004907_pt1 | contig 14148 bp, 7 predicted proteins | sample 712P3MmetaG_FD_120478 | JGI IMG/M metagenome (GOLD analysis project Ga0182015, IMG submission 120478) | Permafrost microbial communities from Stordalen Mire, Sweden - 712P3M metaG | ecosystem: Environmental > Terrestrial > Soil > Wetlands > Permafrost | place: Sweden: Stordalen | collected...
ACGGGAGCCTATCTCGAAGCCAGGTCACGCTTACTCGATCGATGCGGGTCTAATTGATGAGCTCTCGCCAAGTCAGCCCGTCCCAGCGGGAGGGACGGCCCTGGCCCATGCTATCGGTATCTACGAAGTATACGGCGACTCATTTTGGACCCAAAGTGCCTAGATGTAGTCAACGTAAGCATGCAGGGAGAACTCACGCACCATCAACGGGTCGGATCGGGGGAAACCTGCAATGGATGAGCAGCGCGTTCTATGGCTTACGGTCGCTGACGCACTTGCTCTTCTTTGACGTTAACGGCGGTGGAACGGAATTACATTAGCACGGCTCTCAACAAACCTGTCAGACAGGGCCGACATACGGCCCAGGGACCAGAATGAGAGGAAAAGCACGACATAAACCAGACCCAGTATCGTGAGCGTCAGAGACACGGTGGAACCCCCGGGAAGTTGATGGACAACTCATCTGGGGGATGCCTCGAAGTATACGTGGAAACCATAGAAAAAGAACGGGCTTGCCTGCCACTTTAGTACTATGACAGATTGCGCCATTCGGGCGGCTTCAGGATGACTGTAGCCGCTCCGGCCTCGGTGAGGGGGGCCATTCCGGCTGCTACAGGCTGCGGAAAACTCCTATTTCTGAAGGGTACGGGCTTCAGCCCGTACATACCCCCTTTGCCATCAGTGGGGCTTTAGCCGCTGAGGGATTATTTCTCTTCCCCTTACGAGTTTTTCTGCAGCCTGTGCTATGCCGTGACCGGCTCCAACAAGCGCGACCAGCGGCGTTGCTGCCGTTCCGCAAAAGCCTTCTTATGATAGGCATAGCCGGTGATCAACGGCAGCGCAAGGGTGGCTTCGCTGTAGACCATCTGCTCGAAAGTAGTGTCCACCTTGCCCCAGGAGCTGGCTTCCTTCAGGGTGCTGGAGGAGAGAGCGCCGTCGCGCACGTCGGCGACCGTGATCTGGATCGCATACTTGTGCATCGGGGCATCGACCCCGAGAATCTCCGCGGAAACCACGATGTCCTGGGCGAAATTCTTGGGTACGCCGCCGCCGACCATCAGCAGGCCGGTGGTCGGGTTGGCGATCTTCAACTGTGTCAGCTCGTAAAAATCCTTGACCGAATCGATCGACACCTTGGGTTTGTCGCCGCGGCCATGCTGGTGCGCCACCAGTCCAAAGCCGGCCGAGCAGTCACTAAACGCCGGCACGAAGATGGGCACATCCATTTGATAGGCGGCGAGGATGATGCTGTCGACCCCTCCTTTCGCCGGCGTCTTGCCTTGCTTCTCCAGATAAGCGCCCATCTCGCGGATAAACTCACGCGAACTGTAAGGGCGGGGGGCCAGCGAATCGGCGATGATCTTGCAGGTTTCGTCGCACAGGCGCAGCTCTTCTTCGTCGATCAGGGTGTCGTAGATGCGATCGATCATCAATTCGCGCAGGGTAGCGTCTTCCGTGCCCTGGCGGTAGAGGTCGTCGGCGATCCAGTGCTGGTAACCCAGCGCCTCGAAGAAATCCTGGTCGACCATGTTGGCGCCGGTGGAAACCACGGCGTCGACCATGTTGTTGCGCAGCAGGTCGACGAAAATCTGCTTCAACCCGGCGCTGATCAGCGATCCGGCCAGGCAGAGAATCACGCCACAATCCTGGTCGCGCAGCATGCGCTCGTAGATGGAAGCTGCCCGGGCAAGATCACGGGAGCTGTAGGCCATGGACTGCATCGCGTCAACCAGCGAAACGACATTGTGCTGCTTGATGTCGATGTGGCGGATAGGGGAGGTCAAAAGCTCTTTTTTCGTAGGCATAACTCTTCAAGGATATTCGTTTTCAGGTGGCACGGTTGTTAAATTCCGCCCAGCCCGGATCTCCTTCCGCGCGGCACTAGAGAAGGCGGCGTGTGCGGCTTTCGTTAAGGAAAGCCGCATGGAGTTCACGGGAACCACCAACTTCAGCAGGAAATCCGGGGTAGCGCCGGCAGCAGCGCGACCAGCAGAGTAGTCAGATCCGCCTGGGCGCTCGCTCCTGTCTCCATGACTTCCTCGTGGTTGAGCGGCTGATCGAGAATGCCGGCAGCCATGTTGGTGACGCAGGAGATGCCAAGCACCTCCATGCCCATATGCCGGGCAACGATGACCTCATGGACAGTAGACATGCCCACCAGATCTGCTCCCCAACTACGGAAGGCCCTGATCTCCGCCGGCGTTTCGAAGCTGGGGCCGGAGAGGCCCAGGTAGACTCCCTCGGAGAGGTCGATCCCGTGGCCTGCGGCCACCGTTTGCGCCAGCAGGCGCAGCCGTTTGGCATAGGCGTTGGTCATGTCGAAGAAGCGTTGTCCCAGCCGGGCATCGTTGGGGCCGGCCAGGGGGTTGCGGCCAGTAAGGTTGATGTGATCGGAGAGCAGGACCAGTTGACCCTGTTTCAGATCCAGCCGGACGCCGCCGGCGGCGTTGGTGACCACCAGGGTGGTGATTCCCAGGCGTCCCAGGACGCGCACCGGGAAGGTCACTTCTTCGGGGCTATATCCCTCGTAGGCATGGACGCGGCCTTGCATGACCGCCACTGGTGTGTCCGCGACGATTCCCACCACCAGGCGGCCGCTGTGCCCCTCCACGGTGGGCTGGGGGAAATGTGGAATCGCAGTGTAGGCAATGGCGACCGGATGCTCAATCCGCTCGGCGAACGAGCCCAGGCCGGAGCCGAGCACGATGGCTACCCGCGGCGTGACTGCGATGCGCTCGCGGATCGCAGCGGCGGCTTCTTCCGCTTTAGTAAAGATGTTTTCTTCCAATGGCTCCTCTTTATATGTCCGTCCTTCCAGCAGAACTCGGGTGCCGGTTCGTCCTAAAGATCCAGGAGCGGGTTCCGTAGAATCCCACCCTTCGCAAAGGACGCGAAGGATGGGGCACCCGAGGGTCCGCGGCCGGGACAGTATAACGGCACTAGCGGAGCAGGACGCTGACGATTAGGTGCTACCGAAGACGCGATCGCGGACTGCGGGTGCGGCTTCTTTCCCTTTGTCCTAGCAACAGATTCTCGGGTGCCCCATCCTCTGGCGCGCATTTTGCGGCAGAGGGTGGGAAACCGCGAATGCGAGGCCGTGACTTTGTATCTCAAATACGCTTCGTCCTGGAGATCCAGGAGCGAGTTCTGTGGAATCCCGCCCGAGGGTCCGTAGCCGGGACAGAATAATGCCCCTAGCGTAGTAAGACGCTGACGATGGCCGCCGACATCAGGTTGGCCATCGTTCCGGCCATCATCGCGCGCAGGCCCAAGCGGGCGAGGTCGTTGCGCCGGTTCGGCGCCAGCGCTCCAATGCCGCCAATCTGCATGCCGATGGAGCCGAGGTTGGCGAACCCGCAAAGCGCAAAGGTAGCAATGGTGAAGGAACGGAAGTCGAGCGAGGACTTCTGGGCGCCCAGCAGTGCATAGGCCACCAGCTCATTCGTCACCGTGCGCGTGCCCAGAAGATTGCCGACCAGATGCGCGCTATGCCAAGGGATGCCGATGAGCCACGCAACGGGCGCGAAGATCACCCCCAGGATCACATTCAGGCTTGAAGGGAACGGAATATGATGGCCTCCCAACCAGTTGTGAATGCCGCCCAGCATCCCATTCAGCAGCCCGATCAGCGCCAGAAACGAGATCAACATGATGCCCACGTTGAAGGCCAGGCGGCCGCCGTCAATGGTGCCGCGGGCAATCGCGCCCAGCAGATTTTCGTTACGGTGTTCTTCGTTGACCGGCATCCTGACCTGGCCCATGGTGGCAGGAGTGTGGGTCTCCGGCACCAGCATTTTGGCGATGAGCACGGTCCCCGGCGCCGTCATGATCACGGCGGCCAGCAGGTGCTTGGCCTCAATGCCGTAGAGAATATACGCCGCCATGATGCCGCCCGAGACGTGCGCCATGCCGCTGGTCATGATGGTCATTAGTTCCGACTGCGTTGCTCCGGGCAAGAATGGCCGAATGCTGAGCGGGGCCTCGGTCTGGCCCATGAAGATACTGGCCGCCACGTTCAGCGACTCGGCGCCGCTGATGCGCATGGTCAGCTGCATCAGGCGAGCCATGGCCTTGATGATGATTTGCATGACGCCCAGGTGATAAAGCACGGCGAAGAAGGCGGATATGAAGATGATGGTGGGTAGCACCTGGAAGGCGATGATGAGCCCATAGGAGGAGTGCTGCTTGCCCAGTTCACCAAAGACGAATCCTGAGCCGACAAAGGCATAGGCCAGCATGCGGTTTACCGCGTCTCCGGCCGCGGCTAGGGCTCGCTCCCCGGCGTCAAAGCGCAGCACCAGCACGGCGAAGATCCATTGCAGCCCGAGGCCCCAGGCTGCCGTCTGCCAGCGGATGGCTTTTCGGTTGGTCGAAAGCAGCCACGCCAGCAATAAGATTGCCACCAACCCCAGCAACCCGGTCAATCGTCCCAAGCTGTTCTCCTTACTTCTCCCTGCGCAGGGCAAAACGGTGGGGAAAAACCTCATCGAAGCAATAGTCTTCCCAGCCGGACTCGCCGAGAAAGATGACTCTGGAGGCTGGCTGCATGAACTCGCTCAATACCTGCAAACAAGCCCCACATGGGGGACTGGCTGCCTGGTTCAGGTTGGTGATCGCGCAGGCGCGTACGCGCATCTTGGGCCCGTGCTCCGCAACGGCGCGAACTACGGCGGATCGCTCCGCGCAGATGGTAAGGCCGTAGGATGCGTTCTCCACATTGGCGCCGGTGACGATGGTTCCGTCTTCGAGCAGCAGCGCGGCTCCCACGCGGAAGCCGGAGTAGGGCGCGTACGCCTGGCGGGCGGCATCGGTCGCCGCCCCGGTCAATTGCGACACTTGTAAACCTGAAAATTCAGGTTCGCCTTCATGCATCGTGCCCCTGAGCGTACTGGCAGCCGGGCGGCGACGCAACAAAATCCGTGCTGTGAGCTTGTGGTTCCTGGGCGGCAACGTAACAAATCTGCGGGTGCCCCATCCTTCGCGTTGTCTGCGAAGGGTGGGATACCACGAATCTCGATACCGACCGTCGCGTATCCCACCCTTTGCAAAGAACGCAAAGGATGGGGCACCCGTCTTTTCATGGCGCTGCCTACCGTGCTTCTCCTCAACTCCGGTGCTCTATTCTTGATCTGGAGCTTATGGCGGCTAAAAAGCGAACTCGACCGGCGGCCAACGAGTCAGGCCTGCCCACTGACGGCCCGTCAGAGGATGTCCTGGACCTCTTTCATCCGCTCACGGCAGCCTGGTTTCGCGCCGTCTTCGAGCGGCCCACCGCCCCGCAGCGGCTCGGATGGCCGGCAATCGCGCGCGGCGACAACACCCTGATTCTTGCTCCCACCGGCTCTGGCAAGACCCTGACCGCATTTCTCTGGTGCCTGGATCGGTTGATGTTGCACCGCGAGGCCGGGGAGCGTGAAGGCTGCCGCGTGATTTACATCAGCCCCCTCAAAGCCCTGGCCGTGGATGTGGAACGCAACCTGCGCTCGCCGCTCGCCGGCATGGCGAACATGGCCCGGCAAGCCGGCGTCGCATTCCACCAGCCGGAGATCAGTATCCGTACCGGCGACACATCGCAACGCGACCGGAGCCGCTTCCGCCGGCATCCGGCCGAGATCCTGATTACAACGCCGGAATCACTGTATCTCCTGCTTACCTCCGACGCCGCCTCAAGCCTGCGCCGGGTTGACACGGTGATCATCGACGAGATCCACGCGGTGGTGCCCACCAAGCGCGGCGCCCACCTGGCCCTTTCCCTGGAGCGGCTGGAGGCGATCACCGAGGGCCGCGTGCAACGGATTGGTCTCTCCGCTACCCAGCGTCCGCTGGAAGAGGTGGCCCACTTCCTTGGCGGATCTGCCGGCGCAGGACCGGAGTCTGCGGATGCAGAGCCTGCCCCGGCTGACCAGGACTCTTCCTTTGTCGCCTATCGCCCGGTCACCATCATCGACGCCAGCGAACCGAAGAAGCTGGACCTGCGCATTGAAGTTCCGGTGGAGGATATGGCCCGCATGGGCCAGCGGGAGGAACTGTCAAGCGGCGTGGCTTCGCAGAGCCCCAAGCGGACTTCTATCTGGACCGCCATTCATCCCCGCCTGGTTGAGATCATTCGCCAGCGCCATTCCACCATCATTTTCGTCAACAGCCGCCGGATTGCAGAGCGCCTGGCCGGGGCGATCAATGAACTCGCCGGCGAACAACTGGCCCGTGCCCACCATGGCTCACTGGCCGCGGCGCAGCGCTCCGAGATCGAGGAGCAGTTGAAGGCGGGACGCCTGCGCGCGCTGGTCGCGACCTCTTCGCTCGAACTCGGCATCGATATGGGCGCGGTGGATCTGGTGGTGCAGATCGAGGCGCCGCCTTCCGTGGCCAGCGCCATGCAACGCATTGGCCGGGCCGGGCACCACGTGGATGCCTCCAGCGAAGGCATCATTTTTCCCAAGTATCGCGCCGACCTGGTCGCCTGCGCCGCGGTGACTCGCGCCATGCATGAGGGCCTGGTGGAATCGACCCGCTTCCTGCGCAACCCTCTGGACGTGCTGGCGCAGCAAATCGTAGCCATGGTGGCTCAGCCTCCGGCGCTAGCCAGGATTCCCTCCACAGAGAGGAGGCAGCAGCCGACCGCTGCCATCGAGATTGGCGTCGAAGAGGTTTTCCGGCTGGTACGCGGCGCAGCGCCCTTCAGCGGTCTTACGCGCGCGGCCTTTACCAGCGTGCTTGATCTGCTTGCCGGCCGCTATCCGTCTGACGAATTTGCCGACCTCCGGCCCCGCATCACCTGGGATCGCGTGCGCGATACGCTCGCGCCGCGGGAGGGGGCAAAGATGCTGGCCATCCTGAATGGCGGCACCATTCCCGATCGCGGGCTTTACGGTGTGTTTCTCTCCGGGGCGGAAGGCAAGCCGGTCCGCGTGGGCGAGCTTGACGAAGAGATGGTCTTTGAAAGCCGGACCGGCGACACCTTTATCCTGGGCGCCTCAACCTGGCGTATCGATGAGATCACGCACGACCGGGTGCTGGTCACGCCGGCGCCGGGCCAACCGGGCAAGATGCCGTTCTGGCATGGGGACAATGCCGGCCGGCCGCTGGAGTTTGGCCGGCGTATCGGCCAGTTGGTGCGCGAACTGCGCACGATGCCGCGCAATGCCGCGATCAGCCGCCTGACCCGGGAGCACGATCTCGATACCCTGGCGGCGGAAAACCTCATCCGCTTCCTCGCTGATCAGGAAATTGCCACCACCGCGGTTCCAGATGACCGCACCATCGTCATCGAGCGCACACGCGACGAAATGGGCGATTGGCGCGTCTGCGTGCTCACCCCCTTCGGCAGCCGTATTCATGCGCCCTGGGCCATGGCCATCACCGGCCGGATTCGTGCCAGTGGCGGTGCGGATGTGGAAGCGATGTGGGGCGACGATGGATTCGTGCTGCGCTTCCCCGACAGCGACGCGGCGCCCGACTCCGAACTGATTCTCCTCCATCCGGAAGAGGTCACGGACCTGGTGCTCCACCAACTGAGCGGCACGGCGTTGTTCGCGGCGAAATTCCGCGAGAGCGCGGCGCGGGCGCTGCTCTTGCCGCGGCGGCGGGCGCAAGGCCGTGCACCCTTGTGGCAACAACGTAAGCGAGCCTACGATCTGCTCTCCGTCGCCTCCCGTTATCCTGGATTTCCCATGCTGCTGGAGGCGTATCGCGAGTGTATGCGCGACGTCTTCGATATGCCCGCGCTGCTGGAGACGCTCCGCGCCATCCGCCAGCGCGACGTGCACGTGCACGTCGCCGACACCCGCACTCCTTCCCCTTTCGCTTCGTCGCTCTTGTTCAGCTACGTGGCCAATTACATCTACGACGGCGATGCGCCGCTGGCCGAGCGCCGGGCGCAAGCCCTGTCCATCGATCAGGAGCAGTTGCGCGACCTGCTGGGGGATGCCGACCTGCGCGAGCTGCTGGACGCCGATGCCATCTCCGAAGTGGAGGAGCAACTTCAGGGCCTGCTGGAAACACAGCGCGTCCGCTCCGCTGACGGCATTCACGACCTGCTGCTACGTATTGGCGATCTCTCGCGCGAGGAATTGCTGCGGCGTCTCGCGGACCCCGAGCTCACCGGGCATCTGGAGCGGCTGCTTCGCTCCCGTCGCTTGTTGGAAATCAAGATTGCCGGGCAAAAGCGTTTGATCGCCGTCGAAGACGCAGCTCGCTACCGCGATGCGTTGGGCGTTCCGCTGCCTCCGGGAATCGCGCCGGCTCTGCTGCAGCCGGTGGCGGCGCCGGTGCTCGAATTGGTTCGCCGCTTCGCCAGAACCCACGGTCCTTTCACGCTGCGCGAGATCACCTCTCGCTTTGCGCTCGATGCGCCGCGGGTAGAAAGCGCTTTGCAGGCATTGTTGGGCCGCATTGTGGAAGGGGGATTTCGTCCCGGCGGCGTCTACCGCGAGTGGTGCGATGCCGAGGTGCTGCGTCTGATCCGGCGCAAGTCGCTGGCCCGGTTGCGCCGCGAGGTGGAACCCATCGAGCCGCCGGCACTGGTGCGTCTGGCCACCCACTGGCAGGGTGTGCTGCAGCGAAGGCGTGGCCTCGATGCCTTGCTGGACACCATCGAGCACCTGCAGGGCGCGCCGCTAGCCGCGTCGCTGATCGAAACCTCCATCCTGCCCGCGCGTCTGGCCAATTATTCTCCCGATAGCCTGGACACCTTGATTGCCGCGGGCGAAGTGGCCTGGTGCGGCCTCGATTCGCTGGGTGAGCATGACGGCCGCATCGCCCTGTTTTTGGCCGATAAATTAAGGACACTGCTGCCCCCGCGCGTCGAGCCGGCGGCAGATAATCCGTTGCGCCCGCGCGAGCTTGCGCTGATGGAGCAATTGGGCCGGAGCGGCGCCGCTTTCTTCACCCAACTGCATGAGGGCGCGGGCGGGGGATATCCAGGCGAAACGCTCGATGCCTTGTGGAACCTGGTATGGCGCGGCTTGGTCACCAATGACACGTTTCACGCCTTGCGCGCGTATGTCGCCCGGCCGGCTACTTCACGCCAGCCTAAGCGCCAGCACAATCTGCCCTCCTTCCGCTCCCGCCGTACGACGCCGCCCAGCGCCCAGGGCCGCTGGAGTCTTGTTCCCTCTACCCTCGCTTCAGCGACGGAATGGAGCCACGCCATTGCCAACCAGTTGCTCAATCGTTATGGGGTGCTCACCCGAGAGTCGGCTGCAGTAGAAAACCTGCCCGGCGGTTTCAGCGCCATCTACGACGTGCTCAAGGCGCTGGAAGAGAGCGGCCGCATACGGCGCGGCTATTTTGTAGCGGGCCTGGGGGCGACGCAGTTTGCTCTTCCCGCGGCGGTCGATCTGTTGCGCTCGCTACGCAACGGTCCGCCGCTGGAAAAGCCTGAAATGGTAGCTCTCGCGGCCACCGATCCAGCCAATCTATATGGCTCTGTGCTGCGCTGGCCCGGAGCCGGTGAAGAGCCGGCGGAGGGCGCTCCGCGCCTGCTTACGCGCAGCACCGCCGCCAGTGTCGTGCTGCGCAACGGCGAGCTGGTGGCCTACCTGCGCCGCAATCAACCGAACCTGCAGGTCTGGGTACCCAGCGAGGAACCGGAGCGCTCCACGACAGCGCGCGACCTGAGTCTCTTTCTCGCCACCCTGGCTCAAGAAGAGATGTTGCGCCGCGAAGACCAGCGGGGCGGCATGCTCATCTCTGTAATTAACGGCCACCCGGCGGCGCACCACTTCCTCGCCCGATTCCTGCAGGATGCTGGTTTTCATCTCGCCCCGCACGGTCTCAATTTTCGCCGTGCGCTGCTGCCGGCCCCTTTCACCGCTGGGGCCGGGACTGGCGTCAGCTCCAAGGTGCAGTAGGAGAACGGTTGTTTTGTGCCTGAAGGCGATACCATCTTTCGCTCTGCTCGCGCTCTGCACCAGGCATTTGCCGGCAAGACGGTCACGCGCTTTGAGACGGCGTACGCTCCGCTGGCCAGCGTGAACGATCAGAGCCCCGTAGCCGGCCGCACTATCGAGCAAGTGGAGTCGCGGGGTAAATGGCTGCTCATTCATTTTTCCGGCGATCTCATCCTGGTGACGCACATGCTGATGAGCGGCAGCTGGCACATCTACCGTGTGGGGGAGCGCTGGAAGCGCGCTCGCAGTCATATGCGGGTCGTGCTGGGCACACCTGATCTGCAGGCGGTCGCGTTTGACGTGCCGGTGGCCCGCTTTCACACTGCGCGGACGCTGCAGCGGTTTGCCGGGGTTGCCGGCCTGGGACCCGATTTGCTGGACAGTGGGTTTGCGGCCGATGAAGCCGCGGCGCGCCTGCGCGAGCACGGCGAAGAAGAGGTCGGTAACGTACTGCTCGACCAGCGGGTTCTGGCTGGGATCGGGAATGTCTTCAAATCCGAGATCTGCTTTGCCTGCGGAGTGAATCCGTTCCGGAGGGTCGCTATGTTGCGCGCGCAGGAGATCGAGTGCCTGCTTGCCACGGCGCGCCGATTTCTCGCCGCCAATGTGACCTACACCGGAAGCCGTCGCACGACGGGCTCCGTTAATCCCGCGGCCAGGCTCTGGGTCTATCGCCGCGCGGGAAGCGAATGCCGCCGCTGCGGCGCCGCCATCCTCATGCGCAAGCAGGGGCCGGGCGCCCGCTCCACCTACTGGTGTCCGGAATGTCAGAAGGAATAAAGCACTGCTACGGAGACAAATAAACCGCAGGTCCCTCCACTGCGCTCCCCGGATTTCCTGTCGAATTTTAGTGGGTTCCGCGAACTTCATGCGGCTTTCTACGGAAAGCCGCACACACTGCCCTGTTTACGGCAGCGCAGCAGGAAATCCGGGTACGCTCCGGTCGGGATGACAAATTGTATTTACGGTCGGGAGCCAAGCGTGTGGATCACCCTGTCCGCATCACGAACCGTGAAGCCTGAACCAATCTACCCTTTGTCATCCCGAGCGCAGTCGAGGGATCTGCAGTTCCCGGCCTCTTGGCCGCTGCGCTATCGGAAAAAAACAATCGTGAGGCTTCGCTCATCTTTTTCGTCCCGGGTACGCTGGCGCGAGGGGCACCCGTCCGAGATCTCATATCTAGTGGGGTTGCGACGGGTCCGGCTGCGGCGGCGGCTTGTTGTCGTCGCTTTTAGACCCGAACAACCTGCCGAAGAAGCCTCTTTTCTTCTTCTGCTGCTGCTCGGCAGGGGGTGGGGCAGATCCCGGCGGGGGAGCTATCGCCGTCTGCTGCATGCCCGCCTGTGGCGGCGGCAGCGGCTGCCCGTTGACCGGGAGGCCGGGGGTTACGGTGGCCTGGGCGCCAATCCCGAAGATTTTCTGGAAGAGGTTGCGCTGATCGCCGACGCCCTGATCGCAGGTTTGCGTCGGCGCGGTTCCATCGAGAAAGACGGCGTCATAATCCACCGGGCAACTGCTATCCGCAAGCAGGTTCGTGATCTTATCCAGCCGCACCGTCGAGACCCCATCGGGAGCGGAGAATTGACGGGTATCGGAGTACTCCGGCAACAGAACGGCGCGCTTCATGAACTCCGCCCAAATCGGGGTCGCCGCTTGATCACCCCTCAGCTTGATATCGGAATAGTCGTCGTTGCCGACCCAAACGACGCACAGCAGGTTGCTGGTAAACCCGGCGAACCATGCGTCATGGGAAGTGCCGGTCTTGCCCGCGGCTGGGGCAGTAAAACCAAACCGGCGCACCGAGCCGCCAGTACCTGCGTTGATCACGTTCTCCATGAGCGCAAGGGTCAGGTAGGCGACACGCGGATCGAGAATCGGCTTGGAATTTGGCGGGTAGTCGTTGAGCACGTCGCCGTCAGAGGAACGGATGGAAGCCAGCAACCAGGGGTCGATTCTGACCCCACCGTTGGCGAAGGTGGTGTAGGCGCCGGCCATGTCGAGCGGCGTGGCGTCATAGGCGCCGAGAGCCACGGCGGGGGTGCCCCGGGCAGAGGTGATGCCGGCATCGCGAGCTAACGCCGCCACGTTGCCGAAGCCAACCATCTGCGCCAGCTCGACGGTCGCATTGTTGAGCGACATCTGCAGGGCAAAACGAGCCGTCACTTGGCCCGTGTATTTGGTGTGGTAGTTACCTGGGGCATAGCCGCCGTCAAAGGTCGAGAGATCGTTGTTAAGCATGGTGGTGGCGGTAAAGATCCCACTCTGTTGCCCAGGGTCCGGCGGAGCAGGATCGGCGGATACCAGCTCCTCGCCGGGCGGGGCCACGACCGCCGGCTGGGTGAGTACCGTGCCCGCCAGGCTGCTGTTGAACGCCGCGGCGTAGACAAAAGGCTTAAAAATGGAGCCGGTTGGGCGGTGGGCGACAGCATGATCGAGCTGGCTGGTGCCGTAATTCCGTCCCCCAACCAATGCCAGCACTTGCCCGGTGTGCGGATTCAGCGCTACCAGGGCAACCTGGGGATAGTTGATGGGCGCAGTATCACCCTGTTTGACTCGCTTCGCATGCAGCCTCTCGACCTGCAGGTCGACTCCCTTCATGCCCTGTGCCACCGCTTCCGCGGCCACCCGCTGCAGATCCGGATCGAGCGAAGTGTAGATGCGCAGGCCTTCATGGTTGAAATCCGTATCCCCCAGTCGCTGCACCAGCCGGTCGCGCACCAGGTCGACGAAGTACGGCGCCTCACCCGCATCGATATTCATCGGAGCCAGATTGAGTCCCTCGGCGTGGGCTCGAATTGACTCTTCTTTAGTGATCTTGCCCGTTTCCACCATGGCGTCGAGCACCATATTGCGGCGCTGAATGGCCCGGTCGGGATGGCGGTACGGGTTGAGAAAACTCGGATGCTGGATCATGCCCGCCAGCAAGGCGCATTGGGCCAGGTCCAGTTGCTTCACATCCTTGCCGAAGAAGGTCTGTGCCGCTTGGCCAAATCCGTTGATGGCGAAGCTCCCCTGCTGTCCCAGGGGGATCTCGTTGGCATAGAGCTGGAAGATCTGCTGCTTATTGAAGCGATTCTCCAGCTGGAAGGTGATGGCAATCTCGATGATCTTGCGCTTCAGGCGCTTCTCCGGCGTCAGGAAGAAGCCGCGGGCGAGCTGCATGGTCAGGGTGGATCCACCCTCCCGCCGCCGGCCCAGCCGGAGATCGTCGCGCAGGGCGCCTATCAGGCGATAGTAATCGACGCCGCCATGCTCAAAGAAACGGCGATCCTCGATCGAAGTTACGGCATTGACAAGGTTCGCCGGCAGTTCGTTATAGGTGACCAGGCGGCGCTTGGCGCGGTTCTGGTCAGAGAGCCCGGTGATGAGCTCCGGTTCCAGCTCATAAGCTTCCAGCGCCTGCCCGCCATCGCCGGAAATCTGGCTGACCAGGCCTTTGTTGAACGAGACTGTGGCGCCCTGTTCGGAGTGATAGGACTGCGGCCCGGGCTGAATGGTGATGCTCTCATCGTTGACCGAGTAAGTTCCCATCCGCGAGCGTTCGCGATCACCGTCCCCGCTGTAACCCGCGTTGCGCAATTCGAGGGCAACCGATCGCGCGCTCAGCTTCTGCCCTATCCGTAACTCTTTGGGCGCTGCGTAGATCTTTGCCGTCTGCTCGAAGAGTGGCTTCTGCAGCCGCTCATCCACAATATGCCGGTACTTGACGTAGGTGTAGCCGAAGATCGATCCGCAAACGGCCAGGACCAGCGCCATCATGCCACACAGTGCGATCACGATCGCGCTGCGCACTGGATGGTTCAGCAGGTTCGCCCGTACAAATTTGATTTTGACTGCCAAATTAAAAACTCCGCCTTGCTCGACTCTGTGCCCTTATGCGGTTGCAGTGATTTGCTGCAGCATCCTCGCGATCTCTGCGATGGCAACATCCTGGCTGGTCGCTGTGGAGCGCGTTACCAGCTCCAGCCGCCCTTCTGCCGCTTTCTTGCCGACGTTGATACGGTAGGGTATTCCCACCAGGTCGGCGTCTTTGAATTTGACGCCCGCGCGTTCGTCCCGGTCATCCAGCAGGACATCGAATCCTGCATCTTCCAGTTGCTTGGCCACCAGCTCGGCGGTCGCTGCCAGGTTCGCATCGCCCATATTGGTTACGGTCACCACCACATCAAAGGGTGCAATCGAGCGCGCTAACCAGAAGCCGCTTGCATCATGGTTCTGCTCCACGGCCGCTGTCAATATACGTTCGATGCCGATTCCG
>Ga0182015_10004908_pt1 | contig 14146 bp, 13 predicted proteins | sample 712P3MmetaG_FD_120478 | JGI IMG/M metagenome (GOLD analysis project Ga0182015, IMG submission 120478) | Permafrost microbial communities from Stordalen Mire, Sweden - 712P3M metaG | ecosystem: Environmental > Terrestrial > Soil > Wetlands > Permafrost | place: Sweden: Stordalen | collected...
AGAGTCTGGTGCGTTCCGTTGCTGCCGTGCTCCATTGTCCGTTTTCTGAGGGCACCCCAAGTACAGCAAATCGCACTTATCTATGGGTTAGGTACAGCGCGACAGCCGTCATTCGATACGGAGGGCCTGCTGGGGGTCGAGGGCGGGAGGCTGTGCTCCTTCTACTGCCTAAACCGAGCGCAGAAGAACCCAACTCCGAACCCAATCCTGATCGCTGCCAACGAATGCACGCCGGTAACAGCAAACCTGCAAATCGGGGTGTTTATACCGCTCATGTGTAACCAGCAGGGGCACACCGAGCGGATATTGCGCGGTTGGGCTCATGCTGCTGGGTCAGAATCTTGATACAGGAGTGAATATTCTTCCGGGTCCGAAGGTGCGTTCATGTATCGCGCAAGCTCCACCCGGTTTGAGATCCCCAGCTTTTCAAAGATGCGAAACAGCGCGTTCTTGACTGTGCTCTCGCTGATCTTCAGGGTTCGCGAGACCTCACGATTGCTCATGCCCTCGGCTACCAGCCGTGATATTTCCTCCTCACGAGGGCTCAGCAGGGTTCTTCCCGTGGCATCGGTGACCCGCACCTTGGGCTTCAACAGTCCATCGAAAATCATTGCCAGATCGGCCTGCCGCACCCACACTTCGCCCTGCGCGACGCAGTCGATACACTTCGCTAGCTGAGACAAATTCTCGTTGCTATACACAATCCCTCGTGCTCCTGCCCGGAATGCCTCAACCGTGCGATCGTGACGCCCCTTCTGCAGCAGGAATATGATTGGCAGCCCGGAAAATCGAGTGCGCAGCAGCTTCGTGAGAGAAAGCGCACTACTGTTCACACTTGAATCGGAGATGATCACGACGGAAGCCGTCTCCTCCGAGAGTAGGGCATGCAATGAATCGAGGTCGTTCGCACACATGATTTCCAAGCCCAGTCGCAGGCTTTCCAACCCAGTCGCCAATAGCTCGCACTGCAGACTGCTGCTGTCGTACACCAATATCCTGGTGGAAGTAGAGTCCATCTGATAAAGCTCCAAAAACCGCCTGAGATTCGTTCAAGTGGGTGGGGGGGAACTAAATTTTGGGTTTTTGTGCAAGAACCCAGCGTTAAGTGGTATCTAACTTTCCTTCACATAAGCCCGCGGGAAATCGGCCTAGTCCCAGGCTGCTGGAGAGAATCTCTCCAAACTTTTTGCCCGTGCCCCAATTGTCTCTCATTCCAGCTCACAGGCAATAAGTTTATGAGGGCTTTGTACGAATAACCTTGGTAACCACTTGCGGGTAGTACTAATCGCACACCTTAAGTAATCCGGAATGCTTCATCTTGTAAGCCTTGTTAACGGGAGATGAAAGAATCGCGACATTCATGCTGACGAATTGTGCAAACCTGGTCGTACACCAGTTTCGCTCTCATGTTCCTGGACCCGCGATCACTCTCGCCTCTCACCCACACCCGATTCACTGAGGCCAAAAGTTCGGATACCCGGGGGGGAGATTAGTTCTCTTGCAGGAGCACACCACTGCCGCTAACTTTGGCACTGGTTTCTTATCCTCCGGGCGAAAGATTGCATCCGGAATTCTTTGCCTTCACTCACACGGCCGAAATTTTAACAGAGGCCATCAACTTCTCAGATTCCGAAGGCCACCATGTGGCTCACAGGGCGAAGCTATGTACACAAGTCGAGGACGCGTACGCGAGCCATTCACACGATCGTCACGGGTTTCAGGACCAGCATGGTATCCCTTGCAGACGCGCTACCAGTGCGAGAAGAGAGTCGATGCGGCACTCCGCGATGAAGGCATCGAGTCGTTTGCACCCATGCAGCTGGAGACACGGCAGTGGAGTGACCGCACCAAGCTGGTGGAGTCGCCGCTCTTTCCAGGTTACACGTTTGTGCGCATGGAAGCAGAGCCCGAATTGCTCATCAAGGTATTGCGCCTTCCCGGCCTGGTGCGCTTCGTGACCTGTGGGCGTGAACTTGTCGCTGTGCCCAACGCGGAGATTGAAACCGTACGAGCCCTGGTTCAGAGCAACACCAGATATGAGCCCGGACCCTTCCCCGCTGTGGGAGAGAGAGTCAGGATCCATGGCGGCGTTCTGGAGGGGGTTGAAGGAATCCTGACTGCGCAGACGGGCCGTGGGGAGATCGTAATCTCAGTCGGCGCGATTCAGAGATCATTGAAGATTCCCTTGGGCAATTGTCAGATCGAGCGGCTGTCGTAGATGCAAAGTCCTTGCCCAATGCTTCCGGTCGGATCGTGGCTTCATCCACATAGCAGATAGAGGCAACCAAGAGGCTGCTCACGAGCTTCCCGGCAAATGAGTAAGAACCGCTTGTTTCACCCTAAAGGTGTTGTGGTTCGTAAAGGAAACCTGTCATGAGTTCCACAGATTATCGCAACACGATTTCGTTTGAAGACATCTTTGCCATTCTGGCGCGACGCAAGCGACAGATCGCGTGGACATTTCTAGTGGTTTTCGGCGCGGTCATCATTATCACTTTTCTGATGCCCAAGCAATACCAGAGCCGGCTCAAACTTCTGGTGAAGAACGAACGTTCCAACACGGTCGTTTCTGCCGATTCGAATATTGCATCCAGTGCCCCGGGCGAAGTCAGCGAGGGGCAGATCAACTCCGAAATCGAGCTTCTTAACAGCCGTAGTCTCCTCCGGCAGGTGGTCATAAAATCCGGACTCGATCAGACGCATAGGCGTTCTAAAGCTCCAACTAGAGAAGACCAGGCGATTGCAGTTGACCAGGCCGTAGTGGATCTGCAGCAGCATCTAACCGTCACCTCAGCGCGCATGGCCAATGTCATTCAGGTGGACTATTTCTCGCGGAACCCGCACATGGCAGCGGTAGTGCTGCAACAACTTGCCGCGTTGTACCTTGAGCTGCACCTCAGGGTGCACGGTTCCCCCGGCACATACGAATTCTTTGCGGGACAAAGAGACCGTTATCAGAAAGAGCTCCAAGTTATTGGTGTGAAGCTGGAAGAATTCAATCAGCAGCAAAAAATCTCTGTGTTGTCGCAGCAGAAGGAGATACTGCTGCAGAGGCAAGCTGAATCAGAGGCCGCGTTGATGCAAGCGGATGCTGCGATACACCAGTCGACTGAGGAGATCACGGATGCCCGCAAGCAATTGAGCAAAACAACGCAGCGCATTACGACTCTGTCTCGAACGATACCCAACGAACAGTCTGTGGAGCGCCTGAATACTATGCTGGTCGAATTGCAGAACCGGCGGACAGAGCTGGTGGCGAAGTTTCTTCCCGATGATCGACTGGTGAAGGACATCGATCAGGAGATTAGTGATACCAAGGCTGCCCTGGATCGGGCGTCAAAGTTGAACGGAGTGGAAGGCGCTACAGACGTTAACCCAGTAAGCCAAACTCTGGAGATCGATTTAGCGAAAGACCAGCTCGAATTGGCAGGCCTGGAGGGGAAGCGCGGAATACTTGCACAGCAAACGAAGGTTTATAACCAGCGGTTGCAAGACCTGAATAGCATCACTGCTGCCGAGGAGGATCTGCTCCGCAGTCAGAAGGAGGCAGAGGACAATTACTTGCTGTATGCGAAAAAGGCGGAAGAAGCACGAATCGGAGAGTCCCTCGACAGGCAAAAGATTGCCAACGTAGCGATTGTCGAGCAGCCGATAGAATCGCACCTGCCTTCGAAACCGGACGTCGGGCTGAATCTCGCGCTTGGTCTGGTGCTTGCTTGCTTCCTCAGCATCGGCGGAGCGTTTGCCACGGAATACCTCCATAATACGGTGGACGGTAGTTTGGCTCTCGAAGAACTGACCGGCCTTCCCGTCGTTGCCGTGGTGTATCTACCTGAAGCCTTTGTATCATGAGCATTTCGCGCTTCGGCACGAAGCCTTCAGCGCTTCTCCGGATGACCGCTTCTTCTGCCAGACCGAACAGCACTCGGAAGCAGTAGCCACGCTGTTCTATGCAATCCTGCAACGTCGTGGGTTCGGGCCAGCGCGCGCAACACGCCGCAAGCGAACGAAAACGGGCCCGTCCGTTCAAGATTGTCGGTGATCGATTAAGTGCTTGCCACTTTGCGAAGAAAGGCTTCGAGCCATTATGAGTAGAAACTCTGTATTACTCGGTCGGACGGGCGTGAATACCTTCCCCCCGCGCACCGAGCAGACTTCCATTGAGGGTACGCTCCAGTCGGGCGAATATCTCCATCTCATCCGGCGGCTCTTTGCCATCCCTTCCGTCGTGGCGATCGGCGGCAGCGGCTCAAGCGATGACGTCAGAAAGGTTTGCGATGGGATCGCGGCTGAACTGGCCGCATGCGGTAAACGCGTCGTTATTGTACCGATTGCTACGGCCCTCGCTGTGAACCCAATGGAGATTCCCGACGAGACGGCATTCGTGCCCGGTAGAGCGCCGAACACCTGGGTTTGGCGTCCTTCGAGCGAAAATCAGATCGAATTCTTCAAGTACCGCCAGGCGGTAGACCAGGAGAGTTGGGTTGGCGCTTTGCGTCGCGATTTCGACGCCGTCTTGCTCGATTGCCCCGCACTAGCAACGACACCGGGCGTGGGAGACGTGATGGCACTGGCGGACGCCGCAGTACTCGTAGTCGAAGACGGCCGAACATCGAAACGTCAGCTTCAGCGGCATCAGCGTGCTCTTGAGCTTAGGGGCGCGAAACTGACCGGCTGCATATTGATCAGGCGGAGGTGATTCTGTGGCAATCCGACGTGCCTTCAGTTTTGGATTCTTGTTCATGGTGTGCGCAGGTATCCTGACCGCCCAGTCTGGGACATTCTCCCAGCGCAACCCGCGATATCTTCTGCAACCGACCGATGTACTCGAGGTCCACTACCGGTACACGCCGGAGTTCGACCAAACGGTTACCGTGGAGCCGGACGGCTTTGTCGGACTGCAAATTGTGGGAGACCTTAAAGTGCAAGGCTTAACTTTGGACGAGGTAAAGGCCGCCGTCCTCGAGAAAGCGCGGCTTCGTCTCAGAGACCCGGACGTGAACCTGATCCTCAAGGAATTCGAGAAGCCCTATTTCTTTGTAGGCGGGGCAGTGACCAACCCGGGGCGATACGAGATGCGTGGTAGGATTTCGCCCATCCAGGCGGTCGCGATGGCCGGCGGCTTCAAGGACGGCATGGCGAAGTCTTCTCAGGTAGTCCTGTTTCGCCGGGTTGGCCCCGACCTGGCCAAGACTGAGGTCTTCAATCTCAAGGCCGCAATGAGTCCCTCGACGACAGAATCATTAGGGGATTTGCATTCGGGGGACACCCTGATAGTTCCTCAGAATCGCATCAGCAAAATCGAACGCTTCGTAAAATGGGGGAGCTGGGGCGTGTACGCGACCCCTATGAACCCATAAGCTCGCTGCGGCTTGGGCGAAGATCGATGTGGATCATTCTTCCGGCACGGGAAGCTGTGCTCTCCCCATCGAATCTGTGATTGCTCTTCGAGAAATAAACAGAAGAGTACTTATTAAGTCGTTGCTCAGCGCACTGCGGATGGTTTGACAATGGCAATGGTTTCAACAGAAACGCCGGCGGAGCTGGCGCCGCGCGCTCTCTCTTTGCGGTCCAATATGTCGTGGACGTTCCTGGCTAACGTCGTCTATGGAGCGGGCCAGTGGTCGCTGCTGATCCTTATCGCAAAGCTTGGCAATGCAGAGATGCTCGGAATCTATTCGCTGGGCATCGCCGTCGTTACACCGGCAATGATGCTTTCGTCGTTGAATCTTCGTCCAGTGCTGGTGACCGACGTGCGCAATCAGTTTTCGTTTCGAGAGTATATGGGAGTGCGGTGTCTGACCACTCTGCTCGCGGTTCTAGTTGTCGCCGGAATTTTAGCTTTTTCACACACCGGATGGCTCGCTGCGGCGACAACCCTGATCATCTCTATTGGCTTAGGCGCCGAGCAGATCAGCGATATTTGTTATGGGGCCCTGCAGAAAGATGAGCAGATGGACAAAATCTCCATCTCTATGTGCTATCGCAGCGTGCTGTCCGTGATAGCGCTAGGAGCAACTCTATTTCTTACCAAAAGCATTCTATGGGGCATTCTGGGCCTCGCTGCCGCACGGGTATTTGTCACCCTAACCTACGACTTACCCAGACAGTGGGGTCACCGGGGCGGGCCCAAAACCCTCGCGCACCTGTTCACGCTTAGCTCGTCCTCCCTTCATATCGTTTGGACCGCGCTGCCACTGGGCATTGTGCTTATGCTGTATTCTTTAAACTCGAACATACCCCGATACTTCATCAGTGCCCACAGTGGTGTGCGGGAGTTGGGAATCTTCTCGGCAATCGCCTCCATCGTGACCATTGGAGGAACGGTCGTCAACTCATTAGGCCAGGCCGCTATGCCACAGCTGGCTAAGAAGTTTAGCGCGGGTGAGCTTCGCGGCTTTACCCATCTTCTGGGTAAACTCGTCGCCATGATTGCGGTGCTGGGCGTCCTCGGGGTCGCGTTTTCCCTGGTGGCCGGGCGTGAGTTTCTTAAGTACGCATTCCGCCCCGAGTACGCCGAGCATAGCCACCTTCTGATTGCGATGATGATGGCTGGTGCGATCTCATATATGACGCAGATTTTGGGATATTGTAATACCGCGGCACAGTATTTCCGGCCGCAAGTGCCGCTACTAGCTGCCGGTACCTTGGGTGTGCTGATCGCGAGCCACTTTCTAATCCGGTCCCATGGTCTTATGGGCGCCGTGTTCAGTCTCGGCATTTCCTGGATAGTGGTCTTAGTTGGCGAACTGATCATCGTGGCAGCTCTGTTCATGAATCTACGTGGCCGCGCACGGGTTCTACGATCTGCGGAGTGTGGACTGTGAGATCTTCCTACACCGCACTCTCGCAACCTTCGCTGCTCAACCGGGTTGCGTTCGCGGCTTTGTGGCTACTCGTCTTCACCGTTCCGTGGGAAAAATCCGTTGTCCTGCCGGGTATCGGGACGGTAGCCCGGCTCGTAGGAGTCTGCGCGTTTGTTCTCGGCGTGTTGTCTGCTGTCGTCCGAAGGCAAATCCGCATGCCAAGCCCGGCGCTTTACGTGATGGTCACGTTTTTACTTTGGGCTCTCATGACCGCCTACTGGACGCTTGACTCGGACAACACATTTTTATATGTGTCGACCTTGACTCAGCTCATTGCAATGGTCTGGCTGATATGGGATTTAACTGATTCCGATGAGCGGCAGTTGTACTTGTTGAAGGCATATGTTGCTGGCACTGTGGTATCCGCAGGGTACACGATATTGGAATACGTCCAGGACCGACAGGCCTTAGGTGGGTACTTTTATGGCCGCTACGCAGCTGGCGGCTTCAACCCCAATGATCTTGGGATGACGGTTGCCCTAAGTTTACCAATCTCCTATTACCTCATGATGAGAAGTGCCCCCAAGTTGGGTTTGTTATATCGGATACAGATTATCTTGGTAATAGCAACCATCGTGTTGACTGCTTCACGATCGGCGATGGTTGCTGGCTGCGTAGCCCTCTTAATCGTTCCCTGCACGTTCCGTTGGCTCTCTCCATCGAATCTGTGGCCCAACGTGGTGCTTGCATTCCTGGTGGTCATGTTTGCGGGATCGTTACTGCCTGCATCCTCATGGGCCAGGCTGTCTACAACCAGCGATTCGATCGTGCACGGAACGATGAACGATCGCACCGTGATCTGGGACGCCGGCGAAACAGTATTCCGGTCGCATCCTTTCGCGGGAGTGGGCGCCGGCGCGTTTGCCAAGGGCGTGGAACCGATCGTCGGAGTCTCTCCAGCCAGTTCGATGGAGGAGTTGGAGCAGACCAGAGCGGCTTATGTCGCTCACAACACATTTTTGTCAGTGTTGGTGGAGACTGGGCTTATTGGCTTCGCGTTATTCTGCACCATCCTGCTGTTGCTGGTCCGGCACATCCTGGCGATGCCGGCACTGGAGAAGTGGCTTTGGGCCTGCACACTATTAGTGTGGGTAACCTCGGTTTTTGTCGCGACATGGGAGATTCGGAAGCCTACCTGGGTCTTATTTAGCTTGCTGTTGACTCAGGCAACGGCCTCTCGCGAGGTTTCAGTCTACCGGCTGTCCGAGGCCGAACCCGAGTGGCAAGGAGCCCGCCTATGAAGAGCAGAGAGTTACGGGGTGGCAGTGATCATAAGCAATTTGCCGTGGCTCTTTCTTTTGCCTCGGTCGTCCGAATGGCGGGAGGGCAGCACCTCAGATGAAGATCCTTTTCGTAATACGAGAGTTGCAGATTGGGGGAGCACAGCGGCAGCTATGTCTGCTGGCAAACTCTCTCGCAAGTCGGGGCCATGAACCCGTGATAGCAGTGTTTTATGGAGGGGGGAGACTAGAGGCAGATCTTCATGACCGAGTACGGGTAGAACTCCTTGGGAAGGCGGGCCGATGGGATGTCTTCTCGTTCTTGTACAGGTTGCTGAATTTGATCGCAAGGGAGCGGCCGGACATCGTGCACGGATACATGTCCGGCGGAAATCTTTGTGCGGTGCTCAGCCGGATTGCCTCGCCTAGATCGAAGATAGTCTGGGGCATGCGTGCCTCCCAGTTTGATCCCAATAGCGGCGACCTGGTGAGCAGGATTGTGGATTGGATCGAGGCGAGGCTTTCTTCTATAGCGGATCGAATCATCGTAAATTCCGTCGCCGGCATGCGTTATTGCACCGATCAAGGTTTTCCCCGCAAGTCTCTGGTCCACATACCGAACGCGATCGACTCGCTGAACTACTATCCCGACCACGAAGGACGTCAGCGAATTCGAGCCGAGTGGGGCATTGCCGATGAGGAGACTCTGGTTGGGCTCATCGGCAGGCTGGACCCCATGAAGGGACATGCGGTCTTCCTCGCGGCCGCTGCCCAACTGACCGCCACTCGAGGAAAGCTGCGATTTGTGTGTTTAGGTAGCGGTAGCCGGCAATACCTTGCGGACATGCAGAATCTCGCGCAACGTTTGGGTCTAAGCGATCGGGTACTTTGGTTGGACGCACGCACCGACATGCGCGCCGTCTACAACGCGATAGACGTGGTCTGCTCGGCTTCAGTTTATGGCGAGGGCTTTCCTAACGTTATCGGCGAGGGTATGGCCTGCGGACGGAGATACGTTGTCACCGATATCGGCGACAGTGCATTCGTCGTCGGTGAAACACAAGTTGTGGTACCGCATGACGACCCATCCGCGCTGGCGTCGGGCATCATTCGCCAGGCAGTTCTTGCGTCCAGCCCCTATGCGGCCGCAAGGCAGAGAATTATCGATTGTTTTTCAGTTGCGAAACTGACCGACACAACCGAGTCCGTTTTGCATGATCTCCGACAAGGGAATCCTGAGTTGTTGGCTTCTGCAAGGAGAGCGGCCCGGCCTCCTGCGAAAAACGTACCTGAGAGCGTCAAGAACCGGGCTTGAAACCAATTCACCCTCTGCTCATCCGCATGGGCAAACCCGATTATATGCAGGCGTTCTTTGGCGTGATGGCTCCGCCAAGCTCGGATCTTTCCCAGTACGAAAAGCTACAGTGATTGAGAGGGTGCATGTTAAAGTTGGGCGTTTGCCGCCTCGATCAATTCCCAGACGACGGCTTGGACCGGCATACGGTCTTATCACGGGGGGGCATCTATCAGCTTCTTCGGCGCGCTACTCCGTCCTTTCTCCGGGACTCATCTAAGAGCCGGATATCCTATCAATTGCTTCTTACTGCGGTTCCGCCTTCTGATCGAGAGGTGGCGATCTTCGAATATGTGATGGCCCGGATGTGCCTTTCTAACGGCGTCTTCCGCACTACGTTTGCGGGAAGATTTCAGGGCCTAGACGAGTTCTTAAATTCACTTCTAGTTAAAACTTTCCCCCAGCAGACCCGGCTCCAAATCCATGACTGGGCGGCGTCGGACTGTGTCACATCGCACGAGTGGGCCAGGAGTCTACTGCAGCTTTTCCCGGGCGCGCAATTCACCGCTTCTGACCTGACTCTTTTTCTCGTAGAAGTTGCAGTTGATCGGACGGAAACCTTCATTTTTGAAGCAAACGGAGGTCTCTTGCAGTATGTTCGTCCACCTTTTGTCGTTCGCATCCAGCCGCCTGAGCCAAGCGTGTTACTCGTAAACTCGATCATTCGACGTTATGCCCGAAAAAAGTTTGAACAGCTACGGGCCAAGTGGGTTTTGCCAGACGACTGGTTGAATTCCTCTGCTACTGAATACCAGGATGGCTCCCTGTCTTTTCGCAAGATCCCATTGATCCATCCTAAGGCGCTTGCTTTTCGCCGCGAATGCGATCGATTCGACATCAGAAGGCACTCCGCATTTGAGGCTCTTGACAAACCGGTTCACGTGATCAGAACCATGAACATATTTAACTTGAACTACTTTTCCAAAAGCGACCTTACGGCGGGTGTACGCGCTGTTTTCGACAGCCTCGTCGAAGGTGGAGTGTGGATCGTTGGCCGCACGCACGAGGGTAAGCGTCTCCAGCACGACGTCTCGGGTTTTGTGAAGCACCAGGGTGGGTTGACTCTGTTGGACCATTATGGCCGCGGGTCAGAGATCGATCAAATAGCCTACTCCGCCTGCGGTTCCTGATTCATCCAAAGCCGCGCGGTGATGGCAGGCGGCCGGGACAAATCCGTTCCGGCATTCCGCCTCCGCAAAGTCCAGTGACAATTCATCATGTTGAGCTACCGCAGCGTTCAGTGAAAGGGATGAAAAGACTTGGCAGCCCAAAACAACATTGGCCCCGGCCGCATTCTGATGGTGGTGACGAACCTCACCTATGGCGGCGCGGAGACACAGGTGGTGCGCCTTGCGAGCGAATTCAAGAGCCGCAATTGGCAAGTATGCGTCGCTTCTATGGTTGGGCCAGATGCGTTTGTCGGCCAGCTTGAGAAGCAGGGGATCCATGTTCACGCATTGGCGATGCGAAGAGGCTTGCCAGATCCACGAGCCATAGCCCGGCTTCGCGCCCTGATAAAGAGCTTTTCGCCCGATCTGGTTCACTGCCACATGTTCCACGCAAACATATTGGGCAGGGTGACCAGACTCTTCTGCCGGATGCCCGCATTGATCTGCACGATACATAATCTTCGCGAGACTTCGGAACGCGGAGGACCAACCGGGTACAAGGAATTTCTTTACCGTCTAACCGACCGGCTGGCTAACAGAACCACCATTATCTGCCGCGCCGCGTTTGATCGATATGTGCGCGTGGGAGCCGTTCCCCGTAACCGGCTCCACCTTATCCCGAACGGCGTAGATACCGATGTGTTTTCCCCATCCCGGGAACTGCGCCTGAGTACGCGCAAATCGCTCGGAGTCGACGCAAAGTTCGTATGGCTCGCAGTTGGACGTCTGGTAAGTCAAAAGGACTATCCAACTCTCTTTCGTGCATTGACCTTGCTGGACCACAAACGATTCGTGGTTCTCATCGCCGGCAACGGTCCACTGGAACTGGAGTTACGTGACGAGTGCGCCAGGCTAGGGCTCGGCGCCTGTGTACAGTTCTGCGGTGCACGCGAGGACATGCTACCGCTCTATAACGCAGCAGACGCTTTTGTGATGTCCTCCGAGTTTGAGGGACTCTCCGTCGCCTTACTGGAGGCGGCTTCGATGGGGTTGCCGGCAGTGGTCACGAATACCGGTGGAAATGCTGAGATCGTGCAGGATGGCGCCACCGGACACGTGATACCGCCAGGTAATCACACGGCATTGAGCCAGGCCATGCAGCAGCTCATGACAATCCCGGGCGGTCACCGGAAGGCGATGGGTGAAGCGGCTCGACAGTATTGCACGCAGCATTACGCAACCACCAGCGTAGTAAATCAATGGCGAGAATTGTACGCAGGATGTCTTCCTTCGAAGCAATTCCAGAATCCCCTTCCTCGCTTAGTCCCCAATGCCAAACCGAGTCACGTTGAGGAGTAATAACAGGATGAAGATCTTGTACTTGATTACGCGGGCGGACTGCGGCGGCGCTCAAGTTGCGTTGCTCAACCTGATCATGAATCTCCCAGCAGGGATTGAACCTATTGTTGCCGCGGGCGAGGAAGGGTTTTTGCAGCAAGAGTGCGCGCGGAAAGGAATTCCATACCGATTGATCCCCGGGCTTGTTGCGCCGATCTCTCCAGCGAAGGACGCTCTTGCTCTTATGCGCCTGGTCGCGCTCATTCGCAGGGAAAAGCCGTGTGTCGTGCATGCTCATACTTCTAAGGCAGGCGTTTTGGGGCGCGTAGCCGCACGGCTTACGCGGACGCCGGTCATCTTCACTGCCCATACCTGGAGCTTCGACGAGGGCGTACCACACCTGCGAAAGAGGATTGCGGTTCCCATTGAGCGAATTACCGCTGCATTGGGTGGAAAGATCATCACGGTCGCCGATTCCAACACCCAAGAAGCTCTCCGTCACTCCATTACGACAGGGAGAAATCTGATTCGAATATGGAATGGCGTCCCGGACTCAAGGCTACGCGCCTCTCCGGCAAGCAGGGATAGGGTCACGTTGATTACCGTGGCCCGTATGGTGCCACAAAAAGATCATGCGTTGTTGTTACGTTCTCTCGTGGGTGTTCGCGGTAATTGGTGTCTGCAGATGGTGGGAGATGGTCCCCTGCGGGGAGAACTCCAGTTACTGGCAGAGCAATTGCAACTTGGTGAGCGCTTGCAATTTCTCGGAGAGCGGAAAGATGTAGCTGAACTCTTGTCGCAAGCGGACGTTTTCGTCCTGGCGTCAAAATGGGAGGGCCTGCCGGTTTCAATTCTCGAAGCCATGCGGGCGGGCTTGCCGGTGGTTGCGACCGATGTCGGCGGAGTGAGGGAAGCGGTTCAGGAAGACGTAACCGGACTTCTCAGCAAAGCACACGACGAACAGGGGCTTCGCGACCGCATTCAGAGCTTGATGACGTTACCGAGTCTGATGGTGCAAATGGGGAGGGCGGGCAGAAGGCGCTACGAGGAGCACTTTCGCATCGAAACCATGGTCGACAAGACAGTCGAATTGTACCAGCAGATCGATGGCAGCCTGGTGGGCGCTATCGCGCTCGCCGGCAGGCAGCCAGCCTGATGGAGACCGCGAGTTACATCGCACCCCGGATAACGCGGCATTCTGTTGCGCCTTGCGATCCGACCGGTCAAACCCGATCACGGCCGGCAGCAATGGTGGTTTCCCTCGACTTCGAGCTTTACTGGGGCGTCCGCGACCAAGTCCCACTGGACCGCTCAGAGAGAAACCGACTGCTCGCCGCCAGGTCCCTGGTTCCCAGGATTCTGGACTTGTTCGAAGAGTTCTCAATTCATGCAACCTGGGCTACCGTAGGTCTGCTGTTCGCGCGCTCGAGGGAGGAGGCGGAAGCATTCCGGCCCAAGAACGAGCCCAGCTATGTGGATCAACGGTTGAATCCCTACCGGGAGTTACTGGGCGCTGGCGAGGCAGATGACCCGTTTCACTTTGCGCCCAGCCTGATTTCATTGATCGCAAGCAGAGAAGGCCAGGAAATTGCGTCACACTCCTTCTCCCACTACTACTGCATGGAGCCCGGGCAGACGGCTGCGGACTTTGAAGCAGATCTGCGCGGTGCTATTGCAATCGCAGACCACGCCGGATATAAGTTGCTGTCGTACGTGTTCCCAAGAAACCAGGTCAATCCAGAGTATCTTGATGTCCTTCAGCGCTACGGAGTAAGGATTTATCGCGGCAATGAGGAAGTTGCGATCAAACGGGCAGCCTCTTTCTCGAGCCAACGCCGTATCCACAAGAGAGTTGGCAGGTTGCTGGATGCCTATGTAAGCGTGTGTGGAGATCAGCTGGCGCCTTGGCCCTCCCCCAGATCGCCGGCGTTAATAAGACCAAGCCGCTATCTTCGATCCTCCACCGCAGTTCTTCGCTATCTCGAACCCCGCTTGCTGCAGAGAATCCGGAACCAGATGAAGGCTGCAGTGGAGCAGGGACAGATATTTCATCTCTGGTGGCACCCTGAGGATTTTGCGGCCGATGGCGAACATAGCCTTCGCTTTTTGCGAGAGGTTCTTACCACATTCAATGCATATCGTGAGGCATACGGTATGAAGTCTCTTTCCATGGCAGAGACGCTAGTCACTTCATAACGGGAGTCACAGACCGATCCTAATGCCGATAACGCCACAACTGGAACTTGACCTGCTCTCGGG
>Ga0182015_10004909_pt1 | contig 14145 bp, 13 predicted proteins | sample 712P3MmetaG_FD_120478 | JGI IMG/M metagenome (GOLD analysis project Ga0182015, IMG submission 120478) | Permafrost microbial communities from Stordalen Mire, Sweden - 712P3M metaG | ecosystem: Environmental > Terrestrial > Soil > Wetlands > Permafrost | place: Sweden: Stordalen | collected...
AAATCGTACCTTTTTCATAGAACCGGTTCCTTTCCGCTTGTGGCTCTGCGTTGTTTGTTACACCACTCACAATGTAACCCACGCACCAGCGCATCGGGACCGGTTCACTTCATATTGACTAGGTCGTGCCTTCCCGATTACCCACCCCCATTGCCGTTCCCGGCTAGAATGTACTTTTCGCCAAGGACTCACAACTCATGGACAAACTCGTCATCCGCGGCGGCGAGCCGCTGCTCGGCACCGTGCGCGTCAGCGGCGCCAAGAACGCCGCACTTCCCTGCATGGCCGCTGCGCTGCTCACCGACGAACCTGTCATCCTCGAAAACATTCCGCAAGTCCGCGACATCCAAACTACGCGCAATCTCCTCGCGGCCATGGGTGCCGAAGTCGAACTTGGCTACGGACGCGCTCAGCATCGCACCAAGATCCACTGCAAAAATCTCACCACCCCTGAGGCTTCCTACGAACTGGTCAAGACCATGCGCTCCTCCACGCTTGTTCTGGGACCACTCGTGGCTCGCTGCGGACGCGCCCGCGTCTCGCTCCCCGGAGGCTGCGCCATCGGCAGCCGTCCTATCGACATGCACATCCGCGGACTCGAACAGCTCGGCGCAAAGATCACGCAGGACCACGGCTACGTTGAAGCCTCCACCGATCGCCTGAAAGGCACGGAAATTGTTTTCGACAAGATCACTGTCACCGGAACCGAAGATCTTCTCATGGCAGCCACTCTGGCCGAAGGCGAAACCATTCTGCAGAACTGCGCCCGCGAACCCGAGGTAGCCGACCTCGCCGCGTTGCTCAACAAAATGGGAGCAACCATCGAAGGCGCCGGTACCGCGACCATCCGCGTAAAAGGCGTCACCAAACTGAAGGGCGCCAAGCACCGCATCATCCCGGATCGCATCGAAGCCGCTACCTTCCTCATCGCCGGAGCCATGACCGGCGGCGACCTCAACATCGCTGGATGCGATCCTGCCCACCTCAACGCTGTGCTCAGTAAACTCAAAGAGGTGGGAGTCAAAACCAGGTCCACCGCCGATTCTGTGCGCGTGATGGGAGATAATCCCTTCACGGCCGCTGACGTTTCCACCGAAGAATTTCCAGGCTTCCCCACCGACTGCCAAGCGCAATTTATGGCGCTGGCCACGCAAGCCCAAGGCACTTCGGTAATTACCGAAAATATTTTCGAGAATCGATTCATGCACGCCCAGGAATTAGTCCGCATGGGCGCGAATATTAAAATCGAAGGCTGCCGCGCTGTGGTCCGAGGCAAGACTCCACTCAGCGCCGCCGCCGTTCTCGCCTCCGACCTGCGCGCCTCCGCATCGCTCGTCCTTGCGGCCTTGGTCGCGGATGGCGAAACCATCATCGACCGCGTTTACCACATTGATCGCGGCTACGAACGTATTGAAGAAAAACTTCGCGCCGTGGGCGCACAAATCCGCCGCATCGGTGAAATGTTCCCCAAGAGAGCCGCCGCCGTAAGGTAGCTCCCGCAGACTTGTCCTTCGTGGAGGTTTTGTCGTTTTCTCATCCGTGTGAATCCCGGCAGAACCGTGGCCAGGCATCTCCCGTCTTTCCCTCTCGCGTCAAACGCTCAATCATCTCCCGATGCTGGGGGTAAGCCCGCATCAGTTCCGCCCGCTTCGCCATCTCAAAATCCTCAAAATCGAATCCCGGCGCCACGGTACAGCCAACCAGCGCAAACCCTCTCCCATCTCTCACCCGTGACGCAAACCAGCATCTCGCCTTGATTACCGCCTGCAATACCTCGCCCCGCTCCGGATCGCTTCCCAACAGAGTCTCCGAGTAACGTCCGTCTCGTTCAATGACATGCACAACGAGCGGGCTTCCAACATAGAAGTGCCAGACCTCATCGGACCGCAACCGGTGAAACGCTGAAAACTCTTTCCCCTCCAACAAAAAGTAAATCGCTGTCGAGGCCGCGCGAGCACCCGTGAACCCTGCAGGCAAGCTTTCTTTCTTCAAAACCAGCTCTGCCTTATAAGTCTGTTTGAAACATCCGCCTTCCGGATGCGCTTCCAGTCTCAACTTCTCAATCCAACGCGCGGCGTTTTTTGTCATGCATCCTCCGAGATCCACCTCATCCAGATCAGCCTGAACGCAATCCACACTTGACCCTTATGCTATGCTTTTGTCGTACCTCGCGGGCCCCGCGCGGCATTCAGGATGCCGCCACCGACAATGAAATGACGCGGCCCTACCTGCGTTCCCCTTCCTCACGAGGATCGCGGATGGAGGAGTTGCGAGCACACCCGATGTGTGCGTGCACTCTCCATTTCGTGAACGTCCACCGGATTCAATTAAATAACTTTCAGTCTGAAATTCCGATTTAGCTGGATCACGAGGAGACAAAATGAAATTCAAGAAACTCACACCCAATCTAGTCGTCCGCAATGTGGAAGCCAGCCTTAACTTCTACCGGACGGTACTCGGCTTCAGGACCGGCTTCACGGTCCCGGAGGCACCTCCATACGTCTTCGGCTCCGTGATATCTGACGGCGTAGAGATTTTCTTCAACGACCATGCAGCGGTTGCCGATGACTGTCCTGCGCTTGGTGCCAAGCCCATTGGCGGGAGCCTGACTCTGTTCATTGAAGTGGAGGGGATCGCAGAAGCGCTGGCCGCCGTGAAAAAGAGCCCGGCGAAGATTACCATGCCGTTAAAAGATCAGTTCCACGGCATGCGGGAATTCGCCTTCGAAGATCCCGAGGGATGGATCGTCACGGTGGCGGAATGCATCGTAAAGTAAAGTGAAGTGAAGTGAAAAGGCCGCGAGTGCCGTCGCGGCCTTACTCTTACACTTTAATCAATTGATCTTTAATCAAATGACCTTCGTCGACCGGATCGGCGTGCACTTTATTGAACATGGATCTTGTTGTTCGCGTCCAAGGCTCCATGTACTCGCACTTTTTTACCTTCGTACTGCTTCACCTGTTCCTGATGGTCAATGTCGTAGCTGTTGCCTGTGTCAGCGTCCTGCAGCATGTACTTATCGCCGCACTTCACGATGGTACGGCTGAAACTCTGACTTTCGACTCCAGAGGCCGCGGTCTGTGCGTGCGAATCAGGCGCCGCCTGTCCGCCCTGGTCTAGAGTCTGGTTGGGCTGGGCCTGTGGCGAGATTGCCGGCTGCTGCGCGGTTGGATCGTTTGGCTGGGTTGGCTGCTACTGCGGCGCAGATGCGGGATCCGTCGAGGTTGTCGGCGGCCCAGACTGTTGGGCGTTGAGCGAGATTCCAAGAGTCAGAAGCACAGCAGCGTGCCGAGGGTCCACGTGGACTGAAATGGCTTCTTCATCAAAATCCTCCGGGGAAGACGTGAAGACGTCGGTTTTCCTAACCTCAAAAAGTTAGCAACCGGCTTGCCAAGCGCTGGCCTTCCTCACCGGGCGATTCATTGGCATTTTGCTGTTCAAACTGGGAATTCTACCGTCGTCCCTGCTTGCGGCTGTATCGCTCTACCGAAAACTCTGCGCGTCAAGTACAGGAAACGCTGTACGATTCCAATTCGTCTTGTATGTTTGTTTCACACGGTGCCGAGCAGATTTTGCCCGCAACGCCGCAGCCAGTTTGGGACTCCTGTCCATCGCCTTCGACCTTGACTTTATTCTGAACTTGGAGTGATACGCGCAACAAAGGCCACGACTGGTGCGTCGTGGCCTTCGCTATTTGTTTCTAGTGCTTATCGGTGTGACTCAGTGCAAATCCGCGGCGAGAATTTTCTAGTGTCTTCCGCCCCCGGACCCGCCGCGTCCGCCACGATCCCGTCCGCCGCCACCAGGCCTTCCGCCGCGCCCGCCGCGTCCACGATCACGCCCACCGCCACCGGGGCGTCCACCGCGCCCGCCGCGATCTCCGCCATGCGGCCGGTCGCCATGAGGACGGTCGCCGCTACTCACGGGCGCAGGTCCGCCTTCGCGATTGAAGTTCGGCTCATCATCGGGAAAATCGCCTCCGCCTTCAATCACCATCGTTCCGGTTAATGCCGGTGCGGGAGCCGCTTCGGCTTCCGCACCCATCTCTGCTGGTGGCGCGCCGTCACCGCCGCCCATCTTCGCGCGCTGCTCTTTCAGAATCGCTTTGCGTGACAGCCGGATGCGATTGCCTTCAACCGCAAGCACCTTCACCAGAACTTGATCGCCTTCTTTCAATTCGTCGCGAACATCGGCAATGCGATGCTCCGCCACTTCGCTGATGTGCAGCAATCCATCGGTGCCCGGAATAATTTCCACGAACGCGCCGAAATCCGCCAGCCGGGTTACCTTGCCTAAGTATGTCTTTCCCACTTCTGCGGTCGCCGTGAGGTCGCCGATGATTTGCAACGCTTTCGCTGCCGACGCCTGGTCGCTCGACGCGACCTTCACCAGCCCGGAATCTTCGACATCGATCTTAACTCCGGTTTGTTCCACGATGCTGCGAATCATTTTGCCGCCCGGCCCAATCAGGTCGCGAATCTTGTCGACCGGAATCTGCACGGTATAGAACCGCGGAGCGAAGTCAGAAATCTTCTCGCGTCCGCTGGTGATCACTTCTTCCATTTTGCCGAGAATATGTAACCGTCCGCGCTTCGCTTGCGCCAGCGCCTCGCGCATGATCTGCGACGTGATGCCGGCAACCTTAATATCCATCTGCAACGCGGTGATTCCATCTTTCGTTCCGGCAACTTTAAAATCCATATCGCCGTAGTGGTCTTCCGCGCCTGCGATGTCGGTGAGAATGGCGTACTGCTCACCTTCCTTCACCAATCCCATCGCAACACCGGCTACCGGAGCCTTCAATGGAACGCCCGCATCCATTAGCGAGAGCGACGCTCCGCAAACCGTGGCCATCGACGACGATCCGTTTGACTCGAGAATGTCCGACACCACGCGCATTGCATAAGGCCACGACTCTTCCGAAGGCAGCACCGCCGATAGAGCCCGCTCTGCGAGCGCGCCGTGTCCAATCTCACGACGCCCCGCGCCGCGCAGGAAAGCAACCTCCCCCACCGAGAAAGGAGGAAAGTTGTAATGCAGAATGAATCTCTTCTTGGCTTCGCCTTCGAAGCCTTCGAGACGCTGCATGTCGTCGCTGGTGCCGAGGGTGGTCGTTACCAACGCTTGCGTTTCGCCGCGGGTGAAGATGGCGCTGCCGTGGGTGCGCGGAAGAATTCCGGCTTCGATCCAGATATCGCGGACTTCGTCGAAGGCGCGGGCGTCGGGTCGGCGTTTTTTCTCTAAGACTTCTTCGCGGAAGATGCGTTCGCGCAGAGTCTCGAAATAATGTTTGAACTTCGCCAGCGCTTCTTCGTCGTCTTCAGGAATTTCGGCCTGCAGCTTTTTCTTCAGCTCTCTGACGAGCATGTAACTCTCGGCCTTGGGATGCTTCTTTGTATCCAGACGGTCGGAGAGATCGGCGCCGACTTTCTTCTTCAGCGCATCATAATACTTCTGGTCAAATTCCGGCGGAGTGACTTCGCGTTTCTTTTTGCCGGCTTTGTTACGCAGCCCACTGATGGCGGCGCAGATCTTCTTGATTTCGGTGTGCCCGAATTCGATTGCTTCGACGACGACTTCTTCGCTGACTTCTTTCGCGCCCGACTCAATCATCACGATGCCATCGGCGGTGCCCACGACCATGATGTTGAGCAGGCTCTCGCGCATCTCGTCGTAGGTGGGATTGATCACGAACTGGCCGTTCAGCTGACCCACACGTACCGCGCCGATCGGACCGAGAAACGGAATATCGGAAAGCGTAAGAGCGCAGGAGGCGCCGTTAATTCCGAGAACGTCGGGATCGTTACTCGCATCGGCGGAGAGAACGAAAGCGATGACCTGGGTCTCGCACTGGAATCCCTCGGCAAACATGGGGCGCACGGGGCGATCGATCTGGCGGCTGGTGAGCACTTCGCGCTCGCTCATGCGGCCTTCCCGCTTGATGAAGCCGCCGGGGAAACGTCCGCCGGCATAGGTGTATTCGCGATAGTCCACGGTGAGCGGAAAGAAGTCGATGCCCACGCGGGGATCGGGGTTGGCGGTAGCGGTGGCGAGGACGACGTTATCGCCCATGCGAACAACGGCTGAGCCGTGGGCCTGCTTGGCCAATTTTCCTGTTTCAAATGAGAGGTGCTTGCCGCCGGCGAGGTCGACGGTGACGCTGCTAACTTCTGGTTTCATATTCATCCTTATTTGTTTTGATCAGATTTATTTTGATCAAGAGCGCAATGGCGCTTTCGGGTGGGCACAGCTTGCGGGGCGATTTGCCTGGATCGAAAGGCGCGTAGGCCATGGGTTAAGTGAGTTCCGATGAACGGGTGCCAATGAGAGTTTGGAGTTCCCAAATAACGCTTCCGAAATGCGCACGGAGAATTGACTCTATGCTGTACCGGCTTCGAGAGGAAGGCGGTGTTCTCAGAGACTTCGAAAAAATGCCATGGGCGACAGCGTACCATTCCCACCCTCTCGCAAAGACCGCGAGAAGATGGGCCACCCAAGATTTTTCAAGTTACTTGCGGATGCCGAGTTTCCCAATGACGGTCTTGTAGCGCTCGGAATCGTATCTCTTGAGGTAGTCGAGCAAGCGACGCCGCTTGCTGACCAGCATAAGCAGGCCGCGGCGCGAGCCGTGGTCCTTCTGGTGCGTTTTGAAGTGATCCGTCAGTTGGCCAATGCGTTCACTGATGATGGCAATCTGAACCTCGGGGCTCCCCGTGTCAGTCGCGTGCGTCTGATACTGGTCAATGACAGATTTCTTTTGCTCTCTGGCTAGCACTAACCTGGTGCACTCCTGTTCTGATTTCGATTTATCTTGGTGACAGTGATGAGGTTATCATGCGGGAATGGAGGGTGTAAAGGCGGGACCGGCTGTCCCGGCTGTCCCCGGCCGCTGTCGCTCGTTCGCGCTGTTTCCACGTCAGCTGCACGAGTCCACGTTTCCCATTACAAATCAAAGTCAAAGGCGACGAAAGGGTGTCCGTCCTACCTGTGCCGCTAAACTCGATCATTAAGGTTCATACTGCACAGAAAAAGCAGGTTCCTCACCGGGCCTTCAGTCCCGGTTCGGAATGACATCCTTTTTTCATCCACGGGCGTCCCGCACCGCCAGCGTTTCGTTCAATCTCTAAAGCTTGTCATTCCGAACGGCTTCAGCCGTGAGCGCCTCGCCTGAGCGGAGCCGAAGGGAACCTGCTGTCCTTCGCCGCGCCATCCAGAGCCCCAGCGTGACATCCGACCTTGTGCCCCACTCGGGAATCACCTCAATATGGTCAAGGCGGAGGCGATAGAGACGCCGATTTCGTCGGTGCCACCTGACTCTTGTGTTCTCTAGATTCTGACCTCTAAGTTCTTTGACATCTGGATTTTGTAAACACTCTCTGCAAACCCAGCGCCCAGCAAGGCTTTCAAGGGTACCGGGGGGCACCAGCTCCGCTAAATTTCCGTTTTGGAACGCCCCTTCTGTCGCCTCGCAGATACTCGTCAGCAGGATTATTTCAAGCAGATATCCACAAACATTCACAGGCTTTCGGGCGTGGGGACGCGGACGGTCCCGGTGCAGGCCAATCACGAGCGCGGGTGGATCAATCGGGAGTGTAGCCGAGATATTCCTCGTGTCCCTCAAAGATCCGTTGCAGCAGAGTGCGGCCTTGCGACTTCGGTGTTACCGGCTTCGGTTCACGGATCGTCACGGTTTCCTTCCGGGAATCAGGTTCCACCTGGGGAACGACCTCTAGGGTAGCGGGCATGGCATGCCTCCGTTCACATCAAGAGCAGGAATTTGAAGCACAGAATAAAAATAGTTAATCGGTCTGCGCCGTCCTATGACGGGGATCACGGTTCGGTGTGACGCGAGGGCGACCGGCCGCTGCCGGAGCGAGACGGTAAGCGTGACTGCGGAGCGACGAACAAAGGGGGCTATAATCATCCACTTCAGAGGGCTTGGCCAATGTCCGTAGGCAAGAAAGATTCGCCGATTGCGCCTTACGTGGCTAACCCGAAGGTGCGAATCGGACACGTGCATCTGAAAGTCGCCGATCTGCAGAGGACGCTGCGGTTCTACGCAGGCGTGCTGGGACTGGAGGTGATGCAGCGCTACGGGGATGGGGCAGTGTTTTTGTCAGCGGGCGGATATCACCATCACATTGCGTTGAATACGTGGGAGAGCTTGGGAGGCTCGCCACCGCCTCCGGGAACGACGGGACTTTACCACACCGCGATTGTCTATCCGACCCGGGCGGCGCTGGCAACGGCTTTGCGCCGAGTGCTGGAGGCACGGATTCGGCTGCAAGGCGCAGCCGACCATGGAGTGAGCGAGTCGATTTACCTGACCGATCCCGACGAAAACGGAGTGGAGCTCTATTGTGACAAGCCGAAGGAAAAGTGGCCAAGGAGGGCGGACGGGGAATTGGAAATGTACACGCGGCGGCTCGACTTGCACGATTTGTTGAAAGAGGCACCGGAGGGAAGCGAAATTGAAAGTGGCCCTCGGGATTTGTAGAACGGAGAGAAAGATGCGAGACAAGCCCGGAAAGTGAGAACTCGTGTCGTCACAACTTCTGCGCATCCCACCGCGGGTCTTGAGCCATGACCCAGTGATTTTCTTGCTGGCCTTTTTTCCGGTGTTTTGAGACGCCAGGTGCGTGAGGCACAGAATTTCGTCCTCTAGGACTTTCAAGCGGGCCTGCAGTGCTTCCACTAACATTTTGCGTCTACGGCAGAAAAGTATAGCCGATTCCGGCTGCTCAGTAATGTTGATTTTAGATCGCTGATCCTTGAATGCAAATCCCGGATGGCTGGACCGATTTTCAATGAGGAATCCAAACTCGCCAATCAACGACGAGGATTACGATCCGAGGCGGAGGAGTTCTAAGCGCAGCCTCGGGTGGCGTTGCGTTTCGCGGAGGTAGGACATTTCGTTGGGGGCGGATTTCGCGCGGATGATTTTGATGAGTCGCTGTTTTTCGGCGGGCGACCAGTTCGAGAGGTCAGGGATCAACGCTAAAATTAAGGACCAGCTTTCGAGAGATTGGCGCTGGGCCTGAGTCCACCGGGCGGGGTTGATTCCTAGAGCATGGGTTGTGGCTAGGGTCGACGTTTGGCAAATTTTCCGGATGTCTCCCGCGTAGTTGCGGGCCGTGCGGCGGTTGATCAGCAGGCCGAGATTGCGGGTGGAAAAAGTGTCCCAAGAGCCAACATGACTCTTTCGCGCACGGGGTGATGGAGCATTCGACAGTGGCGCTTCCGCGGGTTGGTCCATCGTTTCACACAGTTCATGGAACATGTGCGCTTCGGCGAGGCGCTTGAGAATGCGCGGGGGAGTTTTGTATTCGCGGTTCGCGGCAATCTTTTGCTCTTCCTCTTGACATAACTTCTGAAGATCTGTGCGGCCGGGACGGAAGCCTAGTTTGCGGTAGAACCAAAAGGCGCCGGAGTCGATCGCTTCGTCGTTGTTCTGGCCGATCTGATACGGATAGATTGAAATACATTTCGCGCGCGTGAGTGCTCGAAGACAGCGCAGAGCCTGGGCGTAGATCCACGCGGTTTCGCCCTGACGATAGGTATAGAAAGTGTTGAAGCCGACCTCGATCCATGCGCAGAGCCCAATGGCCTCGATGTAGTTGATGGGGACACCGTTCTTCAGCGTGTAGCCGGCGAGATAGGCGCGGAGCGGGAGACGCCGGGTGGGCGGCAGTCCCCAGAAGTGCATGACGACTCCGCGGCCAAGGTCGGCGCGGACGACGGAACGCGGGTCGCCAAGCGTGGTGCCGTAGAGTTCGCGGTAGCGCACCACCATCACTTCGCGGATCGCGTGCATGACGGATTCTCCAGCGGTACGGGATAGTCTTTCGAACTTCGGCGCGGGCTGGGCAAATTCGCGGGCGAGCGAAACCTCGTTGCGCTGGACGAGCGGGGCATCGTGGAAATAGAAGCGCCTGGGATGCGACCAGTTGCGAGTGCGGGATAATCTTGAATTTTCGAGTTTCCAACGAAGAGGAAGGCAGAGCGCATCGTAAAGTTCGGCGCGTTGGCGATCGGGGAACGGAAGTTGTTCGAAGCGTTGAATGAGCCAAGGCAGCGGATTCTCGCGGCCGCGCGCCGCGTCGAGCCAACGCTGCCACGGGATGTTGGCCTCGACGTCAGCGTCCTCTTCAAGGAGCGGAATGAAGCGTGGCCAAATCGAGCCTCGAGGACGCTCAGACTCATAGTCGTTCCAGTAATCATTCCAGGCGATGTCGACACTGCGAGGAAAACGGAAGACGAGCCAGTTCGCGACGTCGAAGGAAAGAGTGTCCTGCATGGTGGTGCCGGCGATACCGGAAGCATCGAAGTCATCGAACGGAGACATATCGGCGTTCGCAGCGCGCAGCTTCCCGATACGTTCGTGAAAAGTGTTGAGAAGATCTTCGACTCGCGATATGTGTGACGGCGCGTGAGGAAACGCGCGGAGGAAAAGCAGGCACTCGTGCAAGCGGATCAGGTGGTGAGGATCGTTGAGTTGGAGCTTGGCGATTCCGGCTAAGAGTTTGGTGACGACTGCGCTTTGACCAGAGTCAAATCGATTCTTGGCGGCTTCCAGCTGAGTGAGGAGTTCGTTGGGATCGTGGGGCACGGGCGGCATGGTCGGCGAAACAGTGTAACGCAACGAGTGCTGAGGCGCGACGTTTGTAAAATCGTTTGTAAAATCTTAAGTGCACCGAAACTGTGGAAAAATAGGCGCAACCGATTTCTCCGTAGGGATGTCAAAGATAATTTCTCTGCAACACAGGATCGAACGCATGCGTTGCTTCGTGCCATGGATGGTGATCGCGCGGTTACGTTCAGCAATTCTGTTTTTGTTTTTGACGCTTTTGGCGCAGCCCCGTTTTCGCAGGCAGCCCAGCAGAATCGCGATTGGGCTGTAAGTGTGTGGTTGGCGGCTGAGACCGGTGAAGAACTCCTCAACGACTTTTCTGAAGCGCAAATGTTGACGGCGGGAGTTTCTTGCGGGGAAGACTCTTACGAATGAGGTCGGTCGGGGTTGGAGAAGGAGGCGCAGGTTTTGAACCTGTCATTCTGCGGTGGAATTCCAGTCTGCACGCGGGACGGGTTTCGCCGTACGTCGAGCTGGCGGGAGGCGGAGTGCGCACGAACTCAAATCTTCCCATTGGAAATACTTCGGACTTCAACTATAACGGCGCGCTGCGACGGGCGGAATTCTGATAAACAGGACAACGCGGCACGCTATCGATGCTGGCGTCCGGTGGTCACATATCTCCAACGCAAATCTTGCTGTGGATAATCCGGAGTTCAACGGAATCCAGGTGAGTGTGGGCTACCATTGGTTCAAATAAAGGTGGCCGAGGCTAAGCGGAATGATTCAGGGAAGCCCTACTTCAGGCCGAGTCCGCCGTTAAAGTGCTGGATGACTCCATAGCACTCGCAGGCGACCGCTTCGAGGCTCTTGCGATTCAGTATCTTGACAGTACCGCGCGAGTTCTCGATCAGCCCGGCGTTTTCCAGCATACCGGCCGCCAGACTGACGCTGGGGCGTCCAGTGCCGAGCATCTGAGCCAGGAAATCGTGAGTCAAGGAAAGCAACTGAGAATCGAATCGGTCCTGGCACATCAGCAGCCAGCGGGCGAGACCCTGTTCAATGCCATGGAGCCGGTTGCAGGCGGCAAGTTGTGCGACCTGCATGCCGTGCAAGAGTCCGAAGTGGCTGAGTTTCGAGCGGAGTGAGGGAGCGCTGAGCAGAATATCCTGAAACACTTCCGACCGCATACGCATTCCAGTTCCCGACATTTGCATGATCGTTCGAAAGATCTCGCGGTGCAGGCCGGCCGTGAGCGACATGCCAACCATCCCCTCTTTGCCAATGATGCCGACTTCGACACTTCGGCCGTCATGGCTAAGAGCCACGAGAGAGGCCATCCCGTCATTCAGAAAATAAGCGAAGTCGATCTTGTCGCCGGGTTCTTGCAGAATTGTGTGCTGCGGCAAGTCACTTGGCTCCAGGTGAGGCCGCAGCAGGTTGTACTCCTTATCTGGAAGTGACAACAGAATCAGATTGTTCACGGCCTTTCCCGCCGCGTCGGAGCGGGAACCCGGGCGTAATGAAACCAATTTACTCGGCTGTGTCGCGCGCTTAACGATGATCTTTCCTTCCGTTAAGGCATCCGTGTGCACGATCGTTGGATGCCCCGGATCGTTCTTTGTTCCGGAACGCTGTAACCGTGGCTGCGATAATAATGAAAATCTGAAGGAATCTACGGGTAGAAGGCACGGAGAAAATTCCTATCATTTTGCAGATTGGGATACAGACCCATCCCTGTTGTTTTTCACCACAACGACAAGAAAACTTTGAATCTTGCAGCCTTCACGAATCTCAATCGCCCTTGCGGTCACTGGGCTCATTTTTCTCAAGTCGCTTTTCTTTGGTGGCCAAGATGCGGTTCAGCTCCTGGACGAGTTGCAGAAATTTCTGCCGATCTTGTTCCACCGCGATCTTGGAGCACAAGTCCTGAATACGATCGTTGTCAGCTTGGTTCATAAGCGAAGCGGCAGTATTACAGTATTCACTGTAGGACGTATGTTCGATGTCGAACGCTGCCTGGAAATACCGGGGGCATTCTGGAAGAACGAAGATCTGGGGCCGGACCATTCGTAAGATTGTGACAATGTGGCATAGAGCGGGCACTGGCATCGCCTACCAGCCAAATATCCGCAGCCGTGACTCTAATCGGGCTGCGCTCCTGGATGCGGCTCGGAATTAACTGTAGCCCTTCTTCTTCCAGACCTGCCAATCGGTGCGGACGGCCTGAAGCATGGCTTCGGCGGCGTTGTGCAGCCACTTCCCTTTTTGTTTGTCGAGGTGACGGAGTATTGTTTTTCGGGCAGATGAGCTGCCGAGGTGGATGTTAGCGGTTTCCCATCCCATGGCGTGGAGCAAGCGGAGTTCGGTACTGGGGCCGCGCAGGGACGCGAGTTCGATGCGGGAGCAGTGCGGAGCAAGGCGGCGGACGATCCAGCGCCCGCGGAGTTGGACGAAAGGATCGGGACAGCGAACGGCGCGGTTGATGATCGTCTGGTAGAGAATTTCGGCGGGACCTTTTTGCTGGTGGCTCTCGATGCTCTCCGCCCAGCACGTGGAAGACGGGACCAGGGCTTTGGCTTCGCGGGCGATGCGTCCGCCGTGCCAATCAGCAATAGCAACGTAGCGGGCGTGGCCGAGACTGCCGAGTCCGGCGACGCGATGAGCGAGGCGATATCGAATGCCAGGCGCAGGCAGAAGATGTTCGATGGCATCGACGGCGCTGATGGGAGCTTCGGTCTTCAGGGTACGCAGCGCGTCCATTTTTTGCCAGAAACGGACGGGATCGCGCAACTCGCCTTCGGCGATCAGGCGCAGCCACTGGTGCTGTTCGCCGAGAACGAAAGCGCAACCATGGTCTCGCATGCTTTCGCGATAGCCCTCGAGCATAGTGTCGCAAATGTCTTCGCGCTTGAGGGGAAGATTCCCGGCCTCAACCGCGAGATGAGCGCTGACGGCAAGCCGCACTAAGTCGATGGCGTAAGCCATGGGCCAGGCTTCGTCGAAATCGTTGACGCCCCATATGAGGCGGCCTTCGATATCACGCCAGGTACCGAAGTTTTCGACGTGGAGATCGCCGACGGCGAGAACGTGCGGGGCTTTCGCCAGATCAGGACAAATCTGCGGCCAGAGTTGCGCCCAACGGTAGTACGTGGCACGAAAAAAGGGGAAAAGCTCCACCTTCATGCGGGCATGTTTGAGGCGGAGGTCATTCTTGTCGAGGTGAGTGCGCAAGGCCAACCAGTCTTCAAAATGGCGGGTCGCTTTAACTACGTTCATGCGGGCAACGATAGCGAGGGGCGGAAGAAGAAGTCAAATGTCGAACTTCGGGCTTTGGGCTTCGGGTTTGTCTAGAAGGACGATTCACCACAGAGGGCACAGAGCCACAAAGAAATGGCTCTCGTTTTTTTCCGAGTTTCTCTCTGTGATTCTGTGCCGCGTGGCGAAGACCTGAAAGTTCAACACGCTAGCGACTAAAGTAACCGGCGTTGCTCTCGATGAACTGCTTCTTATCTTCCGGGAGATCATCGACCGGAAGAATCGAATCCGATGTGCAGGCAGGGACGCAGGCGCCA
>Ga0182015_10004911_pt1 | contig 14138 bp, 12 predicted proteins | sample 712P3MmetaG_FD_120478 | JGI IMG/M metagenome (GOLD analysis project Ga0182015, IMG submission 120478) | Permafrost microbial communities from Stordalen Mire, Sweden - 712P3M metaG | ecosystem: Environmental > Terrestrial > Soil > Wetlands > Permafrost | place: Sweden: Stordalen | collected...
GCCGTCAAGGAGCCCGGCGAGAAACCGGCGTGCCTCCCCTGCCTGCGCGGGGGTAGCGGTGAAGGCGCGGGACCAGGCGAGCGGCGGTGCGGCGGTGGTCTCGCTCATGCCTCTCCTGCCCTGCTGAACTTGATTACTGGTGGTTATCCTTCCTGCGCGGATCTAGGATCTCTAGGGAAAGGATGCTGTCGGCAGAACGTTGTCCGGATGGCACAGATGGCGTCCGGGCTGTCCGAAAGCGAGGGGCTGGAATGCCGCTGAACCGTGAGCTTGACCCGAGCGCTGGACCACTGGAATTCTTCGGCGCTGAGTTACGGCGCGCACGGATAGCGGCGGAACTGAGCCAGGAACTGCTGGGCAAGCAGGTCGGCTACTCGGGAGCGCAGGTCGGCAAGGTCGAGACTGGTGAGCGAGCGCCGTCACAGGATTTCGCGCAGAACTGCGACCAGGTGCTGCCGGAGGCGGGCGGGCTGTTCATGAGGCTCTACGCGCTGGCGCGGCGCTGGGATGGCGGCTATCCCTCGTGGTTCGCTGAGTGGATCGAGGCCGAGCGGCGGGCAACGTCGCTGTGCTGGTGGGAAGCGCTGGTCGTGCCTGGCTTGCTGCAGACGGCCGACTATGCCCGAGCTATTCTCGCTGCCGGGCCAGACACGACCGAAGACGAGCTAGAGGATCTTGTCAGCGCTCGCATGGAGCGGCAGGCGATTTTCGATCGTCCCAAGCCGCCGAAGTTCTGGGTCGTGCTGGATGAGGCTGTGCTGCATCGGCTCATAGGGTCGCCCAAGATCATGCACGACCAGCTGCTGCACCTTGCTGACACGTCCTGCCACCCGAGCATCACGGTTCAGGTAGTGCCCGCCGGGGTTGGCGCTCACGCCGGGTTGCTGGGGGGCTTCGCTATCGCGAGCGCCGATGGCGCAGCAGGTACCGTGTATATGGAGTCACCCGACCAGGGGCAGACAACGGAGAAGCCATCCGTGGTTGGGAAGCTCTCGCTGACCTTCGGCACGTTGAGGGCCGACGCGCTCCCCCGTGGAGCCTCGCGGGACCTGATCGGGAAGATAGCTGAGGAACAATGGACGCAATAGACCGCGCGCAATGGCGCAAGAGCAGCTACAGCGGTAGCAACGGCGGGGGCTGCGTCGAGGTTGCCCGCAACCTGCCGGGCGCTGTGGCGGTGCGTGATTCGAAGGATCCAGACGGCCCGAAGCTGGCGTTCGCGCCGGATGAGTGGGCAGCGTTCACTGCCGGGGTGAAGGCTGGTCAGTTCGACCTGCCCTAAGGTTGCGGGTGCTGGGTTTCCCCATTCGCCACATCGACGGGATCGGCGGGCCGCCGCCGGCCGCAAACTTCCCTTGTCCTCAATGGCTGGGCGGGACGTCCAGGGCCGGATTGCGGTCGAAGAACCCGAAGGGCTTGAGCCAGAACGAGACCGTGTCCACCGGCATGATCGGCCAGTCCTCCGGCCGGGTGATGTGGTGAATGCCGAACACGTACCAGAGCACGACGTCAGTGTTCTCGATCTGGCGGTCCTGCGCGGTCCAGACCGGCAGCCCGGTGTCCTCGTCGCTGAGGGTGGGGAACTCGCCGCAGGGCCACCGCTCGTCCGGCCGGTATGGCGTGACCCAGAGCGTGTGCTCGATGGCCCGGGCCCGGCGCAGCACCGGCGAGGAGGGATCAAGCAGCGGCGGGAACGACCCGCCGGGGACCAGTTTGTACCCGGTCGGCGTGCCCAGCCCGTTCCTGGCGTTGGAGCTAATGATCTTCCAGGAACGCTGCGCGTGCCAGTCGTAGTCCTGCTGGCCCTCGACCTCGGTGCGCAGCGGGGTCTCGCGGATCACCAGGCCCAGCCCGTAAGGGTCATCATCGGTGGCCGGGCAGGCTTGCGACTCGACTGCGCAGACCGTGTTGGCCGGGCCGTCCACATCTAGATCCAGCCGGGCCACGATGAAGTGCTGGTGGAAGGGCGCGTAGGTCCGCTGATCCACCAGGGTGCCGTACGGCGGCTGGCCGCCCTCGGCGAAGCTGGAGGTCACCATGATCCCGGTGGCGCGCACCTCACATTCGATGTTGCCGTCCTGGTAGAACCGCCAGTACACGAGGTACTCGTAGTTCGCCACCGTGACGTGGAACGACACGACGAGCCGCCGGGCGCGCCGCACCTCGGTGCCGGACGCCGGGTCCACGTGCTTCCAGCCGATCCCGTTGTCCTCCTCGTGGATGCAGATGGCGTGGGGGATGGTGCGCGGCTCGCCGGCCGAATCGTGCACGACCGCGTCCAGGTAGGTGATTTCGCCCAGGCAGTCGCAGCCCCGTTCGAGCGACGTGGTCATGAAGCCCAGTCCCCACTCGCCGATGTCGAACGCGGTCCTGCGGTAGTGATCTGTCGTTGGATCCCGGTAGGGCACGACCATCTCGGCGAACGAGAGCCGGTGCGCGACGGGCCGCAGCCGGCCCGCGTCGCGAAATCCGACCGTGTGCAGGACCAGTCCTTCCCGGTAGTTGAAGCCGAGCCGCAGTTGCCAGTTCTGCCAGCTCAGCAGGTGGCCCTCGAGGGTGAACGAGGCGCCCTCCGGCTGGCTGATCTGCAGCGGCTTCACCTCCCGCAGCGGCATCGGGATCAGCGCGGGCCGGTACTCGCCCATGACCTCGGGCGGGTCGGCGGCGGCCCGGCTGCCGAAGTCGTCCTCGATCTCGAGCAGCGCCATCCGGTTGAGGTCCACGATGGGATGCAGCCCGCTGACGTGATGCGCGTACGGGTTGCCCTTCTCGCTGCCCCGGTGCCACACGTCTGACCAGCCCAGCCGCAGGCCGCGGTAGCGCGGCGGGACCAGGGCGGCGCCGTAGGCCCACAGATCGGTGAGGACGAGGGCGAGATCGGTGATGCCGCGCCGGGCCAGCGCCTCGGCTAGCAACGGGTGAGAGCGCAGCATTTCGTCGCACTCGTGCCACTCGTCCAGCGTTATGTTCGGCTGGCGGCCGGGCAGTTGCTCCCAGGCGGTCACGGCGGCATCGGCCAGCGACACGACCGCTCGGTAGGCCTGGCCGTCATCGCGGTTCCAGCAGACGGCGAGCGCCTCACGAGGTGTCTGCTCTCCGGCCTGCCCGCGATGTAGCGCGTCCTTGGCGGGCTCCTTGAGCTCGATCGAGGCGAACCGCCACCGCGGGCCGGCCGCCAGGTCGGCCCGCAGGACCGACGCGACCTGCCGGAATTCCTCGGCGGTCAGCGGGTCGAGCGGATGCTCAACCGCGGGAACGTCGCCGTCGGCCTCCTCAAAAACCTTCACTGGCCCAACGTAACGACCTCCGGACCGCCGGGCGACGCGGGGCGGGAACCCGCCGGAACTCACCGGGCGCGGGGCGGGAACCCGCCGGAACTCACCGGACGCGCCGCCGGGTTGTTGCGCGACGGCCTGACTGGCTCTACGGTCCGGCCATGCATCGTGTGGACGCAGTAACTGAGCAGATGATCCGGTCCGTGCTGGCCTACGCGGAGAACCGGCTCCGGCTGGACCCGGTCCCGCTCGACGGGGGGCCACGGGATCCGGCTGGACTGGATGCCGCGCTGGCGGGCTTGCTGGCTGACGATCCCCATAATTCTGACCAGGTCCTGGGCGTTTACGCCTCGGTCGTGGCGCCGGCGGTGATCTCGGCGGACAGCCCGCGCTTCCTCGGCTTCATCCCGGCCGCCCCGACCAAGGCGTCGCTGCTGTTCGACATGCTGGTCTCGTGCGCGTCAATCCAGGGCATCTCGTGGCTGGAGGCCGCGGGGGCCATCCAGGCCGAGAACCAGGTGCTGCGCCTGATCGCCGACCGGGCTGGGCTGCCCGCATCCGCGGGCGGATGCTTTGTCTCGGGCGGTTCGGCCGCCAACCTGTCGGCCCTGGTCGTCGCCAGGGAGGTGGCTAAGCGCGCCGCGGGCAGCGCCGCGGCGGGCCGCCGCTGGCGGGTCGCTGTCGGCGCGGACGCCCACTCGTCGATCGTCAATACGCTGCGGATCCTGGAGATGGACCCGCTGACCGTGCCCGCGGAGGGTCACCGGGTCACCGGGGCGGCGCTCCGGGCCGCCATCGAACAGGACGGTGACCCGTCGTCGCTCGCCGCGGTAGTGGCGACGTCGGGCACCACCAACGCGGGCATTGTCGATGACCTGGCGGGCGTCGCCGAGGTGGCGCGCGATCTCGGCGCCTGGTTCCACGTGGACGGGGCGTACGGCGGGGCGGCGCTGTTCGCGCCGAGCGTCCGGCCGCTCTTCGACGGCGTCGAACAGGCCGACTCGTTCATTGTGGACCCGCACAAGTGGATGTTCGCCCCCTACGACTGCGCCGCGCTGATCTACCGTGACCCGTCGCTGGCCCGGTCAGTGCACAAGCAGGACGCCTCGTATCTCGATGTGATCCACGGCGAGTCCGCTGAGTGGAACCCGACGGACTACGCCTACCACCTGACCAGGCGGGCTCGCGGGCTGCCGCTGTGGTTCTCGCTGTCCGTGCACGGCACCCGCGCGTACACCGAGGCGATCGAGGCGGGCATCCGGCTGGCCCAGGAAACCGCCGCGGAGATCGGGACCCGGGATTACCTGGAGCTCGTCCGCGAGCCCGATCTGTCCGTGGTGCTCTTCCGCCGCCGCGGCTGGACCGCCGACCGGTACACCCGGTGGGCCGACCAGTTGCTTGACGATCAGGTGGCGTTCATTCCGCCGACCTCGTGGGAGGGGGAGACGGTGGCCAGGTTCGCCTTCCTGCACCCGCATACGCCCATGGACCTCGTCCGCGAGATCCTGGACCGGATGAAGTGACCCGCTATCTGCTGACGCTGCTGATCTCGGCAGCCTGCACGATGGTGCGGTGGGTCACGAAGTACAGAACCTCGGTGGGCCAGCAGGTAACGAGCGTGAGAGTGTGCTTGCTGCCGACCGTGTCGAGGACGCTCACGTCGGTGTAGAGAACCCGGTAGGGCTCGCGGTACACGCGGTAAGTCGTCACACATTCCTTGGTCGTGACGACCACCGTGTCACCGGTCCGGAGGTTGGCCAGGTGCAGGAACGGGTTGCCGGCCGTCACGTCGTGCGCGGCTATCCCGGTGTCACCCGCCTGACTGGGCAGCGCCGTGCCGAGGATGTGGCCTGGCCCCGTGGCCAGCTGGGTGAGCGTCGTGCCCTGGATCACGGTGAACTTCCAGGTCGGGCCGAACGCCGGGATCTGGATGGTCGCGAACACTTGGCCGACCGGTATGTTCTGCCGCGGCACTACGCACAGCGCCGGGGCGGTGGCCTTGGCGGGCGGCAGGACGGTCGGTGCGCCCCAGGATTTAGCCAGGGCGACCTGGGCCGCGTGCTGCCGGGCGCCCGCGAACGGGTCCCACGCCCGGTAGCCGTAGGCGCCCGCGGTACCGGCGACGACAACAATTCCTGCGACCACCATGATCTTGGCCGCCCGCTTTACCCCGATCATCGTTTTACCGGCACATTCGGGACGACATTGCCGGTCGCGTTGGACGGGACGTTGACCGTGACACCGAACTGATGCACGTTCATGTAAGCAACGATGCCCGGCAGTGCCTTCATCATCTGGATCACGTCAGCGCAGAGGGCGGCATCCGACTTGGCCGGGTTGACGCACGAGCCGGGAGCGCTGTCGTGGAAGGCCAGAATTGATCCGCCGTCCATCCCGGGGAAATGAACACCTTGGCTGACCGCCCCCCGGGTGACAGCCGTGACGATCTGCGCGGCAGAGAGGCCGGTCCAGTCCATGCTGTCCACGATGCGCGGCGTGTGGTGCGGGTTGGACTCGTACGGCATGACAATCCGGAGTCCCATGGACGCGGCCAGGTCGTTCTCGTACCCGTTGACATCACCATAAGGCGGGCGGTACAGGGTCGGCGCCGGAGCGCCCGCCGCGATGATGGCCTGCTGGGCCCGGGTCAGTTCCGAGGTGATCTCGGGGTAGGTCAGTGGCTTGGAGTGAGTGGAGAAGCCGGTGAATGACTTGTGATCCCAGGTATGGTTCTCGACCAGGTCGCCTGCGGCCAGCTCTTGCTGGATGATCTTGCGGTTGGCCGCCACCTTGTCGCCGAACACGAAGAACACGGCGCGCAGGTGAAGCTTGCCCAGCTCGGTCAGCAGGGCCTGGTCGAAGAGGCCAGGCCCGTCATCGAACGTGAACGTGACGCTCCCGGCTGAGCCGCTGTTATCAAGAGCCTGAAGGGGCTCTTTGGCGACCGCCGCGGCCGTCACGGCCGTCACGCCGGTACCGCAGGCACTCAGCGCGAGCGAAGCGGCGACCGCAGCCGGGACGGCACCTGCCGTGACGATCCTGGAAAGCTTCATGTCCTGCTTACCTTACATTATGTGCTCAATCGGTTACCCCCTGCCATGGCGGGTATGTGAATACCCGGTCTCCACGGCAGGGGGAAGAGGCTTACTTGCTCTGGCGGTGGAATCGCGGGCTGAGCCGCAGGAGCGCGGTGCCTGCGGCGATCAGGGCCAGGGCCCCGATGATCAGGGCCAGGCTGCCTCCGCCAAGAATGAGCCCGGTTGTGGGGAGCGTGCCCACTGCGACTTTTCCATACATGTTAATTATCTCCATTTCTTGTTGCGATTAGTTATGCCGTCCGCCAGTGACCTCACAAAGGTCGCCTGCAGGAACGTATCGTAAGGCAGCTCGGTCAGCAGCAGGAAAGCCGCTATGGCGTTCCAGGCGCCGCGGGTCCGGACGATGGTGGCGGCTTTCTGGAATGCCATGATCGCCGCTATACCAATCCAGAATAGGTTGGGCTGGTACCCGAGTCCGGTCACGAGCCTGAATCCAACCAGGGCCAGGCACATGAATGACACCGGCACGTAGACGGAGTAGAGCACCCGCCTGCGCCACACCACGTGCGTGTGCTTGGTGATCCCGTACATGAGCAGTGACTCGTTGATCCCCCGGTCCCAGCGGAGCCGCTGCGTATGCAGTTCCCGCCAGGTGGGCTTGATGGCCGTATCGATCCTGACGTTCAGCATGTTCCTGATCCGGCTGCCGGTATGCAGCAGGGCCATGCTCAGCTCGAAGTCCTCGGTGATGGTCCCCGTGTTGTAAACGCCCTCCCCCTTGAGCCTGCCGCGCCCCTTGGTCTTCTCGGCCCGGGCGGCGATCACCCGGCGCAGCGCGCCGACCGTGAACACGCTGGCTGCTCCGGAGAGGATGACGGTCTTGCCGCGCTGGTTCCGGTTGTCGAAGCCCCAGCGCGAGAACTCGTTGCGCTGGCACCACCCGACAAAGCGGCCGCCCGTCCGGCCCTGGTAGGTACCGCTTACCCCGCCCAGGGTCGGGTCGAGCCCGAACCTCCGTGCGGCCTCGCTGAGGTAGTTGGCGCCCACGATCGTGTCGGCATCGACGCAGGTGACGAGGTCGGTGTCGGCCATCCCAGGCAGCACAAGGGCCAGCGCCTGATTAAGCGCCCCCGCCTTCATCTCCGTGTTGTCCTGGCTCTCGTAGACCTCGGCGCCAGCTTCCCTGGCCGCCAGCACGGTGCCGTCCGTGCAGTTGTCCGCCACGACGATGATCCGGTCAGCGGCGAATGACTGCTCTTGCAGTGCCTTTACCGTCTGGACAATGGAGTTCTCTTCGTTGTGGGCGGGAATCAGCGCGACAGTGGTCATGCGAATAGCCTCCATTTGATTACCGACCCGACCGGCGCTGCGACTGTGATTTGAATCATCGCTTTTTGCGTCTATCCACAAGCTAATGCGGAGCGTGATTAACCCTCTGGTCGGTTCGGGGGAGGCCACCTCACCCAAAGTGATGAACTTTGCAAGCACGGCCCGGGTTTCTTACCCTGGGTAATTGGCCAATTACTCAGGGATGCAGAAGAGGTGAGAATCTCGGCCCTAACGTGCCAGAAAGGGCGTAGCGCGGCCGTGTGGCGTGGCCCCGCCGGGGCGGTGGCGGCCTAGCACCTGCCGCCCAGCCCTCATCGCGAGCTAGCTGCCCGACATATCGGGCGAAACCGGGCGTGAACATGGCCGTAACCCGAGGAGGAGTTGGCGTAGGCCACGGCGTAGGGGCCGGCCGGGAGCGCCGTCCATGATCACGAAGGATCCGGGGGTCTATGTGACGCGGATCCTTCGTGATCATGGCCGCCAGGCGTGATACGTGCTCCATGGCGAGTTACGGCGCCGGGAGATCCACGGGCCGCCTGAACAGCCTTCCGGCGGCCCGCCTGACGCATGACTGCCGGTGGATCCTCGTGTCATCGTTCACGTGCCCGAGACTGATCAGCGCGACTGGCGCGCACCCACAGGCTTGGTCACGGCCGGCGGAACTCGGCGTGCACCTCGGTACCCGAGCAGGGCGGCCAGCGCGAGCGCGCTGCGGGGAGCGTAGGCGATGCGCCACAGCCCGCCGTGCGCGGCCGCGTGCGCCTCGTCCTGCCAGGGATGGGCGTGCGCTGGGCCGCCGCCGGCCTGCAGGTCATGGACGAGCAGGGCGGCCATGAGCACCCTGGTAGTGGCCGGTTCGAAGACCTCGACGCCGAACCGGTGCGCGCCGAAGTACGCGGCCGCCAGGGCCCGGTTCTTCATGACGGACCGGGTGCGGGTCGGCGGGGCGACGTTCATCGACACGGTCGCACCGCCGTCCCGGGCGAGTACCGCGCGCCACCGCTGCATCCCCTTGGCCAGGGCATAGTTGGGACCTTGCTGCGCCACCAGGCTGTCGTTGATGCCGGGATCGGCGCCGGGCGGATAAGCGCGGCGCAGCAGCCGCCCGCCGGACAGTGCCCGCAGGAGCGGGCTGGCCAGCTTGGCCGCTCGCGACCGGGTCGCGTACGCGTGGACGGATTGGGCCACCGCGTCAGGCGGAACCGCGAACACGTCGGTCGGCGTGGCCAGGAACGCGAGCGCGACGTCGTCCCGCTCGGCCTGCAGCCGGACGGTCAGCGCGTCGACGGCGGCGGAAACGCGCACGTTGGCGGCGCCGTCGGCGTAGACGTAGTTGCCCAGCACCAGCGGGCCATCAACGGTCGCGAGCCAGTCGGCGACGGTGGGGACATCCCCGGTCAGGTCGAGGCCGGCGTGCTGCGCGACGTCCTCGTCGCTCGCTCCGTCCAGGGCCGCCGCCTCATCGGCGACGGGAACGAGAAGCGTCCCGCCGCTGCGCCGCGCGGTCTCCAGAACGCGCTCCCAGACCGGGGCATCGGGCAGGTCAACGCCGATCACCCGGGCTCCCCAGCTCAGCAGGGCGGGCAGCGGACCCACTTCGGCGCCCGCGCCGAGCACGACGGCCGTGCGGCCGGGCAGCGGAAGCCATTCCGGATGTGCCGCCACCTTCGCCACCGCGTCCGCGCAGGACGGCTCGATCACACCGCCGGCGACCCACGCATCCAGCCTGCGCAGCAGCGCATCACCGGCCAGGCGCTCGCCGTGGTAGGGCACGCAGAGCTCTTTGCCGGCCTGGCCGCCGCCCGGCACCGTCACCATGCCGACGGATCGCCGCGACGGTGCCGACAGCAGTTCGCCGAGCCCGGTTTCCGCACCTGCCGGGGTAACCACGTGCATCCGCCGGTGCAGCGATTCGAGCCCGCCGCGGGCCACCGATACCGCGGCGTCCTTTGAGGTCAAACCCGCTTCGACGAGCCGTCGAAAGTGCGTCAGGTAGCCGGTGCGCCAGTTCGTTTCGTGCTCGGCGCGGTCCGCTCCGGCCGGATCGACCTGGCGCAGGGCGTCCGCGACCACTCCGGCTCCCAGTGCTGACGTGCTCCGGCGCCCACCGGATGACGTCGGGAAGACCACCCCGGCCGGTTCCCCGCCGCTCATGAGCCGACCTCGAAGAAGCGGCGCGGCCCGTCGACCAGCATGGCGTTGATCTGGTCCTCGGTCACCCCGCGGTCACGGACGTAAGGCAGCACCTCTTCGCCGATGTGCAGGTAGTGCCACTGCGGCAGGAACGGCAGGACCACCGGGTCGAGCCAGTCGATGTAGCAGGAGGCGTCCTGCGACAGCACCATGCTGCCGTGGTAGCCGCGCCGGCACATTTCCACCAGCGTGTCCGCCCGCGCCTCGAACGTTGTGGCCAGGTTGATACCGAACCGGTCCATGCCGAGGATGAAGCCGGCCTCGGCCAGTTCGGTCAGATGGTCGCAGTCGGTGGTGTCGCCGCTGTGCGCGAGCATCACGCGGCCGGGCGGGACGCCTTCCTCGTCGCACAGCACCCGCTTGACCTCCAGCCCGGTGCGGGACTCCGGATGGGTATGCACGGTGACCGGCGCAGCGGTCTGGTGATGAGCCTTCGCGACCGCGCGCATCACACGTTCAACCCCTGAGGTCATTCCGTTGTGGTCAATAGCGCATTTCAGCATGCCTGCCTTGACGCCGGTGCCGGTAATGCCCTCCGTGATGTCCCGCACGAACATGTCCACCATCGGATCGGGCACCGCGGCGCCGAGCGCTGTGTCGAGTGCCGGGCCGCGGTAGTGGAAAAAGAACGGGACGCTGTCGTAGGTGTAAAGGCCGGTCGCGACGATGATGTGCAGCTCGGGAAGACGTTCGGCGACCCGCTGGATCCGGGGGATGTAGCGGCCGAGTCCGACCACGGTGGGATCGACGATCGTCCGGATTCCCTGCGCGGCGAGGGCTCGCAGCTTGCCGGCCGCGTCAGCCACGCGCGCCTCCTCGCTGCCCCATTCGTCGGGGTAGTTCTGCTGGACGTCGGCGGTGAGGGTGAAGATGTGCTCGTGCATGTACGTCGGCCCCAGCTCGGCGCTGTCGACGGGGCCCCGCACTGTCGGTACCTGGCTCATCCTGCGCGCAGCTCTCTACTAACCGGCCGTAGGCGCTGAGGCCGTGAGCCTCAATATTGCACCGCAAAGTAGTCTGGGCGAAGGATCGGACCGATCCTTCGGCGCCTCCATGTTCCTCGGGTCACCCCCGGCACGCCGCGTGCTGCCCGGCCTGACTGCCGGGACTGGACCACTGCGCCTGGACCACTGCGCCTGGACCACTGGGCCTGGCCACTGGGCCTGAACCCTGAGGAGGAGTCTCCGATGAGCCGCGAGACGCTAGGGCACGCCGCGGGCCGCGCCGATGCCGCCAGTGCCAGCGGGGTCGTCGTGGTGGTGCACGGTGGCCAGTCAGTCGGCAGAGAGCCAACCACCGCGTTTCAACTCCCCGTGCTCCGGATGGTCCCGGTTGCGCGGGCCATCCGGCAGGCGATGCGCGGAAGCGGGGTCGTGGTCTGCCGGCCGAGGCTCCGGCTCCGTGGCTGGAACGGCGCGGACGCCTCGCCTGTCCACGATCTGAGCGAGTTGCTCGAAGAACTCTCGGGCCGGCTGGGGCGTATCCCCGTGGTGCTGATCGGGCATTCGATGGGGGCACGCGCCGCATTGCGGGTGGCGGGGCATCCGCAGGTGTCGGCGGTCGCCGGGCTGGCCCCCTGGCTGCCGCCTGGGGAGCCGGTGGATCAGCTGGCTGGGCGGCGGATCCTGCTCGCCCACGGCAGCGCGGACACCGTCACCAGCCCCAGCGAGACCTGGGCCTACGCGGACCGTGCCCGCGGCGTCGCGCCGGTGGCGGCGATCGAGGTGCGCCATGGCGATCACGCCCTGCTTCGCCGGGCGCCTGTCTGGGACCGCATCGCGGCCGAGTTCACCCGTGTCTCACTGGCGCTGCCCACCGGCGCGGACGAGGTGCGCAGCGCCTACCTGGAGGCTGCCGCCGGGCCGGACCGGGTGCTGCTCTGACGGTTCTGGTGGCGCCGCGCAGGCCTAGCGAACCGGGGCGCCCCAGCGGGTCTCGTCGCGTACCCGGCGTTTGAGCAGTTTCCCTCCGGGGTTGCGGGGCAGCGGATCGGGCCGCACGACGATGTACTGAGGGATTTTGAAGTCGGCGATCCGCTCGTCCAGGTACGCCAGCACCGCCGTGACATCGATGGTGGTGCCGGGCACGGGCACGAGTACCGCGCCGACTTTCTCGCCCATCATCTCGTCGGGTACGCCGACCACGGCTGCCTCGTATATCCCGGGCGCCCCAGCGAGGGCGTTCTCGACCTCGACGCAGTACACGTTCTCGCCGCCACGGTTGATCATGTCTTTGGCCCGGTCGACGATGTAGATGAGGCCTTCAGAGTCGATGCGGGCCAGGTCGCCGGTGTGCAGCCAGCCGCCGGTGAAAGCCGCGGCGGTGGCCTCGGGCTTGTTCCAGTAGCCAGCGACCACGTTGGGCCCACGGACGAGCAATTCGCCGACATCCCCGGTGCCCAGCGATTCAATCCGCACGTCGCACACGGGCATCGGGAAGCCCACGGAATCCGCGTGCTGGGCGGCGTACTCATGCGGCAGATACGTTGCGACACTGGACGTCTCGGTGAGGCCGAAGCCGTTACCGATCTGGGCGGCGGGAAAGGCCTTCATGATCCGGCCGACGAGTTCAGGCGCGATGGGGGCGCCGCCATAGGACAGGTACCGCACCGCGGACACGTTGGCCGCGCTGAACTGCGGCTGGCTGATCGCCAGCCAGTAAATCGCGGGCACGGTGGTCAGCACGTCGATCCGCTCGGTCTCGATCGCCCGGAGGAACGTGTCAGGATCGAATTGCGGCATGATCACGCTGGTACCTGCCCGGTACACCGCGAGCAGCAGCTGGCTGTTGCAGCCGGTGACGTGGAACAGCGGCACCGAGATGAGCGTCCGCGGCGGCTCGTCGTCCGTGCTTTTTCTCCGGATCCGCCAGCAGTTCTCGCAGTTCGACAGGAAGTTCGCGTGCGTGGTCACCGCGCCCTTGGGGAAGCCAGTCGTGCCGCTGGTGTAGAAGATCGCCGCCGGGTCGTCTGGTCCCATGTCGTCGACGGCGAGCGGATCCCCGTCCGGCAGCGGCCCGCCCGGTGCGACGACATACGCGGCGCCGCTGTCCGACACGACGTAGGCCACCTCGTCGTCGGCCAGCCGGGTATTGACCGGCACCACTACGGCGCCCGCCAGCACTGTGCCGAAGAAGGCGAGGACCCAGTCGACGCCGTTGCCGAGCCGCAGCGCCACCCGGTCCCCGCGTGCCACGCCGGCTGCCCGGAGCCCGCCTGCCACCCGGGCCGACCGATCCCACAACTCGCGGTAGGTCAGCCGTGGACCGCCGCCCGTCTCGGCCAGCGCCTCCCGGCCCGGGTAGCGTTCGACGGTATCCCGCAGCATGTGTACCAGGCTGTCCGGCAGCCCGTCGTACCGCTTGATGCCGTCGGGACCGCGGGTCACGCCTGCGGTGTCGAACGGCGGGCCGATGGGGCTGCCTGCCTCCGTCGTCGGGGACTCGCCGGGGAACGCCTGGCTCATAACACGCTCCTCGTGACATCACGCCATAGTTTGTCCCCCAGCATCTGCCCGATCTGCCTGGCCGGTAACCGCTGCGCTCGCGCTGGTCCCGAGCTTGCCCTGGCGCAACTGCCGCCCGGGCCCGACGTGGGCAGGTATCGCGCGGGATATCGCGGAACCGCGCTCGATAGTGTGAGCGCATACCGTGGCCGGCAACAGCGAAGCCGGCGGCAGCGAAGCCGGCGGCAGCGAAGCCGGCGGCAGCGAAGCAGCTAAGCCCGGCAAGGCCCGAAGGGGGAGGCAGTGGCCGAAGAAGGCGGCCTGCCGGACGGCACCGTTTCCGGTCAGGACTGGCAGCCACATGACTTCGATACGAGCGTCGCGCATCCGGCGCGTGTCTGGGACTACCTGCTCGATGGCAAGGACAACTTTGCCGCCGACCGGGCGGCGGCGGAGAGGGTTCTTGAGGTCATGCCCGTCATGGGGATGGTCGCCCGGGCTGGCCGTGCGTTCCTGGCTACGGCCGTGCACCACCTGGTCGCTGAGGTGGGCATCAGGCAGTTCCTGGATGTTGGCACCGGCCTGCCGACGGCGAGCAACACCCACGAGGTCGCGCAGCGCGTTGCGCCGGAGTCGCGAGTCGTCTATGTGGACAACGACCCGATCGTGCTGGCTCACGCCCGGGCACTGCTGAAAAGTGCCCCCCGGGGTGCGACCGCCTACATCGACGCCGACCTCCGGGACGGTGAGAAGATCCTCCGGGAGGCGGCCGGGATCCTGGACCTCGCCGCGCCGGTCGCCGTGATGCTGCTGGCGGTCCTGCATTTCATTCCGGACGAGGACGATCCGGCCGGAATCAC
>Ga0182015_10004912_pt1 | contig 14136 bp, 11 predicted proteins | sample 712P3MmetaG_FD_120478 | JGI IMG/M metagenome (GOLD analysis project Ga0182015, IMG submission 120478) | Permafrost microbial communities from Stordalen Mire, Sweden - 712P3M metaG | ecosystem: Environmental > Terrestrial > Soil > Wetlands > Permafrost | place: Sweden: Stordalen | collected...
GGACCCTGAGCGAACGATTCAGAAGGATCTCGACATCCAGGAGTACACCGACCCCGAGCACAATCCGATGATCCCGCATACGCTCGTGCTCAAGCCGGGCCTCGTGATTTACAGCGTCTATAACGGCTACTGGTTCTGGGGGCGTCCATCGGTCATCGATCTTTGGCACGACCTGCGCGCCGTGACCCGTGAAATCCGCCCCGACTGGGATCTAAGTACTCCTGGGCTCCGCGAGGCATGGAATGCGGGTGACTTCTCGCGTTTCCACGGGTGGAACAAGCAGGCCGGTATGGAGGATGCCCCGATTGCACGGAAGAAATAGCACAGCCACCAACTTCCATCTACTGCGATATCCAATCGCTCGGAAGCAACAGTCTCAGCGGGTTTGATGCGAGATAAAAGTTTCTGGACAGGCGCCTGCGCTTCGCTCTACCACCCCGAGTGGATCGACTATCTGAAGGACCGGCGGCCGAAGGCGCTCATCGCGTGAGAACACAATGACCCGCCTATCCCCATGCCAGTGCGGAAGTCGTGAAGAAGGTGTGCCGGCGGTCGAGCCGCGCTATTTCGACGGCGGTCACTTCGTGCTGGATGAGTTCGCTGACGCAATCGCCGAGGCGATTATCGGAACGTTCTCCCGTTAGAACCGGCGCACCACGACAAGATTCCGCGCTGGCTAACTCATGCGAAGGTATCGATCCATACCATCGTCTAATAGATTCCTCTCGTTGAATCTGGCTTAATCGCATCTGCATTCGCAAACAACCGCGAGCCTCCTTGCAATTGGGGCAAGTCAGGGCAAGTCAAGAAAACGAGAGCTAACACAATGTCAGCTGCGACAAACTACGAACTGAACGATCGAGCGACCGTCGGACCTTCATTCATCACAAATGAAGAGGCAACCCTCCTGGCGTCTGCCAGGGCTGGTGACTCGGCAGCATTTGAGCGTTTTGTCACGCCGCACTGGGATACTCTGCTTCGCGTTACCCAACGGATTCTTCGCAATCGAGAAGATGCGGAGGACGCCGTTCAGACCGCATTTCTCTCTGCTTTCCGCAATCTGAATGGCTTCCATGGGTGTTCGCGGTTCTCCTCGTGGCTCAGTCGCATCTCCATGAACGCGGCCTTGATGTGCTTGCGCGTGAGCCGGCGAAAAAGGGAAACATCGCTGGACGAGCTAACTGAAACAGCTGAGGCTCGGACGAGCTTTGATCTGGTGGAAACGAGGTTGAATCCCGAGCAGGAGTACTTGTCGAAGGAGGGTCGAGTTCTGCTTGAAAAAGGACTCAAGAAATTGGGACCCCTCTATGTTGAGGTCGTGCATCTGCGCAGCCTACAAGAGTTGTCGATCAAAGAAACAGCAGGAATCTTAGACCTGCCGGTGGGAACAGTGAAGCGAGGCTGCATCGACCGCGAACTAACTGAGGAAATCGCACGGCTGACCAACAGCACGCCGAAGGCGGTCGAGCAGCGAGAGTGGAAAAATGATCCCGCGGTTTATCGGGTCTTTAAATCTTTTCTCAGAGGAGCATTCGAGGGAGGCCTGCCGCCAACGGATCGGCTGGAACTGCTTGATGCGCGCCGAATCGCCGCCGTTTCCGAACAGGCGGTCAATCAGGCACTTTCTAGCGGCCCATGCGTAATCGTTGGCCGGGGCTCGCAATATTTTCTACGCAATCGCAAGGATGTGTTTCGAGTGTTCCTCTATGCTTCTCGCACGTCTAAGATCCACAGACTCATCACCGCTGGAATACCCCAAGAAAAGGCAATAAACGATGTTGACTCAATTGATAGAGATCGCGCCGCTTTCATCACGCGATACTTTAAGTTGAACTGGCCTGAGATCCATCTGTCCGACGCAATGTTCAATACAGAGACGGGTGATTCTTTTGTCGCTGAAATGCTCGCTCGCTGCGTCCAGCAAGTTGCTAGACGGACTTCCGTCCTCCCCGAATTCACCGATGCGCAGCTAACAATCTAAGAATAGCTTGGAGGTGTAACATGATTGAATCTTCTGATCTTCGGATGACGCGAATGCCGCTCAACAACGGAGCCGGCTCCATGCCCGCGCTGGGTTTTGGCACCCTCATTCCCGACACCACTGTGACGAAAACTGCGACCAGAGACGCACTGGACGCCGGATTTCGACACTTCGATTGCGCGGAACGATACCGCAACGAGCGGGAAGTAGGAGAGGCGTTACAGGCAGGACTTACCGCGAATGGGATTGCCCGCGAAAACATTTTTGTTACTACGAAGCTATGGAACTCCAATCATCGGCCCGAACGGGTCGAACCGGCTTTCGAGGCGAGTCTCGACAGACTCCGGATCAAGTATCTGGATCTTTACCTCATTCACACTCCCTATGCATTTCAACCCGGAGATGAACAGGACCCGCGGGATCAAAACGGCAACGTCCTCTACGACAACGAAGTGACTTTACTCGACACCTGGAGGGCGATGGAAAGTCTGGTGGACCACGGCAAGTGCCGCGCTATCGGACTGTCGGACATCAGCTTGAACGAAGTGTTGCCTATCTACGAATCTGCAAGAATCAAGCCAGCCGTGGTTCAGGTCGAATCGCATCCGTATCTGCCGGAAACGGAGCTTCTCGAATTCTGCAAAGAAAAGGGCATTGTGCTTTTGGCTTTCGCGCCATTGGGTCACGGAATGAAGCCCGGGCTGCTCGAAGATCCAGTGATTTCGGCAATCGCCGCGCGGGTTGGAAAGACGCCGGCACAGGTGCTGCTGGCCTGGGCGGTGCAGCGGGGCACGGCTTTGCTTGCCACACCCAAAAGCGCGTCTCGCGCGCGCGAGAATTTTGACATCTCTGTCCTTCCGGAAGATGCGTTGAACGAAATCAATCGCATTCAGACCAGGCAGAGGCTCAATGAGGTGGTGAAAACAGGCGTCCCCGGTTTCATCGCACAAGGTAGATGAATATGGGAGCCACACATCAGGTTACGAATGCCACCAGCGAATCCCTCAATGCCAAGATCCAATGGGTGAAATATACGGCTCGAGGATTCCGGAACAAACAGAACCTCATCCATGCGATCTAGTCTCACTGCGGGGGTCTGGACCTAGCTCCAGCACCCACTCAATAGCCGGAACTGCCGAATATGTGAGGGTGACGCAGATGAACTTGCCGCCGGAACCCACGCATGGACCTAGCCGCGGCGAGCCAGAAATTCAGTGTCGATACCCGCAGGACGTCAGTACGTGGCTCGACCGCCGCTAATGTCAAAAACCGCGCCAGTTGTAAAGGAATTCTCATCCGAGACCAGCCAGGCGACCATGGCGCTCACCTCATCGACCTCTAAAAACCTTCCCCGAGGAATACGAGACAACATGAAATCAATATGCTCTTGCGTAATCTGGTCAAAGATCCGTGTGCGTGCGGCCGCCGGGGTGATGCAATTCACCGCGACATTCTGACCAGCTGTTTCCTTTCCCAGCGATTTGGTGAATGCAATCACCCCCGCTTTGGAGGCGCTGTAGGCGGAGGCGTTGGCATTGCCTTCCTTGCCTGCGATTGACGCAACATTCACGATTCGTCCGTAATTCTGCTGCAGCATGTAAGGAACAATCGCGCGGCAACACAGAAAGATTCCGGTTAAGTTGATGTCGATGACTTGTTTCCAGGCATCGATCGGATATTCCCACGACTTGTGAATTGGGCCTGCGATGCCGGCGTTGGCAACGAGAATGTCGATTTTGGAATACTTCTGCATAGTCGCGCTTGTCGCCGCGGCTACGCTTTCGGGCTCTGAAACATCGACAATTTCGTGTGACACCATCTTCGAATTGCCCATTTTCTCCACGGCAAGTGCGAGTTGGCTGGCATCACGGTCCCACATGGAAATTGTCGCACCGGAAGCGAGAAGACGGTGGGCAATAGAAAGGCCGATACCTTGCGCTGCTCCGGTGACAACCGCGTAGCGGTGATTAAGATCTATCTGATTCATTGGTCCTCCGGGGACTGTTTCCTTTTCCTTAGAGCCGCTTGCCGATTCCGTTGCTCGTAACGGAAGGCGCCCGAACACGCGAGAAAAACTCGGGTAGTCCCCGCAGCTGCGTTTTCAGCCGAAAGAGCGCTCCGGCAAAGGGCCCATCTTCGTGTTTCGTGTTGCCTCCAGCTGAAGTGATGTAAATATCCCCATATTGTTCTGCCCCGAAAGTAAGGCTGGAGATCTTGCGGGTTGGGAGGGGGATTCTCTTGTCGATTTGGCCATTGGGGAGGAGACGGACGATGCAGGCTCCGTTCCAAAGGGCTGACCAGAGACGACCATCGGCATCGATTGTTGCTCCGTCTGGCATTCCATCCGATTCGTCAAAACTGGCAAAGACGCGCTTATTCGAGAGCGATTCGTCTTCGACGTTATAGTCGAAAAGGTAGATTTCGTGAGCAACTGAATCGGTGTAGTAGAAGCCTTTCTGATCGAGGGTGAAGGCCATACCGTTGGAACAGCCAATGTCGGTGAGCAGCACATGCAGCGAGCCGTCGACGTCAAGCCGGTAGAGCCTACCTTTGCTTTGGCTGCTTGACATCGTTCCGCAGAACACTCGACCTCTGGGATCTGCGATGACGTCATTGAAGCGAGAGTTTTTCTCCGCTTCAATTTCGGGATTTATCTCTGTGAGCTCTGGGTTTTGCCATATCGCGACGGTACCGCGATCCATGAACAGGAGCAGGGAACCATCGCCCTGTATGGTGAAGCCGCCGACGGTTCGGCCCTCATAGCACTGCTCATGGTTTCCCGTGGACGGGTCAAAACGAAAGATGCGGCCGTTCGGAATGTCGCACCAGTACAGACGCTTTTCCAGCGTGTGCCAGAGCGGGTTTTCCCCTGTGTGGCAGGCGTAATCCGCGATCAATTCCGGTTCTGGCGAGAATACTTCACCCATGGTTTGGCTCTTTCGCTTTAGTTTTCAACTTCGATGAGCAACATGCTGTAAGGTCAATCGGAGCCATGCCGCTCCTGCGGAAGGATGGCTTTAGGGTCCGGACCGTGTCCGATGACAAGGGAGTATACACGACGTTTTCATCATATGTATACTCTATTTCGTGAAACTGACAAAACTCGCCTCGCAACCTGCCCGGCCCCGTGTCAGCCTGCATAGTGCCGTTGCTTCTCGCATCGGGTTTCTTATCGTTCAGGGCAAGATCCCCCCGGGATCAGTCCTGCCGAACGAAGCTTCTCTTGGTACGCAGTTCGGAGTCAGCAGAACGGCACTCCGAGAAGCGATCAAGGTACTTGCCTCCAAGGGGCTTATCGAAGTAAGGCGTAAGACCGGTACGCGGGTGAACACACATTCCAAGTGGAGCATGCTTGACCCGGAAGTTTTGACCTGGTTGTTTCCCGGGACCGGCATACCTGCAGGCTTGACCGACTTGCTAGAGGTTAGAAAAGTTGTCGAACCTGCGGCGGCTCGTATGGCAGCGCTCCGCGCCACACCAGAAGATCTGCATGAAATCCGAGAAGCGTGCACAGGCATGGAAAATGCGGTCCGGGATCCGCCATCTTCAATCGAATCTGACCTGCGCTTTCACATGGGTGTGCTTGAGGCAACCCATAACGCGTTCATGCGGCCCTTTGGCGCGCTGATCCGGGCCGCACTGCGAGCCAGCTTTCGCCTCACGAGCCGTGATCACACCTTGTACGGCAGGACTCTGACGCTTCATCGCGCAGTGGTGGATGCAATCGAGGCAGGCAATGGCGATCGGGCAGAAGCCACCATGCTCGCCGTTTTGGCTCAGACCTCGCGAGATATCGCCACTCAGACAAAGGCCGCCACGGAAAACAAAGCAAATGGGAAATCCCAAAAAGGGTTCTCAGAACTGGAGTAAATAAGATGCCCGAACAAAAAAAGACCTTTCGATCCGCGGCCTGGTTCGGCCGGGATGACAAAGACGGATTTCTTCACCGCAGTTGGATGCGCAATCAGGGCCTTCCCAGCCATGTCTTCGACGGACGGCCCGTAATCGGTATTTGCAACACCTGGTCCGAGCTCACGCCATGCAATGCACATCTGCGCACGCTCGCGGATCATGTGAAGCGGGGAGTCTGGGAGGCTGGCGGGTTGCCGCTTGAATTTCCGGTCATGTCGATGGGCGAAACAAATCTTCGGCCAACCGCGATGCTGTTTCGCAATCTGGTCAGCATGGATGTGGAAGAAAGCATCCGCGGCAATCCCATTGATGGTGTGGTGCTGATGTGCGGCTGCGACAAGACCACGCCCTCGCTGGTCATGGGGGCGGCCAGCTGCGATATCCCTGCGATTGTTGTATCCGGGGGCCCCATGCTCAATGGAAAATTTCATGGCGGGGACATCGGATCGGGCACCGACGTCTGGCGATTCAGCGAAGCGGTGAAGGCCGGAACGATGACCCAAATTGAATTCAACGAAGCCGAGTCCTGTATGTCTCGCTCCGCCGGGCACTGCATGACCATGGGAACCGCCTCCACCATGGCATCGATGGTCGAAGCCCTGGGCCTCTCACTGCCGCACAACGCCGCGATTCCGGCGGTCGACTCGCGCCGCGGAGTCTTGGCGCACATGTCGGGACGCCGCATTGTGGAGATGGTCCTCGAGGATCTGTCTATTTCCAAAGTCCTGAGGAAAGGAGCTTTCGAGAATGCCATCCGCGTCAATGGAGCAGTTGGGGGATCCACTAACGCGGTCATTCACCTGCTCGCGATCGCTGGACGAATTGGGGTTCCCCTCACGCTCGACGATTGGGACCGTATTGGACGGAACACCCCCACTCTGGTCGATCTCATGCCCTCGGGCCGCTTCCTTATGGAAGACTTCTATTATGCAGGTGGACTTCCCGCAGTGATCAGAGCCCTCGACAGCAAGAACCTACTGCATTCAAATGCGCTCACCGTTACGGGGAAGTCTATTGGAGAAAACTGCAAGGATGCTCCGAACTGGAATGAAGAGGTAATTCGACCGTTGCACAACCCCTTGGTGGAGCACGGCGGTATTGCGGTGTTACGCGGAAACCTGGCTCCGGAGGGAGCTGTACTGAAACCTTCTGCCGCGTCTCCAGACCTGATGCGCCATCGGGGCCGCGCAGTCGTCTTTGGCACGATCGAGCACTATAAGGAGCGAATCGTTGATCCCGATCTCAATGTCGACGAGAATTCCGTACTTGTCCTGCAAAACTGCGGCCCGAAGGGATATCCGGGCATGGCGGAGGTCGGAAACATGGGGTTACCGCCGAAGCTTCTTGCCCGAGGCGTAAAGGACATGGTCCGTGTGTCAGATGCTCGGATGAGTGGCACTGCGTACGGAACGGTAGTGCTGCATGTATGCCCCGAGGCAGCGGCTGGCGGACCGTTGGCGCTTGTAAAGGATGGCGACGTCATCGAACTCGATGTCGACGCAAGACTTTTGCATCTTGAAGTTTCAGACGAAGAGCTTGCTCGCAGACGGGCCGCGTGGAACCCGATTCCTGTGCCGGCGACCGGGGGCTATCAACAACTGTACGTACAGCACGTGATGCAGGCTTCCGAGGGTGCCGATCTCGATTTTCTGGTTGGCTGCCGTGGGACTACCGTCACGCGCGAATCGCACTAGAACGAATCGACCAGGAAAATCGCACCATGGGAAAAACTGATGGATTTGCTTCGTATCCAAGCCTTCGCGATCGCGTCATTATAGTGACGGGCGGCGCCACCGGCATAGGCGAGGCCCTCGTCGAAGCTTTCGCGATGCAGAATGCGCACGTAGCCTTTCTGGATATTCAGGATGAGGCCGCGAAGCAACTCACGAAAAGGCTCACATTGGACCGCGCGATTGTGCCGGTCTACTACCACTGCGATCTAACCAACATTGGCGAGGTACATCACACAATACAAATCATTCTGGGCAGATTTCATACGGTGGATGTTTTGGTGAACAATGCCGCGAACGACACCCGTCATAAGATTGCGGAAGTCACCTCCGCGTATTGGGACCAGGCGATCGCCGTCAATCTGAAACATCAGTTCTTCATGTCGCAAGCCGTCATTCCATCGATGCAGAAAGCGCAGCGCGGCTCAATCATTAATATGAGTTCGATTGGATGGGTGATCCCATCCACCAACCAAATCGTTTACGTTACGGCAAAGGCCGCGATCGTCGGGCTGACACGTACGCTTGCCCACGAACTCGGCGCTGACAATATCCGCGTCAATTGCGTCATGCCGGGAGCGATACTTACGGAGCGGCAGCAACGGTTGTGGATCACCGAAGCATACAAGACCGAGATCCTGGCGAATCAGGCACTGAAAAGAATGATCCTCCCGGAAGAGGTGGCGCGCTTGGTTTTGTTTCTAGCCTCGGACGACAGTTCGGCAATCACCAATCAGAGCTACATGATTGATGCTGGATGGGTCTAGTTTGATCCCTTCGTCCAGGGCAATGCGCCCGTCAGGCCCGGGGCCGGTTGATGGTTATCCGTCGTGGAGAAAGGAAATCCAAATGGCAAAGTCAACACGCCGTGCGTTGCTGCGAGATGGCGGTTTTGCCGTCGGAGCGGCTGCCTTCGTCTCTCTCAATCTTCCGGAAGTGGCGAGAGCGGAAAGCGAGTCGGCGAGCATCTTTCATGTATTCGCATTTCAATGGAAGCAAGGAACACTGGAAGCTCAAAAGGACAGGGCCGCGAAAGAGATTGCCGCTTTCCAAGGGCTGATCCCCGGACTTCTTCAGACCCATGTGGGCCCAAATATTTCGCCGCGAGGAAAAGGCTATAGTTTTGGCGGTATCATGCAATTCAAGGACAAAGCATCCCTTGACGCGTATGTCCAACATCCGGCGCATCAAGCGCTCCTGGCATGGCTCATACCGCTGATCGATGCAATCGAGCTGGACCTTCGCGCGCAGTAGTGACGAGGGGAACGATGGCAGCCCATTCGAGCTTGAACAGTTTCCGCGCAGTCCCACCGGAGAATGGCGATTTCGGTCTCCGAGATAGCAATGGACACGCTTGGGAATGCCTTTTATGGAGCCTAATTTCGCCTTTCCAAGTCCAGCCGCAGACCTTCCAGAATTCCGGACGGTAAAGCCTGCAGGTTCCCCATGTCTTGCGGCGTGAATCGTGCACCAAACTTCTCGTTGAGCAAGCGGTAGGTAGGCAGCGCACGGCCAGCCATCGAGTTGATGGCCGTATTACCCACAATAATGCGCAGATTGTTTTCTCCGCGCCTTAGTAATTTGGTCACATCGATCGTATACGGCGGATGCCAGACGAAACCCGCGCGCTCGCCGTTGACATACACCTCAGCCGCTTCGCGAACCGGGCCCTCCAAGTAAGCTTTCATGCTGTGTTGAGGCAGAGGAGTGGGTTCTTCGATCGGCGCGCCTGGTCCGAAATCGAGCACGCCATTAATTCCGGAGTTCAGATCCTGCGCTGTCAGATTGAATGTCTTCAGGTAGCTCACTTGGCCGGAATAGTACTTGAAAGTCGGTTCCTCGCTCCAGGAATGAAGTCGGGCCATGGCTTCGGTCTGGTTTGCCTCTTTGAATGTTACCTTCCAGTCCGAGCTAAGGTCGATTGTTTTTGAATGCGAACCCACAGTCGGCTGCGTTTTCTCGACCCGAGTCGCTGTATCCGTGAGAAGTATCAGACGTGACTCGTATGGCTGCAGGTCGAGATCGACGGCATTGGAGTTCCCCGCTGGAAACACTCCACCCGTGAACGGATCCCACCATTCGGCATGCTTCGCGGTGTAACGAAATGTTGCCTGAACGCGATGAGGTTGATTGCTGGTGTTGGCTATGAAATACAAGTCTCCTGTTTCCAGCTTGCGGTGGATGAAGCCGATTCGTGGCGTTGGGGGAGAAAAAACTACATCCGGAGTGAGGTAGCCTGCGAGCGAAGTCCCGAGTTGGGTCTCATCCGGGATAAAGTGTCCCACCGCGGCGCTCGCGCGGAACAGACGTTCGGAGATTCCCCGAACCTGCCGCCCTTCGGATTCCGCCTCCATAAGACCTGGCGCTGAAGAGGGCAGGCTATGCGCGGCAACCACAATTCCACCGTGCCGTGCATATTCTTCAATTTTCTGGTATGTCGCGAGCGGTAGCCGGTCAATGCCGGGCAGAATCAAAACCGCGTACAGAATGCCAAGGGTATCGATCGCATCGGCATCGATAAAATCCACATTGAATCCCGCGTCTAAAACCTGTGGGATCACTCTGCTTGCTAATGAATTCTCCAGAGGCTCATCCATGCTGAAATTCGAACCCACAGTATTGAATCCGCCTTGGCTAATGACTGAATTCGTGGAATCGTTTCTCAGGGAGAAAGTTGACCAGACGTCGTCATTGGGCAGAAGTAGCGCGACATCGTTAGTTGGTTTTCCCTGGCGAAGAGCGAAGCTGACGCGTTGTAGGTAGTGAGCCAGGTCCGGCATTACAAATGACCATGGATTGTGAGCGTTGAGGGCGGCCGCGGCGTACATGCGCCATCCCGGTTCTCCCGCCTCGTCGGGGGAATACGGCCAACCGTGTCCGACCAATTGGTTGATACCTTGCAGGAAGTGCAGATCGGCTTCTGCCTTCAGGTCCAGAGGTGTGGCGCGAAACGCCGGGGAATGCAACCACGTCCAGGTTTCCGATGAGATCACCGGTCTGCCGAAAAGATGGCCTGCCGACGCCGCCCACCGCGTGTCCGAGAATTCCCGCCACATTAGCAACGACGCTTTGCCTTCGCCTTCCGGAAGATCTGCGTAGCGGTTGCTGGAAAGCGTAACCGGCGGGAATCCATAGGTCTGCGAGCGCAGTAAGGTGTGATGCTGTTGTGCCCAAGCCTGCAGTGGAGCAAGGTAGCGTTCATTCGCCAATTCAGTGAGCGTTCTTCCCCAATCATGCCGCACCGCGGCAGTCAGAGGGCCCATATCGCCGACCAGAGCTGGCAAATATGGAGTGAGATCGTAACCGCGGCGTGACCGAAACTGCTCCATCAGATCGCCAGTCCAATTGGATCCGTAGTCCTCCAAGCTATCGCTGAAGATGGCGTACGGAGGCTGATCGCCAAAGGCCTTCAGCAACCGATCCCCTACGGCATGGAGATGAGTTTCGATCGCACTTCGATCATAGTGGTCGAGCACAAAACCCTCGGCGCCGAAGGCTGGACGTTTCACCGTCATCCCGGTACGACTGGATATAAAGAAAATCGCATCGTTCGCGATTTCTGACGGCGGAGATATCCGCAGACGGCCATTTACGATCGGGGACACTTGCTTCGCGTCCCGCAACGAAACTAGGCCTTCTCCGACGGGAGCTAGAAAGGCCGCAATCAGTTGCTCTCCCGTGGCTATGTCGGGCACGGGGACTGAGTCCGTTCCCGGCGGAACCGGAATTGTTTCCACCCGTAACTCCCCGGCGGCTTGGGTTACCGGGATGTAAGGGCCTCCGAAAGGCCAACCGCTCCCCAATGTGATGTCAACCCGCAAGCCAAGCTTCCTGGCCGCAGTGGCGGCGAAGCGAATCGCGTCCACGTGTTCGTCAGACAGAAATCGCTGATTGTGGAAGCCGGTTTTCGGATCATCGAGCCCAAGAGGATAAAGCGTTGCGATCTCGACTCCGCCAATGCCTTCCGCCTTCATTTGTTCCAGCTCGCGCTCGAGCTCGGGCTTGGTGGCCGCGGGGCCAAACCACCACCATCGCATCATGATTCGGCAGTCATCGGGAGGATTCGCAAATGACTCTTCCAGGCGAGCCAGCTTTCCGTCCTGCTGCGCCATGCACCTGGGTAGCTGCGGGAACCAGGCACACAGAAGAAGCAATATCACCACTCCGTAATTGCGGCTGACAAGTTTCATGGCCGTGATCTGATCTCGCCGGGTGTCAGCGGACATCAGTGTGCGGACCCGGCGCCGCCGACGTAGTTGCCGTAACCCACAATGACCGTCGAGCCCACCAGAACCAACAGGCTGATGGCCACCAGCAGCCAGGTTCTGCCGCTGGCGCCCTTCCACTCTTTCAGAGCGATACCCCACAACGTGCTGAAAATGATGATGCTGGCCATGTGCAATGTCCAACTGGAAAACTTGTACCTTCCCATCTGGGTCTCGCCCATGGTGTAAAAGAAAAACTGCATGTACCAGGTCGTGCCTGCCAGCGCCGAGAACAAGTAGTTGGCCAGCATCGGGGTCCTGACGGCCGCTTCCTGGGCGACGGCGACAGCTGCGGCCATCTCCTCCGCCGGAGCGTCGGTAGCGGCTTCGAGAATGTGCTCCTCATTTCTCGCAGGAATTCTGCCGCGAATCTTTGATTCAAGAGAGCTGGCTTCGAAGTATTGGGAGCCGGTCCGGTTGCGAATGTTCAGGATGACGCACCAAATGAAGTTGGTGGTAAAGCCTCCAGCCAGCAACACGACGAGAACTGGTAGTCCTTGCCACAAACCAGGAGTGCCGTGTTGGATCGTGATGGCCTTGATGGGATCCCCTGCGGCTAATCCGTAGGCAAAGCAAGCACTCATCACGCCCGAAAAGGTCGCAACCAGCAGTCCCTTCTTCAAGGCGAATTCCTTGATCGAGGCGCGCTTCTGTTCATTCGACATCTCGCGCTCCTTGGATACTCCGGCCGCTCCCGCGAACGCGATGCCGAGAAGACAGACTGCGACGCCTCCAAGAATTATGATCCCGGATCGAGTGTCCAGCACCTGAGTTCGAAACTCTCCACGGAAGATTGGAGGCATCAATGTGCCGAATGCGGCTGTGTATCCGAGCGCAACGGCCATGCCCAGCGACATCCCCAGATAGCGCATGGTCAGGCCAAAGGTGAGGCCTCCCAGTCCCCACAGTACTCCGAAGACGTAAGTCCACAACAGGTTGCTCATGGGGGCTTCCTGCAGCACGCGAAACAGATCGTGGGTCATCGCCAGCGCAAGGATCCAGGGGGCGATAATCCAACTGAAGAATCCTCCGACCAGCCAATAGGTTTCCCAGGCCCAGTTCTTCACCCCGCGATAAGGCACATAGAAACTGGCGGAAGCGAGACCGCCGAGCCAATGAAAAAAAACGCCTAACGCGGGGTTGGGGTTCATTCGATCCTCGAGTCCGAATTTACAGATGAAAGATTTCTTCCAACGGCTGCATGGCACGATCGGGCAACACGCCATCGGGCTGAACAAAAAAGTCGCCCATCTCGCGCTGCCAGCGTTCGTTCACTTCTCGTTTGGCCATCCCCGCCCGTGCGCGTTCAAAGTCTGGCGTCTCCAGATAGCCAACGAGCAAGCCATCCTCCCGTAGAAACAATGAGTAATTGCCCCAACCGGTTTCACGAAGCGCGGACTGCATTTCCGGCCAGACGCTCTGATGACGCTCTTTGTATTCCTCAAGCCGCTCAGGCTTGACCTGCAACACAAAGCAGATACGCTGCATTTTTCCTCCTTAACGCAGAAAGGCCTCCGGAAGACCGCCGTCTACGGGAACGATGTGACCAGTCGTTTTGGCGCTCTGGTCGCCAGCCAGCCACACAATCGCGGCGGCGCAGTCTTGCGGCAGGATGGGCCGCTTCGTCAGTGTTCGTTGCGCATAGAAGTCAGCGAGCTTAGCCCGCAACTCCTCGGTCGACTCCGACTCCGTGAAATCGATCCTGTATTTCTGAAGAGATTGAATCACCCGATCTCGAGGAAACATTGTGGAACCGGCGACCACGGTCGCGGGAGCAATTCCATTCACGCGCACGTGGGGACTGAGCTTGATCGACAACTCTCGGACAAGGTGGTTGAGAGCGGCCTTGCTAGTGTCGTAGGCCTCGCTGCCTTTCTTTGGAACCAAGGCGTTGGCGGAACTCGTCAACACCACGGCCGCAGGGATAGCCTGATCCCTGAATACCCACTCGGTCTGGCGGGCGAGAAGATAGTTGCCTGTGACATTGACCAGGAACGTCTGCGCCCACTGTGCGTCGGCGAGTTCGCCGTCAGCGCCGGCCACAGGGTAGATGGCAGCGGTGTTGACGACGACATCGATGCCGCCAAATTGAGAAATCGTGAAATTAGCGGCCTCCGCAAGGGAAGCGGAGGAACTGAGGTCGACACGGACGTGGGCGACAAACTCGGGAGATGCTATCGCTCCGGCCTCACCGGCGACTCTGTTGGCGCCCGGCTGATCAAAATCCGCCACGACCACATGAGCACCC
>Ga0182015_10004914_pt1 | contig 14134 bp, 8 predicted proteins | sample 712P3MmetaG_FD_120478 | JGI IMG/M metagenome (GOLD analysis project Ga0182015, IMG submission 120478) | Permafrost microbial communities from Stordalen Mire, Sweden - 712P3M metaG | ecosystem: Environmental > Terrestrial > Soil > Wetlands > Permafrost | place: Sweden: Stordalen | collected...
AGTCGATACAACCAGCTTGTTCTGCTTGCCATCGAGCGATGCCCAAAACACGGCGGTATCGCCGACCGTAGGTGCCGCGTGGTTCGCCGCGAGATATACAAAGTGCTTTCCATCGGGGAGGAAGGCCGGCCAGCGGTGCGTGGTGTAGTTATCGGTCAATTTCGTGATGGGCGCAGGGGTTCCTCCCGTGGCCGATACCCGGTAGATGGGGGAGCTGTATTGAGGAGAAAACACGATGGTCCCGTTCGGGCCCCAGGATGCTCCACGCCCGATGGGCGCGTCACAAATGATCGTCGCCGGCCCGCCGCCAATGTCCATGCGCTTCAGCTTGGCATCCGCGAAGAAGCCGATGGAGCGGCTGTCGGGTGACCAGAAGGGAAAGGTTGCGTCGTCGGTACCAGGAATCGGCTGCGGCGTCAGATTATCCATCGAGCGCAAAAAAAGCTGCTGCTTGCCCTGCGCGCGGGCGGAAAAAAGAATGTGCGTGCCGTCGGGCGAAATCACCGGAGGACCGGCGTTGTCGCCTACGAAATTAAAGTCCCACTTATCCGATGAGGCGATCTGGGTGCTTACGAGCGGCTTTGCCTCGCGCGCGCCAAAATGGAAGAACGCCAGCGCAATCGCCGCGGCCAACGCCACCCCCGCCAATGCCCAGGCAAAAAACAACGACTTCCGAGCAGCACCCGGCGACGCTGTCTGTATATCTGCGGCTGCCCCGCCCTCCGCAATCCACTTCAGCTCGCTGGCTAGATCGCCCGCGCTTTGCCAACGAGCATCCGGATCCTTCGCCAGGCACTTCCTGATCGCACGCTCTAGCGCCGGCGGAGTTTCTGGCTGCAGCGTGCGGATCGGCGCCGGCTCTTTTTCGAGAATCGCGGCTGCCACCGAGACGAGCGTCTTGCCTTCAAAGGCCCGCTTGCCGCCGATCATTTCGTACAATACCGCGCCCAGGCTGAAAATGTCGCTTCGCCCATCGGCTTCTTTGCCTTCGACTTGCTCGGGCGCCATGTACTGGAATGTGCCGACGATCGTGCCCTGCTGGGTCAGCGGAGTCACGTGCGAACTCGTCATCGCCGCGGTCAGTTCAGCCGACGCCGGTTTCACGGTACTGATTTCCTTCGCCAATCCGAAGTCCATCAACCTGGCGCCTGTCTTGGTGAGCATTACGTTGCCGGGCTTCAGATCCCGATGGACCACACCCTGGCGGTGAGCGGCGTACAGGCCTTCCGCAATCTCCGCGCCGTAACGCAGCACCTGATCGAGAGGCATCGGACCGCGCCGCAGACGGTCGGCGAGCGTCTCGCCCTCGAGCAACTCCATGACGAGATAACGCACACCATCCTGCTCGCCGACATCGTGCAGATGACAGATATTGGGATGGTTGAGAGAAGAGATCGTCCGCGCCTCGCGCTCGAAGCGCTCTCCAGCTTCCGGCCGGTCCGATAGATGAGCAGGCAAAACTTTGACTGCCACGCTGCGTTCCAGCCGTGTATCGCGCGCGCGGTACACCTCGCCCATGCCACCCGCACCCAGCGGTGACTGGATCTCATACGGGCCGAGCTTTTTCCCGGGAGCGAGGGCCATGAGTGCCTGTGATTATAACGTGGGCGCCGCTTGCAAACTGCCTTCGGGTCGCTAGCGTTCAGCCAGACAATGATGCCTTGTGCGGAAAAGTGAAATCCGAGGGCGTCACAGAAGGCAAGTTCTGAACAGTTGGGAAGAAGTCCCCGTTAGCTTTCTTCGGAACGGGTGTGCCCGCGTCGGCGTCTTCGCCAGAGTGTGAGAAAACGTTTGTAAGCGTTGAGCAGCCGCCCCCCGAAGTGCCGTTTAAGGCTCTTCCCAGTCGAGGGCGTAGACGTCGGAAGTTCCGGCATCGCGGAACAGCAAGGGTGAGTCGTCGGGAGTGAGGGACAGCGAAGAATCGCTAAAGTGGCCGGCATAGACAAAGTTCTTCAGGTCTGCCACCTGTTCTGCCTTACCGTCGCTCAGCCGAATCTTTAGCACGGAACTGCCTCCGTGACCAGACAGAACATAGAGGTATTGCGAGTTCTTCGAGAAGTTGGGCCAGGCGAAGCCGCCTTTGGCAAGCTGCGTCCACTTCCGGGTCTGAAAATCGAAGAGAAAAACGATTGTTTCATCAGCCGACAAACCCTCGATGTAGCGACCGTCCGGGGACCAGCGGGGGCCGTATAACCCGTCCGATCCAGGCAGAGGTGAAGCCTTGTGACTGGCCAAGTCGAGGATGGAGATGGTCGACGCAGCGCTCTCGGAAGTACCACCGAAAACAATCTTGCTTCCATCCGGCGACCAGTTCGGGTCCCATTGCGATATAGGATCGTCCGGCATTAATTGCTGCGGGCTGCCTCCGTCAGCGGAAACCTCAACGATTCTCGCTGGCTTATCGGTCAGCATTTCAAAGAATACGATCTTCTTGCCGTCGGGCGACCAGCGAGGGTTTGCGCTATAACCGGGAGGATAGCTCAATTGCAGGCGTTCGCTCCCGTCCGCACGGCTGCGCCACAGTGTGCCTTCGGGATACGAGACGTAGGCGACCCATTTGCTGTCCTTCGAGAAGTCAACGTACTCGGCGGAGATGCCTCCTAGAAATGGTGAGAACTCGCCAGACTTCGAGTCGTATCGCACCAACTGTCCGCGGAAAGTTCTGCCCACCACGAATAGCTGTTTGCCGTCCTTGCTCGGAAGCGGTGTGTCCAACGTCAGCGGACTGAAAGTCACCTGGATTGGTTTTGTTTCGGAGCGAAAGAAATCGGCCTTTCGCGGCAAAGCCCAGACTTGGCCGCGCGCACCAAAGACAAAGTATTTTCCATCTGCTGTCCACTTGCCACAGCGCTGCCGGTCGCTCGGTTTGTTCCAGCCCGGAAGCAAGCGGTGTAATCCCGTCCCATCCACTGAAACTTCCCACAGCGTGCTCATGTTCCGAACGTTATCCCAGGCTGCGAATCGCAAATGCGCGTTGTCTGGGGACCAGACGGGATTGTCGATGACAGCAGTGTCCTTCATGGTGATAAGCTTACGGGATTCGCTGCCGTCGGCCTTTGCCAGGAACAAGTCGGCGTGATTGACGTAGGCAAGCATCGTGCCGCCAGGCGACCACGCAGCGGCGTTCCCCTCCGTGTCTCCTAACCGGCGAGGCGAGCCACCAAGAACAGGCAGACTCCAGAGCGGGCCTGAGGGCGGGTCGCCCTTCGCGTCAATCAGTAGAAGCTCAGACCCATTCGACGACAGGCTTGCTGGGACCATGTCGGGCGATTGTGTTGGAATGCGTGTAGGCTCACCGCCCGAAACCGCAATCGCGCCGACGGCGTGGGCAAGGTCTGTACCTAATTGGAGGTAAAGCCTGGAACCGTCGGTTGCGACCAACTGCTTCCGCTGGCCGTCATGCGTAAGCTGGACGTAGTCTGAGACTTTGGGTATCGCTTCAGGCCGCATCCAAAAATACGCTAGTACGAGCGCTCCCAACACTGCAGCGGCCGTCGCTCCTAGGATTGAGGTTCTGACAAGACTCGACTTTTCCCTTTGCAGTGGGGGCCGATTCGCGGAGGAGATGGCTGAATCAGACATCGCTTCCAGCGCGAAGGCTAGGTCGTGGGCGGAGTGGAAACGCTGCTCCAGATTCTTCTCAAGACAGCGGTGCACTATGCGCTGTATACCAGGCGGCGTGCTCGGCGCAAGCTGCGCGACGGACTGTGGATCCTCGTTCAATATCGCGGTCATGGTCTCCGCTGACGTCGGCTTGCGGAATGTCTGCTTGCCCGTCACCATCTCGTAAAGGATCGTGCCGAAGGCAAAAATGTCAGAACGATAGTCGGCCGCTTGTCCCCGCACTTGTTCCGGAGACATGTAACCCACCGTCCCCATCACCACGCCGGGTTCCGTTGCCTGCAGCGTGACCGTCTTTTCATCCTCCGATGCGGTGTGAAAGAGCGTAAGCTTGGCCAGGCCGAAGTCGAGAATCTTGACTCGTCCATCTTTTGTGAGGAACAGATTCTCCGGTTTCAGGTCGCGATGAACGATGCCTTTCTCGTGGGCTGCTGCCAAGCCGCGGGCGATCTGCGATCCGTAATCAACTGCGGTGCGCAACGGGATCGGCCCGCGGTTAAGGCGCTCACGCAGCGGCTCGCCTTCGAGCAGTTCGGTAACCATGTACGACGCACCCCCGTGCGTCGCCATCTGGTAAACCGCGAGAATGTTGGGATGATTCAGCGCCGCGGCGGCCCGCGCTTCCTGCTCGAACCGGCGCAAGCGCTCTGGATCGGCGCTTACGGACTCAGGCAGCACCTTGATCGCAACTTCGCGATTCAATCGGGTGTCAAATGCGCGGTAAACTTCGCCCATTCCACCCGCACCCAAGGGTGAGTGGATTTCGCATTGGCCAAGAATCGTTCCGGCAGGAAGGGCCATGAGATTGTCGGGGGAATTATATTCTTTATTCCCTTAGCTGCGGTCGATGCGTGGCCGGCAAGGTGGAAGTTATCCAGAAACAGCCTTTAAAGAACCGAAGGGAGCGGTTTAACTGTCGGGCCAAATCGGATTCGCTGACAATAGTGGTAGAATCCCGTACGTGTGCCCCCTTTTAGGATGGGCATCTAACCCCGAGAACGAATCGCGGCGTTTCATCGGCAAAATGATTGGGCTGTGCGAATCCTCGAAAAGCGCCACACTTTGTTACACAGTTTCGCATTTGTGTTTGGGAGAAGAAAGAATACAAACAGAGAACAGGCTGTAAAATCAAGCACTTCCACGAAGTGCCGGGATGGCGGAACTGGCAGACGCAGCGGACTCAAAATCCGCCGACCTTCGGGTCTTGGGGGTTCGACTCCCCCTCCCGGCACCAATACAACATTGTACGCAGTTCCCGCCGAAGCGCGGCTCTCATTCTTAGTTTCGCGGCGTTGAGCTTTTTATCGACCGAGTGTTCCCTTCCTCATTGGTCATCAATCTTTCTATCGCTCTCATCGAGCTTTTCCAGCGATCGCTCTGATGCCTTTGGGAGTTAGTTCATGGAGGGCGATTTTGAATTCAACAGTGCTATTAGTTGCCGGGCGCTGCTGGGAACTTCCACTTTGTGGCCTTCGATAATTTCCTTCGCGGTTAGTTTTTTTCGGTAGAGCTTCTGGTCAGCGTTGGTATCGGAGCGCAGGGTGCAGCCGTGGAGCGATATGCCGGCGAAGGATCCATTATCGCGGGTGTAGGAAAGGATTTCGGCATCCGCAGGGACAGAAAAATTTTCTGCGACCGGCCCGTTAGGGCCGGATGCGTCGGATACATCCGAACCTATTTTTACTTTGCCAGAAAGTAAGGATCGCGCAGCTTTTGGGCTCAGGACGAGGAGGATAAAGTCGGTGTCGTGTCCGCCGGGGAATTTAACGCCATGACCTTCTAATGCGTAGAAGGCCGGTGATCCCCAGGGTCCGGTAAAGCGGGGGCCGTTGCGGCAGACGAGGACGCCGCGACCGTAGGTTCCGCCAACGCCGAAGCCGCCTTTCCTCACGGATGGCAGCACGACCAGGCATTGGGCTTTATCCAGCAGTGCCAGAGGGAGGCTATGGGGATTATCAAGAATTTCTTTCATGACATCACCTGCGTGCTTCATGCGGTCCTGTTCTTCGGCGGCGAAGGCGAGGGAGAAGCTAAGGAGCAGCAGGGTGAGGGACGAGGTGATCTTTTTAGCGATGCCCTTGAATTTGACGGTCACGATGGTAAGTGTTGGTTTGATGGACGTTAGTTGTCTGATCGGTGGCGGATTTTAGGTTTTCTAAGCGGACGAAATCAGTATGACCATTTGGGTGCTCCTTTTGTAACTTGGCACTGGAGAGGAACACCTTCTACAGTCGGCTGTAGGCTGGGCATGGTGCCACTGTCATTCGGCAATCGGCGTGCATCTAAGGAATAGGAAGTACACGCGTATTGTCAGTTTGGGCTGGGCTGGAGTGAAAAAATTGGACCTTTGCGGCATGAAGTACACGGCGCGGGCTTACTTTATGGTAATGGTTGCGCTGGCAATGGGCGCCATGCTTTCGCGTGGTGCGTTGGCGCAGTCCGCTGCATTGTCTCAATCTGCCGGGTTATCTCAGTCCGAAGCCATGAATGCGGCTTATGCCAGCAGTCCGGCGGGGTACGCTCGAGTAGCTTCCGCCGCTCCTGCCTCGGTGGCCCCTGGCGCAGTGGCTTTCGCAGATGGAAGTTCCGCCGACGACGAGCCTCAATCGGGCACGATGCTTACGATTCACAAGCGTGTCGACGAAGTAAATGTTCTGTTTATTGCCACCAATAAGCACGGGAAATTTGTTCGCGATTTGACGCAAAATGACTTTTCAATTCTAGACGACCATAAGCCTCCGCAATCGATTTTGAATTTCAAGCGCGAAACCGATCTGCCGTTGCATCTTGGATTGCTGATTGATGTGAGTGGATCGGTGCATAGTCGATTCGAGTTCGAACAGAACGCGGCGATCAGCTTCCTGCAACACTCGGTGCGGGCGGGATTTGACCAGGCGTTCATCGTTGGATTCAATCAGAAAAGCCAGATGGCGCAGGACTTTACCGACAATGTGCAGTTGCTGTCGGATGGAATTCACCGGCTGCAGGATGGCGGCGGGACCGCGCTCTACGATGCGATCTACCGGGCTTCCAAAGACAAGTTTTTGAAAGATCGCCCGGATCATCCGACGCGGAAGGCGATTGTGGTGGTGAGCGATGGGGAAGATAACCAGAGCGAGGTTTCGCGGGCGCAGGCGATTGAAATGGCGCAGCGTGCCGAGGTCATTATTTACGCCATCTCGACGGACGACAGCGGCTTAATCCTGCGTGGCGATAAAGTGCTGGTACAACTGGCGGAGGCGACCGGCGGCCGGGCTTTTTTTCCGTTCAAGATGAAAGACATGACGCGATCGTTCGCGGCGATTGAGGACGAATTGCGCAGCCAGTATGTCGTTTCGTACAAGCCCGCGGATTTTGATGCCGATGGGCGATACCGGTCGATCGAGATTTCCGCACTGAAGAAAGATCTGCAAGTTCGTGCCCGCAAGGGGTACTTCGCCCCGCAGCAGTAACATTCGGCAGTGCCGTTCCGCAAATCCGTTCGGCCGATTCGCCCTCCAAAGTTTTACATTTCAGCTAAAGGCATGCCTGTGGGAGATTCCGCTCCTGTTGCTTGTGTAACGACATGCGTTGCGCGATTACGACACATAGCCTGTACTTGCACGATACAATGGTTCGTTTTAGCGGCCGATAAGCATCCCAACACAATCTATCAAAACAGGGTTCAGAGTAGGCAGGATTCAATCGCGTGCGTCGATGAAATTTCAACTTCGATTACTTCTTATTCCGATTGGAGTGGTGGTAGGAAGCGGGCTCTTTCTGTGGATGGTGCGGAGACCGGGGATCTTCGCGAGTTCGAAGACGCTGGGCGCGATTCTGATGGCCGAGATTGTGGTTGGCTGCCTGTGGCGATTCGATAAGGTATTTTTCCCCGTAACCATGGGGTGTTTTTTATTGGCGGGAACTCCGATGCCATTTTCGGGGGAAAGTTTGATTCTGCGGTGGTTGTTCCTGGCGGTGGGAGCGCTGGTAGGTTTCATTCTATGGATGAGAACCAACCGGACGCAGCATTTTGCGACGTTCCATTTGGTAGCGCTTTTTTGCGTGCTCTCGGCATTGGCGTCGGCTAGCGCCTCGAACAGTCCTTCGGTGGGTTCGCTGAAGACGGGAAGCTTATTCTTGCTTTTTTTGTATTGCGCAACTGGCGTGAGGGTCGCTCTGGCGGGGAACGAAAGGTCTTTGGTGGGCGGCCTGGTTGTCAGTTGTGAAGTGGTGGTTTTCATCACGGCCGCGGCCTACTTTTTGGGTTTTAATATTTTGGGCGATCCGAACAATTTGGGAGCTTTTATCGGGGTGATTGCGACGCCGATTCTGCTGTGGGGGGCTTTGACAGCGGGGGATCGAGTGCAGCGGCGCCGACGTTACGTTGCCCTGGGATTGTGTGCGGTGTTGCTTTATCTGACGGTATGCCGTGCGGCAATTGTGGCGGATATGATCGTGGCGCTGGTGCTCACGGTAGGATTGCGGCGTCCGCGAATGCTGGTTAGAGCTGCGTTTGCGGGGGTTCTGCTCCTGGAGCTTATGGCGGTTACAAATCCAACCCACACGGGTGAATTTCTGGACTCGTTGAGCGGGCGTTTTATTTTGAAAGCGGGGCGGACGCACGTGGGCGTCCTTGCTTCACGGCAAAGTCCATGGGACGAGACGATCTCCGCGGTGAGGCGCCATCCGTGGTTTGGAACCGGGTTTGGAACCAGCGAAATGACAGCCGAGCGCCCTGAGGCAGAGAGTTCTTCCGTGTATACGTTGAACGGCTCGAATCGCGAGCACGGGAGCAGTTATCTGGCGCTGGCGGAATACATGGGGATGCTGGGCATACTACCGTTCGTTCTTCTCCTGATTTTGTTAATCAGGGCGACGGTGTGCGCGTATAGCTGGATGCATAAGGCTCGGAGTCCGTATCATTACGCAGTTCCCTTCGCATTAGTGATGATTGCGGGTCTGATTCATGCGGCGTTTGAAGATTGGCTGTTTGCGCCGGGGTCGTATATCTGCTTGTTTTTCTGGGCGTCGGCGTTTCTGTTGATCGATTTGACCGCAAAGAAGAGCGGTGAAGCTCGTAGCGCCGTCGCTCAGCCTATCCCTTTATTTGTCGAGTCTGGCCTACGGAGATCCGCGACATCCCTTTGATTCCCCTGCTGTATTCAAGCGATGGATTTATCGATTACGACTGAGGCGCACTTGATGAGTGAATGCGAAGAACTCGACCACCAGGGCACGAAGATACACGAGGAAAATCGCAGAAACTTTAAGCTTCCGTGATACTTCGTAAACCTGGTGTTTTAAACTGGTCTGCCGTTTTTCATTCTTCCCACAGTTTCCGATAGAGTAGTTGTTTCCTATGCTAGATCTGAATTTTGTTCGCGAAAATCTAGGCCGCGTGGAAGAGATGCTGCGCTGTCGCGGGGCGGATCCGGTCGCCGTGCTGAAGGACTTCAGCGACGTAGATACGCAGCGCCGCCAGGCAATCACGGAAGCGGAAACGATGAAGGCGCGTCGCAACCAGGCGACGGAAGAGATCGCAAAACTGAAACGAGCGGGGCAAGATGCAACCGCCGGCATTGCCGAGACGAAAGACTTGCGCGAGCAGATTCAGGCGCGGGAAAAGATCGCAGCGGATCTCGACGGCCGGCTGCAGGAGATTCTTTCCGGCATTCCCAACATGCCGCATGAAAGCGTTCCGACGGGTCACAGCGCAGAGGAAAATGTTGAAGTGCGACGCTGGGGCGCGCCGCCACAGTTTGATTTCACGCCGAAGCCGCACTGGGATCTGGGAGCGGAACTTGGAGTGCTGGATCTGGAGCGCGCGGTAAAGCTTACTGGCGCGCGCTTTGCCGTGTATTGGGGTCTGGGAGCGAAGCTGGAGCGGGCGCTGGCCAACTTCATGCTCGATCTGCACACGCGGGAGCATGGATATACGGAGGTGCTGCCGCCTTATCTGGTGAATTCGGAGTCGATGTACGGCACGGGGCAACTTCCCAAGTTTGCCGCCGACTCGTTTCGAGTACCGCACGGAGAGAAGGATCTCTGGCTGATCCCGACGGCGGAGGTTCCGGTAACGAATCTGTATCGCGATGAAGTGCTGGACGCGGCGCGCTTACCAGTCTCGCTGACGGCGTATACCCCGTGCTTTCGCAGCGAAGCGGGATCGTATGGAAAAGATGTGCGAGGGATCATCCGGCAACATCAGTTTCAGAAAGTTGAGTTGGTAAAGTTTTCCAAGCCGGAAGATTCGTATGCGGAGCACGAGAAGCTGACGCGGAATGCTGAGACTGTTTTGCAAAAACTTGGACTTCACTATCGGACAATGGCGTTATGCACCGGAGATATGAGTGCATCGTCGGCGAAGACTTATGACATTGAAGTGTGGCTGCCGGGGCAGCAGTTATTTCGCGAGATTTCGTCATGCTCGAATTTTGAGTCTTACCAGGCGCGGCGGGCGAATATCCGGTACCGGCCCCAAGGCAAGAATAAGACGGAATACGTGCACACCTTGAATGGGAGCGCGTTGGCTGTGGGACGAACCTGGGTGGCCATTGTGGAGAACTACCAGCAGGCGGATGGAAGCGTGGTTATTCCTGAGGTACTGCGGCCTTATATTGGCGCCGACAAAATCACGCCCAAGCGGTTTTAGGGGTTGCATGGAGGCTGATCCGGGCATCTAACCGGGAGCCCGTTTGCCCATTGCCAAGAGAAGGAGTGACTACTAGACTTGCAGATTGTGGACATCAGCGCGACCACTTCGAGTGCGCCATCCCTGCGGATGAAGGGGATCTGGCCCACGATTCGTAGTTACATCTTCTGGCAGCACGAGCGTGGCACCTTGCATTATGACATCATGGTCACGCTGATTCTCCTGTTTCTCTTTTCCTCGCCTTACTGGATCAACTTCAACGACAAACCGGTTCCGCGTACGCTGCATCAGACGGATGTTGTCGTAACTCTCGATGGGCAGGGAGGATTGCTCTACGAAATCTCCGCCAGCGCGGTTACCGGGACAAACGATGGCTCTGTGCACGATCAGTTATTGCACGTCATCGAGCCGATCTCCGGCGCCGTCTCGATTGTGCGGTACGAAGGTATTTTTGACCACTCTGGCAAGGTGCAGGGCTATCGAGTTTGGGTGAAAAGACAATAGTGAGGCGATTTCGCTTGCTGACCATCGGCGTTCTCTGGTTGATGCTGTTCCATTCCTTGGCCGGCGCACAAGGACAGACTCCGCCCACGCTAACCACCGTACTGAAGGCAATGGATGATGCGTCCGCCAAGTTTCAATCCGCGCAGGCCGACTTTGTTTGGGATCAATTCCAAAAGGTAGTGGAGGAAACCGACACCCAGAAAGGTACGGTCTATTACCGCCGTAACGGCCAACAGATCGAAATGATGGCCGACATCAAGGAGCCCGACCAGAAGTTCGTCCTCTACAAGGATGGGAAGCTGCAGATCTATCAACCCAAAATCAATCGGGTAATGCAGTATTCGGTGGGCGCGAATCAACAACAGGTGGAAAGCTTTCTGGTTCTGGGATTCGGAGGAAGTGGCCAGGAGTTGAAAAAATCCTTCGACGTAACTTTTCAGGGCGAAGAGACGATCGACAACGTGCCGACCGGGAGACTTCAGTTGATTCCGAAGAGCGACAAATTGCGGAATAATTTTCCGCAGATCATTTTGTGGATCGATTTAGCTCGGGGGATTTCGGTTCAGCAGAGACTGGTCCAAAACCAGGGTGATTACCATGTGGCGAAATATACTTCGATAAAAATGCCTGCCAAGATCAACAACGACGTTTTTCACCTGAAAACGTCGAATAAGACGAAATTCGAGACGCCCAACGGGTAAGTAGTTGAGTTATATAGGGAAGAATGTTGTTCTAGAAAGTGCACCGTGGGCGCTATACTGCCTTTAGAACCCTCATTTGAGTTCAAACATGGCTAAAGTGTTCACCATTCCAGTCCCGCCGAAGTTGGGTCGTCCCACAAAAAGAGAACGCGGCTCCGATCCTCGCTATGTGGATGGCCAGCGGTTGCTGGTAGAGGCCATGAAGTATTTGGCCCAGAGCGATCCGGTGAGTAACCGCCCGGCCATTGAGCTGATTTCCGAGCATGTACGAACGCGGTTCCGCATGAGTGATTCACCGCTGGCGTAGGGGCGGCGCGACATTCGCTTGCGCTCCCGGCGTTCAATGGCCCCTCCTCGTGGTCAAGCAAACTTCCCCTCAATAAGGTTTAATGCACGGAAGGTCCCTCGCCCCTCTCGGAGCGTGGAACCGTCAGAAGCCTCGGTTCGCCCTCAGAACGAAAGGCGCCCCGCCAGTTGGATGATCCGTGGATCGTAAGTTGAGGTGATTTGACCGAACTGAGAACTGTTTGGGTTCGTGCCACCAGCCCCCCCGCTATATCCCCCGTTACCGTTGTTGATAATTCCTGGATTCGTGAAATTGGAGTGGTTGAGGATGTTGAAGAATTCGGTACGGAATTCGAATTTCACTTTTTCGGTAATGGATGTGGTTTTCGAAAATGCCAGGTCAAAATTGACATAGCCCGGCCCGCGCAGGAAGTTGCGGGGCAGCGTTCCGTATGTGGCGAGCGCTGGATCGGCGACCACCTGGGAATCGGCGGGCAGAATTCCGGGTCCCGGCACGCAGCCGGGCACGGGATCATTTTCATCGCCGCACTGCGCGTTGCTCAGGCTATTGGGGTTGAAATAGTACTTGCCGGTGTTGCCGGTGAAGGTCTGGGTGATGCGCGGGTTCAGCTTGTTCAGAGGTCCGACTATGTTGGCGTGAGCGTTGAAGGGATCCCCTGCGCCGGAGGGACCTTCGGCATTGTAGGCGTATTCCTCGCCCAGGTTGGCGAAGACGTCATAGGGCAGGCCAGTTCGCCAAGTGACGATTGGGAACAGGCTCCAACCCTGGGTAAGACGCTTGGGCGCCGAGCCGGTGAAGCGGTCAAAGGGCAGGTCCCATCCGCCGCTGAAGGTGATGCGATCGCGAATGTCCTGATCGCTGGAGGCGCGGAATAAATTCGGCGCGTAGGAGGGAACCGTGCTATTTCTTTGCCGGAAGCCGGAGGCGTTGTCAATGTTGTGACCGTAGGTGTACGCCAACGTGAAATAAGTTCGGCCGAGGTAATGAGAGTCGACGAGTTGCCGGTTCAGGCTGGCCTGCATGCTGTTGTAGAAGGCGTTGCTGACGTTCTTGAACTCCGGCGCGGAGCCAAAGCTGCAAGTGCCGTAATTATTTGAACTACTGTTTCCCGAGTAGTCCGGGCACGAGCTGTCGCCTGCGCCGAGATTGTCAATCCGATCGGTGGTGCCGAGCACGAATGGGTTAACATCGATCAGCGAAGTGAGGCCGTGCGAAAGATTGCCAACATAACTCACTTCAACCGCCGTGCTGCGCGCCAGTTCATGCTGCACGCTGAGGTTGTACTGATAGTTGATCGGCGTCTTCAAATGCGGATCGACGAAGTAGACGCTTCCGCCGCTGTTGATGGGAAGAAAACCGGCCGTAGCGAAATTAAGATTGGACGGGGGAGGATGCGAGGGGAAGGGGTCGGGAACACCCGCGGCGCCAAACGGGTCTGAAAAATAGTTCGAGGCGCCGGTGCCCGCAAAAGTGGGGAAGGTTAATCCCACGCTGGAGAAGAACGGCGGCTGGCCGTTGAATTGAAGATTGTCTTCGCCTTTCAAGATATCGTAAAACATTCCGAAGCCGCCGCGGATGCTGGTTTTGGCATTTCCCGAGGGGTCAAAGGCAAAACCAAAGCGCGGCGCCCAGTTGGTGTAATCAGGAAAATTCACGCCGCCCGGTGCGCCGCGATCTCCGGGAAAGACCATTCCTCGAGGAGCGCCGGAAAAGACCGTAGACTGGAGCCCCGGAATGAGCGAGAACGAGCGGCCTTCGGTATCTTCTTTTGGCGAGTTGTATTCGTAGCGGACGCCCAAATCCAAGGTCAAACGTTTGGTCACGCGCCATTCGTCCTGCGCGAAACCATAGTAGGACTTGCTCCGAATATTCGATGGAGCATGGGGATACTGAAAGTACTGAGAGGGGATGCCGAGAATAAAATCCGCCAGCGAGTTATCGTCAGTTGCCGCGCCCCCGGCATAGAAATCGAATTCCCCGTTAACGTAATAATCGTAGACGGTGTTGTTGCGGAATGCAGAGATGCCGCTGCCAAATTTCCAATTGTGCTTTCCGTGGATGTAGCTGAGCGTGTCGGTGTATCCGAACGTGGTATTCACCAGCGTGGTGGGGCCTTGTTCGCTGAATCCTACATAAAAATTGTTGTCGAACCAGAGGTTCGGTGGGCCTTGCGGATCGTCCTGATGGATGCCGATGCCGAGTTGGGAAGCGTTGGGCAGTGTTCTTGCGGGCTTATCCTGCAAAACGTTATTTCGTTGCACGAAGAGCCGGAATTCATTCAGAAGGTTTGACGAGAAAGTGTGAGTGTAAGCCGCATTGGTGTAGTAATTGTCGATCTTAGAAAGGTTCGGCGTACCCGGCACGCTG
>Ga0182015_10004915_pt1 | contig 14132 bp, 14 predicted proteins | sample 712P3MmetaG_FD_120478 | JGI IMG/M metagenome (GOLD analysis project Ga0182015, IMG submission 120478) | Permafrost microbial communities from Stordalen Mire, Sweden - 712P3M metaG | ecosystem: Environmental > Terrestrial > Soil > Wetlands > Permafrost | place: Sweden: Stordalen | collected...
CCTGTCGCTATGGTCTCGATATCCGAGATGTCGCCGAGGATCCGAAAGTGCATAGCTCATCGTCGCAAAGGCTCGCGACGGGGTCAAAGGAAACGACGGGGCCAAACGTGCGACTGCACGCCGGCTAACGGTGAAGTTGAGGGGCCGCACGCAAGCGCCCGATCAGAGCCGCGGGTGCACACTGTTTTCCCGCACCCGCGGCGACACTACCGCGCATCACGGACCCCTCCAACGATTGTTAGGGGGTATAGATATATCCCACGGAAAAAAACAGAAGGTATAGATCTGTCCGCTGAAAAATAACTATCCAGTCTGCGGCGGATACCAAAATTCCCTATCGTCGTCGTCTGCCTGAGTCGTCTCGCCCGGTGCTGCTGGATACGGACCTGTCTGTTTAGCCAATGGTCCCGAGTATGCAACGGCCTGGCGTGCATCGTTTAAGATCAGCTGCGCGAGACGGTCTCCCGGATACAGCACGATGGGGACGTTTCCATGATTCACGAGTTCAAGAGTAATGGTTCCCGCAAAACCTGGATGGATGGCGGTTGCTGTCGCGATTACAAGTCCAAGACGTCCCCATTTTGACCGAGAGGTAACGTATGCCGCCACAGACAGCGGAAGGCGGATGTACTCAAGGGTAGAACCCAAAGCCATCTCATTTGGATGAAGATAGAAACCTTCCTTGATGTTTAGATGGTGCGAAGTTCGGAAGCGCTCGCGTTGGCCGACGGGCTTTGCGGAGTCGAGAAGACCAATATTGCCCCGCTTGACCGTGACGAAATCAAATCCTAGCCGGACGTCAATAGACGCTCCACCTACCTGCATCGGATGGAGCATCGGAGTAATGAAAAGCCTGTTCTGCGGGTCCGGAGCTGAAAGCAGCTCGTCGATTCCACCTTTACCGATAACGGACAATCGCTACCCCTGGTGCTGCTTGAAGTTCAAATACTTTCTCTGAAGAAGAGCGTACTCGATGCCCTTCAGGGCTAGCTTCTGGATTGTCTTTATTCGTTTGGCCCGCTCCGCAGCGGTTCTAGCGGTGTCGGAGCTTGCAGTGATCGCCGTTAGCCATGAAGCGAGGATCGCCGATCTCCAGTTCGCCGGACGCAGCTTCGGCCATTGGCCAACTTCGTTGGGCGGTACATCGACCGCGATACGTTCAAGCAAGGTCGGCAACTCAGATTGCGCCACGGAGGACGAGTAGCACATGGATGAAAGCCGGTCCTTTGCATGCTGAATAGCCTGAGAGAGCGTCTCCCTCACCCAGTCATAGGCTATTCGCACCAAGGGGTCGTTTTGAAGGGAATCCTCATCGGCTGTATTAGCCGCGATTCCATCGAGATACCTGAATAAGTTCAGCACTGCCGCCCGCACGTCTTCCAGCCCAGGCGGTAGCGACATTGCTGTCATCGCGTCGATATAGCCCTGGTCTCGCACCATTTGGGTCATCAGTCTTAGACGAAACCGCGACGGCGGATAGTACTCCGGGTCGCTTGGAGCCTCGTCCAGGGAACTCTGTAAGTGGGAATCCAGCGAGGCAAACAGCGCACTAGGGCCAAACAAACACACCCCTACGCAGTCCGAAGCGAGTTCTTCCAATGCGCGGCGATAGATTTCGCGTGCCTGATCAACCAACCCGGTTAGCAACTTCGACCGTGTGACCTCGTCGCCACCTTCTTCTTCCAACTCTAATTTTAGGTCGTCATCGCTTTGGATTGACTGAGCGAGTCGCTCTAAGCGGCGCGCGTATTCTGGCTTTTGTTCCTGCGCTTCAATGAATTCGTCCGCGATGGGATGTCCGAACTCGTGTCCGAAGGTTGCATGATTCAGTATGTTCTCTCGCTCGACCCTTGGGAAACGAACTAGATATAGCTGTTTCGGCAAACTGGCCAGAAGCGGGTGACTAGACTTTGCCGATAAAGAGTCCTCTGCGAGCTCGATGTAGTAGGGAATGAGGTCGATGATCGAGTAGTTGATCTCCCTCGTTGGAGCAACAAGTAGCTTTGAATCGGGGTGTAGTGTCGAGGCGATTTCTTCGAGAAGTTGAACTAGTCCTCTCGGAGTTTGGGCGGTGTGCGCATTGTCAAGCCAGTCGAGTGACCTTGAAAGCTCTTCAATAAGATAGAAATACCCCCACAGGACCTTCTTGTTGGATGTGCTGTCAAGCTGTGAATCGATTTCTTTCAGGAAGGACTTGACGAGCGTAATGAGGTCGCCTGGCGCTCCTCCTGGAAAGTCGTTTACAAATTCATCGAGTCTAATGAAAAGGCCCGAGGAAAGTGCTCGGGCCTTGTCACGAAGGAACTCCTCTTCATTGAACGGGTTCATTGCAACAAGCTAGTTCACGGAGAGCGACCTCGGCGTCGTCCTATGGTGGGTCTCCTTGCCTTCAGCTCCTGGCTTAGCCAGCTATTTAGGTGTTCAAAGAATTCCTGGGCCTCACGAGCCGACTCTTGTACCTCGCGTGCATGTCCGGTTTCTCTCACAGCAGTTACGGCTTGCGCCAAGTTGTTAAAGAACACGGCTAGGTTATTTTCCCTTACTAGACTTCGCAGGGCGTCTATCGGACCCAGCGCCACGTCCAGTGCCGCCATCGAACGTGCCGGTACCGCGCCCTGACGGAAGGCGCCGCTTACAGTGAACGTGGCTCCGTCTGAGATGTCGCGTAGGAAACGAGCCGCTTTTGCAAGTATCTCGAGTTCCTCTTGAGTAGCGGAATCCTTCTCAAGCACGCTTGATAGCGCGTCGGACGTTCGCGCCGAAAGAAAGCCATACCTGATTGCTTCGGCGTCTTGGATTAATTGCCTTGGTGCACTCATGCCCGCACCTCTCGTTTCTGGGCACTGCGGACCGATCCAATGCGTGCTGTGAGATAGCGTCTCACGGCACCTAACTCTACAACGAACGCGAAGGCGAGCTGTCCGCTAGTAAGTTCCTCTAAGACGTCCCGGCTTCGCTTCAGAAACACGCGCCTCCCGTCCGTCACGAGCAGCGCTCCTGGAAGAGAAGTGGAGCTGAATTCGGGATGCCGCCTCCGGAGACCGGCAAAAGCAGACCGCATTCCAGCTACCGAAACCCCGTTGTCCAAGAGCTTTTTGATCACCCTAAGTATGACCACATCTGAGAACGAATACATCCTTCGGCAGCCTCGCCCACGGCAAGGCTTTGCCGACGGCCGCAACACTTTGGTTCGGCAAAGGTATTCGACCATCGTAGGAGTAAGGCGCGACAAGCGCGAAGCCTCGAGTGCCGAAAATTCGTTGTTAGTCCCAAGAATCATAGTCTTGCTCGGAACTATATACTTAAACGAATGTCGATGCCGCGCTGCGCACAGCTTTCTTACCTTTCAATTGCTTAGCGGCGCTCTCGGGACATTAGTGGCGAGCGGCGTTCAGGTCCATCCAGGCAGAGCCTCGTTCCTGCACTGGATGAATTCCGGCATCGTCCGTTCGCGGTGAACGCAAACTGTGACCTAGACGTCAGTTCCTCTACGGCCGACCGGATCGGATCGGCCTCGCCACTCTCGCCGACGCGATTGGCCTCCTTGCCAATCCAAACGAAACCCGTCGCGACAACGTGCCGCCGCTCCGTCCGACCTCGGTCCAGAAACTGCCCGTTCTCGAACTTGTCCTCGCAGCTCAGGTGGTACTGCGCCAGCACTTCAGCATACGTCTTGAGCTGCTCGGGGCGGATCGGTTTGCCTGTCACACGATCGAAGACCTTCGATAACGCTCGCGCGGGATCGCTGTCGTAGGGTGCGATTGGGGCTAGCGCCTCGGTCTTCGGGGGCCGCCCTCGCCTCAGCTCGTCGAGGGGAGTTGTGGAGCTTGGAGCGAATACCCCTGTGCGGGGCATGAAGGAAAGGAGAAACCCAAAGGGGCGTATCTGCTCCTCGTAAGGTCTTCCTTCGTTCCACCGGGCCACCCAGTTCAAGAGCGGAGGACTCGACGCCGCATAACGGATGGCTGCGGGCTTCTGAAATGCTGGGTGCCAATCGAGAGGCACGCTGTCCGGCCGGCCGGCCGAGTAGCGCCGCTTCAATGATCTTGTACCAGAAGTCGTATTGCCAACGTGCGACGCCAATCTCTTTGAGGGGGACGGAGGGCGGCGGAATGTCCGGCGGCGCTTCGGATTCAGGATAGGGATCTAAGAGATGACCCAAGCCGTGTGCCGACGCCTTACGAAGCACCGGCCGCTTGCCCTTCGCCAGATTGAATAACGCATACCGCTTCGCGGAGATCGCAAAGCAATAAAGCGGCTCCATCTTGTCGGAACCCGCTCCGCGGTTTAGATCCTCCAGCTTTAAGATCGACCCAGCCTTCCGGTATGGGTTCAGCGGTACGAACCAATCGATGACGCCTTGCGCGCGTCTATGGAACTCTTTTCGTGTCGTACCCTTCGGCCTAACGATCGCCAGTGAATCGGTGTCACAGAAAACCCAATCCAGGCCGAGGTCTAGCGTCCTTCTCTCCGCAAGCCCCAACATTAACCGTGCGGCACCGGTAATGAGCACGCCCAGTAGAGGGTTGAAGTAGCGACCCGGATCTTCGATTACCTTAGTGTGGATCTTCAACTTCTCACCATTCGGGCCGAATACGGAGAGTGGCTCCGCCTTCGGTGCATCGTCGCGGTTTACCTCGATGAAAATCCCATAGCTCGTCGAGTTTGCGATGGTCTTGAGTGCTTTCTCCGCAGAATCTCCTCTGGCCTTTGCTTCATCCCGTAGATCAACCAGCCGCCTAAAGAAGTCGTCTTTGCGTGGATCAACCGTGAAGTCGTCTCGTCCGAGAATCGTCGTCGGAACTAGACCGTCCTGCGGCGGCCCGGGCCGATACGTCAGCGCCTTCTTGACGCGCGGACAACGCCCGGTCAGGAGCTTCGACGCGATGCAATCCGCGAGCGTGTACCAGAGAGGTTCGGACGTCGTCAGGTGGTTAAGTCCGATCGTATGCGTCTGGCCGTCGTACTCAGCGCGTGCCGGGAGGATGTCTGCTTGAGGTTCCAGCCGAACCAGCGTGCAGAACTTCTTCCAGGTCTCCGGTTTCTGGAGATCTTCGAGGGTGATCGTCTCCAGAAGCCGCTGAGTTTCCCGAGTCGTCTCGTGAACCGTCATGCCTTGAGCGATGACGAACGACCACAAGCCCATGAGTGTGTTGACAGTCGGATACATGGATTTGAAGTCGCAGTACCAGACTTCGCAAACCACACGCCGGTTACGTACTTCAGCACGACCGCCGTAGTACGCACAGAAGATTTCACCGAATCGCTCTCGTTGAAATAACGGGTCGCATCCCAGGAAGGGCTTGATACCCATCTGCTGCAAGTAAGCCTTGCCGATACTCGCCTCGCTGAGCATCCGATGTGGCCCCTTGGCCAGTCCGTGTTCGGCATATCGCTTCTTGAGTTCTTGGAAGCACTCCCAGGTCACCTGGGTGTCAGCCCGCGCGTACTTGAGATAGGCTTCGGTGATCGTCCCGTGTTCATCTGTGTCGTGCTTCTGGGTTGCCGTCTTCAGGTAAGCAGCTAGGGTTTGCAGCGAGAAGCGCCGGGTTAGAAGAGCCGACGCAAGCGTCTTGATATCAACAAAGCGTCCTCGAAAGGCGGAGACCCGCATCCCACGCTTGCGCCACGAGTGTGGGGTCTCCTGTTCACCGGGTATACCGAAGTCGATCAATGCGGCGCGCGCACTGAGATGCTTGACCCGCACGCGGGGATCCTCGCTCTTGCCAGTCAGATCGAAGCTGAATCCTCCCCGCATCCCTCTGCGGGCAGACCCGTGATCTACGGCGAGGCGGGAAAGGTCGAAGGGTAGGTTAAACCCGACGATCGTTGCCTGTCGGACGTAACCGTACTTGAGAAAGACGCCGGAATTGAACTCCGCGACGGTCAGCAGCTCAAGTTGATGCTTTTCCGTAAAGACCCGGAGTAGTGACGCCTCGATCGCCGTAAATGTCCGGGCGTCATAGAAGATGCCTTCCCGTTCAAGACGTTCGTGACGGCGGATCTGAAAGAACCCGAATCGCAAATGCTGGGCTGCATCGACAGTAGTCTCGCAATCGAATATGAGCGTCCACTCTGATGCCTGTAGCTCGGCACTCGGCGGACGCGATCCCAGAGGGTCGCGGTCCGGCCGCTCGCTGTAAGCCCGTATCGCGATTGAACTTCTGAAGTAGTGTGTCATGGCGTGACCGCTCCTATTGCCTGTCCCATAAGCCAAGTCCCGAACTTACGAAGAGCCTCCACGATCAGCGCCAGGAGATCGGCAAGTCCCAGCAGGTAGTGACCGATCCCCGCGAGGGGCCCGATCGGATCGTTAGAGCCGGGGGGCACGTGGTCGCGTTGCTTATCCGAAAGTTTCCTATGGCAGTTCAGGCATAGCGTTGCCGTGTCATCGGAGTGCTTGCGCCCTGCGATGTGGTGCTGCTCAAAGACAGCAGGATTTGTCTCCCCGCAGCCAACACAGCACGGGCTCCGGGTGCCTAACCGCCGCAGCCTCTGCTGCGTGCGATCCTCTTCATCGATTCGCTTAGTCATGCGGCTCTCCTTACGAGTTGGAAGTGATTTCGTAGATCTCATGAAACGGCGGTGAGTCCATCGCAGCGATGCGATGAAGCGCGTTGGGATCGGTTTCTAGGAGGTAGCGCCGACCGTTCACAGCTTCCACGGTCTGGCCTCTGAAGGGCTTGATCAGCTTGATATCGTTCGTACGGACGAATTCTCCGGCGGCGTGGTGATGTTCGCCGACGAGACGTGCTCGCTCGTACCCGCGCACGGTCAGGACTCGAAAGTGACCGCCTGTCATGACCGGAACTCGTCTGAGTCGATTGTCCTTTGTGACCCAGCGGCGGCCCTTCCGGCGTACCAAGTGCTCTTGCCTGAGATTGTCTCGGAGATTCCTAGGCGACAGGCCCAGAGACCGCGCCGTCGCGGTGAGCGAACGACCGCGGTTCATCTCCCGGATTGCGATTTCTATTCGAGGATCTGAATGAAGCCGCTTTCGCGTGCGCTTCTGCTTCTTGGGGGTAGTGGCTACCTTTTGGCGGCGAGAGGTTGAGCGTTTAAGTATCTGCGGAGACGTCCGTCGCTTGGACTTAGACGTCTCACGCTCCAACCCGAGTGCGACACGCCTTTTATGTTCAGCCTTGTTTTTTCGTCGACCCATGATGAGTAGCGCCTTCCTCTGTGGAGGTCGCCGCTCATGTCAGCGGACTAGGGTCTGTGTGGCAACCTGATTAAAACGAGCGAAATAGCGCCCTACGATTTCTTCGGTTTATTCCGTTTATTCCGGTTGCGGAGCGCGGTCAGTTCATGACCGATGATCTTCGCCATGCTTGACGAACGGTACCCGCTCGTCTCCTCGTCTCGGCGGTTTTCACCGAGTATCACCGAGCGAACCTGGCCGACCATTTGCTTGACACGGAGGTTTCGAAACTCGGGGCTTGTATCCCACAACTTCCGAACCTCTCGGCTGATTCGGCGGTTGGTACTTGGCCTGCCACCGACCTTCTTGTGCTTTTTAGTTTTGGAGAGAGCCGTGGTTCGTTGCTTCGACCGCCGAGGCTTCCTTGGCTTACTGGATGTTCCCGAGTGATCGCTTTGCTCGTCGCCGCACGCTAGTGGTGAACGACCATCCGGATCTGTCGGCGTCTGAGCGACATGGATATCAAAATAGGTCGTAGTGCCGACGGTCAGTTTGCCTTTCGCCCAGTGAATAGCAACTCCGCATACTCCTCCTTCGAAGAAGAAATGCTGGCGCGGAACGCGGACCAGCTCGTCTGAGCCGTCGGGAAATGTCCGAAATCCAATCGCCCACAGACGCCCGGCGTATATCTCACCTAATAGGTGAATACGCTCGTTTCCGGTCGTGACCAGCAGCTTCTCCTGACGGGCTTCCCATGTCTTGGGTAACCAGCTCTGCAGCTCGTTGTAACGCGGGTCAGGGGCGAGGACATCGGGGTCGTTCGCCGGATAGGTGCACAGCGCCCTGTGTGCGAATCGGTCGAAGAACTTTGCAAACTCGATCCACGCGGAGTCCAGGGGAACACCGGACTCCCAGAGCGCTGCCAACTGATTCTTTGAGGTCTCAGAGATACGCATATGCAGAGAAATCAGCGCCGAAATCCAGTATAATCAAGCTCTTACAAATAGAAGAATAACGTCATGCTGCGCGTAACCCGTTCACTCGACGAATCCGGTTCAACGTACAGCGATCGCTGTACCTTCTGGATAACAGAATCTGAGCCCAAATTCCCCCGTCGCGTTCGCGAACGTGAGGCAAACCCCCTCGTCCTGACCGGCCACGGTCTTTCGCTGCGGGTGGATAAGGGCTGCCTGCTCGTTCGAGACGGCAACACGCATTACCCCGCGCGCCCACGCGAGTGGCGCTTTTTTAACGGTGCGTTAGATATTCCTCCCGCATTCGTGGTGATCGACGGTTCGGGAAACATCACGATGGACGCGATCGACTGGCTGGCGCGACACCGTGTGCCGTTGATCCGCATACGTTGGGACGGACAGTTCGCCGTCACCTCCGGTGGGCAAGCGGCTTCCGCTGATAAGGTGGACTGGCAACAGCGGACCCGGAGCAACCCGCGCGCTCGGCTGACGTTCGCCGCGGAGATCGTCCGCCAGAAAGCCCGCAACACCCTAACTACATTGGAAGGGTACTTGCCACGTGGCCCACTCTGGGACCGCGCATGCAAGAACATCGATGCGCGTGCAAGATCCCTTAAGATCAATCCGCCCAGGACATTCGCGAGTTTGCTCGGGCTTGAGGGATCGATAGCCGCAGATTACTTCCGCGTATGGTCTGGCTTATCCATCAAGTGGAAGCCACTGAAGCGAAATCCCATACCTAGCGACTGGAGCACTTACCGGTCAAGGGTCGCTTTGCGCCATGGCATCCGATTGCGAGCTGATGGAGGTGGCTACAATCGAGGAGCCACTCACCCGGTCAATGCGATGCTGAACTACGCATACGCAGTGCTGATTGCGCAGACCCAAATCCGCCTCATCGTCGAGGGATACGACCCGACGATAGGAATCATGCATGAGAAGAAAGCTCTTCGTGGAATCAACCCCGGATTTGCTCTCGATCACATGGAGCCGATGCGGCCAGTGGTTGACCGAGCGGTCTTACAGCTAATAGATACCGTGACGTTCACAGGTGCTGACTTTTCGATTCAGCACGACGGGGTCTGTCGTATGAATCCAGAACTGGCAAGGCGTGTTTCACAACTGACAATCGAACAGTGCGGAATGAGATCATAGTCCCACTATGGGAACTCTCATTGAGCGCTTTGAAGCGTTCATCAAGACACAGCGTGGTTTTGAAAATATTGATGAGTTGCTCCGTCAGCGACACATCGAAGGCAAGAGGCGTGCGGATTACCTTGCCTGGGACCGCCGAGTAATCGTTGAGCAAAAAGTCCTCGTAATGGATCCGGCGGATAAGCCGCAACGATTCGTGGACGACTTAATCAAGCAACGAGGCATCTTGATATACGGACGCGTGTCGATGGAGCACGTCCTAGCTCGGCTACCTGACGGCAAGGAACTCAAACGCAAGTTCATCAGAGGGCTAACGAAAGGTGTGGAGGATAGCTTTGCTGCCGCCGACAGGCAGACGAGGGACACTCGCGAAATTTTTTCGATTCCAGATGCCGTGGGGATAGTCGTAGTTCTCAATGCGAGCGCTCCGACTTTGCATCTCGACTTAGTTCGCTATGGCCTAAGCCAAATGCTTCAAAAAAGAACGGAGAACGGCGGCATCAGGTATCCGAACAATGACGGCTTGATCTTGATTTCTGAGGCGCATACGGAAGCGAGCGAGAGGGGCGGTGCATCGCCGTGCTTTGCATCACCAACTCCACACACGAGATCCGAAGAGACAGTCCGGGAATTTTCAACTGCTCTTGTAAAGGCCTGGGCAGATTTCAATAAGGTTCCGCTCCTACGTTGAGAAGCCTTGCGCGTCGGTCCGTCTATAGAGAGGTCGAAGATGGCGAATTGGTGGGATGGGAGATCAAACGAACGCTATTGGTGCGAAGTTACCGACCGCAGAGATGTCGGTTCAGACCTGAAAGCTCCTCAGAAGAACGAGGCTGACCAGGATTACTGGTCCTACTCGCTGATAGAAGAGGTAATGCCAGGTGATGTCATCTTTCACTACTCCACGAGGGAAAAAGCATTTGTTGGCGCCTCTGTCGCGGGAGGGCCCATGGAGCAACGTCCAATCGTTTGGGCTCCTCACGGCACTACAGGGCGCGTTAGGACATCAGTGAGGCCGGAGCGACCGGGCTACTGGCGACCGCTCTATGGATATCGTTCCGCGACACGTTCACTGCCGTTGAGTGCCATCGAACAACCCGGAGAAGCTACTTGGCTGCGAACCTGGGTCAAAGCGCACGAAGAGGTTCAACCCCTTAGACTGCCGTTTCAACTTCGGAATGACGGGATTCGAGCAGGGCAAGGCTATCTCTTCAAGATGCCCGCTGACTTCGTCGAACGATGGACCGAACTTAGTAATCTTGCGGACGAGCTCGATGACCGAGCTGAAGAACTAGCAGACCGTGGATCAGTCCCACAGGCAACCCCGACTGAACCTCTCCGCAGGTTCCAACCCAAGAGCGAAGCTGACTACACAGCCATCATTTCGGCCGCGGTCCAGCACCGAACGCGGACTCACGAAAAGCTTGTCCGCATCGCTGGCGAGTGGCTTAAGGCACGGGGCGCTGTGATAGCCAACCTGCATCCGAAGGATCTCGAAATCATCTCTCCTGTCCGCATCATCGTAGAAGCGAAGGTAGTGCGCCACCGCGACGCGCTGTTTGCCATCCGAGAGGCAGTTGGCCAGCTTTGCGAGTACAGATACTTCATAGGCCCACGTAACGCGGCAATTGCAGTGCTTCTCGACGTCCAACCTTCTGGGACACTGATAACCTACGCGGAAGATCATCTGCAGGTTGCGGTGTTGTGGCTGTTAGACGCCTCCATTTCTGGGGGACCGCTCGCGCAACGGTTGATCTTGAACTCTATGAACGGAATACCGAATCAATGATCGCCTCCACGACAAGCGTATGAGTCAACGACATGTATAACTTCCTCGTAACGGCTCAAGACGGAGCCTGGGACCAGTTGGGTTACGAGTACCCCCGTGGGCGTTTCCTTGAGTACACAGACGACGACATCGCTAGAAGCTTCCAGGAACTGAAAGATCCTCAGATCCAGACGCTGTTAGAGCTTCCGTGTTTGTTCGCTTACGAGGGCGACAGCGAAGCGATGCGGCTTGGCAGGCTGCGAAAGGTCCGCCCTCGCCCTCGCACGCTTTATATCGAGTTCGAACTTGACGCGAATGTCCCTCCCATTCCATTTCAGCGCATTGCACCACTTCAGATTGCTTTGGACATTCGCGGTTGGGAGCTGAGCCGCACGCACTGGGCGATCAAGGATGAAGATCTACTCGAAATACTGTCGAGCGCGGGTGCTATCCCCGCCCAGCCTGCCGCTCCCAAAATTCAGAAGGCTAACCTGCCACCACTGTCGCGGCCCGAGCTACAAGCTGGATCGGTAGGTGAGTTTGTCGAAAAGGTTCTCAACTTCGATCATGGTTCCAAGGAAGTTTTTTACCGGGGCCACTCGATTAGGACTCGGTACCGGCTGGAGCCAGCTCTATTCCGAAAAGACGAAAGAGGCAATTTCAAACACCTGGATGCTGAAGACAGGCTTTATCGCGAGCTCCTAGTATCGAACTCAGCGGACTTCCAGGGAGATATATATACGCTTGATCGGCTAGTGCGCATGCAGCACTACTCGCTGCCAACTCGCCTACTCGACATTACATCTAATCCGCTGATAGCGCTCTATTTCGCCTGCAGGAGTAATTCGATCGAAGTTGGAGAAGTCATCGCTCTTGCGCTGGACCGAGATCAAATCAAGTACTTCGACTCGGACACCGCAAGCTCTATTGCTAATCTCGCTCGGCTACCGAAAGGCTCTAAGGAAGCGATCGACTACTCAAGGGTCGCGATAGAGGACTTTAACCAACAGGACGACGTAAAGAGACTTCTACATTTCATCAAGGAGGAGAAGCCTTTTTTTGAAGGCAGAATTCGGCCAGAGCACTTGCGCTCTGTCATCTGTGTAAAAGGAAAGCACACGACTAGCCGCATCGCGTTTCAATCGGGCGCGTTCCTTCTGTTTGGACAAGATGCCACCTTGGATGAAAAGGGCACGCCAGACATTACACTCACACGCATAGCGATCACCGACAAGCGAAGAGTGCTAGACCAGCTCGACCAGCTCAACATCAACGAGAGCACGGTGTTCCCCTACATCGAGAACTCCGCGAGGTACATCGCCGAGAAATTTTCGTTCCGTGAGTAGCCGGGCGGATTTGCGGGCGCGGTTGCTAGCCGTCAGCCAGGCCCGTCACGCCTTCCTTGAGAATCGCTCAAATGGAGACCAATGAATGAGCTGCAAGTAATGATTGCCGAGATCAGCAGCATTCAGAGCATACTCACGAATCTTGGAGCGAATGCCTTCTGCAGAGACAATTTCTCGATCGTAAATCAGTTCTCCGGAGTCCGGATCTACCCCAATCCTGGGATTGGATCTCAAGTACCCAGCGACTTCTCCGCCCGCCTTGATCTCCACGAATGTCGAATGCAGCAAGCGATTCCTATAATTCCGAAGGGCGTGAAATCGCGGCCGGAGCTCTGCAAACGCTGAAGCCCGTTCCGCTCCGTCAGGGAAGTCATACAGTCTTGTCAGATCCACAAACATTTCTGTCACCCTGTCGATCAGTCTCTCATTCGACTCCTTGCGCAGCTGCATGGGCGGCCAGCTTGTGCGTTCCGGGTCGATGATGAACCAGCCGATCTGCCGATACATGTCCTCAACCCACTGGAATCCAACGATGAACTCCCCAATGCTCTGATACGTGAGCTCGATAGATTGCTGACTTGGGTCCACCGTCACTGCTTTATTCTCTCAGATGAACAGCCCTTATTCTCTTCCTGAGCCTCCCAAATTTACTGCCGACGACTGGCAACGGAGCCGTGAGTCTGGAGACTATTCCCCCTTGCTGTTCGAGTGGTACAAATTCGTTTCCACGTTGTGCAATTTCTTTGCATCAATTAGGCCGGATTCACCAGCAGTACGCCCCTTAGATCGCATTCACTACGCAGTTTTGATTGGATTGCTTAATCGTTGCGCACGGCTAATGCTTTCCAACGTTGCGCTTTCGCATGAGGGTCTATTTGGGGAAACTACAGCAATTGTTGATCGTTGCATATTCGAGTCTTGTGTAAAGGTGTGTTGGCTTTGCCAAAATAGTTCCGCTGACGGGTTTGCACGTTTTCTGGCGGACGGACTGAAGACAGAGCTGGAGTTGAAGGAGAAGATCGAGAAGGCAGTAGGAGCTAGAAATGGGCGGGCCCTTGAGATCGAAAGGCGAATGCTAAGGTCGATAGCCCACTACGTTGAGTCTTCCGGAATGAGCGTCGCCGACGTTGAGGGGTCAAAGAAGCTGCCGGACATGGCGGCCATGATTGATAGCCTAGGGCATGATCGGCTGACGTATGTGGTGGGGCAGAGGATTGGTTCTCATCACATCCATGGAACTTGGCCCAGCCTCCGGATGCATTACTTAGAGGAAAGTGCCGATGGGCTCTTGATGCCACGCGACCACGACTGCAGTACGCACGTTAATCAATACGTGTTTGTTCCGCTGTTCGTTCTTGATGCGATGGAGCATTTTAGTCGCTTCATATTTCGCGCGCAGGAGGACGTCACCCCTATGATTGGATTGGTTGAGTCGGTGAGGGTCGAAATTGAAAAAATCAACTCCGAGGTAGTGGGTTCTGATTTCCAGAAAGTCGAGGGGGTTTGAAATCGAACTGCAAAGACGCGATGGGAGCGGCTGCTTTATCCACCAGGGGTGAAACATTCCGAACATGCCGCTCGTCAGGAGGGGAGCGTTTATTTTCGTCGGGATATATCTATACCCCCCAACGATTGTTAGACGGCTGGCAACACAGTCCGTACGAGATCGTGATCAAGACCGGACAGAACAATCGATTGTAGATGCGGAACGAAACCGCCCTTGAATAGGCGACAAGGGCGAGGTATCC
>Ga0182015_10004916_pt1 | contig 14131 bp, 11 predicted proteins | sample 712P3MmetaG_FD_120478 | JGI IMG/M metagenome (GOLD analysis project Ga0182015, IMG submission 120478) | Permafrost microbial communities from Stordalen Mire, Sweden - 712P3M metaG | ecosystem: Environmental > Terrestrial > Soil > Wetlands > Permafrost | place: Sweden: Stordalen | collected...
CAAAAGCAGCACTGTGCTCCATCGCATTATTGCGATCTCTCTCCTGGTCGTGCCGCATACCGAACAACCTTCGGCTGGAATGCGCCGACATGGGGTTTGAAGTCCACCTGCCACGGTGTCCCGTACGCATTCAGATCAAGACTTCCCTGGAAGCTTCGTCTGGCGGGAGGTGCGAAGGCGATATTCGATCGAAAGTCTGATGGACCCAATGCGCCATGTTGGCTCTCTGCCAGGAAGCGCGGCGCATTGCGTCTGACAAACTCTGAAGCGACGTCAAAGCTGAGTTTCGGCGCCCGATACGGAGAAGGCAATAACGGCGCAACCTCGGGCAGGCTTATGGCTGCCGGGAAACGGGAATCGCGCATTCCAGGATTTCGCAAAGTGAAGGTAAACTGGCGGCCTTGCCGGGCCACCGGATCGGGCGGGGATAGCCGTCTGGGGCCGGTTGTGCGGGAAACCGACGATGAAGGAAATTGCCTCTGCCGATCGAGAACACGGCTGGCTCGAACCTCCTCAGGAACCGTGTGGTTCGGAATGCTGGGGATCTTTTCCTTATTGAGGAATCCTGAAACATGCGAGGTATCGGCCACGTCCGTGTCAACAGCAGGTCTTGTCAACGGACCATCCTGGAGGGTCGCTGCCACCAGCAATAGGACCAGCAGCAGCACGGTCACCATCCCGAGCGCACTGAAGCCGGTTCCTGGCGATGGAGAACTCAACGGAACTCCTTCGCTGATTGCTCGCGCGGCGAAGCGTTGCTTCATACCGTTTGGCAGCCGCTTGCTCGGAGTCTTGAACGCTCGCGCGAGAAACAATTGGAACCCTAGCCGGCGCATCTCGACCAGCCGGTCGCGGCAAAGAACGCAGTCTTCAGAGTGCTCACGCAACTCGGCCTGCTCCGTCTTTGTTAACTGTCCGCTCGCCGCGAGTGAGCACATGACCTCGAAATAGGTGTGGTTCGTCGTCATCTCGACCCTCCCTTCGAGACGATGCTGTCTGAGGAGGCGCTTCCGCAAAGAGCCTTCCGGAGCTTCTCAAGACCGCGGTATAGATTGTGGCGCACTACGCGTACCGTCTCTCCCGTCCGGACAGAGACCTCTTCCGCGGTGAGGCCTTCGTAGTAGATAAGCTCGAGCGTCCGCCGCTGGCGAAGCTGGAGGTGACTCAATACTTCCTCGACCAGGACGCTCATCTCAGCCACCGAATAGCCGAGTGAGCGCCTCGACTGGTGAAGTGGCTCAGGCAGAAGCTCATCGAAGGGTTCTGTGTCAAAAAATCGCTTCGCGACGAGAGCCCGGCGGCAATTCAGAATCCGCTGGTAGGCGAACATGAGAAGCCAGGTCTTGAACTCTCCTTTCTTCGGATCGAATTGCTGAATGGACCGAAAGACATCAAGAAAGACCTGCTGGACGGCATCTTCGGCTTCCGCGTCATTGCGCAAGATGCGTCTTGCTATTCCGAAAAGGCGTGGGCTGTGCCGTGCGAACAATACTGTCAAAGCATCCGCATTTCCGCTTTGCAAATGCTCGACCAGTGCTTCGTCTGATAGCAGCTTCCGTCGGCGAGGGCTCAGGAGAGCAGTTGCGGGGACCGCAGCCGGAACATCGGCTACACAAGCGTCTCCGAACTCCGCCGCCCGGGCAGGAAGTGCGCCAAAGATCAGCCGCGCAATGCGCGAGCTCATCGTGTTCCTCCGCCCCAGAGCACACGCAGGAGCAGGAATCCAGCCAGGCTTTCGGGGCCAATCATGCCGATCGGTGGTTCCTCTACAACTGTATGCACGCGAGACGTCCAGTATTCCCCATTCTCGAGAGTGATTCAGTTTTGCTTGGGGTAAGGCGTGGATTTATCCCCGGCGTAAACGCAATTTAATGAACGTGGGCTTTACAGGCTGCGGAAAAAGTGCCGGATCGAAGCGAAAGCATCCCTCAGCGGCTGAACGGATCAACTCCTGGCACCTTCCTTGGTAGATCCATCGGCCGCCGTCAGCGGCGCGGGGGGGAAGTGTGCGCATTAAGCGCACTATGCGCATTAAGCCCCCGCACCGGTGGGCTAAAAGCCCCTAAGGGCAGCTTTTGGCCGAGATTTGCTGAAAGGCATTCCCTCAGGACCAAAGGCCCAATGATTCTGTATCGGTCTGGGTACGGGCTGACGCCCATTTGTCCGCAGCCTATTAAAGCGGTTTCACAATTACTGTGGCCTCACAAAGACCACGAGGTGTTGTGAAACCGCCTAGCATCCCTCAAGCGGCCCGGGTCGACTCAAGAGTGGCTTCAATTTCACGACGAAGGTTCCGGCTGATCTGCGTGGAATTGATCCAGAATGGCGCTCTGCATTCCACCTCAAGCAGTTCCGCGGTTGCGTCGTAGTTCCACTGGATCTTGACTCCATCCTTGACTGCTTCTCCTTTCGAGCTGGCTACATGGATTCCGACTTTCGAAGCTTTCTGCCGCAAACGCGCAAAAATAGCGCGTGTGATTCCGTGAAATATCTCTGACATCAGAATTCCCCTGCTCTACAAATCTCTACATTTAGGAATGGACCAAAGGGTCCATCCCGCGAGCACCACAAATGACTGGACGAGTCGGCTAGAAGAATTGTTCACACGCCTCTGTAAATTCTCGAAGTGGTACTGCACCAGGTGCCCAATATCCAAACCTCTATCAAGGCCTCGTCTCATCTGCAGAAAACGCTGACCGTGTCCCATGCAGTTCGATGCAGGGCATTTCAAGCGCCGCTTGAAAAAACTTTGGAATCAGTCTTGCTTCTAGATACATCGTATGATATATCTTAAGATGTATTTTGAAAGGAATTGATATGCACAGACATCATCAGGAATTCCCCTTCTTCGAAAGCCGAGGCCGTCACGGTCTCTTTGGAGGAAGAGGAGAGCGCATGGGCGGAGGGTTCATGGGTGGCCCGGGAATCCGCGCAGCAAAAATGCTCGCCTCGGGCGATCTAAGGCTCATCATCCTCGCTTTGCTCAGCGAAAAGCCGCGCCATGGCTACGAAATCATCAAAGCGGTGGAAGAGCACTCCAGTGGCATCTACTCGCCAAGTCCAGGCATGGTTTACCCGGCGCTCACCTATCTGGAGGAACTGGGCTACACAGCCTCGGAATCGGAAGGCACCAAGAAACACTACCAGATCACCGAGGCGGGTACTGCCTACCTGGACGAAAACCGCGTGGGTGTTGAGGAGACGCTTGATCAACTCGCCCGGTTTGGGCGAAAGCTCGCCCAATTCCAAAAACAGTTCAAAGAGGATAACGAAGAGAGCGATGACCTTGGGCCCGGTCCCCGGGGTGGAATCAAGAGCGAGTGGCGACAGGTAAAGATGGAAGTCCGCGAGCTACGAAATGAACTGAAAGCGGCGCTGTACGAGAAGCTCGATGCTTCCCCGGAAGAGAGAAAGCGAGTCTTCGCGATCCTACGCCGGGCAATTGACGAGATCCGAGGCAAGAAGCCATGACTCTTGAGGTGCCCGGGAGTTCCTCCGAAAAGCTGCGCTTGAATCCGGAAAAAGCGAGGCGCGCGGCACAACACCCAAACAGACCCGGAGAGAAGTGCGGGGCAGACGCCGGCGCCTATCAGCCCGTGATCGATCGCAATGCCTGCGAAGGAAAACGTGACTGTGTCGAGGTGTGTCCGTATGGCGTTTTTGAGGTGAGGCGGATTGATGATGAAGACTTCTTCCGTCTCTCTTTCCTGGGAAAGCTCAAGAGCCGGGCCCACGGCAGACTGTCGGCGTACACACCACAGGCAAATCTCTGTCAGGCCTGTGGACTTTGTGTGGTGGCTTGTCCGGAAAAGGCAATCACGCTCGTTGCGAACCAAGGTTTGTCAGGCGAACGTACCGTATGAAGGGAGAAGGGCGTGACGGACACTTTGATCGAAAATGTCTCAGACACCGCGTTCTGGATCGCGCATTACCGAGCACTCGAAACCCAAAGGGCCGACGCACTTTTCCATGATCCGCTTGCCGGTCTTCTAGCCGGCGAGCGAGGCAGGCAAATCGCAAAGGCAATGCCCAGGTCAATCATGACCGGATGGGCGGTCGTGATCCGCACCTGCATCATTGACGACTACATTCGATTTGCCATTGCCCAAGGGGCTGACACCGTTCTAAACCTCGGCGCCGGATTGGATACACGCCCGTATCGCATGGATCTTCCGCAGTCCCTGGTCTGGGTCGAGGCCGACTATCCTGACACGATCGAGTTCAAGGAAAAGCGGCTATCGAGCGAAAAACCGCTCTGCCAGCTGGAGCGTGTGAAACTCGATCTGGCAAATTTGTCTGAACGCCGGCAAATGTTTAGCAGCGTCAATGCACGAGCTAAGAAGATGTTGGTCCTCACCGAGGGAGTCGTTCCCTATTTAAGCGTTGAAGAGGTGGGTTCCTTAGCCGACGATCTCAAAGCGCTGGATCATGCCCGCTACTGGATTGTGGATTACTTCTCTACCTGGGTAATCAAATACCGGCAACGGCTGGTGGGGAAAAAGATGCAAAATGCTCCATTTAAATTCAACCCCGAAAATTGGTTCGAATTCTTCGCTGAGCACGGGTGGCATTGCAAAGAAACTCGCTACTTATCGGAAGAAGCTGAACGGCTCCACAGACCGATGCAATTACCTCTGCTGTCAAAAGTGATTTTGAGGATCCGAGTGGGACTCGCCTCTAAGGAACGGCAAGCGGCTTTCAAACGGTCAGCGGGCTACGCAATGCTTGAGCCCGGAACCACGCCGGCAACGGTTGAGAAAGCAACCGCCGAGGAGCCAGCCCGGATTTCTCACCAGAGGTGAGGTGAGGAGCTACGATATTGTGTTGGGCACACTGGGAAGCACAGCGAAAAGACGGGTGGGCCATCTTTGAACCCGTTCTTTGGGTTCAAGGGTGGGATACGCAACGGTGTGCATCGAGATTCGTGGTATCCCACCCTTCGCAAACAACGCGCAGGACCCCGGATTTCCTACTGCGCAGCCCCAGCCATGGTCGCGTGTGCGGCTTTCTGATAAGAAACAAGTTCTCGATTAAGCCGCCGTTGGTGTTTGGCGCGGCAGGAAGCACCACGAAAAGGCGGGTGCCCCATCCTTTGCGCTCTTCGCAAAGGGTGGGATACGCGACCGTCGGTATCGAGATTCGAGGTATCCCACCCTTCGCAAAAAGCGCGAAGGACCCCGGATTTCCTATTGCGCGGCCCCAGCCATGGCTGCGTGTGCGGCTTTCCGTAACGAAAGCCGCATGAAGCTCGCGGAACCCACTATGCCTTGTAGGAAATCCGGGGCGATGGGGCACCCGCAGATTTGTTGTCCCAAAGTAGCACCGATGGGCAGCCTGCAGTCACTCGTCGCGTAGGGCGACCATGGGATCCACTCTTGTGGCGCGGCGCGCAGGAAAATACGCGGCCAGTAGCGCCACGGTGGAGATTGCCAGAATGGCCGTCACAAACGTGAGCGGGTCTGAGGAGCTAAGGCCGAAGAGTTGTGCGCCTACCAGGCGTGTAGCGGCTATCGTCGCCGGAACTCCGAGGATGATTCCGACGCCGAGGAGGAACAGAGACTCCTTGAGCACCATCCAGAGCACTTGCCGGTTCTGGGCGCCGAGCGCCATGCGGATGCCGATCTCATTGGTGCGGCGGGCGATGTTGTAAGTCATTACACCGTACAGGCCGACAGACGTGAGGATCAAAGCCAGCAATGCAAACCAGGTGCAAAGCTGAGAAATCAACTGCTCCTGGTCCATCAAACGATCGGTATGCTGGCTGATTGTTTCCATCTTGAGGATGGCAAGATTGGGATCCACCTGCGCCAGAGCCCGCCGAACCTCCTCACTGACGTGGGCAGGATCACCAACGGTTTGAAGTTGCAACGAGTGAGCATACATGTGGAGGCCGGTGACCTGGACAAGGGGCAGGTAGATCATGCGCTGTGGCGCCTCACGGGGGCTGCTGTACTTCGCGTCCCGGACGACACCCACGATCTCCCACATACCTGGAACCCTGGGATCCCAAATCGTAAAGCTGCGACCAATCGCGTCCCCGTGGGGAAAATAATCGTTGGCGAAGGTCTGGTTGACGACAACTGCCTTGGACGAAGTAACAGTATCCTGTGGCCCAATTGGACGGCCGAGCAGCACGGGTATCCCTACGGTCGCGAAGTACCGGGCAGAAACATAGTTGCCCTCGGTATCAAGCGTTTCGCCCTGTTTCGCGGCGTGGCCAGGAATGGATATAGGTGAACCCCATTGTCCGCCATTGATAACAGGTACGCTGGAGAGTGACGCGGAACGCACTCCGGGAAGAGCGTTGACCCGGTCGAGAATCTTGTCATAGAGGCTGCTGAGCTGCGCCGGCTGGTAACCTGCCGCCTCGGGTATGAATAGGACAAGCAGCAGATTGCGGCTCTCAAAGCCCAAGTCCTGGTTCTCTAAGTTGCGCAACGTCCGCAGAAACAGGCCGGCACCCACCAGGAGCATCAGGGATAGGGTTACCTGGACGGCCACAAGAAGCTTTGGAATAAGACGGGCCCCGCCATTCGCAGCGGTGCGGGCGTTTGCCTTAAGAGCAGGAGCGACACTTGTGCGCGAGACGCGCACGGCGGGCGCAATCCCAAATAGAACTCCGGTCAGCAGGCAGATTCCGAAGGTGAAGGCCAGCACATGCATGTCGGGCATGGGATCGAACACGGTATATGTGCCCTCTCCCACGACAAAGCTAATGAGCGCACGCGTTCCCCAAAAAGCCAGCAGCAGCCCTAGAGCGCCTCCGCAAAATGAAAGCAGGAGCGTCTCAACGAGCATCTGGCCAATGATGCGCGCTCGAGTTGACCCTAACGCCAGCCGCGTTGATATCTCCCGCTCACGCGACACTGCCTTAGCAAGAAGAAAGTTCGCCAGATTGGCGCACGCGATCAGCAGAACGAGGACCACCACACCCATAAGAATCTGCAAGGCTTCTTTGTATTGCCCTCGAAGATCAGAACCCCCTCGCGCGCCGGGCATCAACTTTATCTCCCGAATCTGCCGTATGTGGGCGGGCGTGAGGTGAGGTCCTTCCAGATCGCGCATGTAACGCCAAAGCTGGGCGCTAAACCACTGCTGCGCCTGATCCATATGCATTCCCGCATTCTGTCTGCCCATGAGATGAAGCCAGTACATGTCGCGGACATCCAGCAACGAAGAGGACTGCATCAGTTCCTTCTGCATGGTGAGCGGCAGCCAAAGATCAGGCGGCGGCGCCTCCACCTTTACGCCAAAGAACCTCCTGGGCGCTACACCAATTACCGTGAAGGGCAGCTTATCGACGGTAATGGACTTACCGACCACAGATGGATCGCTGGCCAGGGTCGTTTGCCAATAGTGGTAACTGAGGACCGCAACGGGGTTGCGGCCAGGAGTATCTTCATCGCTGGGGAGAATCGGCCTGCCCAGCACCGGTTCAATGCCGAGGACGCTGAAGTAGTTTCCCGAGACCATCTGGAAGAAGGCCACGCCGGCTGGCCCCGCAGAACTCTCGCGGAGCCGCACACCGGCAGGGATTGAGAAACTGGCAGAGGCACAGATGTCCTGGAAAAACTGTTGCTGCTTCCGGATCTTCCGGAAGAAGTCGTAAGAAAACAGCCCGCCTGTTCCCACGGATAGTGTACCGGCAATACCGCTGCCAGAGGGTTCGCCGAAAGAGACCAACTGGTCTGGCTGGCGAACAGGAAGTTGCTTGATCATGAGGTCATTGATCAAGGTGAAGATGGCCGTGTTGGCGCCGACCCCGAGCGCCAGGGAAAGAATCGCAACTGCAGTGAAGCCCGGGCTCTTCGCCAGCATGCGCAGGCTGAAGCGGAAATCCGAACAAAGAGAGTCCACGGTCGACTCCCAGCCCGACGACCGTATTTCCTGTTTCACGGCCTCCATGCTGCCCATCTCCACCTTTGCAGCGCGGAGAGCCTCCAGGTAGCTGATCCCGCTGCGCATCTTTTCTTCAACGGCGGCGGCCAGATAGGAGCGCAACTCTTCATCCATCTCCTGAGATCTCCGCTCCTTGTGGAAGAGCGATCCCAGTCCGGTTAGAAAACTGCGCAGGAATGCCAAGATGTTCCCCCCGCTAGGCTTCGAGGATTCTGGCGATCGCCGCGATCTGCCTTCCCCATTGTTGGGTCTCAGCCTTGAGTGCTTTCCGCCCGAGGTCGGTGAGGATGTAATACTTGGCGCGGCGATTATTTTCTGTAGTTCGCCACTCGGCCTTGATTCGTCCTGATCTTTCCAGGCGGCTGAACGCGGGAAATAGCGATCCCGGATTGACCTGAAACACCCCTTTGCTGATCTGCTCAATGCGCAGCGCAATGCCGAAACCATGCATTGGTTCCAGGTCGAGCGTCTTCAGAATCAGCATTTCCAGGGTTCCCTGGATCAGATCACGGGATTTTTCAGGCATCCGACAATCTCCGCTGGGCGGTCTAAAGGATCATTATGCTTCTCCCCTCGATTGTCAAGAGGAGAGGACAAAATTACACCGGTTGCATATTTTTCTTTCCGGCGGGGTGCGCAGGACCCGTCCGCGCTGGTCTAAGATTTGAAGGTCCGGTCAAGAAACGGAGCAGGCTGTGAGCAATTTCTGGGACTACTTCAAGCATTCAGTGCGCATGTTCCGCCAGAATCCTGGATTCACCTTTGCCGCGATTGCCGCACTAACGCTCGGCATCGGAACCAATACTGCCATTTTCACCGTGGTTGACGCAGTTCTTCTCAAGCCGCTTACCTATCCTGACTCGGATCGCATGGTTACGTTCCTGATCACCTCGCCTCAGGGCGATGGCGCCATCGCCTCCATCCCCAAGTTTCACCTGTGGGAACAGCAGACGACTGTCTTTCAAGATGTCGCCGCCTACGACTTTGGCGGTCCCGGCTTCAACCTGACCGGCGACCAGCCTGAGCAGGTGCACGGCATCCACGTCACGCAGGCATACTTCCGCCTCTTCGGCGCACCGGTGATGCTGGGCCGTACCTTCACTCCGCAGGAAGACTCTCCCAACGGCGGCAAAGTAGTGGTGCTGAGTTACGGCCTGTGGCAACGCAAGTTTGGGGGAAATCCAAACATTGTCGGCACCGCGCTCTCGCTGGGCAATGAGCCCTACACGATCGTCGGTGTCCTGGGAAAATCCTTTCTTTCCGACCCTGAGTCAGACATCTTCCTTCCCTTTCAGTTCGACCCCAACAGCAGCAATCAAGGCCACTACTTCCAGGCCGCCGGCCGCCTCAAACCCGGCGTCACCCTGGCTCAGGCCAACGCGCAGCTCAAGGTTGCGGCCGGCCAGTTCCGCCGTCGGTACCCTGACGCAATTGGTCCGCAGCAGGGATTCGGGGTTGAGCCGCTGCGCGACACCATCGTCAGCGGTGTGCGCTCGTCGCTGCTGATCATGCTGGGCGCGGTGAGCCTGGTGCTTCTGATTGCCTGCGCGAACGTTGCCAACCTGCTGCTGGTCCACGCAACGGGCCGCAAGCGTGAGTTTGCCATCCGTGCGGCGCTCGGGGCAGGACGTAGCCGCATTATCCTCCAGTTGCTCACGGAAAGCGTGTTGCTCTCCGTTACCGGCGGCATCCTCGGCATGCTGCTCGGCTATCTTGGCGTGCGCGCTCTACTGGCCATGAGCCCCGGAGATATTCCCCGCGTCGGCGAACATGGAGCCGCGGTTGGCATCGATTGGCGCGTGCTCGCGTTCACCCTAAGCGTTTCGCTGCTCACCGGCATCCTCTTCGGACTCTTTCCGGCGATCGGGGCCTCGCGCCCTGACCTCAACTCTACCCTGAAGGAGAGCAGCAACCGCACCGGCACGGGATTCCACCAGAGCAAGGCCCGATCCCTGCTGGTGATCAGCGAGGTCTCGCTTGCGCTGGTGCTGCTGGTGGGGGCTGCGCTCTTGATTCGGACATTTCTCGCTTTGCGCAACGTCAACCCTGGTTTCCAGACAAAAAACGTTCTCACCCTGGAAATGTCGCTCACCGGCGATCGCTTCCAAAAGACAGCCGGCGTTGCGCAGCTGGTGCGTAATGGCCGGGAGCGGCTGAACGCCATCCCCGGTGTTGAAGCCTCGGCATCCACTTGCTGCTTACCACTGGAGGGCGGTTTTGATCTGCCATTTATTGTTGTCGGGCGGCCGGTGGACAAAACGCAACAGCCGGACGCCGGCTGGATGAACGCCTCGCCCGGCTACTTCGATGTTTTCAAAATTCCCATTCTGCGCGGGCGCAACTTCACCGACAGTGATGTGGCCGGCGCGCCCGGCGTAGTCCTTATCAACGAGAGCATGGCGAAGCAATTCTGGCCTAAAGAAAATCCTGTCGGCCAGCAGATCATCATCGGCAAGGGCGTTGGGCCGGAGTTCGAGGAACCCGCCCGCCAGATCGTTGGCATCGTAGGCGACATTCACGACGGCGGACTGAATCGTGACCCACGTCCCCTGATGATCGTTCCCCAGGCGCAGGTTCCTGACGGTATGACTGCGCTCAATGCGCGCATTGGGCCGGTGGTGTGGCTGGTGCGCACCCACAGCGAACCACACCAGTTCATCTCCGCGGTAACTGAGCAGTTGCGCCAGGCGAGCGGCGGTTTTCCGGTCGCGCGCGTGCGGTCGATGGATGAGGTGGTAGTCCACTCCACCGCGCAGGAAAGCCTCAACATGCTGCTGCTCTCCATCTTCGGCGCCTCCGCGTTGGTTCTCGCGTCTATCGGCATTTACGGTCTCATGGCCTACTCCGTGCAGCAGCGCACGCAGGAGATGGGCATCCGCATGGCGTTAGGAGCGGACCGCGCCAGGATTCGCAACCTTGTCGTTTGGCAAGGCATGCAATTGGCAATCGCGGGGGTGATTCTCGGAGTTTGCGCAGCGTTTGGACTTACCCGCCTCCTCGCCAGCGTCCTCTTCGGGGTTAAATCATGGGATCCGATCGTATTTGTAACTGTTCCGGTCATCCTGGGGGCAGTGGCGCTGCTGGCCGTGTGGTTGCCCGCCACCCGCGCCTCCAGGCTGGACCCCATGGAAGCCTTGCGTGTCGAGTAAGACGCCCGTTGTCACTGCATGATCTTCCGCAGATAGTTATAGCTGGCGCGAATGCTCTCGATGGGCGGTCCATCGATATGGTCCTGCTCGACGAAGTAATGTTCGATTTGGAGTTTCCGGGCTGCGGCTAGAATGGGAGGCCAATCGATGCCGCCGGCGCCGACCTCTGTGAAGTGCGCCGAACTCTGGCTCATATCGTTAGATGAGGGAAAGCCGGGCTTTCGGTCCTTGATGTGCAGCATGCGGACACGTCTGCCCAGCCGGTTGAGCATCTGAAGGGGATCGAGCCCAGCCTGCGTGATCCAATAGCAGTCCAATTCGAGGAAAACTAATCTCGGGTCGGTTTCCTTCAACAGGATGTCGTAGCCCGTCGTCCCATCGAATTGGCGGAACTCATAATCGTGATTGTGAAAGGCGAAGCGCATGCCCATATCGTGTGCGCGCTTGCCCCACTCGTTGAACTGGTGGGCGGCGGTATGGAAACCGTCGGCCGAAGTCCACTGCGGCTTGGGAAGCATGGGACAAACGACCCACTTGATGCCGGAAGCTTTGGCGTAGTCCCATTGCCCGGAGAGGTCGGTGTATTCAAAGTGGCCGCTCGGAGCTTTCAATCCGCTAGCCGCAACAACCTTGCGTAGCTGGTCTACCGGAAGTGTGTAGGCCACGGGCGTGAGCTCAACCTCCTGGTAACCAATGGCATGGATTTGGCTAAGGGTGCCCGGAAGGTCCATTTTGGCCATCTTCGTCAGGGTAGAGAGTTGAAGCCCAATGGGAAAGTGCGTTTGCGCCCATAGCGGCTGCGCGAATACCGGCAAGGCTGCCGAGGACAATTTCAAGAAGCTACGCCGAGTGAGCATGATTGCATCATCGTAATTTGCCGGGTGGCAGTTGGCAACGAACGCTCCGGGACTAGAACATTTTCATTTTAGATTTGACGGCTTCCTGCCACTCGCTGCAGGCAGCTTTCGAGAAGCTCGTCGAGTTCCCGAGGACGTATGGGTTTGGTGAGATAGTCATCCGTGCCCGCTTCCATACATCTCTCCCGGTCACTGGTCAATGCATGGGCAGTCAGGGCGACGATATGTTGATGCAACGCGGTGCCCTTCTCCATCGCCCGGATAGTCCGGGTCGCCTCGAAGCCATCCATTTCCGGCATCTGCATATCCATCAAAACGACATCGTAGGTGTTCTTCTCCAGAGCGGCAAGAGCTTCTCTACCATTCGAGGTGACTGCCACCTGGTGCCCTCGTTTTTCAAGCAATCCCGTCGCCACCCTCTGGTTGACCGCATTGTCTTCTACCAGCAGCACGCGCAAAGACTCGGTGGGCTCGCGGGCCACTTTGGGGGAGGGCCGCGGAGCTACATCGCGATCTCGTCCGCCGATCGCCCGGCCAATAGCGTCCTGTAACTCCAACGGACGCACCGGCTTCAACAGGTGCGCTGATACGCCTAACTCGGCGCATCGCGCCGCGTCTCCATGCTGGCCTCTGGAGGTGAGCATCATGATTGTCGCCGGAGTCGCGCCCGGCAGTCGCTGAATGTGTTCGATCAGCGCAAAGCCGTCCATCCCCGGCATGTGCAGATCAATAAGAATAAGTTTGTACGGATCTCCGGATTCGTGCGCCGCCCGCAGTTGCATCAGCGCCTCTTCGCCACCTCGAGACGAGGCTGGCCTCATCCCCCAGTTCTTAAGTAAGCCTTCAAGGATACCCCGATTGGTACGGTTGTCATCGACTATGAGGACCTTGGCCGCACCCGATATATCTGACCTGGCCATAGGATGCTTGACAGCTGCGCCCTCATCGGGGGTGCCGAGCCGCGCACTAAAATGAAATTGGGAACCGCGGCCGGGTTCGCTCTCCACCCAAATCTCTCCCGCCATCATTTTGACCAGGCGAGCCGATATAGCCAGTCCCAGTCCAGTCCCTCCATAGGTCCGCGTAGTCGAGCTATCCGCCTGGGTGAAGGGTTCAAAGATCAACTTTCGCACACCCGCAGCAATCCCCACCCCGGTATCCGAGACCGTGAAATGCAGGAGCCACTCCCCACCATCCACTTGGTCCACTTTCACTCGCAGCGCAACTTCCCCCGCGCTGGTGAACTTGATAGCGTTGCCAATCAAGTTCACCAGGATCTGCCGAAGCCTGAAGGGATCCCCTCTTACCATCTTCGGAACCTGCTCGTCGACCTTACACAAAAGTTCCAGCTGCTTTTCAGAGGCACGCAGAGCGAAAGTGCTCAATATGGTCTCCAGGCTATCCCGCAGATTGAAGTCGCTGACTTCCAGGTCGGATTTGCCCGCTTCGATCTTGGAGAAGTCCAGCACGTCATTGATCACGCTGAGCAGCGCGTCTCCAGACAACTTGACCGTCTCGAGATATTCCCGCTGCTCGCGGGTCAGACCAGTTCCCAACGCCAGCTCGGTCATTCCGATCACACCGTTCAAAGGGGTGCGAATCTCGTGACTCATGTTGGCGAGAAATTCACTCTTGGCACGGCTGCCTGCTTCGGCTGCTTCCTTGGCGTTGCGCATGGCCTCCTCGGCCTGCTTACGCACGGTGACATCGACAAAGGTTACGACCACACCGATCACCCGGTCGTTCCGGTGGAGCAGACGCGACCAATATTCGACCGGGAAGCTGCTTCCGTCCTTGCGCCAGAGCACCTCGTCATCCCCATGAGTTTCAAGTCCCTTGGAGTAGGCTCCGTAGATGCCGCACTCTTCGATCGGGTAAGGGGCCCCGTCCGGTCTCGCGTAGTGGATAACTTGATGCATGTTCCTGCCCAGCAGTTCGGAAGCCTCCTGGTAGCCTGTCATGCGCAGGCAGGCTGGGTTGCAAAAGGTGCACTTACCCTCTAAATCAATGCCGTAGATGGCTTCGGGTGCGGACTCGAGCAGGAGCATGACCAGTTCGCCGCTCTCGCGAAGCGCTGCCTCGGCGTGCTCACGCTCGGCAATTTGTATGCCTAGTCCTGCATTGGTGCGAGAAAGCATCTCGGTTCGGTCATGGACCCGGGCTTCCAGTGTCGCGCGCTGCTCGCGAACTTCGTTGGCCATGCTATTGAAGGTTCGCGTCAAATCA
>Ga0182015_10004918_pt1 | contig 14124 bp, 12 predicted proteins | sample 712P3MmetaG_FD_120478 | JGI IMG/M metagenome (GOLD analysis project Ga0182015, IMG submission 120478) | Permafrost microbial communities from Stordalen Mire, Sweden - 712P3M metaG | ecosystem: Environmental > Terrestrial > Soil > Wetlands > Permafrost | place: Sweden: Stordalen | collected...
AAAGGATCTATTATATGGCGATCCCGCCCCGCTTCATTGAGCCGATCGCGCGAAAATTAGGCGAGACCAGGCTGGCAGATAATAAATTGCTGCATCGGATCGTGGTAGAAAAACCATTTGGCCACGATCTTCAAAGCGCACAAGAACTGAACGCAATGTTAGCCGGCCTTTTTGACGAAAGGCAAATTTACCGCATCGATCACTACCTGGGAAAAGAAACGGTTCAGAATATCCTCGCCTTTCGTTTTGCCAATGCCTTATTCGAACCCATCTGGAACCGGAATTATATCGAAAATATACAGATCACCGTAGCGGAACAACTGGGCGTAGGAAGCCGGGGAGGTTATTACGAGCAGGCTGGGGCCTTAAGGGATATGATCCAAAGTCATTTGTTGCAGCTGCTTTGCCTAATCGCCATGGAACCGCCGGTGTCCTTTGAAGCCGATGAGATAAGAGATCACAAAGTGGAGGTGCTCCGCGCCATCCGGGAGATCAAAAAAGACGAAGTGCATTTGAATGCCGTCCGGGGCCAATACGACCATGGATGGATAGAAGGCAAAAAAGTAAAGGCATACCGGCAGGAACCCGGAGTTGACCCGGCGTCCAATACGGAGACGTTTGCCGCCATCAAATTTTTTGTGGATAACTGGCGTTGGCAGGACGTTCCCTTTTATGTGCGGACGGGCAAGCGGATGAATGAATCCATTTCACTCATCGCCATCCAGTTCAAAGCCGCTCCCCACCGTTCTTTCCCACCCGACGCGCGGAAAAGCTGGGAGCCCAACCGCCTCATCCTGAATATACAGCCCAATATGGGTATCCGGCTCCGTTTCCAGGGTAAACAACCTGGCCTGAAGATGCTGTTGAATGCTGTCGATATGGTATTTGATTACAGCGCCTCCTATACCAGCGGCACTCCCGAAGCCTATGAAACGCTTCTGCTGGATGTTATGCAAGGCGACGCAACCCTTTTCATGCGGGCGGATCAGGTGGATGCCGCATGGGGTATATTAATGCCCATCATCGATGCCTGGAAGCAAAATACCGCCAACGACTTTCCCAATTATGCCTCAGGGATCGAAGGGCCGCAGGACGCAGAGGCCCTGATAGCGAGGGACGGGAATAACTGGATCTTGGTGCCATTGAGGCCGGATAATGGTAAAAAATGAAAACACCAACGAATAGTATACTTACGCTCAATGGAGGTTCGTCCAGCATTAAGTTCTCTTTTTACGAAAAGGCAGGATCGCTGCAGCAATTGTTCAATGGTGAAATGGAAAATATCGGCCTTGACAACACCAGGATCAGTTGTATCAATCGGGTCACCGGCGAAAAATATGCAGCCGGCGTCAAGGCTGTAGATCATGCGGCTGCAGCAACGGTCATCATCGGATGGCTGGAGCAGCAGGATTCCTTTGTCGCCGTAAAGGCCATTGGACACCGGATCGTTCAGGGGATGACACACACGCATCCCGAATTGATCACGGATGGATTGCTGAATGCGCTGAAAAAGATCAGCGCCTGGGATCCCGAACATATGCCCCGGGAGCTGCAACTGATCGCCGCATTTCGGGCGCGGTATCCCACCGCGGTGCAAATAGCGTGTTTTGATACGTTCTTTCATGCCGCTAGGCCGTTAGTGGCAAAATGGGTGACAGTCCCCCGCCGGTATTTTGCCAGGGGCATTCAACGCTATGGATTCCACGGGCTTTCTTACGCCTATCTGCTGGAAGAACTGGAGCGGGTTTCCGGCAGCGAGACGGCGAAGGGAAAGATCATATTGGCCCACCTGGGCAGTGGCGCGAGCCTTGCCGCAGTAAAAGAGGGCAAGAGCATGGACACCAGCATGGGGTTTACCCCTGCCTCCGGCTTGCCAATGAGCACAAGAACGGGAGACCTCGACCCCGGTGTGGCCTGGTATCTCATGGAGGTCGAAAAGCTGAACCCTGCTGAATTCAGTCATCTCGTCAATCATGAATCCGGCCTGCTGGGCATTTCCGAGACGAGCCCCGACATGCGGGAGCTGCTAAAGATAAAGGACAAGGACACCCGGGCGGCAGAAACCATCGACCTGTTCTGTTACCAGGCCCGGAAATGGATCGGCTCATTTGCCACCGTATTAGGCGGGTTAGACACCCTGGTCTTTTCAGGAGGGATTGGGGAAAATTCCCCGGAGATCAGGCGTCGGATATGCGAAAACCTTGGGTTTCTGGGCGTGGAATTGGATACGGCTAAAAACACGACCAATGAAGGCGTTATTTCAAGCGGAATCGGTAAGGTTTCCGTCCGGGTCGTGAAAACCAATGAAGAAGTCATGATCGCCAGGTTGGTTTGTCAGGTGTTAAATATTTAAAAAGCGAATTGACCAAAGATGAGAACAAAAATCATAGCCGCTAATTGGAAAATGAATATGGAATATCCGGCAGGGCTTGCTTTGTTTTCCGCCGTGATCGATATGATCCACAAGGAAGTGAAGGGTCTCCAGCAAACGGTCGTTTGTTGTCCGTATATACATTTGCACGCACTTGCGCAACTGGCCGTTGGGCATGCAGCGATCTCGGTCGGGTCGGAAAATTGCCATGAAGCTGAATCGGGCGCCTTCACCGGCGAGATCTCCGCCGGAATGATCCGGTCTACCGGTGCGAATTATGTCATCGTAGGACATTCGGAGCGCCGGAAGTATGCCGGTGAAACTAATGCGCTCGTGTGTAAAAAGACGGAAATTGCTTTGCGTAACGGCTTGAGACCTATCGTGTGCATCGGCGAAACAAAGGAACAGCGTGCCGCAAACCTGCAATTCGGCATCCTAAAGCGGCAGCTTGATGAAAGCACCTTTGCTATGGACAAGGATCGGTTCAGCCAACTGGTCATCGCATATGAACCCATCTGGGCCATCGGTACGGGCCAAACCGCATCGGCTGCTCAGGCGCAGGAGGTCCATTGGTTTATCCGCCAGGAAATTGCGGTCAGGTACGGGCAGGAAACGGCGAATAATACCACCCTATTGTATGGCGGAAGCTGTAAGCCGGACAATGCACCGGAGTTATTTTCCCAGACGGACATCGATGGGGGCCTTATCGGGGGAGCGTCGCTAAACGCGCGGGAGTTTGTCGACATTGTGAAAGTGTACAATTAAAAGATATGAATGACATCGCCGTAAAAACCACATCGGCTGGCTGCTAAAGCTACGAAAATCTTCGGACATTATACGGCATGGTCGATAGGATTATAAAAGATTTAACGCCCGTCACTTCAAATCATCGCAGCAAACCCTGCTTGGTATTGGTTTATCCTTTAATTAACATTGGTAATCACGCAATACATCCGGGAATAGGGTATCATTGATAAGGATAATTTTTCCCACACAATAAATTCTAATAATGAAAATGAAAAGCAAGGCATTCCTTCTGGCCGCATTTGCAGTCGCTGGAAGCAGTTTATTTGCCCGGGGGCAGAAGCCTTTTACTGGTGTAACGGATGAAAGCGAAACTCATATTGTCAAGACTCTCTATGCCAAAGGGCCTACGCAACCGATAGATTTTGAAAAGGCGGCCGCCGCCGCTGTGCCGGCCGTCGTGCATATCATGACTACGACTAAATTCAAGGAGGCGGACGGTCAGGGGATGCCGGGTGGGAGCCAGGAGCCGCAGGAACAAGATCAGCGGGCATCCGGCTCGGGAGTGATCATCAGCAATAACGGATATATCGTCACCAATAATCATGTAGTGAGCGGGGCTACATCGATCACGGTTACCCTGAACAACCGCAAAAATTATGTTGCGACGGTGGTGGGTGCGGACCCCAATACAGACTTGGCATTGATAAAAATAGACGCTCAAGATCTTCCTGTGATGGCGATTGGGAATTCGGATGATGTTGTGCTTGGACAGTGGGTGCTGGCGATCGGCTATCCTTTAAACCTGGAAGTGACGGTTACCCAGGGTATCGTCAGCGCAAAATCCAGGAACATCGGCATAAATACCCAGGCTGCTGCGCCAGTGGAATCTTTTATTCAGACCGATGCAGCCGTGAACCCCGGAAGCAGCGGTGGCGCTCTGGTAAATACCACCGGGGAGCTGATTGCGATCAATTCGGCGATAGCCTCTACAACAGGTTCCTTTGCCGGCTACGCCTATGCCATTCCCTCTAACCTGATGCAAAAAGTGATCAGTGATATCCTGAAATATGGCTCAGTGCAGCGGGGCTATCTGGGGATCAGCATGGCTCCTGAAGGCCTGGATGACGAGAAGAAGAAAGCGCTGGGGATTAACGATGATGTGACGGGTGTACTGGTCATGGACGTGGACCCCAACGGGGCCGCGGGGGAAGGAGGTCTGCAAAAGGGAGACGTGATCGTAAAGATCAATGACGAGGAAGTGAATGCCGATGCGCGCCTTGCAGAACTGATCGCCACGGAGAAACCCGGGGATAACGTGAAGATCACGTTCCTGCGAAATGGGGCAGAACAAAATACGGAGGTAGTTTTGAAGGATAAACTGGGTGCATTACCCGGTGTCAAAGCCGCTGATGCCGGATCGCTTGGAGCCGATCTTGGCGATCTCAGCAAAGAGGACGCGGATAAACTGGACCTGCAAGGCGGCGTAGTCGTGACCAATATCCGCGACGGGCTGCTCAGTGCGGAGACCGATATGCGCTCCGGATTCATTATCACGAATGTCGGTGACATCCCGGTAAAATCGGTAGAAGAGTTCAAAAGTGCACTAGGCAGGCAAGACAGCAATTTTCAGCTGCAGGGAGTGTACCCCGACGATGGAAAAGTGTATTACTACGGCATTAACGATTTTAAGAAATAGCTGAATGTGGTTCATTAACGGCCGCCCAGGTTTCCCGGGCGGCTTTTTATATCCAATCATCCAACGATCGGTGGATCGTAACTATCTCTACACGTAATACCTGGCAACAGTACATATTTGCCTACCTTTCCAGTACAAACTTGCTCGCTATGCAAACCAACACGGACAAAAAAGTAAGCGACCACCTTGCCAACGAAAGAACCTTTCTGGCCTAGATGAGAACCGGTATCGGCGTCATGGCCTTTGGGTTCGTCGTCGTCAAATTCTCTCTGTTCGTAAAACAACTATCCCTTCTACTCAACAAACAATATGTCATTCAGGAAAAAGGCTATTCCCCAGCCATCAGGATTGTACTCGTCGGCGTCGGAGCCGTCACTGCGCTATTAGCCTATTTGCGGTACAAAAAATCAGAAAAGCAAATCGAAAACGATACCTATCAAAATTCCTCCCTGCTTATCACCCTGCTGACCTGCTTAATCATCTTGGCCAGCATTTTTTTGATCGCCTATCTAATCCAAAGCATTTAACTCATTTCTTCTCCATTCATACCGACACCTATCCTTAAGTTTCTAAATAAGCTGATATGTGTGAATGATGTAACTTTTTTTAAAACTTCTATAATGACTATTCTTTTAAGGATAATCACCTTTGTACAGGTGTTGTAATCTGACTTTATAAGTTTAAAATAGCAAAGGCATAGGTTGATTGTAACGCCAAATGATTCCACCGTTAAATGCTTTTCAAAGGCAGACAGATCGAATTTAAGTTTCAGTCCGAATAAATTAGATCGTTCCCGCTACTAATTTATTTAAAGGATAAATGAAAAATAAAAAGAATGATAAAAAGGGGTCTGAAAGGCTTTGTCTATGTTGCTGTAGGGGTTGCGGCAATCGGCGGGCTGCTTTTCGGCTATGATACGGGCGTTATTTCGGGAGCTATACTGTTCATTAAAAAACAGTTTTCACTGTCAGCCACCATGGAGGAGGTTGTCGTCAGTGCCGTTTTAGTCGGCGCGATCATTGGTGCTGCAATTGGTGGTGCACTTACCAATCGCTACGGGCGACGCAAAATGATAATACTTGCCGGCATTATATTCACCATCAGCGCCATTGGCACAGCCTTCGCTCCGTCAGTTTCCTGGTTGATTGCCGGGCGGATGATTAGCGGACTGGCTATTGGTATCGCTTCATTTATCTCCCCAATGTATATAGGAGAATTGGTGCCTGCGAAGGTGCGTGGATCATTGGTGGCCGTCAACATGCTTGCAATTACCACCGGAATTGTCGTTGCTTACCTGGTTGATTATGCATTTTCCGGCAGTGAAGATTGGAGATATATGTTTGGTCTTGCGGCTATACCATCTATCGGCCTTGTCATTGGTATGTGGTTTTTACCCGATAGTCCACGCTGGCTGGTTAGTAAATCAAAAGTGCAACTGGCAAAGCAGGTTTTACAGCGTGTAAGAACCGCATCTGATGTAACTCCGGAAATTACGGAGATCCAAAAAAGCATGGAAAAGCAGGGCAAAGGCGGTATTAAAGGATTATTGCAGCATTCACTAAGGATGCCCCTGATTGTCGGTTTAGGATTGGCAGTATTTCAGCAGATAACAGGCATTAATACAGTCATCTATTACTCTCCGACTATTTTTAAGTTTGCCGGTATTAATGCCGCAGGGCCGGCGATACTGGCTGGAGCCGCACTTGCAGGCGTAATGTGGTGCTTTCATGTGCTGGCGATCTTCCTGCTCGACCGGGTTGGAAGAAGGCCTTTGTTATTAACCGGAGTTGCCGGTCAGGTTATTGGCCTCGCGATCCTTGGCGCTGCTTTTCAATTTCCGCAGTTGGCACGTTTCAAAAGCGATGTTGCCATTGGAGGCCTTGGTATCTATGTCGCCTGTTTTGCTTTTGGGCTTGGGCCTATCTTCTGGCTGTTAATTTCTGAGATATACCCCTTGAAGGTTCGTGGGGCGGCCATGAGCGCGGTAACTGTTACGAATTGGGCTATGAATCTTATTGTAGCTGTTACCTTTCTGAGTTTAGTCTCATTCTTAGGTCATGCATTAACTTTTTGGCTATATGGCATAATAGCGATCGGGGCTTGGATCTTTTTTTATAAGCTCGTTCCTGAAACGAAAGGGAAAAGTCTTGAACAGATTGAAGAACATTGGCGTTCGGGAAAGACATGACGGTCACTAAAACGATATTAGATATGCCACATGCTGAATTTAAATGCGACGTCACTCATGCAACATCTGCCTTGCATCATTTTTGGGAGCACACAGTAGGCAGCAGCCATGCAACTATGGCCTTACGTGCGGACTGGCAAAAGCAAATAACCCGGTGTAACAGGGAGCTTGGATTCAGGCATGTGCGCTTTCACGGTTTGCTTTCAGACGACATGGGTACAGTTGTCAATGAAGAAAACGCCCTGGTTTATTCATTCTTCAATGCAGACCAGATCTGTGATTTTTTGCTTTCCATAGGTATGCGGCCCTTTATGGAATTGTCATTTATGCCTCAAGCCCTGGCTTCGGGTTCTGATACAGTTTTTCATTATAAAGGGAATGTCACTTCCCCTAAAGATTATGATGATTGGGAGACATTGATAAAAAAATTGCTGGAACATTTGGTGCAGCGCTATGGTGCGACCGAAGTGAGCGAGTGGTTTTTTGAAGTCTGGAATGAACCAAACCTTGATGCCTTCTGGAAGAAAACACAGGCAGATTATTTTAAGCTATACCGCCATACCGCCAATGCCATTAAAAATGTGCATAAAAATTTAAAAGTAGGCGGACCTGCTACTGCGGACAATGCGTGGATAACAGAATTTATGGATTATTGTGATAAGAATGATGTACCTGCAGATTTTATCTCCACCCATCATTACCCTACAGACGCCTTTGGCAAACCGGGTGATGATACCATTACACAGCTTTCCAAAAGCAAGCGTAGCGTGCTGCAAAAGGAGGCGAAGAAAGTAAAAAAACAAGCCCGCGACAAGCCTGTATATTATACTGAATGGTGTACCTCTTCCAACCCTTTTGATGAGCTGCACGATATGCCTTACGCTGCCTGCTTCATTATTAAAACAGTAATCGAAGCGAATGGAATTGTAGAAGGATACAGCTATTGGACCTTTTCCGACATTTTTGAAGAGAATTATTTTTCATCTGTTCCTTTTCACGGTGGCTTCGGCCTGATGAATATTTATGGAATTCCTAAACCTGCCTACCGTGCCTACCAATTGTTGCACAGGCTTGGAAATGAACTCCTGAACGTGACGGGGGAACATGCTACAGTTGATGTATGGATGGTGCGTAAAGAAAATATCATAAATATTATGATTACCAATTGGGCGTTGCCGCGTCATCCCATACAAACAGAATTAGTAAAAGTGCAACTGGATAATGTTAAAAAAATAAAAGCTTCTTTTATAGAAAGGATTGATGATGACCATGCAAATGCGAGGAAAATATGGACAGATATGGGTGCCCCTGGAAACCTTACGGCTGGCGAATTGTCCGCATTGGAGTTAGCGTCCGCCCTTATAATGGAGCCTTTCGCAACCCGGCAGGAAAAAGGTTCGGCATTTGCGGAGATAACGGTACCTCCGCAAGGAATAGTTTACATAACATTAGAGTTGGAATGAAAAAGTCAATAAAACCGGATGAATCACATTATACAAATCCGCAAGGCCCGGATGAGGAAATGCTTAGTGTTTTGCAACGGGAAACATTTTCTTATTTTCTAAAAGAGGTGAACGACCAAACCGGTCTGATAGCCGACAAAACCCAGCCTGGATCACCGGCAAGTATTGCGGCAACGGGAATGGGGCTTAGTTGTTATATAGCCGGCATCGAACGTGGATTTATAACGCGGGCTGAAGCCATAAAAAGAACGCTTACCATTTTAAAGTTCTTCTATACCAGCCACCAGGGCACTGAAGCGGATGCAACAGGGTATAAAGGATTTTATTATCACTTTCTTGATATGGAAACCGGGAAGCGTGCATGGAAAAGTGAACTTTCAACGGTGGATACCTCTATATTATTGGCTGGCATATTGACGGCGAGATATTATTTTACCGGTGAAAATATATCCGAAATTGAAATAAGGAAGTATGCCGATGAGCTGTATGCACGGGTAGATTGGCAGTGGGCCTTGAACGGCAAAGATTCTATTTCGCATGGCTGGAATCCAGAATCAGGATTTCTTCGTTTCCGTTGGAATAAGAAATATTGCGAGGCGCATATTATTTATATACTGGCACTTGGCTCACCTGCTTTTGCAATTAATTCTTCCGGATATAAGAAATGGACATCCACTTTTGAATGGGAAGAACTATACGATATAGGGTGCATTTATGCGGGCCCGCTCTTTATTCACCAGATGTCGCAAATATGGTTGGATTTCAGGGGTATTTCCGATGATTTGAACAGAAAGATTGGTATTGATTATTTTGAAAACAGTCGCCGCGCTACTCAAATACAACAACAATATGCTATAGAAAATGTACTGGGTTTTGCTCATTACGGAGAAAATGGATGGGGATTTACGGCCAGTGATGGTCCCGGACCCGCTACCCGAACGGTTGATGGTATTAAAAGAAAATTTTATAACTATATAGCAAGAGGCGCTCCATACGGGCCTGATGATGGAACCATATCACCATGGGCGGTTGTATCTTCTCTCCCGTTTCTGCCAAAAGTTGTGCTGCGCACGATTCGTCATGCGATTGGAAAGCGGAATTTTGAAGAACATCATGCCTTTGGTTTCGATGCCAGCTATAACCCAACCTTTCCAGAGAAGAAGGCTAAGTCAAACAGCTGGATTTCTGAATGGCAATTCGGATTAAACCAGGGGCCTGTTATTTTAATGATTGAAAATTATAAATCAGCGTTGATATGGAACATAATGAAAAAATGCCCGCATATTATCAACGGGTTGCACCGTGCAGGTTTTAGCGGTGGCTGGCTCGATCAGACGCCACAAGGATTGGCCCTCTATAAAACGCCTCCATCTTCCTTATAGGTAAGATTGGTTCCCGTTGTCGAGTAACCGGCGTCTCCGGACGAACGAGCGTTTGCCGCATCGACAACGCTTCCTGCTTGCGCGGCAGCGGCCAGCGCCGAGTTATGCCTTTTCCTTTTCTTTATTTTCGGCTTTTCGAAATGCTGCTCGCCGGCGGTATTTAATTCATCTTCCGACTCATCGACAGCTTTTGGAATCGTCCCTGGGTTGACATTTTTCTTTATCATTTTAAACATTTTAAGATTATTCCGAATGCGACGTTATTCTTCGAACCGGCACTTTCCGACCGGTAAGGCGATAAAAGTAGGATATAGTTTCCGCAGGACGGTTACAATATTAAAAGCTTATTTTACAATATTCACACATGTCATTGTAAAATCACCGATGGTGACATGAATCCTATCAAGATAGTTCCGAGGTTTTAATCGCTTGATTAATATAATTGTCTTAATCATTTGTGTGAAATATGTAAACGATGTTTAAAAGAATGTAATACTTTCTGGTTTAAGGTTCCTCAACTTCGTGTAATCGTAGAAATACGTCAACTTTTTCCATTCCTGTTCTTTTCGGCCGGCAAGTAATGTGCATGAAGAGTGCGCGCAGGTCGCGCATAATACCAACAAAATGATTTTAATATGATTAAAGCAAAAACAAGATTATCCAAGGCTCCTTCCGCAGAGGAAAAAATAAAAAAGGCAGCTCAAAAGCTGTTCACTCAAAAAGGCTATGCGGCTACCCGAACCAGGGACATCGCCGAGGAAGCCGGCATTAATTTGGCTTTGCTGAATTACTATTTCCGTAGCAAAAAGAAACTTTTCGTGCTGGTGATGAAAGAAAATGTCCAACTTTTCCTGGGCGCGCTCATAGAAAACATGAATAATAATCCGCGTCCGTTTGAAGAGCAATTGGACTTTGTTGTAAGTCACTATATCGATATGCTGCTGGAACATCCTGATCTTCCGCTCTTTATCCTGAACCTTATGCACTCGGGAAAGCTGGACCATGAAGATAAAGGGGATCCGCTGTTACAGAATATTATAAAAATAAGAACCACCTTTTTAAAGAATATCCAGGACGCCATGGAAAAAGGGAAAGTAAGCAACATCCATCCGTTCCATGTTATCGCCAATTTTATGGGCCTGATCATTTTCCCCTTTATTGCCAGCTCATTACTAATGGCAAGGTCCGGAAATATTAGCCGAAAGGAGTTCGAGCAACTGATGATAGAAAGGAAGAAATTGATTCCGAAGTGGACTAAATCATTAATGAACGTCAACTGATATTATTCCCGTAAATGAAAAGAATGGTCAATATATTAAATATCATAAGGATATCGCGCTCAAGAGCATTATGGTGTTTGGCTTTTTTTCTCTCTTGTTGCGGGGCTTTTGCGCAGGAACAGAAGTCGATTACTTTGGAAAGATGTTACCAGCTGGCTGAAAGCAACTATCCTCTGGCCAGGCAAAGAGGACTTATCAGGAAGACGAAGGAATATACCGTTGCCAACATTGCGAAAGGGGTATATCCGCAACTAGTTGTCAGCGGGCTGGCCACTTACCAATCCGATGTAACCGATGTATCGGAGCCGGGCCTATCATTGGTTATACCAAATGAACAGTATGGGGTTTACGGCGAGTTATCTCAAACTCTTAGTGACTTCGGCATCAATAAGCAAAAACGAGAATTGAGCAGGACGGATGCCGAACTGCAGGAGGAAAACCTCAATACGGACTTATTCGCCCTTAAAGACCGCATTAACCAGCTATTCTTCGGCGTGATCCTTATCGACGGGCAACTCGAACAAAATGAGTTATCGAAACAGGATATCCGGACAGGTATGGAAAAAGTACAAACAGCTATTAAATACGGCACAGATTTCAACAGCAGCTATAACAAGCTCAAAGCGGAATTGCTGAAAACAGACCAACATTCTATCGACCTGAGAGCTTCCCGCATTGCTTATACGGATATGTTGGGCCTGTTTATCAATCAGGTTATAAATGAGAAGACCAGGTTTATAAAACCTCCGGTTCCTGTATTGAGCTATTCTATCAACAGGCCTGAACTGAGAGCCTATGACCTGCAGACAAAATCGTATATACTGCAAGAACAACTTACCAGGATCAGTAATTATCCCCACCTGAGCGCTTTCTTCCGGGGCGGTATTGCCAAGCCGTCACCACTCAACCTCCTAAAGGAAGACCTGTCGCCCTATTATATAACCGGCTTTCGGCTGGATTGGACTATCGGCGGGTTATATACGTACAGAAAAGACAGGCTGATCAATAAGAACAATCAGGAAATGGTGCTGACTCGGCGCAATACGTTTCTATTCAATACAACGCTGACCCTGCACCAACAGAATGCGGATATTACACGCTACTCGCTGCTTATACAATCGGACAATGAAATTATCGACCTGCGCGACTCGGTGAAGCAGACTTCCGCTCTTCAATTGCAGAACGGTGTGATCAATGCCAATGATTACCTGCTGGATATCAATGCGGAATCGGAGGCAAGACAGGAAAGGCTAGTGCACCAGGTACAATTACTCATGTCTCTATACGATCATAAAACAACGTCCGGCAACTAGTTGCTAATTAAAATCAAGTATAAAATGAAAAAGCTATCGGCTTTAGTACTCGCGCTTGCAGGACTGACCTACTCCTGCAATCAACATAAACTCCAAGCAGATGCTTCCGGTGTCTTTGAATCGGATGAAGTGATCGTATCGGCGAGGGAAAGCGGACAACTGATGTCTTTCCGGATAAAAGAAGGAGATACGATCTCCAATGGGGACATTGTCGGGAATATCGATATGTCTAACACCACTTTGGAGAAACAGCAGGTACAGGCCAGCATAGGGGCGTTAAGGGAGAAGACTACGAATCCCCGGCCGCAAATTGAGCTGATTAAAGAGCAAATTGCCGTGCAGCAATCGGAATTGGCCCAGCAAATGAGGGAAAGGACAAGAACGGAGAACCTGCTGAGAGGCGATGCGGCCACTCAAAAGCAATTGGACGACGATAATGCCCAAATTGACCAGTTGCAAAAGCAGATCGATGTTTCCAAACAGCAGATTGTACTGGATCAATCGAATATTGCCACAGAAAATAGGACTGTTATGAGCGAGCAGGGCCCTTTGGAAAAATCAGTCGCTGAAAAACAAGATGTGATCAATAAGGGGCAGATTGTGAAACCCATCAGCGGGACGGTACTTACCAGGTATGCTCTTGGAGGAGAAATGACGATAACAGGCAAAGCCTTGTATAAAATTGCAAACCTGGATACACTTAATTTAAGAGCATATATAACGGGGTCCCAACTGACAGCCATAAAATTGGGGCAAACCGTCCGGGTGTTTATAGACGATGGTACTGAGAATTATAAAGAATATGAGGGGCAGGTATCCTGGATCTCGGACAAATCGGAGTTTACCCCTAAAACAATACAAACGAAAGATGAAAGGGCCAACCTGGTGTATGCTATAAAAATCAGGGTGAAGAATGACGGATACCTGAAAATAGGCATGTACGCAGAAGTAAAATTCTTTAAGGATGATTACACTAAGTAATATAAAAAAAACTTTTGATAAGGGCAAGGTAACGGCGTTAAAAGATATCTCTTTTTCGGTGGAACGGGACGAGGTATTCGGGTTGATCGGTCCCGACGGCGCCGGCAAAACGACCCTTTTCAGGATACTGACTACTCTGATGCTTGCAGATAATGGTGTCGCATGGGTGAATGGTTTCGATGTGGTGAAAGATTATGAGCGGATAAGAGGCTGTGTAGGGTACATGCCCGGAAAATTCAGCCTGTACCAGGACCTTACGATAGAAGAAAACCTCCATTTTTTCGCCACCGTATTCGGTACGACGATCAAGGCAAATTATGATCTGATAAAGGACATCTATCAGCAAATTGAACCATTCAAAGACCGCAGGGCGGGTCAGCTGTCCGGGGGGATGAAGCAGAAATTAGGCTTGTGCTGCGCATTAATACATAAACCCGTCGTATTGTTCCTGGACGAACCTACCACGGGTGTGGATGTAGTATCCAGGAAAGAATTCTGGGAGATGCTAAAAAAGCTGAAAAACCAGGGTATTACAATTCTTGTTTCGACTCCATACATGGACGAAGCCAACCTATGCGACCGCATTGCCCTGATCCAAAAAGGGGAGATCCTTTCAATCGATACCCCGGCTAAGGTTATTCAGTCATATCCCGACCGGCTCTATGCTATTAGGTCCTCGGATATATTCAAATCGCTCGAAGAT
>Ga0182015_10004919_pt1 | contig 14124 bp, 14 predicted proteins | sample 712P3MmetaG_FD_120478 | JGI IMG/M metagenome (GOLD analysis project Ga0182015, IMG submission 120478) | Permafrost microbial communities from Stordalen Mire, Sweden - 712P3M metaG | ecosystem: Environmental > Terrestrial > Soil > Wetlands > Permafrost | place: Sweden: Stordalen | collected...
CTCGCAGGTCATCATCGTGTCAAATCGCGAGCCCTACATGCACAACTACAATGCCGATCACCGCCCCGTGGTGCAGGTGCCGGCCAGCGGCATGGTGACGGCGCTCGAGCCCGTCATGCGCGCGTGCTCGGGCGTGTGGATCGCGCACGGCGTGGGCCCAGCCGACCACGATACCGTCGACCGCTTCGATCATATCCGCGTGCCTCCCGACGATCCCGCGTATATGCTGCGCCGCGTCTGGCTGACGCCCGAGCAGGAACAGGGCTATTACTACGGATTTTCCAACGAGGGCTTGTGGCCCCTGTGTCACCTGGCCTATGTGCGGCCGGCCTTCAGGCCCACCGATTGGCACGCCTACGAGGAGGTCAACGCCAAATTCGCGGACGTGGTCGCCGCGGAAGCGAGCACCGACAGTCCGGTGGTGATGATCCAAGACTTTCACTTCGCACTGTTGCCGAAACTGCTCCGCGCGAAAATCCCCAAGGCCACGATCGCCCTGTTCTGGCACATACCCTGGCCGAACGCGGAAACCTTCGGCGTGTGCCCGTGGAAGGCGGAGATTCTCCTGCACATGCTGTCGGCCGATATTCTCGGATTTCACACCCGCTACCATTGCCAGAATTTTCTCGAGACCGTGGACCGGTTCGTCGAATGTCAGATCGACCACGAACACATGACCGTCACATTGCAGGGGCGGGTGTGCCGGGTTGCGCCCTATCCGATTTCCATCGAATGGCCGCCGCGCTGGCTGAAGGGCCTTCCGGACGTCGCGACCTGCGCCGCCGCGGTGCGTGCGCGCCACCACGTGGGTCCCGACGTGGTCATCGGCCTGGGCGTCGAGCGTTGGGATTTCACCAAGGGGATCATCGAGCGTTTCCACGCGCTCGAACTGCTGCTCGAGAAGAATCCGCGGCATCGCGGGCGCCTCACGCTCCTGCAGATCGCCGCTCCCTCGCGCAGCACGCTGCCGGCCTATCAGTCGCTGCAGCAGCAAACCTACAGCGAAGTGGAACGGATCAACGCGAAATTCGGTGAGGGCCAATGGCGGCCCATCATCCTGATCGACCAGCATCAGGAGCCCGCGAGCGTTTTCGAGCTGTATCGGGCGGCGAATTTTTGCCTCGTGAACAGCCTTCACGACGGCATGAATCTGGTGGCCAAGGAGTTCGTCGCCTCGCGCGATGACGAAGATGGCGTGCTGATCCTGAGCACCTTCGCCGGCGCATCGCGCGAGCTCGGGGAGGCCGTGCTCATCAACCCCTTCGACGTCAATGAAACCGCGGAAGCCATGGAGACCGCGATGCGCATGGGACGCGAGGAGCGGCGCGACCGGATGAGCCTGATGCGCCGCACCGTGAAGGAAAACAACGTCTATCGTTGGGCGGGCCGCATGTTGATGGATGCGTCCCGCATCCGGCAGCGGCAAAACCTCGCGTCCGTCAAACGGCGCGTCGGGACCTAGCGCCGTTCGGCAATGCGCTAGAGGCGTTCGGCAAAATGGCGCAGCCGCTCGGCGGCGGCAAGCAGCGTTTCATCACGCTTGGCAACGCAGAGCCGCAGCAGCGTCATGGCGGGCGGCGCCGCATAGAACGGCGACAGCGGAATGGTCGCCACCTTGGCCTCGCGTATCAGGCGGTCGGCGAAGTCGATGTCGGCGGCGGAGCTCAAAGCGCCGTAGTCCACCAACTGGAAATACGTTCCGGCCGCCGGCACCGGCTCGAAACCCGAACCAGAGAGCCGCTGCACGAAGAGATCCCGCTTGGCCTGAAAAAACGCGGATAGTCCGGTCCATGCATCGGGGCACTGCGAGAGGTAGCGCGCGATTGCATGTTGCAGGGGCGAGACGATGCTGAAGGTGTTGAACTGGTGAACCTTGCGCAATTCAGCCGTCATCCGGGGCGGGGCGACGCAATAGCCGACGCGCCATCCGGTGGCATGCAGGGTCTTGCCGAAGGAAAACACCGCGAAGCTGCGGTCGCGCAGTTCGGGGTGCGCCAGCACGGATGCATGGCGGCGGCCGTCGTAGAGCACGTGCTCGTAGACTTCGTCGGCGAGAATGCTGATGGGCCGGTCGCGCACGACGTCCGCGAGGGCGTCCAGATCGCCCGAATCCGCGACCGAACAGCTCGGGTTCTGGGGGCTGTTGACGATGATGAGGCGGGTGCGATCACTCAACGCGGCGCGCACCCGATCCCAGTCGTAGCGGAAGCGCGGCGGGGACAGGGGCACGCGCACACAGTGGCCGCCGGCCAGCCGCACAGCCGGCTCGTAGGCATCGTAGGCGGGATCGAAGATGACGACCTCGTCACCGCCCCGCACCACGGCCTGAATGGCGTCATACAGCGCCTCCGTGCCGCCGCACGTGACGGTGATCTCGGCTTCGTGATCAAAGCGCCGTGAGTAGCTCGACTGCAACTTCCCGGCGATCTGTTCGCGCAGATCCACCACGCCTTCCATGGGCGCATATTGATTGCGTCCCTCGGCAACCGTCTCGACGAGCGCCTGCGACAGGCGCGGGTCGATCGGATAGTCGGGGAACCCCTGGCCGATGTTGAGCGCTCCCTCCTCGAGGGCGCGGCGCGACATCACCGTGAAGATGGTCGTACCGACATCGGGCAATTTGCTGTCAAAGTGCATCAGGGGGCCAACGACCGCAGGCCGCCGGCGAGCGAGTGCACCGCGAAGCCGCGCTTGCGAAGCTCGCGAGCCGCGGCGAGGCTGCGCTTGCCCGAGGCGCAGACCAGCAGATAGCGTCCGCTGCGCGCCAGGATGTCCGGGTTTGCGAGCAGGGCGGGCATGGCGATGTGCCGCGCCGCGGCCGGCTGTGCCGACACCTCCTCGAGCGTGCGGATGTCGATGATCTCGAAGCGGCGTTCCGCCGCCACGGCCAATGACGGCAGCGCGATGTCGATGTCCGGATCCTCACGCGCGATGTCGCGCACGAGCTCGCAGGCCGGCGCGGCGCATCCGGCCCGGCGCGAAGCCTTGAGCTTGGTGCTCGAGAAATTCATGAAATCGACGAGGAGCAGCTCGCCGCCCAGCTGCCCAGGCAGGCCCAGCAGGATTTTCAATGTCAGCAGCGCCTGCAAGCAACCAAAGGCTCCAGGCACAGGGCCCAGCACGCCGGCATCGGCGCAGTTGCCGACCACGCCGTCCGCCATGGCCTCGGGCCACAGGCATCGCAGACAGGCATGCCCGGGCGCGGGCTTGAAGACTTGCAGCTGTCCTTCGTATTGATAGACGCTGGCGAACACCGCGGGCCGCTGCGCGAGCACCGCCGCGTCGTTCACCAGGAACTTCGTGCGGAAGTTGTCGCTGCAGTCGACGACCAGGTCGTGCGCGCGCACCAGCTCGAGCGCGTTATCGGCCGTGAAACGCACGGCGTGGGCCGTCACCGTCACACTGGGATTGATCGCCCTCACCGCGCCCTGGGCCAGCTGCACCTTGGGTCCGCCCACATCCGCCAGGGCGTAGATCGGTTGGCGATGCAGATTGCTCGCATCGAGAGTGTCGGCGTCCACCACGCCGATGTGCCCGACGCCGGCGCCCGCCAAGTATTGCAGCACGGGGCTGCCGAGACCGCCGGCGCCGACGACGAGGACCCGGCTTTGCGCCAGTTTCTCCTGGCCGGCGGCGCCGATTTCCTTCAGTGATATCTGGCGCGAGTAATCCGGCTGCGCACCCATGCTCAGGCAGGCTCCTCGGACACGGGCGGCTGCGCGTGCGCGGGAGGTTGGTGCGCGTGATCGTGGCCATGCGCATGCTGCGGCGCCGCCGCGCAACGCTCGCAATTGACCCAGCCGGAGTCGCCGCTTCGATAGTGCTCCTTCTTCCAGATCGGCACGCGGTGCTTGACTTCGTCGATGATGAATCGGCACGCGTCGAACGCCTCGCCCCGGTGGGCGGCGCTCACGCCCACCCACACGGCCATGTCGGTGAGCTCGAGCGAGCCCAGGCGATGGATGCACAGCGCGTGCTTGACGGGGAAGCGCCTCGATGCCTCGGCGAGAATGCGTTCGCCCTCCGTGAGGGCGAGGGACTGGAAGGATTCGTATTCGAGCCGCGTGACCTCCCGGCCTTCGTTATGATCCCTCACCCATCCCTCGAAACTGGCGTAGCCGCCCGCGCCGCTGTCGAGCAATTCGCGGCGTGCGGCGTCCGTGTCGATGGGCGACCCGGTGAAGCGAAACCGCGTCATCCGCCGGCCACGGGTGGGATGAAAACGACGGCATCGCCGGTGCGCAGCGCCCGCGACCATTCGGCAAATTCGCTGTTGACCGCCACCTTCAACTGGTCGCGCGACAATGTGAAGCGGTAGCGCGCAGTCAACTCCGAATACAAGTCGGCGGGCGTCGCGGCGGAGGTCTCGAGCGACTCTTCGGAGCGGCCGGCCTGTTCCCGCATCAGGGCGAAATACTGAATCTTGAGCTGAATGGGATTGGCCGCGGGGGTGGAGTCGAGCGCGCCCTGCGCCAGCCGGTATTCCTCGGGTGTGTTGACGTTGTCGAGCGCATGGCGGTCGCGAGGTTCGAGCAACCGCACGGCATGCGAGCGCAAAAAATTGCGGGGGCAGTCTCCGCCAAGCTTCTGAAACGCGGCCAGTGCCGCCGCCGCCGCCGGCTCCCAGATTGCGCACAGCGGTTCGGGCAGCCCGTCGTGCGCGCTCGCATACGCGGTGGCCACCATGCGCGGATCGCGTTCCGCGAACAGCCGCTCGAGCGCCGCGTCCGAGAGGAACGGCAGATCACATGCCACCACCAGCCACGCCGCGTCGGGATGGGCCGCGAACGCGGAGCGGATGCCCACGATCGGGCCGCCGCCCTCCACCGAATCGACGATCAGGGGCTTGCGGGCACGCGTGGGTTCGGTCGATTGGCTGGGGCGCACGGAAACGAAGGTTTTGACCGAATGCCGGCTCACGAGATCGAAGGCGCGGTCGAGCTGGCTCCTTCCCTGGTAGGGGAGCACGGCCTTGTCGCGCTGCATCCGCGCGCTGGCGCCGCCGGCCAGAATCAATCCGTATATGGCGGCTGCCGGGGAATTCATGAGACGCCATCGATGGCGAAGGAACTCTTTCCGCCGTGTTTCTCGATCAGCCGAATCTCACTCAACACGATGTCGTGCGACAGCGCCTTGCACATGTCATAGATGGTCAACGCGGCGATGCTCGCGCCGGTGAGCGCTTCCATTTCCACGCCGGTTTTGTGATGCACGCTCACCGTGCAACGAATCACCGCCGTGTCGCCTTCCATGTCGATGGCGACGCGGCAGCTTTCCAATCCCAGCGGGTGACAGAATGGGATCAGCTCATGCGTGCGCTTCGCGCCCATCACGCCGGCCACGATCGCGGTATCGAACACCGGGCCCTTGGCCGACCGCAATCCGCTCTCGCGCAATGCCGCCGTGACGGCGTGAGGAAACCGCACCCGCGCCTCGGCAACCGCCGTGCGCAGGGTCGGGAGCTTTTCGCTGACATCGACCATGGTCGGCCGCTGTTCGCTGTCCAAGTGTGAGAATGTCATGGGGTCAGCCGCCGATGTAGTACATCTCGATCTTCTTGAGGTTCGGGTCGGCACGGCGCAACTCATCGCGCAATTCGCTGTACCGATCGGTGCGCGCCAGCCATTTGCCGCGAATCAGGCTCAATAGTTCAGCATCGCCCGCTCCGGCACGCATCGCCGCGCGCAAATCCACGCCCTGCGCGGCGAACAGGCAGGTGTAATATTTCCCTTCAGAGGACAGCCGCGCGCGGCTGCACGCGCCGCAAAACGGCTGACTCACCGACGAAATGAATCCGATCTCGCCTGCGCCATCGTCGAAGCGCCAGCGCTGCGCCACTTCGCCGCGATAATTCTCCGACACCGGATGCATGGGCCAGCGCGCGGCGATGCGGGCCGCGAGCTCCCGCGAAGGCACGACCATGTCGGGCTGCCAGGCGTTGCGGTTTCCCACGTCCATGAATTCGATGAACCGCACGATCACGGGCTTGCCGCGGAAGCGTTCCACCAGATCGAGCGCGGTATGATCGTTCACGCCGCGCTCGATGACGGCATTGATCTTCACCGGCGACAGCCCGGCGGCAATGGCGGCGTCAATTCCGTGCAGCACCTGGTCGAGTGCCGCGAACCCGCCGCTCATCCGCGCAAAGATTTGTTCGTCGAGCGTATCCAGGCTCACGGTCACGCGGCGCAGCCCATTGGCGTGAAGGTCCACCGCGTGCTGACCCAAGAGCACGCCGTTGGTGGTCAGCGCGATGTCGTCGATGCCTGGAATCGTCGTCAAATCGCCGATCAGGTCGGACAAATTGGCGCGCAACAGCGGCTCGCCGCCGGTTAGCCGCAACTTTCGCACACCCAAGGTCGCGAACAGGCGGGAGAGCCGCAGGATTTCATCGAAGGAGAGCCGTTCCTGGGACTTGAGGAACCGGTAGTGTTCGTGGAACTGTTCCTTGGGCATGCAATACGGGCAGCGGAAGTTGCAGCGGTCCATGACCGAGATGCGCAGATCGTGCAGCGGCCGCGCCAGCCGGTCGAGCGGATGATCGGCGCCGCGGATATCGTGAATGGTGGATTCCATGACTTTCCGGCTCACCAGCGAAAAACGCTGGTCACGAAGCCCTTGGGGTAGGTGTTCGGTCCGGGCGGCAGCTCCACGAAGCCATCCGTGCCGGTGAGACTCAGAAAATCTCCGGAGCCGTTGGGCGGCCGGGGGTTCGCCCAGGGACGACCCCAATCGTCGTGTTCGATGGCGACGGGGAGAAAATACGCCAGCGCCGGCTGAAATGTCACGGGAGCGGCGAGCGCCAAGCGCTCAGGATGCACGCGGCGAGTCCCCATCGCCTCGGCGATTGCGGGAATCACATAACGGATCAGGCAGACCAGGGTGGAGACCGGGTTGCCCGGCAACCCGAATACCGATTGACCCAGGGGCCCGATGCCGAACCACATGGGTTTACCCGGTCGCTGGGCGATGTTGTGAAACACTTCCTCCACACCCAATCCCATGAGTGCCTTGGGGACCAGATCGAATTTGCCCATGGACACGCCGCCGCTCAGGATCACCACTTCATGGGTGGTCAAATGTAGCTTCAATCGCTCCCGAAGCATGTCCGCATCGTCCAACACATGGTCGTCGCCCACTCGTCCAAAACCGCGCTTGCGCAGGGTGGCGGCGACCGCATAGGCATTCGAGCGCCGAACTTGAAAATCGGCAATGGGATCCCCGGGCTCGATCAGCTCATCACCTGTGGAGACGACCATGATGGCGGGCTGGCTGCTCACGCGGACTCGCGCCATGCCCGCCGATGCCGCGACCGCGATTTCGGGGGCGCGAAGCAGCGTACCGCTTTCCAGCAACAGCGCGCCCTGACGGCTGTCGCTGCCGCGACGATGCACGTTGTGGTAGGGAGCCGATTGAATGGCCGTTTTCAAGGAGATGATGCCGTCCGCGATCTCGTACTGCTCGACGGGAATCACGCAGTCGGCGGCGTGGGGCAGTATCGCTCCGGTCATCACTTCGATGGCGTTCTCGCCCCGCGCCAGCTTCAACGCGGGCGCGCCCGCCGCCTGAGTGGCCTGAATGCGAAAGCGCCGCAACCCGCGCCGCAGCTGTTCGCTGTCCACCGCAACCCCGTCCATGGTGACGCGGTCGTACGGCGGCGTGTCCCGCTCCGCATAGACGTTTTCGCGCAGCGTGCCGCCGACGCACTGCGTCAAGGGCAGTGATTCGATGGGCAAACACGTCAGCCGAGAGTTGATTGCCTCTTCGGCCAGACGCGGTGTGAGGAGCGTACTAGCCTGCATATTGGTCGAGACAGGCGCGGCAAACCGGGGTTCGCCGCGCCCCGCATGTTATTGCGGCTTGGCGTTCTTGGCCTTGAAAATCTTCAGCTGTTCATTGAACCGGCCGACGTTGGCCTGCAGCTCGTCGACTGCGGCGTTGTTCTTCTGCACCAGCATCTTTTCGTGTTCCTCAGCCTTCTTCTTCTCGTCGGGCGACAGTTTGGAGGTGTCTTTGGGCACGGCGGAATCCATCTCGAGCTTGATGCAATCCAAGTACGAATTCATTTCGCCGTTGTACCGGTCGAAATCATGTTTGGCCGCGATCATCTGGTCCTTGGTCGCCGTGGCGCCGTCGGGCGGAGCGTCCGGGGATTTCGGGTAGGTGCAGCTCGCCTGCGAATGTGCGGCCGAGCCGAGGGCGAAAATCAGGGTAAGCGGTATCCAAGCCTTCATCGGAAGTCCTCTAGTTATCGGTGCAAACGTTTATTGGGGCGCATACGATCTTACGGCCAAGGCCAACGGGCCGCCAGCGTTCCCGGATGCGCGCATAAGCTTATGATTATAAGGGAAATCTGTGGGTAACGGCGGCTGATCGACGAAAATCGGCGCCATTCGCAGCGTACTTTCCTTGGTTTATGGGCGCGCGGATTCGATTATCGGCTGCGGGGAAGCATGCGGCGATGCAGTAGTATTGAGGCGGGATTGCGTGCCGATCAACAGGGAGTGCCCGCGATGACAACTCGCGAATTCGCCACATGACGGCTTTCCGGTGTCCCACCTGCGGCGCGGAAGGCCGCTTCGGAAGCGGCGCACCGTACGCGGTGTGCCGCTATTGCAAGTCGCTGCTGGTCAAGAACGACGCCGGGCCGGAGTCGATCGGCAAAGTTGCCGATGTCCCGGATGATTTCAGTCCCCTGCAGATCGGCGTCACGGGCAAGTTCGACCGCCGGCATTACAGCCTCGTCGGCCGATTGCGCAAGGTCTGGGAAGAAGGTAGTTGGAACGAGTGGTGCGTCCTGTTCGACGACCAGAGCTTCGGGTGGCTGGCCGAGGCGCAGGGTGACCTGGTGATGACCTGCAAGCAGCCGGCCGAAGTGCTGCAAGGGGTCCCCGGCGCGCAGGCGGCGGCGCATGCCGAACCCGGCACGATCTGGCGCATCGACGGAGGAGATTTCGCGGTCTCCGACGTGAAACAGGTCAGCTGTCAGGGTGCGGAGGGCGAGTTGTCGGAAGTCTTCGCCATCGGCGAGGCGGCTTTGTCCATCGATTTGCGAGGCAACGGCCTCGAATTCGCGACCGTCGAATTCCGGTCCGGCGGCGTTCATGCCTATGTCGGACGGTTCGTCGAATTCGCAGAGTGCCAGTTCACGAATTTGCGGCACATCGACGGCTGGGACGTCAAGGGCTGACCTTCGCACCATGGCCAACGTGTCACCACCTCCTTCCTCCGGTGCGGCTGTTGCCAAGGCCAAGGCCATCACCTGTCCCGCGTGCGGCGCGTCGATCACCCTGCGTGCGCTCGGCGCCAGCGTCATGGTCGTGTGCGCTTCATGCCGCAGCCAGATCGACATTTCCAGACCTGAAATCCAGATCATCAAGAGGTTCAATGCGGCGGCTGAATCCTTCGAGCTGCCGCTCGGCGCACGCGGCCCCTTGCGAGGCCAGACCTTCGAGGTCATCGGTGCGATGGTCCGGTCCGACCAGGGATATCGATGGACCGAATACCTGCTGTTCAACCCGTTCATCGGTTTCCGCTGGCTGGTCGAAGATCAGGGCCATTGGAGCCTGGGCGAGACGGTCAAGGACGTGTCGGCGATCACGCCGGGCCCCGTCGGGCTGCGTTACCGGGACCGGGAATACAGAAAGTTTGCGGTCGCCAATCCCGTGGTCGAAACGGTGGTCGGAGAATTCTATTGGCGCGTGAAAGTCGGCAATCAAGCGGAGACGCGAGACTGGGTCGCGCCGCCGTGGATGTTGTCGCAGGAGAAGACGCGCACCGAATCGATCTGGACCCTGCTGCAATATCTTGATCCGGCGGAAGTGGAAGCTGCATTCAAGATCACGGCATCGGAACGCGACGACGTGGCGCCTCACCAACCCTGTCCCGCAACCCAGACTTTGGGGTCCATCAAGCCGTTTCTGCTGGCGGCACTGGGCCTGGCGCTGGTGTTGCAGCTCGCGACCGTATTCATGGCGCACAGCCGGACGATCTCGATCGGCAGCTACGAGCCGGCATCCGGCCATGGACATGAGGTGGTTTTCGGACCCGTGCACCTCGATGCGCAGCATTCGCTCAATGAGGTGACCGCGGCCGCGCCGCTCAACAACGGCTGGGTGGAGCTCAACTACGCCCTGGTCAACAAGGCGACGGGCGAGAGCTACGAATTCGGCAACGAGTTCGAGTTCTATTCGGGCGCCGACAGCGATGGCACCTGGACCGAGGGTTCGACCAGCGGCAGCGCCCTCGTGCCCGCCCTGCCGGCAGGCGACTACGACGTCGTGGTCGATTCGTCCTCGGGCGATTCGAATGGCGGGGCCATTCAACAGCCAATCCGGCTCACACTGACGCACGATATCGTGCCGTGGCGCAATTTCTGGATCGCCTGCGGGGCGATCCTGCTCTATCCACTGGTGCTCACGTATCGGCGGCTCGTTTTCGAGAGGCGCCGATGGTCCGGGAGCGCCTTTGATCCGCACATCATCCGAACACATTGAAATAACAAGGATCCATCATGTTGTCCTCCGCCGCCGGCATGAAGCTCAAGATGTCGCTATACCTCGCAAGCTGCGCCACCGCGCTCTTGTATCTGGGCCTGGCGAATGCGCACGGCTACGTACCGTTCGCCTCACCGACATCCAGGTCCTCCGACCACACCGCCAATCACTTCCACAAATAAGGAACCCGCCATGTCCGCAATAAACTGGGGAATCGTAGTCAATTCGGTGATTTTCGCGCTGGTGGGCGTGCTGATCTACGGCATATTTTTCTATTTGCTCGACCATCTGACGCCGTATCACCTGTGGAAGGAAATCAACGAAAAGCAAAACACGGCGCTGGCCATTCTGGTCGGCGCGATGGCCATAGGAATCGCGATCATCGTCGGCGCCGCCATTCACGGCTAAGTGGCCAATTTTTACCTATTTTCGGCGCTGGTCGTCGCGACCTGCGGCCTCGTGTACGAGCTGGTTGCGGGAACCCTGGCGAGCTACCTGCTCGGCGATTCGGTCACGCAATTCTCGACCATCATCGGGGCGTATCTCTTCGCCATGGGGATGGGTTCATGGCTGTCGCGCTATGTGCGGGAGCGCGTCCTCGACACCTTCATCCGGGTCGAGATCCTGGTGGGCGTGGTGGGCGGCTGTTCGGCGGCCATCCTGTTCCTGGTGTTCGGCGAGGTCACGCACTTCAGGGTCGCACTATATGCCATCGTCGGCCTGATCGGCATTCTGGTCGGGCTCGAGATTCCGCTGTTGCTGCGGCTGCTGCAGGATCGGTTGGAGTTGCGCGATCTCGTGGCGCGGGTCCTTGCCGCGGATTATGTCGGAGGATTGCTCGCATCGCTGCTGTTTCCGCTGTTCCTGGTGCCGCGGTTGGGCTTGATTCGAACCAGCTTTCTGTTCGGCATCATCAATGTCGCCGTGGCGCTGGCGTTGATAATCAAGCATCCCGATTTGCGCCGGCGCTTCGGCCATCAGGCCGGCGCGATTGCCGCCATCGTCGGGCTGGTGATCGGGTTTGCCGCGGCCGAAAATCTCATGTCGCTCGCCGAGGAGGGGCAGTATCCAGGCCAGGCATTGTTCGCCAAATCCACGGCCTACCAGCGCATCGTGATAACGCGCCAGGCGGATGACATCCGCCTGTTTCTCAACGGTAATCTACAATTCAGCTCGCGCGACGAATATCGCTATCATGAGGCCTTGGTGCATCCGATCATGTCCGCGATAGACCAACCGCGCAACGTGTTGGTTCTCGGCGGCGGGGATGGCCTGGCGGTGCGAGAATTGCTCAAGTATCCCAGCGTGCGCTCCATCACGCTGGTCGATCTGGATCCGGAAATGACCAGCCTTTTTTCGCGTTCACCGTTCCTATCGCAGCTCAACGGCGGGTCGCTGCGATCGAGGAAGGTTCACGTCATCAACGCCGACGCCTTCGTCTGGCTGAAGGATGCACGGGATGTCTACGATGCCGTCATCGTCGACTTTCCGGACCCCTCGAACTACTCGATCGGCAAACTCTACTCGCTGACGTTCTACCGGCGACTGAGCGAGGTGCTTGCGCCGAATGGTTGGGCGGTGATTCAAAGCACGTCGCCCTATGTGGCGCCGAAGGCGTTCTGGTGCGTGGAGCGGACGCTGCAGGCGGCCGGTCTGCAGACGGCGGCCTACCACGCCTTCGTGCCTTCATTCGGGGAATGGGGTTTCGTCGCCGCCGGGCACGCAGCGTACCGCCTGCCGGCGGAATTGCCCGCGGGACTGCGCTTTCTCACGCCTGCGAACCTGCCGGAGATATTCGATTTTCCGCCCGACATGCAGCGCGTGCCCACGGAGGTCAACCGCCTCGACAATCAGGTGTTGGTGCGCTATTTCGAAAAGGAATGGGGGAGCTTCCTTGCGGAGTAACAGAGCTTGATGACACGCCGTGCGCTGCTGCGCTCATCGCTCGCCGTTGCCGGGGGCGGCATCGCGGGGTGGGGTTGTGCGCCCGCGTCCGGGCCACGCGATGTTTCCGGCCGACTATTGGGGCCGTCGGCCTCGCTGGGCCATCGTTTGCGCGCGGGGTCCTATCCGCCGCCGAGCGCCACGCGCGGGGCACAGGTGGTGATTGCCGGCGGCGGTATCGCGGGCCTCTCCGCCGCGTATGCACTGCGGCGACAGGGCGTTCGCGACATCTTGATCGTCGATTCGCTGACCGAGCCGGGCGGCAATGCGAGCTCGGGGCACAACTCGGTGAGCGCGTATCCCTGGGGCGCGCACTACGTGCCGCTGGTGCGCCAGGATTGCACGCCGGTCATGGAGTTATTCTCGGAACTCGGAATCATCCAGGGCACCGATGCCGAGCACCGCCCTGTCTATAACGAGTATTTCCTGTCCTCGGACCCGCAGGAACGACTCTATATGTATGGCCGCTGGCAGGACGGCTTCGTGCCGATGATCGGGGCGTCGGCGCGCGACGAGGCGCAATTCGGCGCATTTTTCGCCGCGACGGAGCGGATGAAGCACGGCGTGGGCAGTGACGGAAAGCCGGTTTTCGCGATTCCCGTCGAGAACAGCACGGCCGACGCCGAGTGGCGGGGACTCGACCGCATCAGCTTCGCCGACTATCTGCGCCGGCAGGGCTTCGATTCACCGCGGCTGACCTGGTACGCGAATTACTGCTGCCGGGATGATTACGGCGCGACGGCCGCGGATGTCTCCGCGTGGGCCGGCCTGCATTATTTCGCCTCGCGTAATGGAATTGCCGCGAACGCCGATCCATCGAGCGTGGTGACCTGGCCCGAAGGCAACGGGCACCTGGTGCGCGAGTTGGCGCAGCGGTCGGGTGCGGCCTTTCAAGGCGAATCGTTGGTGACGCGTGTTGCCCGCACCGGCGAGGGCGTCGCGCTGGATTACTTCGATGCGCGCCTCGATCGTTCCATCCGGGTCAGTGCGCGGGCCGCGGTCGTCTGCCTGCCGCGCTTCGTCGCCACGAGGGTGGTCCAAGGGCTTGCAGCGAACGCAGCGGCGGGATTTTCGTACTCCCCATGGATGGTCGCGAACGTGACCTTGAGCCGGCTGCCGGAGGGGCAGGGCCAGCCTCTGGCGTGGGACAACGTGATCTACGACAGCCCATTGCTCGGATACGTGGTCGCCACGCACCAGAGCCTGGAGCAGCGGCCGAAGAGCACCGTCATCACTTATTACTGGCCGTTGTCGGCGGCGGCGCCCGATGCCGAGCGCCGCAGCGCCCTGGCCCGATCGTTGTCGGATTGGCAGGCCATCGTGATGAACGATCTATTGCGCGTGCATCCGGAACTCGAGCGCCACATCGAGAACATCGATGTGTGGATTTGGGGCCACGGAATGGTGAGGCCCACGCCGGGGTTCATATGGGGGGGCTTGCGGCAGGCAGCCACGGTTCAGATGCCGCCCGTGTTCTTCGCGCACTCGGATTTGAGCGGCATCTCGATTTTCGAAGAGGCTTACTGCCGGGGCAGAGCCGCAGGGGAGTCGGCGGCGCGCGCGGTGGCCTCCACATCCATGGCAGCAATGACATGATGTCCGCCGCTCGACAGCCATGGATTCACTCCGCGGCGATCGACGGCGTGTTCATCCTGGCGCCGGGACTGGCCGCGACTGCAGTATC
>Ga0182015_10004920_pt1 | contig 14121 bp, 9 predicted proteins | sample 712P3MmetaG_FD_120478 | JGI IMG/M metagenome (GOLD analysis project Ga0182015, IMG submission 120478) | Permafrost microbial communities from Stordalen Mire, Sweden - 712P3M metaG | ecosystem: Environmental > Terrestrial > Soil > Wetlands > Permafrost | place: Sweden: Stordalen | collected...
ACCCATCCTCAACGAGGGCCTGGCGGATCTCGTGGCGTCGCTCGATGGCACCCGCTACTACACGGGCAGTTCGAACTCGGTGAACCTGCAGGGCAGCGGCCCGTACAACTACCGGCCGCCCGAGGAATATTTCACGCAGCTCGCGCGCGGCTTCTCGGTGGAGGTCGGTACTCCCTCGCTCTCGACCCTGGAGTCGCTGCGGGCATCCATACCCGCCGCCGACCTGTGGCCGCTGAATGACACCTATGCCTATCACGACTGGCATTTCGGCGGGAACGGCGATGTGGCGACCTTCATGTCGACGCTTGCCGCGCAGTACGGGCCGGGCACCAGCCTGGCCGACTTCGAGCGCAAGGCACAGTTGATGAATTACGTGTCGTACAGGGCAATCTTCGAGGGGTTTCAGGCGCATCTTTGGACCCAAAACAGCGGCCGCCTGCTGTGGATGACCCATCCTTCGTGGCCCAGCAACACCTGGCAGATCTACAGCTCGGACTACGACACCGGCGCCGCTTATTACGCGGTCAAAAAAGCCTGCGAGCCGGTGCATGCGCAATTGAATCTGCCGGATTTTGCCCTTGCCGTGGTCAACACGACACCGGTCGATCTGCGAGGCTTGGTTCTGCGCAGCCGGGTCCTGTCATTGGACAATCGCCTGCTGGGTGAGCGCGTCGAGCGCGTCGAGGCGCTTGCCGATGCGACGACCACGCTCATGCCCCTGGCCGAACTGTCGCGCGCATTGCCGCGCGAACGGCTGGTGCTGGTGAGGCTCACGCTCCGCGACAGGAGCGGCGCGCTGCTGTCCGAGAATACCTATTGGCAGGGCGGCGCGCCCGCCGATCAGCAACAGCTCAACGAACTCGAATCGCAGCCTGTCGACATGCAGGCACGCAGCCGCGCGGCGGGTGCAGACACGGTGGTCACCGTGCGCCTCGCGAACTCCGGCCGCGCCGCCGCGCTCAATGCGAAGATAACCATGCTCGACGCGGCCGGCGGGCGCGTGCTACCGGTCTACTACGGCGACAACTATGTCTCCCTGTTGCCAGGCGAGGCGCGCGAGATCGAGGTGCACTGTCCCGCCGGAGCGGTGTCGTGCGCGCGGGTCGCGCTGCGCGGGTGGAACGTCATGCCGCAGGAAGCCATCATCCACCGCTGACCAGCCCCACCTTGCGAAGCAGCGGTTTCATCGTCAATGCCTGAACCAGCAGCGTCAGGAGCACGACGCCGTAAGTTGTGCAGGATCAATTCGCGATGCTCGAGCGCTGGCAGGGCAAGGGCCAGGACCATCGTGAGCGCGCCCCGCAGCATCGTTCGCCGGCAAAGTGTGACGACTTCCTCAATTCGAGGCCATCGCGCATGCGGCCGACTGTTTTAGGCGCCCGTACGGGTGCATGGGCTTTGCGAGCTGTGTATTATGGCAAACCGAAAATTAACTATGTGTCATGTTGGTGCGCGACAGGTGCCAAACCGAAAATTAACTATGTGTCATGTTGGTGCGCGACAGGTGCCAAACCGAAAATTAACTGTGTGTCATGTCGGTACACGACAGGCGCTATCCGGCGTTGTGTTTGCCATGAGTCGGTAATTCCGGCTTCTGTGTGATCATAGGGACACTTTCATTTACCCCGAGGAGCAATTATGAACAGATACGGAAAAAAGCTTTTGAGCGTCGCGGCCGTCACGGTTGTCATGGTTGGCATTGCCGGCACGGCGATGGCTGACACCGCGTGGCAGAAAGCCCATCCGCGCCGCACCCAGGTGAACAGCCGTTTGGCGAATCAGAACAAACGGCTCAATGCCGACGTCAAGAACGGTACGTTGACCAAGGGTCAGGCGTCCGCGATCCACCAGGAAGATCACACGGTCCGTCAGGAAGAGCGGGACATGGCGAGCCAGAACGGCGGCCACATCACCAAGCCCGAGCAGCACGTTCTGAACCAGCAAGAGAACGGCATCAGCGGTCAGATCCCGCCCAAGTAAGGGCATCGATGCACCTATCCGGGGGCGCTGCAAAGCGCTCCCGGGCCGCGCGCCCCGGCACGAGCACGCAACGCCGGGGTCAGTCCTTGGAGCCGGATTTCTTGGCGGGTCTGCCGGCGCCCTCGCTCTTGAAGTCGTTCGGCTCCACCTGGTAACGCGCCAGGAGTTTGTAGAAGTCGGTGCGATTTCGTTTTGCCAGTCGCGCCGCCTGGCTGATGTTGCCCGCGGTGGCCTGTAGATTGGTGGTCAGATAATTGCGCGCGAAGGTCTCGCGCGCCTCATCGTACGTCGGCACGTTCTTCGCCGATGCGCCCAATGACCGCTGGACGAATTCCTTGCTCATGATCTTGTTGTGCGAGAGCGCGACGTTCTGCTTCACCAATTCGAACAGCTGCCGGACGTTTCCCGGCCAATCAGTCGTTGCGAGGAGCTCGATCGCATCCGGCGCGTATATTTTTTTGCTGCCGCCAGGCTCGGTCGCCTGTTCGAGAAAATGCGAGACCAAGAGCGGAATGTCCTCGCGACGCCGGCCCAGCGGAGGGATCTCGATCGGCAAGACGCTGATGTGATAGTAAAGATCTTGCCGAAACTCGCCTCGCTGCACGCACTCCGTCAGATCGCTGGACGTGGTGCTGATCAACCGCATATGTACGGGCGGTGCCTCCTGAGCATGGCCGCCCGTCGTGCGCAGCGCCGCCATGAGCGCAGACTGCAGCCGCAGCGGGAGATACGCAATTTCGTCCAGCAACAACGTGCCTGCCCTCGCCCGGTCGAGCGCGCCGGGTCCGGCGTCCACCGCCCCTTCGGGTGACGGTCCCCGCCCGCCGAATAACTCCACTTCGAGCGCGTCTTCATCCGCGTCCTTGCAGCGGACCGCGACGAACTCGTCATTGCGGTGCCGGCTCGCGGCATGAATTGCGCGCGCCAGCAACTCCTTTCCGGTGCCGTTCTCCCCGGTCAAGAGCACCGGTGCATCGCTGCCGGCCGCCCGATTCGCGAGACCGAGCCGCTCTTCCATGAGTTGGCTGCGGGCTACGATGTTCGCCCGCCAGTCGCCGTTGACCAGCGTGAACGTCGAAGTGTCGATGGCCCGCTGCGCTTGTCCGAGCAATTCCGCTTTCTCGACCGGCTTGACCAGGAAGCCGAAAGCACCTTGCTGCGTGGCGCGGACCGCCTGTGCGATGGTGCCGTGCGCGGTCACGATGATGACCATGATTGCAGGCCAGCGGCTCTTCAATTCCTTGAGCAGATCCATCCCATCCTTGGCGCCCAGGTGCAAATCGGTCACCACGAGGTTGGGCCTCGATCGGACGCATGCATCCAAGGCTGCTTCGGCATTGGCGACGGAGTCCACGGCGTAATCGGCCATGCTCAGGCGTGCCGTCATGAGACGGCGCGACTCAACGTCGCCGTCGACCACCAGAACACGAGCCTTGCGCTCGGGCTGCGCCGCGATCTCATCCTTGCGTCTCTTTGCGTGATGCGGCTTGGGTAGTATTCCAAACCCGAGCGAGGCGGTTGGCGGCGATGCGGTCGGCGGCAAGGCAGTGGGTGGTGATTTGGTGCTCATGGGCATTGCGAGTCTTGCATCGATTCAAAACTACCAACGTGCCGGGCGGTTGACTGTAGGGGATTCACGGCAATTGTCCCCAACCTCCGGCAAGCGGGATGAGCGGCGAATCGGGCTGCAAGGATTCGGGCGCGCCGAGCGTGAGCGAATCGGTCCCCGATTTGTTATTGTCAAAGCCATGGAACGGTCATTTGCGGAGGGTTCTCAATCATGAATGCAATCCGGGCAGATCGGGCCACCGCGGCCATGCTGGGCGTATTTGCGCTATTTTTGGGTTTTAGTGCAGCGCACGCGACAGATTACGCGGATGCAGTTGCGACCTTCAAGCAGGCGGGCGAGAGCCGGCGGTTTTTTGACACCTGCTACGGCTATGCGATTTTTCCCACCGTGGGGGAGGCCGGTTTCGTGGTCGGCGCTGCGATCGGCAAGGGGCGCGTCTATTCTCGTGGCCGCCTGGTCGGCGACACCACGATGATGCAGATCAGTGCCGGCCTACAGGCCGGAGGAAAGGCATACAGCCAGATCATTTTTTTCGAGGACAAGCGCGCCCTCGACGAATTCGAGTCGGGATCGTTCGAGTTCGAGGCGGGCATGAGCGCCGTGGCGATCACGGCCGCGGCCGGCGCCAGCGGGACGGAGAGGAATGCGACCGTGGTGGGCGCGTACAACAAGGGCTTGGCAGTGTTCACGATCGCCAAGGGCGGGCTCATGTACGCCGCCACGCTTTCCGGGCAGCGATATTCCTACAAACCGCGCGGCTGAGCGCGCGGGTTATCGCGCGCCGGCTATATGGGGCTGGCTACAGGCGGGCGGCTACAGGGGGCTGGCATAAAGGGGGCCGGGGCGGGACAGTAGAATGCCGTGCCGCTTGATCTTGCGATAAAGCGTGTTGCGGCTGTCACCGAAGTGCGACGCCACATGGCTCATCACCCAACGATGCTGTTCGATGACGCGCAGCAGCGCTTCGCGCTCGGCGCTCGCGAACGTGATCTCCGGTGCCGCGCTTCTCGCGCCGTTCCCGGTGTTGTCGTGATCGCGCGTCCGGGCGGCGCCGCGCCGGATCTCCTCCGGAAGGTCGGTGACGCGAACCACGCCGTTCTCGCCCAGCGCCAGCGCCGCACGAATCGTGTTGCGCAATTCGCGAATGTTTCCGGGCCAGGCGTAGTCGAGCAAGCGCTGCAGGGCCGCCATCTCGATGGCGGCATTCTCATCGCCTTCCGATTCGCGGGCGATGCACGTTCGGATCAATGCCTCCTTGTCGCGGCGCTGTGCGAGCGGCGGAAGATCGATGGTGATGCCATTGAGGCGGTAATATAGATCCTCCCTGAATTCTCCGCGCTCCAGCATTTCGTGAAGATTGCGGTGCGAGGCACAAATGACCCGCAAATCGACCTTCACCGGCGTTTCGCAACCGAGGGGCATGACCTCCTGTTCCTCGAGCACGCGCAGCAGTCGGGTTTGAAGCAGCAGCGGCATGTCGCCAATCTCGTCCAGGAACAGGGTCCCGCCCGAGGATTGGGCGATGCGCCCCCGCATGCCCTCACGCCGGGCGCCCGTGAACGCGCCGGATGAGTAGCCGAACAATTCGCTCTCGATGAGCGATTCGGGAATGGCCGCGCAATTGACGGCGATGAATGGCTGCTTGGCCCGCGCGCTCGCGAGGTGCAGCGCTTTCGCGAACGCTTCCTTCCCGGAACCGGTAGGTCCGCGAATGACGATGGACACGTTCCGATCGGCGACGCGTTGTGCGTTGCGGACGTTCCTCAGCATTTTCGGGTCCTGGCCCGCGAGATCCTGCAGCGACAGCGCGCCGGGCGTATCGCTGCGCGCAACATGCACGATGGCGCGTGTCGGCGCAGCCAACGGCGACGAATTCAGCAAGCTGTGTTGACCGCCCTGCACCAGGCTCGCGAAATACCTCCGGCCGTGCATGTTGTCGCGCAATTCCCATAGGGCGCGGCGCCCGGATTTGACCGTTGCCAGCAATTCCTCGTACGACATGTCGAACACATCGGCGATCGACCGGCCGACCAGCTCGTGGCGGCTCTCGGCGCCGAGCAGCTTCAGCCCGGTGATATCGGTGGCCACGATGGTTCCGTCGGCGGCGACGGCGAGCGCGCCATCGTGCAGCAGGTCGACGAATTCCGGGCGCGGGTGGAAGCGCAGTATGGAATCGGTCTTGTGGCGCCTCAGGAAAAGGCACTTCTCGATCAGGCGCGCGGATGTGTTGACGAGTGCAACGGTATGCATCTGCGACTCGCGGGTGCCCAAGGCGTTGACGCAGGATGCATCCAGCACGGCGACGACCTCGCCGTATTGATCGTGTATCGGCGCGGCGGAGCATGACAGCCCGACGTGCCGGGTTCGGAAATGATCCGACTGGTGAATGGTGATCGGCCGCGCCTCGGTGACGCAGGTGCCGATGCCGTTGGTGCCTTCCCGCTGTTCGCTCCACTCCGCGCCGACCATCAATCCGGCTTGGACGAACATTCGCTTCAGCACCGGATCGATCTTTTCGCACAGGATGACGCCGGTGGTATCCGCCAGCAGCAGCGCGTATCCCGACCCGGCAATCTGCTCGTACAGGGAATCCATCTCGGCGCGGGCAATCTGGACGAGCTCGTCATGCTCCGCCTGCAGCGATTTGACACGCGTCAAGTCCACAATGGTCGGCCGGTATTCACGCGCCGGGTCGAGCTTGAAATCGTTAAGGCAGCGCCGCCACGACTGATCCACGCCCGGCGCCGAATGTGTTGCCGAGCCCTGCGTCAAATCGCTGCTCACGAGCCGGTACACCCGGTCGGCGTGGTGGACGCTCCGTGTGGCGCTCACGCGCAAAACTCCGTGTAACGGAGGAAGTTGTTTTGTTCACCAGCCATAGTTTTTCCCTCGCCTTGGAGCACTTTAACGCGCCCGAGCCGCGCCGTGTCAAGCAAGCAATGACATGTGTCATCGATATGACACTAGCCCCCACCCGGGGTGACAGCGTTCGATGCTGTGGCGCAAAAAAACGCGCCTGGAACGTGCGGGCGTCAACGTGCCCGCCATGCTAAATCCTTGGCCGATTCCGCCGATCGCGGACGGCATCATTGCTGTATACGCCCTTGCAAATGGCGTTGGCATGGCGCTTGCTTTGTGTTCTCCGACGAGGCGCAAATTGGGAAGCCCAGGCGCGTTTCGAAATTCCCACAACAACTATCGCCAGCTTCGGAGCGGACATATCGATGAGACTCAGTACGCCATGGAGGAGCGGTTGGCCGGGCGCGTCCGCAGATTCCACTGTGCGCCTGCGACGAAGAATTCTTTTGCGGGAGGCTGGCCGCCCCCGCAACACCTATGCGTTGTCACGATTACCCGCAACTTTAAGGAGCTGCGAATGAGCGCCGAAAGAAATGCTTTATTGACGACTACCTCATGCATGCGCGGCTGCATTCTCGCCGCCGCGGTGCTGACGCCGTTGCTGGCCTATGCAGCCGAACCGGCCTACGCGCCGGTCACCACCGAACGGCTGTTCAAAGCCCAGCAGGACAATGGCTGGCTGATGTATCGCCGCAATTACGAGAGCACCGGATATGCACCGTTCGACCAAATCAATACTGGGAACGTCGGCAAGCTGAAAGTGGCTTTTGACTACGAAAGCGGCCTTCCGCAGGGCCACGAGGCGGCCCCCGTGGTGAACGGCCAATACATGTTCGTCACCACGCCGATGGATCATCTGATCGCGATGGATGCGACCACCGGCAAAGTGCTGTGGAAGTACGACTACCCGATGGACCCAAAGGCGTTGAAAACCGTCTGCTGCGATGTCGTCAACCGCGGTGTCGCGCTCTATGGCGATCTTGTGTACATGGGCACCTTGGGCAATCACGTCGTCGCGCTCGAGGCGGCCACCGGCAAGGTGAAATGGGATATATCGCTGGCTCCCCCCGGCGTCGGCTACTTCATCTCGAGTGCGCCGCTCGTGGTCAAAGGCAAGGTGATAATCGGCGATGGCGGCGGCGAGTACGGTTCGCGCGGCTTCATCGTCGGCATCAACGCCGAGACCGGCAAGGTCGAGTGGAAGACCTATACCACCGCGGCGCCTGGAACTCCGGGCGGTGATACTTGGCCGGCCGGCGCATACAAGACCGGCGGCGGCAATCCGTGGATCACCGGCACCTACGATCATGCCACCAACACGCTGTACTGGGGCGTCGGCAATCCCGGTCCGTGGCTGGCCACCCTGCGCCCTGGCGACAACCTCTACACCGACTCGGTGTTGGCGTTGAATCCGGATACCGGCAAAATCAAGTGGCATTACCAGTGGACGCCGAATGATACCTGGGACTATGACGGCGCCAACGAGACCGTCATGACCGATCTTACCTACGGCGGCAAGCCGTACAAGGCGCTGGTGCATGCCGATCGCAATGGCTGGTTCTATGCGATCGATCGTACCGACGGCAAGCTAATCTATGCTGAGCCGTTCGTGCATACCACCTCAATTACCGGGATGAAGGATGGCGTTCCGCAGTCCGATCCCGCCATGCGGCCGACTGTCGACAAGCAGGTCTTCACCTGCCCGAGCTTCCTCGGCGGCAAGAATTGGTGGCCAATGTCGGTCGATCCACAGACCCGCATGGCGTACATCCCGACGCAGCACGCCTGTATGGACATCAAAGGCGTGCAGCCGGTTGCCTACAAGGCAGGACTTGCCTTCCTCGACGAAACCTTCGAGGTCAAGCACGATCCGACCACCGACAATTGGGGCTCGGTGCAGGCCGTGGACCTCAATACCGGGAAGCAAGTTTGGACGCATGATACGCATCTTCCTTGGTCCGGTGCGACGCTCGCCACCTCGGGCGGCCTGATGTTCAGCGGCAGTACCGACGGCCACTTCATGGCTTTCGATGCCAAAACCGGCAAGGTTCTATGGACGAGTGCGGACCTGAGTTCGGGCATCATCGGCGTGCCGACGACGTATGTGGTGGACGGCAAGCAGTATGTCGCCGTCTGGGCGGGTTGGGGTGGCGCGGGTCCGATCTGGGGCGGGCAAATGGCCAACGATCCGGCGGTCAAAGCGATCCCGAAGGGCGGTCATCTATATGTTTTCACGTTGCAATAGGACTGCACGCTATGTTCTCACGTTGCAATAGGACTGCACGCTCGCTACGGATGGCGTCCCTTATTGCCGGCGCGGTGCTGCTGCACCGCGCCGCATCCGCCGACGTGCTGAACGTCTGCGTCGATCAGGCCAATCCGACTTCCGGGATGGATGCGCGGGTTGCCCGTGCCGCCATCGAAACGCAAGGCAACGCGGTCAAGGTGATCCCCTTCGTCGGCTATGGCAAAGGCGGCGACGGAATGCCGCCTAGCCGCTTCGCCAAAATGGCGCAGTCCGACTGTCAGCTCATCATGGGCTTTCCGGTCGACATCAGTAATCCGAATTTGCCGCCCGATGTGGAGGCCACGTCAGCGTATGCCGGCACGGGTTTCGTGCTGGTGCGCCGCGCCGGCGCCGAAAAGAGCTCGCTCAGCGAGCTTCCAAAGGGAAGCGAAGTGGGCATTGCGCAACTCGATACCTATGCCGGACTGCTCTATGGAGAGCATCCGAACATCGTGATGCACGTGTATCCCACCGATTCGATGATGCTCGCGGATTTGGCGGCCAAGCACATCAGCGCGGGCTTGGCCTGGCAGCCCTTCATCGCCTCCTACCAGCAGAGGCGCGCGAAGTCGCTGAGCATCGACCTGCTGCCCGGCAAGCACATGCGTTGGAATCTGGTGGCGCTGTATGCCTCGCCGTCACAGAGGGTTGCCGATTTGTTTGCCAGAGGACTGTATGAGCTGCAGAGCAAAGGCGAACTCGAGCGGCTGATCAAGCCCTATCAGCAGCCGACGGCGATTGCCGCAGTGCGCCCCGCCGCGCAATTGGCCGTCGCGCACCTGCAATACGCCGTCGCCTGGGAGCCTGAAGCCGGGCGACTCATCCGGGTCGCGGATACGAGCACAGCGCCGAAGCGAAAGCACGGCAAGGTGTCCGCACTTTACACCGAGGATCAAGCCGCCAAGGGGGCCTTCGCCTATTATCAGAACTGCGCGATGTGCCACGGGCCGCTGCTGGACGGGCAACCCGGCGGCTATTCCGGGCCGGCGTTGAAGGGCGCTGCTTTTGCCGATCCGAGCTACGATTTTCACCTCAGCGACATTTTCAACTTCGTCGCGAAGCTGATGCCCTCGGCCACCCCCGGCAGCCTGACGCATGAACAGTATGTCCAGATCATGGCCTTCATCCTGAAGCAGAACGGCTACCCTGCGGGCAGCCATGAATTGGCTTACGAAGAGGCTGAGAAATCCAAAGTGCCCATCAGATATTACGGAAAGTAGCGGGAATGTTTGTGCTCCAACTGAATTCAGCGGCAGCGTGTCGACCGCGGGACGGAGAACTCGGCGGATCTCCCGCCAGGGTGTCGGCCGCGGTCGCGAAGGCCTATGATGCCGATGATCGCATTATGTGCCGCGCATACGGCGGCGCAACACGGAACTCGGTGGAGCGCAGGCAGTCCCTAGAGTAGGCGGTTTGCGGCGTCGCGTATCGCAACGCATTGTCGGCGACGGCTGGTACGAAATTGGTCCGAAATGCGAATTGAATCAATCCATGTGAAGGAGAAAATATTATGAGTGCACAGGTTCGACCCAGCTCCGCCGACAGCGGCTCCATGACCGAGACCGGCTCATTCGCCGCGCACCTGAAGACGATCGAACGCAAGATTCCGCTGCGCGCCCGCTATGAGAACTTCATCGGCGGCAAATGGGTGGCGCCGGTAAAGGGTGCGTATTTCGACAATATTTCGCCGACCACGGGTCACGTGATCTGCAAGATCGCCCGGTCGCAGGCGGAGGACATCGAACTCGCGGTGGACGCGGCGCACGCCGCCGCCGGCCAGTGGGGTAAGACGTCGGTCGCCGCGCGCGCCAGCGTGCTCAACCGCATCGCCGACCGCATGGAACAGTATCTGCCGTTCCTCGCCGCCGTCGAAACCTACGACAACGGCAAGCCCATCCGCGAGACGAATCTCGCCGATCTGCCGTTGGCGGTCGATCACTTTCGCTATTTTGCGAGCTGCGTGCGGGCCCAGGAAGGCTCGCTGGGTGAACTCGACGACGACACGGTCTCCTATCATTTTCACGAGCCGTTGGGCGTGGTGGGGCAGATCATTCCCTGGAACTTCCCGATCCTGATGGCGGTATGGAAGCTGGCTCCCGCATTGGCCGCCGGCAACGCCGTCGTCATCAAGCCGGCCGAACAGACGCCGATGTCGCTGTTGGTTCTGGCGGATCTGGTGCAAGATCTTCTACCCGCCGGAATATTGAACATCGTCAACGGGTTCGGGCTCGAGGCGGGCAAGCCGCTGGCAAGCAATCCGCGCATCGCCAAGATCGCATTCACCGGCGAGACCACGACGGGCCGGTTGATCATGCAGTACGCGTCCGAAAACATCATTCCCGTGACCTTGGAATTGGGCGGCAAGTCGCCGAACATTTTCTTCGCGGATGTGATGCGCGATGACGATGATTTCGTCGACAAGGCCCTCGAAGGCTTCGCCATGTTCGCGCTGAACCAGGGCGAAGTGTGCACGTGCCCGTCGCGGGCCCTGGTGCAGAAGTCGATCTACGAGCGGTTCATGGAGCGGGCCATCAAGCGTGTCGAAAGCATCCGGCAAGGCGATCCGTACGAGATGAGCACCCAGATCGGCGCCCAGGCGTCCAACGATCAGTACGAGAAAATCCTGTCCTACATCGACATCGGCAAGAAGGAAGGAGCCAAGGTGTTGACCGGCGGCACTGCCAACAAGCTCTCCGGAGATTTGGCGGGCGGCTACTACATCAAGCCCACCGTCTTCGAAGGCCACAACAAGATGCGGGTATTCCAGGAGGAAATCTTCGGGCCGGTGGTCTCGGTGACGACCTTCAACACGCCCGAGGAGGCGCTCGAGATCGCGAACGATACGCTGTACGGCCTCGGTTCCGGCGTGTGGACGCGCGACATCAATCTCGCGTACCGCTTCGGACGCGGCATCAAGGCCGGGCGTGTCTGGACCAATTGCTACCACGCGTATCCCGCACATGCGGCATTCGGCGGTTACAAGAAGTCCGGCATCGGCCGCGAGACGCACAAGATGATGCTCGACCATTATCAACAGACCAAGAATGTGTTGGTAAGCTACAGCACAAAGGCCTTGGGATTCTTCTAGCGCCCGGGCGTTCGGCGGATCGGCGCACGGATCTCGGTAAAACGGGATCCGTGCGTTTGTCTTTGGTGAAACCGTTGGTGGAGGTCGCCCGTGAGCAATGTCATCCCAATGGATCCCGGCCGTGTCGGCGTGACGGCGGCGGCCCGTCAGCTGATCGAGGAATTGAAGCGGGCTCATGGGCCCATCATGTTCCACTTGTCCGGAGGCTGCTGCGACGGAAGCGCGCCGATGTGCTTCCAGGTCGGCGAGTTCAAGCTGGGGGGAGTGGACGAGAAGGTCGGCGAAATCGCCGGCTGCGAGTTCTGGATGGATCGGGCGCAATTCCTTCTGTGGGCGCACACCCGCTGGACAGTGGACGTGGTGCCCGGAAGGGGCGGTAGTTTTTCGCTCGAAGCGCCGCTCAACCGGCGATTCATCATCCGCTCGGACATGTGCGCCGTATCGTCCACCGCGGCTTCTTGAGATTCCGGCGCGGGCCGCACCCTGAACGCACGTATAATGAAACATGCCCAGGATAAACGATCTCAAGTGGACGTCCGTCGCTCTGGCCTCGATCGTCTGCATGCAGGCGGGAACCTGCCTCGCGACCGACGAGTCCGAAGCGCAAAAACTGAATGCCTTCTATACGGCGCAGTGGGATTACGAACTCGAACATCATCCCGACATGGCGACTTACGTGGGGGATGCGCGTTTCAACGATCGCCTCGCCGACCACTCGGCCGCCGCCGCCGCGAGTGAGGCGGCGCATAATGCCAGCCAGTTGAAGCGGCTGCGCGGCATGTCCGCCGCCGGATTGGATGAACAGCAGACAATAAGCCGCGAAATGATGCTGCGGCACCTCGAGGCCTCGCTCGACAGTTATCGATTGAAGGAATGGGAGATGCCGGTCAGTCAGATCAACGGCCTGCACCTCGACCTGGCCGCGATGTATTCATCGATGCCCTTCCGCAATGCCCAGGATTATCGAAATTACAATGCGCGCCTGCGGCAGATCCCCCGGGTATTCGACCAGGAAATCGCGGTCATGCGGCTCGGCATGCGCGATCACCTCGTGCAGCCGCGGTTTCTCCTGGAGAAGGTCGTACTTGAGGCGCAGGACATTGCCTCGAAGACGCCGGAAGAGAGTCCCTTTGCAGTGCCCCTGAAGAATTTTCCCGCCGGAGTCGGTGCCGATGAGCAGCAGGCTCTTCGCAAGGAGACGCTCGCGATCGTTGCGGCCGGCGTTCTGCCGGCCTTTGCGCACTTCGCGATTTTCGTCCGCGACGAGTACGCGCCACGGGGACGCGCCGACCCCGGGATCTGGGCCCTGCCGAATGGCGACGCACTGTATCGCAATGCGATCCGCGAGCACGTGCAGACCACGATGGATGCGGATGCCATCTTCAACGAGGGCGTGCGCGAGGTGGGTGTGATTCGTGCTCAAATGGTCGCGCTCGCAAAAGCCCAGGGCTACGACGATCTGTCCGCTTTCAACGCGCATATCCAGTCCGATCCGCAGCTGCACGGCACCACGGGGGAGCAAATACTCGCGCTTTACAAGCATTACGAGGACCAGTCATGGAAGAGGCTGGACCAGGTGTTGCCGGTGCCCCCCACTGCGCCGCTCGAGGTGGTGCCCATGGATGGCTTTCGCTCGGCCAATGCGGTTCCCGCCGATTATTCGCCGGGATCGAACGCCGGCGGCCGCCCCGGCAGGGTCAACGTCAACATGTACCGGCCGACGGATCGATTGCTGCTGAACGTCGAGGCCATCGCGTATCACGAGGGCGTGCCCGGGCATCACCTGCAGTTTTCGTTTGCGGATGGATTGAAGGATCTGCCTGCATTCCGCCAGTTCGCCTCATACGACGCCTACTCCGAGGGCTGGGCACTGTATGCGGAACAACTCGGCAAGGAGCTTGGCTTCTATCAGGACCCCTATAGCGAGTACGGCCGCCTGCAGAACGAGATGTGGCGCGCCATCCGGCTGGTCGTGGACACCGGCGTTCATTGGAAACACTGGACGCGTGCTCAGATGGTGGATTTCTTCCAGCAGAACACCGCCATGGATGCGCAGAACATCCAGACTGAAGTCGACCGGTACATTTCCTGGCCGGGCCAGGCACTGAGCTACCGCCTGGGGCAACAGAAGATCCTCGAGCTCCGTGAGCGGGCACAGACTCGACTGGGCGGGCGCTATGACATACGCCAATTTCATGCGCGTGTCCTGTCGTTGGGACCGGTGCCGCTCGACGTGATGGACGCCAGCGTCACGCGCTGGATCGACGATCAGGTCAAACAAGCGAATTAACGCTCGCGGCCACGTAGATTACTCAGACAAGGCTCCTAGCGGCGGTC
>Ga0182015_10004922_pt1 | contig 14120 bp, 12 predicted proteins | sample 712P3MmetaG_FD_120478 | JGI IMG/M metagenome (GOLD analysis project Ga0182015, IMG submission 120478) | Permafrost microbial communities from Stordalen Mire, Sweden - 712P3M metaG | ecosystem: Environmental > Terrestrial > Soil > Wetlands > Permafrost | place: Sweden: Stordalen | collected...
CCGATGGGGGCGCCATGTCACGCAGCACCAGCGCGGCATCCTTGGCGCTGAAGAAACGCTGTGCCGAATTGGCGGCTGCGAGTATGGTTGCCGTTGCGAGGAACCAGCCGCAACACAGCAGGAGAAGCGCCGCCTCCAATCGGTTCCGCGCGGCCAGTCCCGTACAGAGGGCCCCGGCGAGTGCCAGCAGGGTTGCGGTTACCGTGAGGGTGGGCGCAATCTGCGCGGCGAGGGCGCGGCCGCTCGGCGTCGACCAAATCCCGCTAGCATAGATCATCACGCCGACGCTGGACGCCAGTGACAGGATGCCCCCAATGATGAGATCGAGGCGCTCGCCGTCCCTCGCCGACGACTTGGCGCACAGCAGTGCCAATGCCGGGATCGCCGGCAGTATATAGGGAATCAGCTTGGCGTTCGACGTTGAAAAGAACACCAAAACGAACACGCACCAGATCCAAAGCACCCGGGTCGCATCGAAGCATGGGCCCGGGGACACGGACCTCGGAGGCTGAGCCAGGACCCGAAGCGTCTGGGGCAGCCAGGGTAGCACGCCCACCGCCAACACCGGAGCGAAGTACCACCAGGGCTCGGTCCGATTTTCGACCGGCGTCAAGAACCGTTGGAAGTGCTCACGCACGAAGAAAAATTGGAGGAATGCTGCGTTCGCCCGTGCGGCCAGCACGAACCAGGGGACGGCAATCAAGGTGAACAACGACAGACCCCAGCCGGCGTTCAGACGGCGGAGCACGCCGATGTCGCGCTGCCACAGGGCGTAAAATCCCAACGTGAATCCGGGAATCAGCACCCCGATCAATCCTTTCGCCAACACCGCCAGCGCCATTGCCGCCCAGCACCCGAGCATCCATGCACGCGCGCCGGTCGGAGGAACAGTCCGCCCCGCAGCCGCGGTCTCGGCCATCAGAAAACACGTCAGGCATGCGAGCAGGCATGTGGTCAACACCATGTCCAACGTCAGCTGATGCCCCAGGAGGACGAACAGGCTGGACGCCGAGGATAACAGCACCGCCTTGAGGCCGGCCCGCGCACCCCACAATCGATACCCCACGAAGAACACCATACCCAGCGAACAATAACCCGCCACGCCCGTCCAGAGGCGCGCGGTGAACTCGGTCTGGCCGAACCAGCGGAACGTCAGCGCGGTGAGCCAGTATTGCAGCGGGGGTTTCTCCAGATACAGCAGTCCGTCGAGATGCGGCACGATCCAGTCGCCGCCGGTAGCCATCTCTCGCGGTATTTCTGCGTACCGGCCCTCGTCCGGGTCGTACAGCGGCCGGTGTGCCAGCAGCGCGAACCAAAGGACGGTGGCCGCAATCCCGGCGATCACCATCATCCTGCGGCAGCGGTAGTGGTTGGCCGAGGGCTGGTTTATGGGGGGCCGGTGAGTCATGGATCATTGTGATTATGCGTGGTTCGGCGTCGATTCTGACAGCGCTGCGCCGCAAACGTTCGCCCGCCCGTCATGCCCCCTGTGCTGTGCGTTTTGGATGGCGCTGGGTTAGGCTAGAACACTGTTGGGGGTGATGTGCTTCACTTGAATCGGCCGAACTTCGACGATACGCATGCGAGCCGGCGGGCGTGAAATGGCAATCCGCACCGGCGCAACTGCGGCGGCTCATCGGCGTGGCCGCCGTTGGTGTCGACCTGCAATGGCGGGCGCTGGCAATGACGATTGTCGGCTATGCGTACTTTCTGCGGATCGTCTATGGCGCGCAGGTTGAGCTGATCCCGGAGGAGGCCTATTACTGGAATTATTCGCGCCACCTAGACATCGGGTATCTCGATCATCCACCGTTGGTGGCCTGGCTGATCCGCGCGGGCACCGGCCTGCTGGGCAACACCGAGATCGGGGTTCGACTCGGCGCCATATGCTGCGGGATGACGGCCGCCTTCTTCGTGTTCCGCCTCACGCGAAACCTGTTTGGCGAGATGAGTGCGCTGTTGGCGTTGAGCCTGCTTCAGGTGCTCCCGTTCTTTTTCCTGTCCGGAATGCTCATGACTCCGGATGCGCCGCTGACCGCCGCGTGGGCCGCCTCGTTGTACTTCTTGGAGCGCGCACTCATAGGAGGACGCGCGGGCGCTTGGGGATGGGCCGGTGTATCGGTCGGCATCGGCCTCATTTCGAAGTATACGATCGGCCTTCTTGGGATCGCGGCTTTTGCGTTCATGGTGGCCGATCCGCCGTCCCGCCGCTGGCTGCGGCGCTTCGAACCCTATGCAGCCGTGCTGATCGCCGCTGTGGTGTTCGCTCCCGTGATTTTCTGGAATGCCGCGCACCACTGGGCATCGTTTGCATTTCAGACGTCGCGGCGCTTGGCCGAGCCTGCGCGTTTTTCACTGCACAAATTCGCCGGTTCCATGCTGGCGGTGCTGTCGCCGCCCGGACTGCTGGCGGCCGGAGCCGCGTTGCTTGCACCCAACCCCCGGGCGCGCGCCTCGCGGTTGCTACGGGTGTCGGTGATGGTTCCGCTGGCCGTGTTCGCGCTGTTCAGCCTCCGGCACGAGGTGAAGCTCGATTGGACCGGCGCGGCATGGGTGGCGGTCGTGCCGCTGATGGCGGTGGGCCTCGCCGAGGCGATCGCCGGCGGCCCGGGCGCGAGGCGCTGGCTCCGATTCATGTGGCCGCCGACGATGATGGTCATGCTACTGGCATATGGGGTGGGGCTGTACTATCTGGCGGCCGGCATTCCCGGCTTGGGGTATACGGGACATACCGAATTGGTCCCGGTGGAGTGGCGGGATTTCGCGCGGCAGATCGATGCGGTTGCGGAGGGCCTGCGCGCAAATAGCGACGGCAAGCTCCTCGTCGTCGGCATGGACCGCTATGCCATTGCGAGCGAACTGGCGTTTTACTCACAGGATCAGCCGCGAGCAGTGTCCGCGACCTCGAGTTCGCATTTGTTCGGGGACGTGGGCCTCATGTATGAACAATGGTTTCCCATCGAGGCGCTATCCGGCCGGACATTGCTGTTGGTCTCCTGGGATCCGGCGGATCTGGCGGCAACGCGCCTGGGCAATCGGGTCAATGCGCTGGACCCGGTGCAGGAGGGCGTCCTGATGCGCGACGGCAGGCTGGTCCGCCGATATTACTATCGAGTTGCCCACGGTTATAAGCCTCCGTGCGCTTCGGTGGTTCGATATACTATGTGCGACCCTTGATCGGAGGTTTGACGTGAAGGATCTGAGCCAGGCACTGGCCGAGATCAGTGCGATTCGTGCCCAAGTGGCCCGCGGCACCCAATTTAGAGGCTACGGCCCGGCGTCCGTGGCGGCCAGCGGGTGTCTCGCGTGGGTGGTCGCGTCGGTGCAGTGGTGGTGGTCGAAGGATCCCGATGGCGGCGCAGCTTCTTTCCTCGCGGTGTGGGTGACCACCGCCGCGATTTGCGTTGTGTTGTCCACGCTGGAAACCATCGTGCGTGCGCGGCGCGTGCATTCGGAGTTCGCCGGCGAGATGATTCGTTCAGCCGTCGAGCAATTTCTGCCGGCCATGATGGTCGGGGTGTTGCTGACCGGGGTATTCCTGCTGGCGGCGTCAACCGATCTTTGGATGCTGCCGGGGCTTTGGGAAGTGATCTTCAGCCTCGGCGTATTCGCATCCTGTCGTTTCCTGCCGCGCCAGATGTTCGGTGTGGGCCTGTGGTATCTTGGCTGCGGTGTGACGTGCTTGATGGTCGAGAGTGGGCCGCGAACGTTATCGCCGTGGGAGATGGGAATTCCATTCGGCGTGGGTCAATTGCTGGTGGCTGCGGTGTTGCGCTATGGGTTCGAGGAATCCGTTGAAGAACGGTAATGCTCGTGTAAAGCGGGGATCCCGCTTTGGCTACGATGGTCTCGATCGGGTCATCCACGAACGCGCGCGCTTGAGCCTGCTCACTTCCTTGATTTCCCATACCGAAGGCCTGCCGTTCGGCAAGCTGAAGCAGTTGTGCGGCCTCACGGACGGCAACTTGAACCGTCACCTGGTGGTGTTGGAGGAAGCGAAGCTGGTCGCCGCGAGCAAGGGCATCGAACATGGCCGTCCGCAAACCATGTGCCGCATCACGTCCCTGGGCCGCAAGCGCTACATCGAGTACCTCGCCGTTCTGGAACAGGTAGTGCTGGATGCGTCCTCGGCGATCAAGGCGGACACACCCATAAGGGGCGGCCAGAATCCGGCGAATGCTTGAGACTCATCGCATACCCTCGGGGCCGGGGACATTTTTTTCGTGCAAAAGGCCTTAAAGTAGTCGGCCGCCCACCGCGGCGTCGGAATTCACAGGAATTTTCCCATGCTCAACGGTCAAACGATCAAGAACGATCATGCCGACGTCTTCACGTTTCTCGCGGGAAATCTGCAGGCGCGCGCCAGCCATTGTGAAGTTCCGGAACAGGCCCTGAGCGGGAGCTTGGTATACGCGACCACGGCGGAACAGGCGGCGGAAGCCATGCTGCACGGCCCGGCGATTCTCATCATCGCATCGCATCTGTGCGTAGGCTTCGATGCCGCCAAGTACGACGGGACCTGCTGCTTCTCGGTGTGCAACATCGCCATGGGGATGGCCAGGCTGCTCCGATATTTCGATCAGAAGCGCCTGCGCTTCACGCAGTGGGGGGAGCGGCATCCGACGGCGGTTGTGCACGCGCAGGCCTCGATCGGCGCAGACGTCTTTCTGGGTCCCTACTGCGTCATCGGCACCGGAGCGGTCATCGGCGACGGCTGCCTGATCGGCGCGCATGCGGTGGTCGAGAACCACGCACGGATCGGCGCACGAACCGTGATTCATCCGCATGTGTTCGTCGGCTTCAATTGCGAGGTCGGCGTGGACTGCGAAATTCATCCGCATTCCACCATCGGCAGCGACGGTTTCGGCTATTCCATGGGACTGGATGGCCGGCCGCTGAAGATCAGTCACCTCGGCAACGTGAAAATCGGGGACAGGGTTGAGATTGGAAGCAACTGCGCGGTCGACCGTGCAACGCTCACATCCACCCACATTCGGTCCGGCACGAAGCTCGACAACATTTGCCACGTTGCCCACAATTGCGACCTCGGCGAGGACGGCTTGTATACGGCGGGCTTCATGACTGGCGGTTCGACCAAGATCGGCCGGCATTTCTCCACGGGTGGTGGAACGGTGGTCACGGCCCATGTAACGCTGGCGGACAACGTCGCACTTGCCGGGCGGTCGACGGTGACGAATGACATTCACGAGGCTGGCCGCTACGGGGGCTATCCGCTGCAGCCGTTGACGCAAGCGATGAAGACCGTGGCCAGCATTGGGCAATTGAACGAATTACGCCGCAATCTCAACAAGGTCATGAAGCATCTTCGGTTGACGCCGGCCACACTACGGTAGGATTCTCCCCATGTCCCCATACAAACTTTACGGACGACCTGGCTCGGGCTCTCTCGCCGTGCAGATGGCACTCGAAGAGATCAGGGCGCCCTATGAACGCATATGGGTCGGCGACGGGCCTGCCGACCTCGCGGCCTATCGCGCCATCAATCCGACCGGCAAGGTGCCTGCGTTGGCGCTGCCTGACCAAACGGTGATCTTCGAATCGGCTGCGATGCTCGTGCATCTCGCGCTCGAGCACCCGCAGGCGGATCTGGCGCCGCCGCCGGGCACCACCCGGCATGCGCGATTCCTGCAATGGATGGTGTTTTTGTCGGCGAACGTCTACGAGGCGGTGCTGCGCACGTACTACTCGGCCCGATATTCAGCGCGCGGCGAGCAAGACGCCGAAGCCATTCGCGTGCAGGGGACCCGCGATTTGATTTCGCACCTGACGCTCATCGCGCAATCCCTGGATCCCTATGTGATGGGACAGCAATTCTCCGTTGCCGACCTATATCTCTACATGCTCGGGTCGTGGTTTCCGGCGGGCAAGACGGAACTGGGAGCGAGCCTGCCGGCATTGGCCGCGCACGCGCAGGTGGTGGCGCGCCGGCCGGCGGTTTCTACGGTGGAAGCCGACCACGCGGTTTAGCCACGCCGCGGGAGGCTCGGTGCATTGCGGCCGTCAGTGAGCCCGCATCGTCTTCCTGATTCGCATTGGGGCGGGACCCCGCCGTGACTAGCCGGGCGGAACGTAAATGGCCCGGCCCTTTCCGGTGGTCTTGACTACGGTGAACCACGCGCCGACGCTCAAGCTGATCGATCCATGCGCGGAATACGAGTCCGAACCCGCGCCGCTGCCCATGGACAAGGATTGTGTTTGGTCGAACCCCTCGATAATGATGCCGTTGGCGCCCACCTTGGATGCCTCGGCCTTCAGCCGCTGCACCACCTTATCGGTGACGTGCTCGCCGCCCGTGCCAAAGATGCTGTGTCGCGAGGCTCCGAGCACGGCGATCTCTTCGAAGGACGGCGGCGCGTCTGAGTAAATCTTGACCTGCAAGGGTGAGATTGCCGGGCGGGGCGCTCCGGTCAATACATGCCAGGACGGCGCGCAGGCAGCCTGAAGCGCGACGAGGGCTCCCATGGCGGCGCTACGGCAGGCCGGTCCCAGGCGATTTCGTGCGTCCACCAAGGCCGGATCCGTTCAGGCTCCCAGGCCGTGACTACGACTTCGGCGCCTGTCCGGAGGATTTTGCCTTCGCCGGCACGCTCAATGATTCGAATTTCAGGTCGATCGCCGATCCCGACTCCTGATGTGGAATGCAGGTGGTGTGATTTTCGACATTGCGCGTCGTGAACATCGGCAGCACGTTGGTGCGAAACTGTTCCACGAGTTCGCAGTCGCCTACGGCGAGATCGCGGGGCTTGTGGCTGGCAAGAGCGACGGGAATCCAGGAGCCGTCGACGGGGGTCCCTCCCTCGGTCGCGGTGGCGGCGGGAGCCAGGGTGTAGAAGGTCAGGTCCGCACGGGCAAATTTGTCCGGCCGGCCGAACCCTGACGCGCACGCCCCCGGCTGCGACTTGGCGTCCGGCCGGGCACCGGATGCGATCAGCAGGACCTTCAACTTGCTTGCCAGTCCGTCACAGGAATACGTCGACGTAAAGCCCATGAAGGCAAACGAGTATTCGTGCTTCTGCCACACTCCCGATTCCGGGGGCGGCGGCGGGGCGGCGGCGTCCGAGAGAACAACGCTGGTCGCCAGGATCGAGCACAGCAGGGCACAACCGGCGAGCAACCCAAGTTTCATGGGCGTTGTCACGATGGGTATTGGCACGTTACTTCTCCGAGCGGTTGTGGCTGCTTCGCGGGACATCTAGCATAACGAACCGACCGGGCCGAGGTTGACTCAAGTGCCCTCCAGCGGCATCGCCAATGCCCTATCCAGCGCCACGATGGCGCCGACCAGATGATAAAAGGTGCTGGCCGGAGAGGGTGAATCCAACAGCTTGCCGTTAGGGAGTTGAATGTCGAGCCACAGGCCCGCAACCGGCGTGTCGAGATACGGTAGGAGCGAGGCCGCAGCAGCAGCGGCCACGGACCAATACTGCTCGTCACCGGTGAGCACCGCGGCCATGAGCGAGGCCTTCAACCGTTCAGTTTGCGGCCAGAACCTGGCGTTCGGGTCATGGACGGTAAAATCGTCGAGCAGCGCGTTGACCGCCACCCGATTGCGCACGCCGGATCTCTCGCCTATCGAGATGAGTCGCAGCGCCGCGTCCCGGACCGGACCCGGGTGCCGGGTCTCGGAGCGCATCAACAACCAAGCCCATTCAAATTGATGACCCGGCTCGATGATGCGCCCGGCGGTTCCCGGCGCCGGCTGCCAATCCGGCGAAAACGTCTCGCCCAGCGCACCGCTGCCGCGGCGAATGAATTTTTGCATCGCGAGGTCCACCAACTGCACCGCCCATTCCGCCCAGCCGGGATCGCGGCCGACTTCGGCCCAGGCCAGGCATGCCTCGAGCAAGTGCATATGGGGGTTGGATTCGAACACTCCCTCCCGCGTCTCGCTGGAGTGAAATGCCCCGTTGCCCGCTCGAAACTGCGAGTCGACAGCCGCGCGCAGCTCGAGGGCGCACCCCTCGAATTCGCGGGGCGCATCGAGTGCCGTCGCGGCGGCGGCAAATCCCAGCAATGCGAAGGCCTGGTCATAGAGGAACGCCCGGTCATCCAAGGGGGAGCCGTCGATGCCGGCCAGGGTCCGAAACAGTCCGTCGCGCCGACGATAAAATCTCGTGAAATATTCGGACCCGCGCCGCACGATCCCGCGTGCGTCGCCCTTCCAACCCAATCCGGGCGCCTGCGCAAACGCGTAGATCTGCCTCGGTTGAACCCGAGCACGGCGCGGATGCGCAAGGCCGGCGCCATTTTGATCCAGGGTCTCGACAAAGCCGCCGTTCCCGGCATCGGTGCCGTTCTGCCCCCACAACGGATAGGCAGCTCCGGCCAACCACGTAACGAGTTGCGTGCGCAGGGCCGCAAGCCGGGAACGGGGATTCGTTGCATCTCTGGCATCCATCGGAAGATTGTCTCACCAAATGGGGAGTGCATGCGCGCTGCAAGGTGGTACACAATGAGGCTTTCGCATTGCGGCAGCGGAGGCGGGCTATGAAGGGACGGGCATTGGGCGTGGGATCGGGGCGCGCGGCGGCTTTGAGAGCGATTGTTCTGGCTACGGCGCTGATGCTGTGCGTTCAAACGGCGCGCGCCGCGGACGCCCATGGCCCCTCGATCGTCGTGTTCGCCGCATCATCCTTGACCGACGCCTTGCAACAGTTGGGCGAGGAATTCGGCAGGACCAGCGGCATCGAGGTGAAACTTTCGTTCGCCGCGAGCTCCACGCTGGCGCGTCAAATCGAAAGCGGTGCGCCGGCCGACGTGTTTTTCTCGGCTGACGTCGATTGGATGGATTACCTCGAGGCGCGCAAGCTCATTCAAACGGAATCGCGACATGATCTTCTGGCGAACCGGTTGGTGCTGATCGCCCCGGCCAACAGCAACGTGAGTTTGAAGATTGCGCCCCATTTTGCGCTGGCGCAGGCGCTCGGAGGCGGCCGACTGGCCACCGGAGATCCGGATTCGGTGCCGGTCGGGCGCTACGCCCGTGCGGCGCTGACCGCTCTCGGCGTGTGGGATTCGGTCGCCGACCGCCTGGTCCGCGCCGAGAACGTGCGCGCCGCGCTTGCCTTCGTCGATCGGGGCGAGTCACCGCTGGGCATCGTCTACAAGACGGATGCGTTGGTCGACAAAGGCGTGCGCACCGTCGATACGTTTCCGGACGGCACGCATGCACCCATCACCTATCCCATCGCCCTGACCGTCGGGGCAAAGGCCGATGCGGCGAAATTTGCGGCCCACCTCGGCACTCCAGCCGCCGCAGCCGTGTTCGTCAAATACGGCTTTGTTCCCATTCACTGACACCCGAAGGATCACGCCGTGCATGCAGTCCCGTCCCCGCTGATCGATCTGCGAAGCGACACCGTCACGCAGCCATCGCCCGGCATGCGCGCTGCCATGGCCGGCGCTCCGGTGGGAGACGATGTGTACGGCGACGACCCGACGGTCAACCGACTCCAGGACCTGGCCGCCGAGCACTTCGGCTTCGAAACCTCGCTGTTCTTTGCGAGCGGCACGCAGAGCAACCTGGCTGCATTGATGTCGCATTGCGCCCGAGGCGACGAATACATCGTCGGCCAGGAGGCGCACACCTATAGGTACGAGCAGGGGGGCGCCGCCGTGCTCGGCAGCATCCAGCCTCAGCCGCTCGAGCATGAGCCGCATGGCGGCATTGCGATCGAGCGCATAGCCGCGGCAATCAAGCCCGATGACGTTCACTTCGCGCGCACCCGCCTGCTGGCGCTGGAGAACACCATGGGCGGGCGGGTTTTGCCGCTGGCGTACCTGCGCGACGTCACGGCTTTCGCGCACGCACGGGGTTTGCACACGCATCTGGACGGAGCGCGCATATTCAACGCCATCGTGAAGCTCGGCGTGGACCCACCGGCGGCGGTGGCGGGCTTCGATTCCGTGTCGGTTTGCCTCTCCAAAGGACTGGGCGCCCCGGCCGGGACGATGTTGCTTGGGTCGCGTGAGCTGATCGCGGCGGCGCGTCGCTGGCGAAAGGCGCTGGGCGGAGGCATGCGGCAGGCCGGGATTCTCGCCGCGGCAGGACTCTATGCCCTCGAGCACAACGTCGAGCGTCTTGCCGAGGATCATGCCAACGCCGCTCTCATGGCCGAGGGTTTGCGCGACCTCGGGCTCGAGGTGGAATCTCCTCAGACCAACATCGTGTACGTCGACATACCGCCTCGCCGCGTCGCGGCGCTGACCGATTTCCTGCCGCGGCACGGGATCCGCGCATCCATCGCCGCGCGCACTCGTCTTGCCACGCACCTGGACGTTTCGCGCGCCATGGTCGGCGTCGCTCTCAATGCCTTCCGGGAGTTTCCGAACTGGTCTCCTTGAGTCTATCAATCCGGATTTTTATACGGTTTTTACGCCGTGGGCGGGTAACTCTGCCGCGTTTTTTCGTATGCCCGACTAACGTGCTGGCGGGCGGGAGTCGTTTCGTCTTTCCCGGAGGAAAGCCGTGGATGGTGTATTTCTCTTGGCGCTGGGTGCGCTGGTAGTCCTGATCCTCGCATTGATCGCCGGCTGTGCGGCGTTGGAGCGCAGGACATGAGCTGGGCCTATGCGGCGAGCGGAGCGATCGCGGTTGGATTGCTGATCTACCTGGTCGTCGCGCTGCTGCGCGCGGAGGACCTATGAGCCGCCAGGCGTTCCTGACCCTGGCGCTTTTCCTGGTCGTGCTGGTCGCGCTCGCGTATCCCCTGTCGATATACATGACGAGATTGGCCGGGGGGGCAGCGCTGTGGCGGGTCTTCGGGAGAATCGAGCGCGGTATTTATCGCGCCGGCGGAGTCGATCCGGCCCGCGACATGCCGTGGACCCAGTACGCGATCGCGCTGGTGGTATTCAACGGATTGGGCGCGCTCGCCGTATATGCGATGCAGCGGCTGCAGGCATGGCTTCCGCTGAATCCACAGAATCTCACGAACATCACCGCGGACTCCGCTTTCAATACGGCGGTGAGTTTTGTGACAAACACCAACTGGCAGGCCTATTCAGGCGAATCCGCGATGACCTACCTCACGCAAATGGCCGCGCTCGCCGTGCAGAATTTCTTGTCGGCGGCAACCGGCATCTCGGTGGCCTTCGCGCTGATTCGCGGGTTTGCGCGCGGGTCGGCGCAAGGCATCGGAAATTTCTGGGTCGACATGACGCGCACCACCCTCGGTGTGTTGTTGCCGCTGTCACTGGTCCTGGCGGTCTTTTTCATGGGCCAGGGTGTCATCCAGAATTTTTCGACCTATCGCGACGTCAGCACGCTCGAACCCCTGAGTTACGACAATCCAAAGCTCGATGCGGCCGGAGCGCCGGTGTTGGATGGCGAGGGCAAACCCGTCACGGAGCCGGCAACGACCCTGACGCAGACGCTGGCCATGGGACCCGTGGCATCGCAGGAGGCCATCAAGATGCTGGGCACCAACGGTGGAGGATTCTTCAACGCCAATTCCGCGCATCCCTACGAGAATCCGACGCCGCTCTCGAATTTCGCGCAGATGATCTCGATGCTGCTCATCCCCGCTGCGCTGTGCTTCGTGTTTGGCCGCATGGTGGGCGATGCGCGGCAGGGGTGGGCGATATTCTCGGCCATGACGGTCATCTTCGTCGCCATGGCGGCCGTCGCGTTCTGGGCCGAGCAACAGCCAAGTCCGATTCTGACGCATCTCGGAATCGATCAATCAGCGAGCGCCCTTCAGGCCGGCGGCAACATGGAAGGCAAGGAAACCCGCTTCGGCATCGTTTCCTCGGCGCTGTTCGCGACCATCACGACGGCTGCGTCCTGCGGCGCGGTCAACGCCATGCACGATTCGTTCATGCCGTTGGGCGGCCTGGTGCCGATGTGGCTGATCCAACTCGGCGAAGTCGTCTACGGCGGTGTGGGCGCCGGTCTCTACGGCATGCTGATCTTCGCGATCATGGCGGTGTTCATCGCGGGGTTGATGATAGGCCGCACGCCCGAGTACATCGGCAAGAAGATTCAATCCTTCGAAATGAAAATGACGTCGATCGTCATTTTGGTGACCCCATTCCTGGTATTGGTCGGGACCGCGATCGCGCTCATGCTGCCCCAGGGCCGGCTCGGCATATTCAACCCCGGCGCGCATGGGTTCTCCGAGGTGCTGTACGCCGTTTCCTCGGCGGCCAACAACAATGGCAGCGCAATGGCGGGCATCTCGGCAAATACCCCCTTCTACAATACGCTGCTGGGGCTCATCATGTGGCTGGGGCGATTCGTCTTCATCGTTCCAGTGTTGGCGATCGCCGGATCGCTCGCGAAGAAAAAACGGATAGGTGCGACCGCCGGCACGCTACCGACCCACGGCCCGCTGTTCGTGGCGATGTTGATCGGCACCGTCGTGCTGGTCGGAGCCCTGACCTACGTGCCCGCATTGGCGCTCGGACCGGGCATCGAGCATCTCGAGATGCGCGCGATTCATTGAGGAAGCCGACTTGGTCCGCAAATCCCTGACTCTTTTCGATCCCGCGCTGCTCGGGCCCGCGATCGTCGACTCGTTCCGCAAGCTGTCTCCGGCGGTACAGGTGCGCAACCCCGTGATGTTCGTGGTGTACGTCGGCGCCTGCCTCACGAGCGTCCTCTACCTGCAGGCGCTGCGCGGGCACGGCGAAGCGCCCAGCTCATTCATCTTCGCGATATCTGCCTGGCTGTGGTTTACGGTGCTGTTCGCCAATTTCGCGGAAGCACTCGCGGAGGGGCGCAGCAAGGCGCAGGCGGCTTCGCTGCGGGACATGAAGAAGTCCATCCAGGCAAAGAAATTGAAGGTGCCGGAATATGGCGCGCAATGGACCGCAATCCCCGCGCCGCAGTTGCGCAAGGGAGATCTTTTCCTGGTCGAGACGGGGGACGCGATTCCGGCCGACGGGGAGGTCGTCAACGGCGTGGCTTCCGTGGATGAGAGCGCGATCACGGGCGAATCGGCTCCGGTGGTGCGCGAGGCGGGCGGTGATTTTTGCGCGGTAACGGGCGGCACGCGGGTGCTTTCGGACTGGCTGATCGTTCGGGTCTCGGTAAATCCGGGAGAAGCGTTCATCGATCGGATGATCGCCATGGTGGAAAGCGCCAAACGGCAGAAAACCCCGAACGAGATTGCGCTCACCATATTGCTCATCGCATTGACGCTGGTTTTTCTGCTCGCGACGGCCACCCTGCTGCCGTTCTCGCTGTTCAGCGTCGACGTCGCCAAGGAGGGCGTGCCCGTCACCATCACCGTGCTGGTGGCGCTGCTGGTCTGCCTGATACCGACGACCATCGGCGGACTGTTGTCGGCCATCGGCGTGGCCGGAATGAGCCGCATGATGGCATCGAACGTCATCGCCACTTCCGGCCGGGCGGTGGAAGCGGCGGGCGACGTGGATGTGCTGCTGCTCGACAAGACCGGGACCATCACCCTCGGCAATCGTCAGGCCGCGAGTTTCGTACCAGCCGGCGGCGTCACCGAATTGCAGTTGGCGGACGCGGCGCAACTGAGTTCGCTGTCGGATGAGACGCCGGAGGGCCGCAGCATCGTCGTGCTCGCGAAACAGCGGTTCAACCTGCGGGAGCGCAGCTTGAATCAGCTCGAGCTCACGTTCGTGCCATTCTCGGCCCAGACGCGCATGAGCGGCGTCAACATCGGCGCCCGCGAGGTGCGCAAGGGAGCGGCGGCGGCGATGCGCAGCTACGTCGAGGCGCGAGGGTCGACGTTCCCCGCCGATGTGGCGCAAGCCGTCGATGAAGTCGCCCGGCACGGCAGCACGCCCCTCGTCGTCACCGACGACGGACGCGTGCTCGGTGTCGTCGAACTCAAGGATATCGTCAAGGGAGGCATCAGGGAGCGCTTCGGCGAATTGCGCCGCATGGGAATCCGCACCGTCATGATCACCGGCGACAACAGGCTGACGGCGGCGGCCATTGCGGCCGAGGCCGGCGTCGACGATTTTCTGGCCGAAGCCACTCCGGAGGCCAAGCTCAAGCTGATCCGCCAATATCAGGCGGAGGGCCGGCTCGTGGCCATGACGGGCGATGGCACCAATGACGCGCCGGCGCTGGCGCAGGCCGATGTCGCGGTCGCGATGAACTCCGGGACGCAAGCGGC
>Ga0182015_10004923_pt1 | contig 14118 bp, 14 predicted proteins | sample 712P3MmetaG_FD_120478 | JGI IMG/M metagenome (GOLD analysis project Ga0182015, IMG submission 120478) | Permafrost microbial communities from Stordalen Mire, Sweden - 712P3M metaG | ecosystem: Environmental > Terrestrial > Soil > Wetlands > Permafrost | place: Sweden: Stordalen | collected...
ATCTCAAGTCTGATCAGAAAAGCTCGGTTTGGGCATGCGTCAACGGTGCGAACAGTCAGCAAGGCACAGCCTACCAGAGCGTCATCCCGCACAATTCCTGGAATCAGGCGGATTATTGCTGTCGGATTGTCACGTGGGTGAATCTTGGCCGGTACTGCGGAAATACATACCCTGTCCTTTTGTGCACACATTTGCGCAGCGCCAACTGCGAGAATGCTGTTCAGTAGTGAGGAGTAACCATGCAGCAAACGGACAGAACGGAGACCCTAGAAAGTGTTGCCGTCATATTAGAGCGGGAACTCGCTTTTACAATCAAGGAATGGCTGAGACGCGTGAATCTGGTTCCAGCCCTGACAATCATTCCACTCAGCAATGCGGACCGCACGGCCCATTTACCTAAGTTGTTTGAGGATATGTTTTGCCGACTTAGACTTGCTGAAGGCGACTCGCCGTCCATTTCCCTCATCGCCGCGGCCGCGCACGGTAAAGTGCGTTTTGCGCAAGGCTACTCTATTGCCTTGTTAGTTGAGGAATCGCGGATATTCGAGGTCAGCACATTCGGCACACTACATCTTCACTGGCGCGAACTGGATCAGAGTCATGCGCTGTCAGACGTGATGCTTATTGCTGATGAGGCAGATCGGCAACTCACCGAATCTGTGCGCAGCTTTATGTTATTCAATTGTGGGCAGCTGTGGCCATCATGAAATGTCATAGGACCGGGGTGGCCCCTTGTGCAACAACATCTCTATGCGATTCGAAGATGCAGTATATCTGGAGACTCCGACGCCAGACTGTCTACCGTGTCAAGCGCACGCACCGCTACTTCCCTTCGTCTCGCATCTCTTTACGATGCGCTCTGATCGCAAGCCTTATGTCGTTGCACTTGCGCCGTATGGCCCCAAGCGCATCCGCTAGTCGAGTGTATGCCGGATACAGCATACTATGACGCGGCTTTAACAACTGATCGGCAGCGGCGAGTTCCTCGGCGCGGCAAGCCTCAAAGGCTGCAAGCAGGCGACGGGTCTCGTCGTCTTGCGGGAGCTGCGCGTCTTGCGCGATTGGGCACATGATTTACCAAACGAAACGATGAACACTCACGGCATCGGTCCCCTTTTTATTCCTCAATTATGTGATGGCTGATGCTTTGGCGATTTGCGCCGCCACGGAGCATCATCCGACCAGCGCCAGGGCTGGCCGAGCGGTGGCCTCTTTGCACGGTCTGCGTCAGGGGTTGCGCCAGGGTATGACAGGGGTGGTTGGGAAACTTCATGCAGTCTAGGTATTGGTCTAGGTATTGGATTATCAGTGATACGAGTCATAATTCCCTGACTTCTTTCCAAAGAGGCCAGAGCAGCGGCCTATAGATACAGCATAGTGCTGGAAAGAATGGTTCGGCTGGTCCGGAATGTACACTCCTGACAACCAAAGTAACTAGAATGGGGCAGCTCGCTATCACGCGCACTTCAGCCTGTTTACCATTCGGCACTAACGAGACCGGTTTCAAATCGTTCTACCTCCTACCCCCCATCGCTTTGACGGGATAGTGTGACCATATGGCCGGCGCAGGTGGATGCCCGCACTTACTAATAAGTCTTAAGTTTGCCGCCAACAAACTTTAAAGTCTTCCTCCCTCAAAGTGGTAATCACGACTCTTAGGCGTAGCTATGCCCCTACAACTGGATCACGATGGCAAATGGAGCGAACGTCTTGTTTCACGCTGCAGGGCACTCTGGAAGCGGTTGCCCAGCCGAGTCCCGCCCCTATTGACTCCACCGCCGCTCCGGCTTGTTGCCGGGTGGAGCGATCTTCTTATCGACGGTTCTCTTAAAAGCGGCTTTCACCGCGCACTGCAATCCCCTCGGTTACGCGACGATCGATTCCTCATTCTGTTCTCTGAACTCCTCGTGGAGCAGACGAGTGAACCCAAAGCTTCGACGGCTATCGGGAATGGCCAAGCATGTCTTGGCGACAACGCGGTCAACGATCTCTTCAGCGCCATCGTGGTACAGCGTGTGCAGGGTGTCGTGCCAGCCTGCGAGTTTGCCACATAGGAACTCGGTCTTGTGCCCTACGGGGTCTCTCTCGTACTCGGCATGGAAGGTCTTCAGAAGGAATTCGCCCTGCGCTACCAGTCTATTAATAGTTTCTACATTTTGCATTAGACGCATCAGTATCATCCTTATCGCGAACTGTTTGCGGTGAGCATCACTGCGAGCAATCAAGAAGAGGCAGCCTTTCAACGAGGCTGCCCCGCCTGACGGCTTATCCCTCAGACTGCGACAAGGGAGTTGTGAAAGGTCGAGGTGACGGCTTCAAACGTCTGAACCTTCGGCGTACCATCGATCATTCTTGCAAATGTTCGCAACACTTCCGGGTAGAGATTGGTGTTGTAAGCATCGGCGCTGGCTTTGTTCTCCCACAGACTGATCGAAATCGCATCCTGGCTGCCAGGATTTGACAATGTGATTTCGTCCTTAAACCCTTTTTGTTTGCGAAGTAAAGGAAGAATTTCGTTCTCAAGGGTCCGGGTATAGTCAGAAAGCATGTTCGATTTCAGATGAAAAGAGACGTTGCGTGCAAACATATCAACCTCCACAGGTTGTTGTCGCTAAGAAGGGGAGAACTTCAGATGGGCTGACTTAGTTTCAGGGAACCTGAAAGAGGAGAAGAATGCTCACTCCACCCAACTGTTGCATTCAAGTGGCCCTTAGCATCAACCGCACAACTTATTGTTTCGATAAGTCATATCGCAGAGACTCGGCGCGCCGAGCCTGGGGTTCCGTCGTGTACTTTTGGCGGACAGCAAGTACAAACGAGGGTCATCTTTAGCATGCTGCTCGGAAATCCGGCAGTGCGGGAAAGAATCGCCAATGAGTGCAGAGGGTTCGATTTTCAGGTCGAGTTCGAGGGGCTGATTGGAATACCTCTCGAACGATGGGTCTACGTCATGTTTGCGGTTTACGGCTACTACCTTCAGGGTGGGAATGCCCTTGAGTCAATGGGCGTTAGCGCAAGCCGATCGCATCGATCCGGCCATTGGTCAGAGGTTCTTGAAGGCAATGCAGGATGAGGAACCAAGCTAGGCATTTCAATTATTCTCGGCTTGCGCGCTGTCGCGCTGGGAAGTCTCGCAGACATCTTAGGCGCGAAGAAATAGATGATACCGATCGTCACCGGAGTGGCTCTCTCCGTGCTCCATGCCGGCTCACACTCTCGCCGAACCTAGTTTTGCTGCGGTTCTGCTCATTTGCATGCCTGCTCCGGCCAGCTTCGTCGAGCATTGTGCGACATTTTTCTGGTGAATCTGTGTAAGCTGTTGCATGAAGGCGCACAATTCACTCCTTATTCTTCCGCTCTCGTTCGCCGCTCCGCTTTAAGCATTCTCACGGTGAATAGAATTACGTACTCGGTTGACTTCTTTCCAGCTAAACAGAGCCATTACGAAGACTACGCTTTATCGTTTACCGTCGGCCATGCCGCCGTTCGACCTGCCGGAGGAGTCGCCGCGCGTTCCCCCCGTAGTAACGCGGCCCATCTTCTTCCTCGTGCTCTTCCCGCATGATCCTTTGGTACTGCACCATTGCGCTCGTCGGGTCGGGCCGGACGCTCCTTAGCTCCTACTTGGCGTGAGGCCCGCGCAGAACTCAACAAGCTGCCGCTAGCTGACGAGGCATGGAAGGAATGATTCAAAATCGGCTTGCGGCGCGTCCTGACCTTCACACCACAAAAGGCGAACGCGATGAACCGAGGATGACCTCGATGGGATAAGAGGTCACGGATCTGTGGCCTACCGTCTTCGTCTGGGCATACAACCTCACGATCGAGGACGGCTGATCTGGCCATAAAGTTCCGCAGGATCTATAAGATCGCCGGCCACAGTTGATTTGTCACCGGCCCGATATGTGAAGCGCACATGCCATCTGAGCGAAGACGGCGTCCGTCCAGGTTTTCTGCGCTATGTGACCAATAAAGTTTTTCTTTGTCTCGCCAATTACGCGAGTGCCACTCTGGCCCTCTTGCTCAAATTTCTTGAATGTCAGTTTCACACGCTCGCCGCCAGCACCAACTATGGCGCCCGCATGCCGATTCTTGCTTGCCTCGATTTCATCTTTCCCGTCCTCGCGAATACTGAAATCCATGCTATCGAGCACGGATCGTGCTGCACGTCTCACCGCCTCCGGCGGAGCAGCAAAGAAGCGTTCTTCTGGGCCTTTTTGTCCTCCCGATTTGCGTTCGGCGTCTTCGCAACCCACCATCGGCTTCGGTTCATTGGCTGGGGCGACAATATTGGGCGCGACATTGCCAGGGGCAGCGGTAGCAGGCGCAGTGCTGGCGGTCACGGACGACGCGACAGGGGGCGCCACTTGTTCAGCGGACGATTGCCGAGTCGGCAAAGTATGCACCGGCTTAATGGGATGCTTAATCACCGGAGGTTCCGTGAAAGCAGCAACCGGTGCTAAGGGCGAAGGTGAGGCCGAAGTTGTAACTGGCGGAATGGCAGGCGCTGATACTGCCGCGCTTCCCGTCAATGCAAGTTTTTTCGCATCATACTCGTCCTTAGTCAACAGACCCGCCTGATACGCACTGTCGAGAGCAGCCAACTGTTCGGCTTTGTCGTGATGTCTACAGCTACTTGCAGCAACGAGCACGGCAGCCAGTAACACTATTATGCGAGCGTGACAAATCCAAGCATTACTTGGGTGGCATTTAGGCAACCGGATCATTAATAGTCGACACCTTTCCAGTAATTAGGCGCACTTACGTATTCGAACTTATCGGGATTGCTTTCCACCAAAGCAGCGGCGTCCTCGTTCCAGAAGGTGCCATGAACATTATTCCCCACGTCCGAGATGACGCTGTAACCGAGTTGATAATTTTCGAATTCCTGGCTGCGCTTGTCCATGTTGTCCCAATGCTGATAGACGCTGTTGTTATGGATATCTTCGCGCTCATGCGCCGCTGCAGCCTGGTCTGCGGCAGCTTTACCGATGGCATGAATTTGAGCGATTGCGGGCGCGGCAATTCTCGCCGCTTCCGCTTGTATAACTGTGTTATCGACATTAAAGCTTTGCAGAATAGCCCCCAGCGTCGCTCGTTCTTCTGCCGCAACCTGAACCGGAGCCGTAGTCATGTAAGCCATGCTCATCCAGGTTCCGGCGCGACCGGGGGGAGAAGCGCAATACACCGCGTTCAGCTCGCGCGGACCCTTTCCGTCCCCAAAGTTCACCGTTCCTGCCATGCGCACGCAGCGTTGCTGCGAAGACCCAGACACCGGACTGACAGTGGAAAAGTTATAAGAAGCCTGAGACAACCCTGTTTTGTGCCGGACACCCTGCATGAGATACAAGAACTCTTTCGACATATCTCCGCCATAAGGGTAATAAGTCGCCTTGGCATACATTGTGTTGCGCAGACCTCCGTTCCGGAGAGTTTGAAGTGTCCGCTGAACGTTTGGGTTGTTAGTGTCTCCCGTCAGAAATGTAATTCCCATCTCAGCCGATTCATCTCTGGGACCACTCGCAACAACAGTCCCCATCATGCTCCTGTCAGGCACAATGCGCCAGCCGTCGGGCAGACTGATGCTCGCGGAACGGTCCTGAGTTAAGATCTGGTGAAGCGGCGCGGGACCGCTCAATGCCACCGATTCTGACGCCGATCTTCCTTCCGGCTTTGTATTGCGAACCCCTGCGAGAGGATGCCATACGCCGAACAGAGTTTTCATCATCGGCCCCAGCGTCTTAGGGAATCGCGCCGCGTCGTCGGCAACCACGGCAGCTTCAACACGATCGTTCGTCACCTTGGCGGCAATAATTAACCCGGCCAGCTGGCCTCCTCCCTCATTCCGCCTGTTAATACTGAAGAAAGCAGCAACGGATTCCGTGCCCCGGACCTCAAACAGTTTTCCAACCTGTGGTCGGTTCCCAAGTTGGTTGTGTAACGAGCGCAGGATCGCGCCCATAGCTCCCGCTTCGGTGTTCTGGCCGTCGACCTGCCCATAGACGACTTCCCCGCCGATGGAAGGATTGATGGTTTTCAATCCGCTTTGAGCCGAAAAAAAATCGCTGCTTGGTGGCTTGCTATTCGACAATGCCGCAGTGGCGACCTGCTCAGACGCGACCTTGGCTTCAACTGGCGTCGGTGAATATGCGGCGGGATGCGTTGAATGAGCCGTGGCGGCATTGTCAGCGAGGAGCCGCACTGGCTGCACTGGAGCGTTATTGTCGGCAAGCAACTTAGCTTTCTTGGACAGGTATTCATCCTCTGTAAATACGCCCGCCCGGCGCGCTCTTTCGAGCGCTCCCAGCACATTGGCCCTGGCGATGAGACGCGCCTTGGTTGTCTGGTATTCTTCTTGGGTTATGACCCCGCTCGCCAACGCCTTGTCCAGAGCTTGCAATGCTTCGGACTGCGATTCCAAACCGGCTTTCTTAGTCTCATATTCGTCTTTGCTGAGAATGCCGGATTGATAAGTCTGATCGAGGTCGGAGAACTCTTTTGACCTAGGGGATCGCGAACATCCACCTCCGGCAACTGCCAGCAACACAACAACCGTGCGAAGCCACACAAATACATTCTTCATTTTTCATCCCGTTAAAACTAACTTCTCAATATCCTCCGTCTGCTAATAGCCGTTTATTTTACCCCAGAAAAGCACCCGTTAGACAACCTGGAAACATAGGATTACTGCTGTGCTTCCGAATGGATTGCAGAGATTTTGCAGATTCGAGACGTGGGACGGGACGTTCGCGGCAATGGAAAACGCAGCCACTGGTCGCACTGGGCGATACCGTTCGCGGCTTCCAGATCGAGTGAGGTGATCAGCCGTCGGGCGACATTTCAGCACTGATTCCACTGGGGCCGGATCATTTCATCGATCGTTCTTACTGGGAAGAGGTCAAGATTGACCGCGATGCATCGGGAAAACCTACTGCGCTCATCTACGATCACTTTCACGGAGCGCCATCCAACACAAAGTGACACACCAAATCGTGACTGTCGCCAATGCAAGCGAGCCGCTGATTTGACTTTGCTCGATACAAACTGGAGTCCTATAAACTGGGGCTGAACACATCCGATGTCCAGAACACGGGCTTCCAATCCATAATGGCTTGCTACTCTCGGGGCGAGGTCGTGCCTCGTTTCATTCGCAGCCTGAGAAGATAGCATTCCGGGTGAATGGCTTTCCCGTCCTCATCGGTCCTGGCAGTTCCGAGTTCCACCGTCTGCTGACAGTGGGAGCACACTAGAGGTTGAGTCTTTTCATCACTGGGCATGACGGGGTACCGAGGTGTCCCCCGAATATATCTAATACTTCTAGAGCCTCGTACACTTGCGATGATGAGCGTCATACTTCTTTCCTATCCCTCAATTTAGGATATGACTCAGGTGGGAACGGTTTTGCGACTTGCTCTCTGTTCTCGTTGATCCAGGTTGCTGCTTGGCGCTCAGCTTCCGCGACCTCCCTCGGAGTCATCTCACCAGCCAGTTTCTTCCTGGCATTCCGGCTGATCTCGATAACGTGAGCGGACTTTTCAGCCAACAAAAACAGCCGATAGGCTTGGGTTCGGTCCTGAGACACTCCGTGTCCTTCCGAAAACAGCTGTGCTAAGAGAAGTTGCGCGGCGGCGAGGCCTCGTTCGGATAACGCACGAAGCCAATCCAAATTGTCATCACGCCGAGCGACAGCAGCATCTCTCATAGAAACAACATTTGCTCTTTGAATCCACGCTCGCTTAACGGCAAGGATCAGCTCGACGCGACCGGAGACCCCTAACTTTTCGAATGCGCTAAACAGATAATTCTTTACCGTGTGCTCGCTGAGGCAAAGTTTGCTTGCAATTTCTCGATTTTTGACACCCTCCGCGGCAAGACCAACCACTTCCCGCTCTCGTCTGGTTAGTAGCGCCATCCTATCTGGATCAACCATTGGCATTGAGGTACCAGCCAAAGTTCCAATTTCTCATATCAAGCCGATCTCGTGCTGCTAAAGCACGTCGGAGGAAGAGAAGAGACCAAACGGTCAACGCCACATCGTTGGGGGACGGCGATGACATCTGGCTTGCTGCTCTTTCTGTCTGTCTTGCGCCGTGACGGGGCCGCGCGTCAGTATTGACACACCATGACCGAACCTAGTCGTGATCCTGAAGAAGTGCTGTACGCAGCCTGTCGACGGCTTCTACAGTGCGATCGTGAGACTTCTGAAATACTGGATCGGTTCGAATTTCGTGGAAGTAGTTCTCGTACTCCGCAAATATCTCAGGGTGTGCCTGTGCCACCTGATCTAGCGCCTTCAACTGTGCCGCGTGCTCGCGAGAGTGCCGAAACGAAGCTCCCAGAAGCGCAATGAGTTGGTCAACCGTTCGTGGTTCCATAACGCCGCGAATTTATATCCGAAGGAAGGAAAATGCAAACTGAAAGCGCTATGACAGGGGATCGGAGTGTGTTCGGCATGCGGCGCGCAGCACGGCAAGGCAAAAAATCTGCTTCTGCTTCCGTTCCCAAAATTTTCCGAAGATACAGTTGCCAGCAGCCCGACTCCAATATCAGATCGCTGAGGGCGAGGTACTAACTGCAGCCGGGCAGCCAACCAAAACCATTGACATGCTGCGTCCGGTCATCGCGGAGGCCAGCAAGCTTAGGCTGGTCAACCTCGAATTCCGTGCACGTTTAGCGTTTGGCCGAGCCCTTTTGCGCTTGGGCTGGACGACGACCGCTCAAAGCCAGCTCCGGGAACTGGAGAAGGACGCCAAAGCTAAGGGATTTCTCTTTAATAACCCACGAGATTGAAGAAACTCTCGGCCCGCCAGCGCCCAAGGTCCATTCCGGTTCCTGACAGTTTCATCACAACATTCGCGCGAATTCCCACGCAGGAGTTGCATAACGAAAGGGGAGCGTTTTGCGCTCCCCTTTGGTTTTTCCGACGATGACTGCTTCAGCAGGTTCGCTATGCAGTCGTTCAACGGCAACTCCGTTTTACCGCAACTCAGTGGTAGTTATGCCACTGGAAGCTGATGGTCGTTGCCCCGTCTTTCTCCGTCGATGACAACAGATTATTGTCGTCGCCGCTCATGTACTCGTTGTACATGTTGAGCTGGAGCAGGTTGCTGGTTTTGCTGTAGTCGGTCCATTTGCCGGCGGTGGTCAGGGCCCATGCCCCGATTATGGAGCCCCGTTCATAGTCGGAGAGCTGCGCCAGTGTTCCGCCGCTCAGTCCCGGACGCTCGAAAATCCACTCCGCTTCGCTGCCGTTAAAGTAAGTGCCGTTGAGCGGAGTATAGATGAGGGTTGCCACTCCCAGCGTCTCGTCGGCGACCCAGAACGCGCCGTAGCTGCCATTCGCGTTTGGTGTTCCTGCGGCGGTGCTGATCCAGACTTCCACGCTCAGGCTGTCGCCAGGATTCGGGTAAATTCCGGTATCCTCGGACCACGGCTCATTCGGCAGCAGTTCCGTCCAAGTGGAGTAGCTACTGATATAGGTTCCATCTTCGTGGAAACAATCCTGCTGGCTACCGGCTTGCACAAGATCGGTGAGGTTGTATCCATCAAGCCCTACCCAGATATCGGAGTAGGTGTTGTAGTTGGTCTCGCACCAGAAGATTTCCGGCACATTCCAGCTGCCCTCGACGGCATCATAGGTGCGCTTTTTGGCGTCGGACACGAAGCCGCTCCAGTTATAGTTGTCCAGCGTGTCCTGCGTCTCGTACCGGTTGTGATGAATATCGGTACGGCTGACCTTATGTTGGGGAAGGATCGTGAAGCTGCGCGAAACCTCCTTCAGCCATGCCGCATATTGCTCGGGAGATTCGTTCGCATCCGGGCGCTCCGGATATCCCAGACGGTTCAGGTCGGTATTAGAAAACTGTTGTGTCTGTTCGTCGGTGAGCGCCGGCCTGACATAGGAGCCCTTGGGTGCCGGCATCATGCTCAGCGGCGCTGGCATGGCCTTGGTGGGTGAGGAACTGATGTTCAGATGTAGCGGATAGCGGGTCACCGCGCCGCTGGCGTCGGTACAGTCGAGCTGCAAACGCGTGTCCTCGGTTCCCTGCTCGGGCCGCACATGAATCTTCACATACCCCTCGAGATTGGCGTCGAAGCGCAGGGCTCGATCGCTCGCAGTTTCTCCGTGCAAATCGCAAGCTGCATCGGCCGTCGTCTTTAGAACAATCGGGGTCGAAACCCCTGGAGCGATGGTAAAGCCCTGTTCGTGTGCAACCTGGTTAATGGTGGTTTCCGCGGAGGCGGGAAGGGCGAGGCCACACAACAGAAGTGCGGTCAAGGCCAGCAGGCCGCCGGCTTTTTTCTGCGAGGCGGCGGATGGATGCTGGTGGAACAGTGAGTTTGCGATTGCGTTTTTCATGATCTCTCCTACGCATGAGCTCCGTTGGGGAGCGGATTGAATTTCGACTGCTCACCAGGTAACGCGACAAAGGAGGAAAAAGGGGGTCATGGCTTTCGCGGACTGGGCAAAGCCAGTGCATGGTCGGAGTCAGGAAGTTTCACGCAGGCCCGCGATGGGCGAAATTGATTCCCTTTGGGTTGTAACGCCAACGGTCAGAGCCCTGGTGGCGACCTTACAGGAGGATGCTCCTGGGCCGAAGTCGACCAGACGGAAATGCCCATTCGGATGGGAGATTGCCAATTGTTTCCGGGATTCGTAGTCGCAGCCTCGGTGTAGTGAACGCGGGATTCCTCGAATCGGCTCTCTCGCTAAGAATTAACGCCTTTGTAATATTCGCCGCTAATACACTGCTTATACTCTCGTGGGGGTTTTATATGAGCCTGAACAGGCTGCTACTGGCTGGATCTGCGCTGGTGTTGACGCTGGCATCGTCGACCTATGGAATGGCGGCGGATAAGAACACCGTAGGTTCGGGAAAGATTAAGCATGTGCTGCTGCTAAGCGTCGACGGTATGCACGCGGTGGATTTCTATAACTGCACGCACGGGATCGCTGGCGTAAACGGTGGGAGTCCGTACTGCCCGAACATGGCGGCGCTGGGTCATACGGCGATTAACTATGTGAACGCCGAATCTTCGAAACCTTCGGACTCTTTTCCCGGCATGGCCGCGCTGGCCTCTGGCGGCACGCCGAAGACGACCGGCCTTTACTATGACGTCGCGTATGATCGGTCGCTCGATGCGCCCGCGAAGAACACGGGCACTGGCTTGGCCGGAGGGATCTGCACGCCCTACGCAACACCCACCGGGACCACCACCGACAACGATCAGGGGATTGACCTTGACGATACCAAGCTGAATGGCGGTGCACCAGGTGCTGGACTAACCGAGGGCGGCATCGCATCGATCGACGCGATGAAGCTCGAGCGCAACCCGGCGAGAGGTTGTGCCCCGGTATATCCGTGGAACTTTATCCGGACAAACACGGCCTTTGGTGTGATCCATGCGGCGGGCGGATATACGGCATGGATTGACAAGCATCCGTCGTACTCGTTTGTGGGTGGCCCCGGCGGCACCGGCCTGGATGACTATTATTCACCGGAGGTCGATTCAAATGTGGTCGCCCTGCCCGGAGTAAAGACCCTGGAAGGCAATCCATGTGATCCGATCCGCGACCCGCTTGGCGAGTCGGCATGGAACAGCAGCTTCGCCAACATTCAATGCTATGACGCGATCAAGGTGTATGCCTTGCTGAATCAGATTGCGGGCAAGACGCACTCGGGCGCGCCGGCGGTCGTACCGGCGGTCTTCGGCATGAACTTCCAATCCGTGTACGTGGGAGAATCGGTGTACGAGCCGGGCGTGGGCAACGGCGGTTATCAGAACGCGGCGGCCTTGCCTAGCCTGGAGTTGCTGAACGAGATCGAGTACGTGGACGTCGCCATCGGCGAAATCGTCAACGCGCTGCAGCGTGCGGGCATCTACAACAACACGCTGCTCATCCTCACGGCCAAGCACGGGGACTCACCAATTGACCCGACCCGGTACGTGGCAAACGGCACCAATACGCCGGCAACGCTGCTGGGGGATCTCATTCCCTACTCGGAATCGCCGCTGAACCCGAATGGCATTGGCGCAACCGAAATTGACGTCTCCGTGCTCTGGCTGAAAAAGGGCGTGAGCGTGACCACGGCTGTGGAACTGCTCGAAAACAATGCGGCCGCAATCGGTATGGGGGAGATCTACTATGGGCCGTCACTGGCGCTGAATTACAACGCGGGAGGTCTGGAGCCAGGTGAGGATCCGCGGTCGCCGGACATCATCGTAACTCCGAATGTGGGTGTGACCTACTCGGGTTCCACGACCATGATTGGAGATCACGGCGGGTTTGCGCATGACGATACCAACGTTGTGCTGCTGGTAGCAAATCCATCCTTTACCGCGCAGACAGTTTCGGCAGTAACGGCAACCGGGGAGGTCGCGCCGACGATCGTGCAGGCATTGGGACTGGATCCGGCATTGCTGGACGCCGTGCAGGCAGAAGGCACACCGGTGTTACCCGAGGTTACGGCGCAACTCGCGAAGTAAAGACGAGTAGAGTCGAGCACAGACGCAGTACTGTAGTCTGCCGGTAGATAGTCGACGTGCCTTTCGCACTCAGCTCGAAGTTCATAGTAGAGATTCACCCGAACTAACAAAACCCGCTTGCATGGGCGAAAATACTCAGAGCAACAAAGTGCGGGTGCCACGTGTCACATGATGTCGGGAATCTCCCAAAGGCGTTAAGTGTCATGGGATTATCCGCAACTTCCAGTGCGTGCGACCAAAGGTCGTAATCGTTTTCCCTTATTGCAGCCCACCTCGCCTGGTCCATCGAGCGCGATAAATCTGAACCACGCCGGTATCGCTCATCATCGCCAACCGGCCATCCGATGTGATGCTGGGGAATCCTTCCGATCCATCGAGGTTGACGGTCAATCCGTCGAATTTTGCTACCCTGTCCCACTTTCCATCAATTGTCAGCCGGTACATTCCGGATTCCCCCTCCGGCTCCCCTCCCCGAACAGCGAAGTAAAGAGACTTGCTGTGTAATCGGAACAATCGCAATGCTTCCTGCCGAATGGGGCCCAGTGTCACGACCTCGCCGGATGCGATTCTTTCCCTTCAGGGAAATTCCATCTATATAGGCAGGATCAGTCGCTCTTCAAAATCCTGAGATTTCAACCGATACTTACGCAGCGCGAGCAATTCGAGCCGACTTGGTGGCTTGCTTCCGGAATATTATCACGATGGTCGTGCCGAAACGGTCAAGGGGGGAAATCATAGTAACGCGCATGAGAAGCAGTTCGAAGAACGCTACGGGTGCAAAAAAACGACTGTACGGGTGCGGGTGAGTCAGAAAGCGTACGAACTCAGGCCGGAGGTTCACAGACTCACCAAGATCGCGGAGTGCGCGCACATTGTTCGCGCGGTAGTAGGTCGTATAAATGTCGTCCGCGGCGCGGTTGTCGCGCAGCAGTTTCAGGACTATGGATCGCGGCAGGAGTTTCTTCGCGAGAATGTTCGCGAAAACAAGGTAGTTCCGGGTGTTTGGAGTGTGCACTATAAGGGTGCCTCCAGGGGCTAGGACGCGGGACATCTCCTGAAAAGTTGTGAATGGGGCAGGCAGATGCTCGACCACCATGTTGCAGGTGATCAGATCGAAGCTGGCGTCGGAGAAGGGGAGCGAATCCAGCGATGCGCAGATACGCCGGGAGATATTGACGTGTTTGCGCAAGTGAGGGAAATCAAGATCGACGCCAACGACGATCCGGGCCAGAGTGACCAGTTCGTTTTCGAGGGGCTCGAGGTTCCTACCCAGCAAACGCCAGCCACAACCCGCGTCCAACCAGCGGACGGGATGAGTCAGACACTGCCTGATCGTTTCACTCCAGATTTCCTGGTTCCACCGGAGATGAGGCAAGATTCGGCGCTGTAAACGCGAAGTAACATTGCGACCGAGCCATTCGTCCCATAGAGGCTTCGGCATTCTACGGGGAGTGTACGTCAGTCGAAGCAATCGGGCGTGGCTACTAACGTTACTGCTTTGGTTCCTTTTCAACACCCACGCCTGATTTCAACAACTACTTCTGATTTACGCGTAAAGATCAATTTTATATTCGCAGGCGGTCAATAGATAAGTCCGCGCGGCATGCACGCGCGTAGATGAATCCCCGA
>Ga0182015_10004924_pt1 | contig 14117 bp, 3 predicted proteins | sample 712P3MmetaG_FD_120478 | JGI IMG/M metagenome (GOLD analysis project Ga0182015, IMG submission 120478) | Permafrost microbial communities from Stordalen Mire, Sweden - 712P3M metaG | ecosystem: Environmental > Terrestrial > Soil > Wetlands > Permafrost | place: Sweden: Stordalen | collected...
AATGCGTTGCCTGCCACTTCGATAGCCTTCTCTATTCGAGACTGAGTTGGACTGTGCTTGTCCGGACCAGCGTGCCACTGGTTGCGCTGATGGTGATGGTGTAGCTGGTCTGTCCCGGCGGCGATCCGAGGAACCCTCCTGAACCGCACCCGCCGAGACCGGCCACCAGACCGAGACTCAGTGCGCCGAACAGCAACAGCAGCAGCATCCGTGGCAGTGTCGTCAGCCTTGCGCGGAAGCGCTTTGCGCCTGCCAGCGGAACCAGCAGGCCGAAGATCAGGGCAAACCACGGGCTCCTTGAAGACCCCGGAGCGCGGTGCAGCATCGCTGTACTTTTGGCTGTCTGCACCGTGAAGGCGACGGGAAGAGTCCCGCTACCGGCAGGTATGGTCGAAGGCGAGAAAGTGTAGGTTGCGCCTGGAGGCAGGCCCGTCGCCGTCAACGCCACGCTATAGATAAACGTGGGCGTGACCACGGGTGATAGGGGGAAGTTATAGGTGACCGCCCCGCCGGGAACGACAGATTTGTTGTTGTCGCCGCCGAGCGCGAGATTCAGATTGCCAACCGTGATGGCGACGCCCGCGCCGCTCGACACGCTGGGCAGGAAGCGGGTGTCGCCCGAGTAAGCGGCGGTGAGGCTATGCGAGCCGTCCGCGAGGGCGGTGTCGGAATAAGTGGCCTGGCCTCCCGCCCCGACCGTCGCCGTCGCCACCGCCGTCGTCCCGTCGAGGAAGGTCACCATCCCGCTCGGGGCGCCGGCCGTCGCCGAGCTCACCTGGGCCGTCAGGATGATCGGGTTGTCGTAGAGCTGGGTGGTCGGGCTGGCGGAGAACGTCACCGTCGTGGTCAACCGCCCCACCGCAACGGACAAGGCGGCGGATGCCGAGCCGGCGAAGTCGGCGCTCCCCGAATAGACGGCGGTCACCCCGTTCGGGCCCAGCGGCAGCAGCACGGCGCTCAACGACGCGGCACCCCCGGCGAGCGGCGACGAGCCCAGCAGGGCCGATCCGCTATAGAAGGCGACCGTGCCCGGAATGCCGCCGGCGCCGGAGGCGGAAGCCGACGTGACGGTAGCGTTGAGGTTAACCGTCTGCCCTAATGCCGGTGCCAGGTTGGAGGAGGATACGGCAGTCGAGGTGGCCGCCGGAACGACGTTAATCGACAGCGCTGCCGAGGTCGAAGAGGCATAGCGCAGGCTGCCGGAATAGGCGGCGGTGATAGCCCCCGGGCCCACCACCCGCAAGCTGGCGCTCAGGGTTGCGACGCCGCCGGCGCTCACCGGGCTTGAGCCAAGCAACGCCGCGCCGGAGTAAAAGCTCACCGTGCCGGCCGGTGTGTCGGTAGAGGCGGGCGTGACCGTCGCCGTCAAAGCAAACGGCTGTTCATAGGCGGGAGTCGGAGTCGAAGAGGCGACTACCGTCGCCGTGGTCAACCCGGCCGAGACGGAGAGCTGGCTCGACGTGGAGCCGGCGAAATCCACGCTGCCGGAGTAGACACCGGTGATCAGGTTCAGGCCGCTGGTGAGCGCGCTGACGCTGAGGCTCGCCACCCCGCGGGCGTTGAGTGCCGCCGTGCCCAGCAGCGTCGAGCCGGTGTAGAAGCTCACCGTTCCCGGCGGCGTGTCGGTGGAGGCCGGTGCGACCGTCGCGGTCAGCGTGATAGTCGCTCCGTAGGCGGGGGTCAGGTTCGACGAGGCGACTACCGTCGCGGTGGCCGCCGGAACGACCGTGATCGACAGCGGATTCGATGTCGACGGGCCGAAGTCCAAGCTGCCGGAGTAGCTGGCGGTAATCGCATTCGCTCCCAGCGTAGTGAGCCGGACGCTCAGCGTGGCGACACCGCCGGGGTTCGCTGCGCTCGTGCCGAGCAGCGTGGTTCCCTGGTAGAAGCTCACCGTGCCGGCCGGGGAGTTGGTCGATGCGGGCGCGACCGTCGCGGTCAGCGTGAAGCTGTTTCCGTATCCGGGCGTCGCAGCGGAGGAGGTGACGACCGTCGCCGTGGTTAGCCCGGCCGAGACGGAGAGCGGGCCCGACGCGGAGCCGGCAAAATCCACGCTGCCGGAGTAGACGCCTTTGATCAGGTTCAGGCCGCTGGTGAGCGCGCTGGCGCTGAGGGTCGCCACCCCGCCGGAGTTAAGTGGCGCCGTGCCCAGCAGCGTCGAGCCGATGTAGAAGCTCACCGTTCCCGGCGGCGTGTCGGTGGAGGCCGGTGCGACCGTCGCGGTCAGCGTGATGGTGGCTGCATAGGCGGGGGTCAGGGTCGACGAGGTGACCACCGTCGCGGTGGCCGCCGGGACGACCGTGATCGACAGCGGACTCGATGTCGACGGGCCAAAGTCCAAGCTGCCGGAGTAGCTGGCGGTAATCGCGTTCGCTCCCAGCGTAGTGAGCCGGACGCTCAGTGTGGCGACGCCGCCGGGGTTCGCTGCGCTCGTGCCGAGCAGCGTGGTTCCCTGGTAGAAGCTCACCGTCCCGGCCGGGGAGTCGGTCGTTGCGGGCGCGACCGTCGCGGTCAGCGTGAAGCTGTTTCCATATCCGGGGGTCGCAGTGGAGGAGGTCACGACGGTCGCGGTCGTCGCCTTGGCAACCGTGATCGCCAGCCCGCTCGAGGTCGAGCCGGCAAAGTCGGTGCTGCCGGAGTAGACCGCCGTGACCGTATCCGTGCCGAAGACCAGGGTCGAGAGGTTAAGCGTCGCGGTTCCCTGGCCGCTCAGCGCGACCGCGCCCAGCAGCGTGCTTCCCTGGTAAAACCTCACCGTTCCGGCCGGGGAGTCGGTCGAAGCGGGCGCGACCGTGGCGGTCAGCGCGATCGCCTGACCGTAGCTCGGCGCCAGGTTCGAGGAGGAGAGGACGGTTGCGGTCGCCGCCTGGCTGACGGTGTAGACAAACGCAGTAGTACTGGTCGAGGTCGCGTAGAGGGCGTTGCCCGAATAAACGGCGGTGATCGCGTCCGCGCCCAGCGCCAGCGTGGTGGGCGCGAGCGTCGCGACCCCGGCGCTGACCGGAGTCGTGCCCAGCAACACCGACCCGAAGTAGAAGCGCACGGTTCCCGTGGGCGAACCCGTGGGCGTGGGCGCCAACGTCGCTGTCAAGGTGGCCGGCTGGGCGTAGCTGCCGCTCGCCGACGGCCCGGAGACCGTCGTCGTGGTCGCTGTCAACACCGTTACCTGGAGCGCGGCCGAGGTGGAGAGAGCCAGGGCCGCGCTGCCCGAGTAGGTCGCGGTCATGGCGTCGACCCCGGCGGCCAGCGCGGTGGTGGTCAAGCTGGCGGTCCCGGCAGAGCTGACCGTTCCGGTTCCCAGGAGAGTCCCGTTGCTGTAGAAGCTCACCGTCCCGTAGACAAGCGCCCCGTTCAGCCCCGCCGCGCCGGCCGGAACCGGTGTGACGCTGGCGGTGAGGATGACCGACCCGCCGAACACGACGGTGCTGGGAGAGGCGCCCAACAAGGTGGTGCTCGCGGACTGGGTCGAGATCGCCAGCGGCACGGTCGCGGAGACGCTCACGGCGTGGGTCGCGTCGCCCGGGTAGCTGGCTTTGACATTCTGGGTACCCGTACCGAGCGCGTAGACCGCGTAGGCGGTCGCGGTCGCCGCCTTGGCGCCAAGCAGAATGGTCTCGGTGCCGTCGCCATTGTCCGAAGTGATGAAGTCGGGCAGGCCATCGTGGTTGAAGTCGGCGGCGGCGAAGTTAAGGCCGCCGTTGCCGACGTCGAAGAAGTTGACGCTGCCGAAGGTGCCGTCGCCGTTGCCGAGGTAGACATCCAGATCCCCGTCGCCTGCCTGGTTGACAAGATCGAGGGTGCCGTTGCCATCCACATCCACCAGCCCCACGAAGACGAAGTAGTCATCCTCGTTGCCAACGGCGGCTGCGGGGGCCGTGAAGGTGCCGTCGTTGTTGCCCAGGTAGACCCAGAAGCCGCCAAGGGTACCATCCCCGACGACCAGATCCTGGACGCCGTTGTTGCGCAGGCTGCCGGCGGCGATGGAGTTGGGCGCGTTGCCGTCGGGGAGCGCGAAGGTTTGACTGGCTGCCTGGAACGTGCCATTGCCATTGCCCAGGTAGATGGTGACGTTCGTAGCGTTGCTCATCGCCAGGTCGGGAATGCCATCGCTGTTGAAGTCCGCGACCACGATGTCGACCGTTCCCGCGCCGATCGTGAACGGCGACAAGGTGGTAAAGGTCCCGTTCCCCGCGCCGAGAAACACCTGCAGCGACGGGTCCGACTCGTTGACGACCGCGATGTCCAGGTTCCCGTCATTATTGAAGTCCCCGGTCGCGAAATAGGTGGGTTGGTCGTGGGTAGCGATCTCATGCGGACCAGCCGTGGGAGCGGTGAAGAGGCCAGTCCCGAGTCCAAGATAGACGTCCACCGACGTGTGCGCCGGGCTAAGGGCGATCAGGTCAGGCTTGCCGTCGTTGTTCACGTCTCCTGCCATCACCTGGATGTAGGCGGCGCGGGTGGCGCGGTTGGCGCTGTGGACGGTCCCGAAGGCGCCGGCGCCGGTGCCCAGCCGGGTGTAGAGATAGCCGCTGCTGGTCACGCTGGCGATGTCCGGAATCCCGTCGTTGTTAAAGTCGCCGGTCGCCACCCAGGTCACAGCGGTGTCGGTCACCGGCGAGCTGAGCGGCTCGTTGAGGTCGCTATAGGCGCTTGCCGGGTCGATCGCCGCCGTGGCCACGAGCGAGTTCGCGGTAGTGGTGTCGAGGAACGAGACCGTGCCGCTCGGCGGCGCGAGGCCGATGCCTTCGACCGTAGCCGCCAGCGTGTAGTCGCCCACCGTCCCGCTCGAAGCCAGCGTGTTGGTGGTGGCGAAGCTGGCGTTGCCGGCGATGGTGATGGTTTGCGGCGCGCTCAAAGAGGGGCCGACCGTGCTGGTGCCGGGGAATGCGGCGGTCACCACGTACGTCCCCGCGCCCGGCTTGACGGTGATCGCCGCGGTGCCGAGGCTGGTCAGCTGGGCGGTGCCGAAGCTGCCCGGCAGGGTTACTCCGTTTACCGTGAGCTGGTAGTTGAAGCTCACCTGGCCGGGGGTCAGCGGGGTCGCGCCCGGCTCGTTCAGGCCGGTCGCGGTGAGGGTGACGGCGGTGCCGATCACCGCCGCGTTGGTCGAGACCACCAGGACTGTGGAACTCTGCACGGCGCCGACGAAGACCCGCAGCGACGCGGAGGTCGAACCGCCCGTGGTCGCCGAGCCGGAGTAGATGCCGTACACGCTGCTGTAGCCCGCCGGCAGGGCGCTGGTGGTGAAGCTTGCCGTCCCGGCGGCGACGCTGGCCGTTCCCAGCAGCACGCTGCCGCTGAGCTTGTAGAACGACACCGTCCCGCTGCTGGCCGGGCCGAGCAGCGTCGAGCCGACGGTCGCGGTCAAGGTCACGGGCGTCCCCACTCCGGTCGAGTAGACGGTGATCGCGAGCGCGGTGGTACTGAGCACCGGCAGCAAGGGGACGGTCGCGGAGACACTGGGCGCGTGGGCGCCATCGCCGGCGTAGCTGGCGTCCACATTCTGGGTTCCCGGGCCCGGCGCGACCACGCCGGCCGCGGTTGCCGTTGCGGCATACGCGCCTAACAGGATGGGCGTGAAACCGTCCTCGTCCGCGAGGACGAAGTCGGGGAGGCCGTCGTTGTTGAAGTCGGCTACGGCGAAGTTGTTCGCATTCTGGCTGAAGGCGAAGTCCCGCTCCACGGCGAAGGTGCCGTCACCGTTCCCTGCCAGGATAGAGAGATAATCCGGATAGGGAGAATTGTTGGTTTGCTGATTCGCGACCAAGTCCAGCTTGCCGTCGAGGTTCGTGTCGGCCAGAGTCGAAAACAACGGCAGATCAGGAGAGGCGTAATCGACCGCTGCGGCGAAGGTGCCGTTATTGTTGCCCAGCAGCACCTCGAAGCCGCCGGTATTAGGGGAGTCCTGGTACAAAGCAACCAGGTCGGTGACCCCGTTGCCGCGCAGGCTGCCGGCGGAGAGCCATCCGTAGCTAAAGTTGGAATTGCTGTGGACGGTCGTCGCCGCCTGGAAGGTGCCGTTGCCGTTGCCCAGCAGCAGGAGGATGGCGTGGCTGTCGTTCGTGACCGCCAGGTCGGGGATCCCGTCGTGGTTGAAGTCGGCCACCGCCATGCCCTGGACATTGCCGCCGGCCGGATAAGTGACCTCGGGTCGGAAGGTGCCGTCGCCGTTGCCCAGCAGGACGCCGACGACTTGGTTCCCGCCATAGTGGCCGATCAGCAGATCGGGGTTGCCGTCGAAGTTCAGGTCTGCGGTCTCAATATAGTCGGAACCGGACCCGGTGACGTAGACACGCGACCCGTATGAGGGGAGGGACGACGGCACCACCAGGCCCCCGTCGCCGTTGCTGTCGCCCAGGAGTACGACCACCCCATTGGTTCCCGCGGTGTTGTCCCATAGCACCAGCACATCGGGATGGCCGTCGCCATTCACGTCGGCAATCGCGAGGGAGTAGGGATCGATTGCGCCCAGGTTGTAGGTGGCCGCCGCCCCGAAGAGGCCGCCGCCCAAGCCGAGCTGGACGGTGACCGTCCCCACCCCCGCGTTGGTGTACTGCAGCGCGATCAGGTCGGCGATGCCGTCGCCGTTCAGGTCGGCGGTCGCAACCCAGGCGACGTTCGGGTTGCTGAGCACCGCGCCCGACGGCGGCACCGGGTTGTAGCCGAAGGTCGTCGGATCGATCGCCGCCGTCGCCAGGCTCAGGTTGGAGTTGCTGGCGTCGAGGAACGAGACCGTCCCGGACGGCGCCGGGAAAGAACCGAACTCGGCGACGGTGGAGGTCAGCGTGTAGGCGCCCGGAGTCCCCGCGGCGGCGATGACGGTTTCGGTCGGGTGGATCGCCGGCCCGGTGATCGTCAGGGTCTTGGAGGCGCTGGCGGCGGCGAGCGTCGAACCCGTGCCGGCGAAGTTCGCGGTGATGACATACGTGCCCGGGCCGGGCCGGATGACGAGCGCGCTGGTCCCCGCGCTGGTAAGCTGCCCCACGCCGAAGCTGCCCGCAATGCTGCCGCTCAAGACCGTCGCGGTGTAGTTGAAGCTCACCTGGCCGGGCACGGCCGGCGACCCGCCGCTGGTCGCGGTCGCGGTCAGGGTGACCGGCGCCCCCTGGGCGGCGGCCGCGGAGGAGAGCGCCAGCGTGACCAGCGAGCTGTGGTCGGAAACCGTGGTCTGCGCCGAGGAGGCGGTCAACGCACCGTCGGTCGCAGTGGCGGTGTAGACGCCCCCGTCCATCAACGGGAAGGCGCTCAGGTTAAAGGTCGCCACGCCCGCGACCGCCGGGGCCGTGAACGTATGCGAGTAGCCGAAGGGTCCGGTTACCGTGACCGTGACTGTTGTGGTGTCGAAGGTCACCACCGTGCCGTTCGGCTCTTCGAGCGAGACCGTCACCCCCGCGCCCAGGTTGCCGCCGGCTACGAGCGTCGCCGGCACCCCCGCGATCACCGTCTTGGTGGTAGGCAGTACGACGCCGGTGCCCGTGGCAGCCACGGTCTGCGTCGGGCTGACCAAGATGTCCGCGATGTCCAGGCGGACGTTATCGGTGAGCGCGAACGTCCCCGCCGCCGCCCCGGCTGCAACGGGCAGGAACTCGATGCCCAGCACACAGCCGTGGCCGACAGCCAGGGTGGTGCTCGAGGTGCAAGTGGTGTCCGCGCCGTTGAGGTTGAAGGCGGCCGGCGTCGCCAGCGCGGTCACTGTCAGCGCCGTATTGCCATCGTTCGTCAGCGCCACGTCCAGCGCGGCCGTCGCGTGGTTGAGATAGGCGCTGCCCAGGCTGGCCGCGCCGCTCGCCGCCGCAACCACGCGGATGACGTGGTTTTGCGCGTCGGCGAGATAGAGGTTGCCGCCGCCGTCGATGGCCACATCCTGGATCTTGCCGAAGCCGGCCAGCTTTGCCGAGCCGCCGTCGCCGGTATAAACTGCCGTGCTCCCGTTGTACACCCCGGCCGCGGTGGTGATGATGCCGGTGGCGGCGCTGACTTTGCGCACCACATCGTTGCCGGTGTCGGCGATGTACACATTCCCCGCCGGGTCGACCGCCAGGCCTTCGGGGCTTTTCAGGTACGCGAGCGTCGCCAGGCCGCCGTCGCCGGAGTAGCCGGAGTTGCCCGAGCCGGCGCCCCCGCTGTAGGCGGCGGGCGCCACCCCGGCGATGGTGGTGATCGTCCCCGTGCCCGCCGCGACCTTGCGCACGACGTTGTTGGCCGTGTCGGCGATGTACAGATCGCCCGCGAGGTCAAAGGCCAGTCCTCCAGGGGAGTTCAGCGCGGCTGCGGTCGCGGGGCCGGTGTCGCCGCCGAATCCCCCCGCGAAGTTGTTGAAGACGCCGGCGACAGTCGAAAGCTGGCCGCTGAGCGCGTCCACCTTCTGCACGATGCTGTTGACGGAGTCCGCAAGGTACAGGTTCCCGCTGCCATCGGCGGCGATCGCGTAGGGATCATTTAGCAGCGCGTTGACCGCCAGGGTGCCGTCGGGACTGTGCCCGCCGGTGGTATAGTTGCCCGCGAACGCCGAGATTAAATGGGTCACGGCGTCGATCTTGCGCACGGTCTGGGTGTCGGCGATGAAGAGGTCGCCGCGGCCGTTCACGGCCACCCGCCAGGGTGCGGAAAACGTCGCCGCCGTCGCCAGGCCGCCGTTCCCCGACGGGCTTGAGTTCGGACAGGTTGTGCTGCTGCCGGCGATCACGTTTGCCGTCGTTGTGCCGCTAGGCAGTCGATAGATCTCGCAGGAGCCGTTGTCGACGAAGAACAGGTCGCCGTCCGCGGCCACGGCAATGCTGCTCGGGTAGGAGAGAGACGCGCCGGTCGTCACGGTCGAGACCGTTCCGCTGTCGAAGCCCGCCAGCGGCCCCAGCCCGGTTCCGTACAGATATGCCGTCGCTATGCCGGCCGCCGGGCTCGCGTTGTTGATCAGCTGCACCGCCCCTTGGCGCGCGCCCGGGGAGAGCGGCGTGAAGCTGAGGATGACCGTGCAGCTGTCGCCCGCGTTGAAGGTGTGCGAGATGGCGTTCTGGTGGCAGGTGCCCTCGGCATTACCGATGCCGTAAATCTGGAAGTCGCCCGCGCCCGATCCCTGGGTGACCACCGCCGGATAGCCGATGGTGCCCGCCGCGTCGAACAGGAAGCTCAGCGTGTAATTCGCGCTGACGGTGCCCACGGGCAGCGCGCCCAGATTGATCGCATCCTGCGACTCCTCGTAGACCTGGGTGGAGCCGGAGTTGGCGACGTAGAGGTGGCCGGCGGCGTCGGTCGCCACCCCGTACGGCGTGACGAAGCCGGCATAGGCCGTGGTCTGGGTGTAACCGCTCCCCGCGGGTGTCTCTTTGAAGACCACTGTCCCGTTGATATCACTGACGTAGAGGTCGCCGCTGGGGTCGACGGCGACGGAATTCCCGACGAAGGACCCGCCGACTCCCAGATTACTGCCCACCGTGGTCGCTGTATAGCTGCTGGCGCTGACCCGGGTTTCCTTGGTGACGACGTTGTCGCCGGTGATGTAAAGATTGCCGGCCGAGTCGACCGCGATGCCGTATTCGGCCGATGGCAGGCCGGTAATCGGCGTCGTCTGCGTATAAACGCCGCCGTTGAGCGTCTCGACCACCACCCGCGAGGACCCGCTGGTGTTGTTGGTGACCAGAACGTACAGGTCCCCAGCCGCGTCCGCCGCCAGCCCTAGCCCTTGGTCCTGGGTGGTTCCGTTGGTGAACGTGGTGGGTACGGTGGTCGGGGCGTTGCAGGTCCCGAGGCCGGTCGGGGCGGCGCATTCCAGAATGGTGATGGCGTGGTTGCTAGCGGCGGCGGTGAGCAGATACACGTTGCCGCCGCCATCCACTGTCAACCCGAGCAACAGGCTGGACAGGTTCGACTCCACCACGGTCGGAGCGGCGAAGGCCCCGGGGCCGGTCGGCACGACCTTGAAAACCTCGCTGGAGTCGGGCATGCCGATGTAGACGTTGCCGGCGCTGTCCACCGCGGTGTACCCGGGCCCGCTGCCGACCGATCCCACGCTGGCGACCGTCGTCCGCACGCCGGCGTAGTGCGCCGCCGTCTGCGCGCAAAGCGCGGCGGGCAGGGCAAGCAGGCAGGCGGCAAGCTGAAGGGCCCGTCCACTCCGCGGGCGGCGGGCGGAACCGGGGTTGGTGGAGACGAAGACTAAAGACATTTCACAACTCCTCTTCGGCGGACGCCTTTCGACGAAAATCAGCGTCTCTCGCGCGCGGATCGCCCGCGCCTCTTAGCAAATCTTGCACGGCTATTTTCGCGAAACGTGATCCACCCGGCTCACCGTGGAGTTGCCGGAGTCGACGATATAGAGATTGCCCGCGCTGTCGAACTTGAGCCCCTGAGGTCCACGGAATCTGGCCGAGACTGCGGGCCCGCCGTCTCCGGAGGAACCGTTACCGCCAGGTTGACCGGCGAAGATGGCCATGATGCCGGTGGCCCGGGTGATCTTCCAGACAGCGTTGTACTGGCCGTCGGAAAAATAGACGTTCCCCGCCGTGTCGGCCACTACGCGATCGGAGACTCGTCTGCCGAGCCGCTTGTCAGGGTCGCGCTAGTGCCCGGATACCCAGGAGATCCATTCCCGGTCAAAGTAGTAATCGCCGGGACCAGGGTTATCGTGGCCGTCGTAGCTAGTGCCGGGACCAGGGCGGCTCCGAAGATCAAAGACAGGAAGCAGACAGCTTGGGAAACGCTGTGGCGCACTACTGAAGACATATCGACCAACCGTCTTTGCATAATTGCCGTAAGTGACGCGCTGGCTTACTGGAAGAAGGATGGCCAGATGAGCCTTTCGAATGAAGGCAAGCCAATTGATCGATGCAAGCGCCGATTCATGTATGAAGTTGCTGATTTGGCTCAGGAAATGCTGGAACACGTTCCGATTCTGTGGCGGGTTGAGCCATGAGCTACTCCTATATCACCTACCGCTTCATCGGCGGACCGTAGCAGATTCCTTACAGCCGTATGATTCTGGAGCAATCCCCCATTACCAGTCACGGTTACCAATAGCCTTTTCTCGCCATCGACTGCCACGGCGTGCGATATGGACGTATATTGCGAACGTCCAGAGGGACCCACAGAGAGGCTGTATACCCAGGAATGGGTGCCGCTGGATTGGGCGACGACCCAGAACAACCTGGGCAACGCGCTTGGGAGCTTGGGGGAGCGGGAGAGCGGGAGAGCGGGACAATGCGGCTGGAAGAGGCGCGCAGAGCATTCCTATTGGCTTGGGAGGTCTATCGGGAGGCCCGGGTGGATCGATACGATGCTTGGTTCGAAACTCGGCTGAGATCAATCGATGACCTCATTGCCAGTCGACGCTCAGGCCTCCTAAGGACGGCAATTCAAAAGCTCCTGGGCCGTTGAGAGCCGTACCCGAACCTTTGGCTGGACCCGCGCGGAAGGTAAGCTTTTTGCGCGGGGACGTTTCCAGACCAGGTTGAGCGAACTGACAGTATCACCCACCTGCCAGCAATGAACGACATGTCCACCGGGCCGACCGAGTCCGAGTCCAGTTCCTTGCTGGTCAATAAGGCCACGCGCGGCCTTCGGTCCGCATAGCGCAGAAGTGGGTGAACGGACCGTGGCCAAACCCGTCCTCGACCGTCCCAGGCCTGGGTCACGATTTAATCCCGGCTCGTAGACCTAAGCTCTTCGGCCTTTGCCAACACCGGGTATTGGAATCACGTTCCTTTCTACACATTTTCGGTAACCTAAAATTCACCCTGATGCGCCAAAATGAAGGGTGAGGTAACCATTGATCGTCGGCCGGAAGATGCATGACATATACGCAGCAATTGATATTGGTTCCAACTCCTGCCGATTGAAGATCGCGCGAGTCCAACAACACCAGCTCAAGCTGCTCCATGAGGACCGTGAGGTGACACGGCTGGGAGCGAGTGTCTTTGAAAGTGGAGTGGTGTCTCCCGACTCCATGGCCAGCACGTTGATGGCGCTGAAGCGGTTCTATCGAACGGTCAAGATGCACAGCGCAGACCGGGTGCGTGCTGTGGCCACCTCAGCCTTGCGCGACGCGCGGAACGGGCAAGCCTTTTTGGCCTGGGTTAAATCCGAAACCGGGTGGGACGTGGAGATCATCTCCGGCCTGGAAGAGGCCCGGCTGATCCATCGTGGCGTGATGGGCGAACCAGGCACGCAAGGCAAATGCCTTCTGATCGACGTCGGCGGTGGCAGTTGCGAGATCACGTTCTCGGACCGCAAACGCATTCAGGAAACAATTAGCCTGCCTCTGGGCGCAGTTCGCCTGACCAAGGAATTTCTTCCCCACGATCCCCCAACGGAGGAAGAGCTGGCACGCATGAAGCAATTTATTGCGCGTGAGCTACGCAAGGCGGATCGGCGTTTTGGTGCTTTGCGAGTTTCGCTGGCGATCGCCACGTCGGGAACAGCGGCCGCATTGGCCCAGGCCAGCCTGGCAATGCACAAGAGCAAGCTGCCAGGAAAAGGACGCGCCGCCCGGGGCAAGCCAATGGCGGATACGCGGGATGTGCGCCGGTTGGCCGCCAGGCTGACGCGAATGAACAATGATCAGCGCAGCAGTGTACCGGGCATCGGCCCCAGGCGGAGTGAAATTGTCGTCGCCGGCGCCCACGTGTATGCCGAGTTACTGGAGCGCTTTGCATTGCGCGGATTCGTTTACTCGGAGCTTGGGTTACGTGACGGCATTCTTATCCAGATGCTGGCCGAGCAGGATGCCAAAACCACTGCCCACCAGCAGTTCGAACGGGAACGGTGGCAGGGCGTGCTGGCGACCTGCAAACGCTATGGCGTCGACCCCCGACAGGCCGACGCCGTACGCCTGCATGCGCTGCAACTGTTTCGCGATCTGCATGCGGTGCACGAGCTCCCGGCGGAATACGGCTCATGGCTGGAAGCGGCGGCGATGATGCGCGATGTCGGCAAGTTTATGAATTACCAGGGACACCATCGCCACGCGCAATACATCATTGCCAATTCAGAGCTGTTTGGCTTTACGCCACAACAGCGGGCGATTATGTCGGCGATCGCGCGCTACCTGGGCAAGTCTCGGCCGGACCCGGCGGACCGCTCCATGCGTTTGATTCCACCGGAGGAGTTCGTTCACGTACAGCGGGCGGTGGTGCTGCTTCGCCTGGCGCTGGCGCTGAATCAGGATCGGGCAAGCGACGTGCTCAAAGTCACCCTGCATGTGTATCCGAAGCGTGTGTTGATGGAGTTGAGTCCAGGACGAACCGGTGCCGAATTAGAACTCTGGTCGTTACGTAAGGAAGCCGATTACTTTCGCGAAGTATTTCGGCGCGAGCTTTTCGCAGCGCTCGAGTAAATCAACCGCAACATCCGCGGGTCAAACAATGAGATCAACTGGCCGGGCCGGCGGGTGCAATCCACGCGCGCAATCGCGCCTTTGCGCATTCGGATGCTGGCGGGTCTCGGCGCGCAAATGAGCGAGCCCACAAACTCCGGCAGGTTGGGATTGTGGCCCACGACCAGGACATTGTCATAGCTGGAAAACGTTCCGACCAATGACTGGAAGCTGGCAACGGTACCGGAAGGCGAAACCGCCTCGTGTATTTGAATTTTGCTGTCGTACGCTACTTCAGTGCCTACCAGCGATGCGGTTTGGAGCGCTCGCTTCAGCGGGCTGGAGACGATCACGTCGAACTGTATCCTCAAGGCGTTCAGATATCTGGCGATGATCAGACACTGTTCCTTGCCTTCCTTATCGAGAGGACGCTTGGCATCAATAACGGGGTCCGGGCGGCGCACACCGGCGCTGGCGTGTCGAAGTATGTAAAGGTTCATCTGGTTGGAACTTATTTTTCTCTTGCGGTGGTCTGGACGCTGCTTGCGCTTCGAGGTTAGCCAAATAGCGTGCTTGTTAACACAATTGTAACAATTCTCGGAGAGTTAGAGAAGGCGACTCACTTCTTCAGTAAACCGGTAGGGGTGTCGGCAGCGGGTCGATGGGAAGGCCTGGGGGGAAGGCCTGGGGGAAGCCCGGATCCGGATCGGAGGGAGGCATAGGGACGGGTTCCGGCTCGGGATCGGGACTGGGGTCGGGACCTGGAAGAGGGAAAACATCGGGATCGGCGGCAAAGCGGCCGAAAGGCAGC
>Ga0182015_10004925_pt1 | contig 14115 bp, 14 predicted proteins | sample 712P3MmetaG_FD_120478 | JGI IMG/M metagenome (GOLD analysis project Ga0182015, IMG submission 120478) | Permafrost microbial communities from Stordalen Mire, Sweden - 712P3M metaG | ecosystem: Environmental > Terrestrial > Soil > Wetlands > Permafrost | place: Sweden: Stordalen | collected...
CCGGTGGCCCTCCGCCCGGGCATTGGAAGCTTTATATCGACCAGGTGATTACCGTTTAAAGCAGGCTGCGGCGTCTGGCGACCGGGCCCCTAATCCCCTAATCGGCTTTGCCCAACAACCCAAAATCCCGGTGGGGTTATTGGGCAACTCACCGAGTTTTTGGGCAGACCGCCGCAAGTCCGAAGGTTGCCCACAAAGTCCGAAGGGCAATACTAAGTGCTTACGTTGTAATGCTCGTGATCATAGGACTGCAGTACGAAACGATAGTCGCTTATGCGGACATATCTCTGCAGGAATCCGTGAATACGCCGTTCTCCGAAAACGTCGTCGTAAAAAACTCGGCCGTAAACCCAGAGATTTCCCCAACCTTTTTGCATTCTCTTAGCCATACCCAACGTCATTTGCCCGGTCATCTGCAGCGGGAAATCCTCGGTCGTCTGATCGGCGGCGACGATATTTTCTTTCACGACGCGCGAATCATAGACCAAGCCATCCGGCACTGTTTCAGAGTAAATGAGACCGAGTTCCACTTCGCCGATGAGGGCAGGAGTCTTCCCATAGTTCTTAAACTTGATGGTAGCCATGGGACTTTCGGTAGCGGCCATAACCTTTTCGTCCACAGTCGGCGTGTTCTCCCAAGTCATAGCCGAGCGAACTATTCCTTCGAAATTATGCGCAATGACAGCATAGAGACGGGCTCGCTCTGTCGCGACGGCCGCATCGGCCGATTTTTTGGTGGCCTCTGCGGCGTCTCTTGCAATCGTCAATTGGTCTTGAATTTCGACCGCTTGTCTATCGGCGGTTTCCTTGGCGAGCCGGAATTGATCGACGTTAGCTTTCCAAAGTTTATCGGTACTGCGCCTCAAAGTGAGGGTGAACCAAGCAATGAAAATTGTTGCGATGGCGCTCATAGCGATAAAGAAAACGTCGGGGTGTTCTCCGAAATATCGGAGAACGGTGGGGAATGGTCCGCTAGTGATTACACAGCCGAGACAAACGGCCTGATTATGGTAGGCGGGGTCATTGTAGGTTTGGTTGCTGTGTATGTTTTGGCCAATACAGGTCGCAAGGGCCAATAAATCCCATGCAACAAGGAGGGCCCCAATTAATTGAATCGCAACCCGTGAACGTCGCCATATTTTCCGGCGTAGCATCCGGTTATCACCGTTTTTGCGGTCAAATATCTTCTAGTCTCACAGCATCGGCTTTGATCGCAATTAGCGACGCCAGCAAAAACGTCGCGGAGAATGTCCCCCGGCTGATCTTATTCGCGATGCTGGCCTCAGTCTCTTTCATTCCGTGCTTTTTGAGCCGTTCTGCCAATTCCCGGTATCCGACATCGGCCCGGGCCAATTCGGCCTTAAGAAACCGCTTGGCCCGTTCCTCCCATGAGGGGGGCTTTGTCGCCATAGGTATTCTCCCACATTTGGACAATATCTATCATATACGATATTTTCCTCTTTACAAGTCTCCCATTTATGATATGATGCTCCCAGATAAGGGAGATGCGGTCATGTTAGATGTGCGTGGGGACAATCGACAGCTAAAGGGCCTCGAAATAGCGGCGACAGCCAAAATTCTGAGAAAAGGCAAGGGATGGTCTGTCCCAAGCCAAAGCGCCGAACGCCGCTACACCGTTTGGCTAGACCCGGCGGAGCCTCATTGCACGTGCCCCGATCACGAGGACGGCGGCCACAAGTGCAAGCACCTTTTCGCGGTCGAGTACGTCATCCAGCGTGAACGCAATTCGGACGGCTCTACAACGATCACCGAGACGCTCGCCGTGCATGGCACTATCCGCAAGACCTATTCGCAGGATTGGCGCGCGTACAACGCGGCGCAGACAGGCGAGAAAGCAAAATTTCTCGACCTGCTCCGCGACCTTTGCGGCGGCATTGCCGAACCGGCGCGGCAAAAGAATGGTCGGCCGCCTCTGCCGATCAATGACGCGCTATTCGCCGCTTGCTACAAAATCTACAGCACAGTTTCCGGTCGGCGCTTTATGACCGATCTTCGGGAAGCGCAGGCCAAGGGCTACATCGCCAAGGTTCCGCACTACAATTCGATCTTCAACTATCTGGAAAACCCGGCGCTGACTCCAATCTTACGGGCGCTTATTACCGAAAGCAGCCGCCCGCTCAATGCGATTGAGATTGATTTTGCTGCCGATAGTTCCGGCTTCACGACCTCGCGTTTTCATCGCTGGTACGACCACAAATACGGCATAGCTCGCCAAGAGCACGATTGGGTAAAGGTCCACTTGATGTGCGGTGTCAGCACTCACATCGTGACCGCCGTTGAAATCCATGACAGGGACGCGAGCGATATAAAATTGTTCCCGGCGCTGGTTGACGCGACGGCAGAGAATTTTCAGATGCGTGAGGTATCAGCCGACAAGGGTTACGGCAGCAAGAAAAATCTCGAAGTCGTCGCTCGTCACGGCGCTGTTCCCTACATCGCGTTCAAGGGCAGCACGACCGGCAGGGCGGGCGGTTTGTGGACCAAGATGTTCCACTACTTCCAATACCGCCGCGAAGAATTTTTGAGCCACTACCACAAGCGGAGCAACGTCGAGTCCGTATTCTCGATGATAAAGGCGAAGTTCCGCGATCACGTCCGCAGCAAGACCGATGTGGCGATGGTCAACGAAGTTCTCTGCAAGATTATTTGCCACAACATTTGTTGCCTGATCCAAGAATCCTATGAACTCGGAATCGACACAGCATTTTGGGAGGCAGCATGAGCCGACGATCAAACTTGGACTGGGACAATCCGAACGCTATTTCAATAATTTCTTTATTTGAGCAACTAAGTCGGCGTTCGTCGCGAAGGGGTCGGCCTGAACGCTCAAAATCGCTTGGCAAAGCGGACAAGAGAAAGCCACGCCACGGATCGAATAGCCGTCGAATCCAGCGGTCTGTGTCTGAATAGCGTGACATTTTGCTGTGGAGATTACTTTGCTGCACGATGGGCACTTCATGATTTTCGCTCCTGATTTGGTTGGCACCTGTCAGGATAGCGACGGCGGGGACGGTTGTACGCGACCGTCCCCGCTATTCAATGACCGGAAGTTTTTGGGCAACCTTCGGACTTCTTGGGCAAAACGGGCTTATTGGGCAAAGCCCCCCTAATCGGCTTTGCCCAAGAACCCCCTTTTGCCCAAAAACCCGTGCGGCTGCCCAAAAAGTCCGTGGCGGTTGATAGCGGGGACGGTCGCGCACAACCGTCGCCGGTGTCGCTATTATGGCGGACTCTATTCATGTGAGGAGTTGGCGTCATGGTGGGGGAAGTCTTTGCTGGTTTGGGCGCTCTTAAGACCGCTTTCGATATTGCGAAGGGATTGAAGGACATTGACGACGCTACCCGTCGCAATGCGGCGGTCATAGAACTTCAAGAAAAAATCCTCGCTGCACGCGAGGCGCAATCGACGCTGCTGGACCGCGTAAGCGAGCTTGAAGAACAAGTGGCTGGCTTTGAAAAATGGGATGCTGAGAAGGAGCGATATGAACTGAAGCAAATGGTTCTGGCCGCGCCAACGTTCGCCTACACCTTGAAGCCAGAGGCTCAACCGCCCGAAACGTTTCATTGCATATGTGCAAGCTGCTATCAGAACCGAGTCAAATCTATTTTGCAGTTTTCTCAGACCGTTGCGTGGACCGAAGAAAAAATTCTTGCCTGCCCGGTTTGTAAGACCGAGGTTCATATCATCAAATGGCCGCCGTGATGTCATGCTACCTCCTTCCAGAACGCAGCGTCGATTCCAAGTTCGTAGGATTCTTGGATCAAGCAACAAATGTTGTGGCAGATGATTTTGCAGAGAACTTCATTGACCATCGCCACATCGGTCTTGCTGCGAACGTGATCGCGGAACTTCGCTTTGATCATCGAGAACACGGACTCGACGTTGCTCCGCTTGTGGTAGTGGCTCAGAAAATCCTCGCGGCGATATTGGAAATAGTGGAACATCTTGGCCCACATTCCGCCCGCCCTGCCCGTAGTGCTGCCCTTGAACGCGATGTAGGGAACCGCGCCGTGACGTGCGGCGGCTTCGAGGTTTTTCTTGCTGCCGTAGCCCTTGTCGGCTGATACTTCGCGCATCTGGAAATTCTCTGCCGTCGCATCAATCAGCGCCGGGAATAGTTTTATATCGCTCGCGTCCCTGTCGTGGATTTCAACGGCGGTCACGATGTGAGTGCTAACACGGCACATCAAGTGGACCTTTACCCAGTCGTGTTCCTGACGTGCCACGCCGTACTTGTGATCGTACCAGCGGTGAAAGCGCGAGGTCGTGAAGCCGGAACTGTCAGCGGCAAAATCAATCTCAATCGCATTGAGCGGACGGCTGCTTTCAGTGATGAGCGCACGCAAGATCGGGGTCAGCGCCGGATTTTCCAGATAGTTGAAGATCGAATTGTAGTGCGGGACTTTGGCAAGATAGCCCTTCGCCTGCGCATCCCGAAGATCGGTCATGAAGCGCCGACCCGAAACCGTGCTGTAGATTTTGTAGCAGGCGGCGAACAGGGCATCGCTGATAGGGAGTGGCGGGCGACCGTTCTTCGCTCGCTCAGGTTCGGCGATACCGCCGCATAGGTCGTGGAGCAGGTCGAGAAATTTTGCTTTCTCGCCAGTCTGCGCCGCGTTGTAGGCGCGCCAATCCTGCCGGTAGGTTTTCCGCGTCTCGCGCACGGTAAGCGTCTCAGTGACCGTTGTAGAGCCATCAGGATTGCGTTCGTGCTGGACGACGTATTCGACGGCGAAGATGTGCTTGCACTTGAAGCCGCCATCCTCGTGATCGGGGCAACTGCAATGCGGCTCCGCCGAGTCTAGCCAAACGGTGTAACGGCGTTCGGCGCTTTGGCTTGGGACAGACCAAGCCTTACCTTTCCGCAGGATTTTGGAGGTCGCCGCGATTTCGAGACCCTTTAGCTGCCGATTGTCCCCACGCACATCCAACATGACTGCTTCTCCCTTATCTGGGAATATCATATCATACATGGGAGACTTGTAAAGAAGAAAATATCGTATATGATAGATATTGTTCAAATGCGGGAGAATGACTATGGCGACAAAGCCCCCCTCTTGGGAGGAACGGGCCAAGCGGTTCCTCAAGGCCGAACTAGCGCGGGCCGACATCGGATATCGGGAACTGGCCGAACGGCTCAAAAAGCACGGAATGAAAGAGACCGAGGCGAGCATTGCGAACAAGATCAGTCGCGGGACGTTCTCAGCGACGTTCTTGCTCGCTACGCTGAAGGCAATAGAAGCCGACAGCCTTCGGCTAGATAGTGTTTGATCGCAGCTAAATGCCCAGACGATATTGGCCAACAATCCCGCTGGCGCTGTTTCTCGCGTTGGCTCTGTTTTTTGAGTGGTCATTGGCAAATGCGCCATACCCAAATTCCGAAACCAATAGCAATCAGCAAGCCAGCAATCGTCCCATAAACAATGATCCGTCCATCTTCCTCACAGTTGGCACATGGGTGAGCGACCACCACGACGGAATCGAGGCCGCCGCCGCGATCCTCTCCGTAATCTTCACTGTTGCGTTGGTCGGGTCGAATATCGCTTTGTGGCGCGTCACTCGCACCGCCGCTAATGCTGCCAAAGAAGCCGCCGACGCCGCCGTAAAAGGTACCAAGACTGCCGAAAAGGCTTTGGCTATCGTTGAAAGAGCCTTCGTCTTTATCGACGGCTTCAATACCGAATTGGCTACGCCATTGGATGGCGACCTGAGCCGTGGTCTCTACTGGCTTACACCGTTTTATCAGCAGGAGCCGGGTCTTTGGATCACAAGGTTCGCTGCTCAGCCGCGTTGGAAAAACAGCGGCAGCACTCCTACTAATCAACTCATGATCAAAACCGATTGGCGCACGTTTGATACTGACGTTCCCGCCGATTTCGATTTCCCGTATCGGGACCCCGCTGTCGTTTTCTTCTTGGCCCCACAAGCAATCGAGCCTAGTCCGTATCTCGAAATATCTACTGCCCAACAAATTGTTGCATGGGAAAATAATCGGACTGGCGTTGAACCTGTAATTCTGATTTGGGGCCGCGCGGATTATCGGGATGTTTTCGACGCCCCGCATTTCATCGAATGGTGCTACAAACTGCGCCTCTCCCGTCCCATAAGAAGCGAGCGCATGACTGCTCAATTTATCCAATGGGGACCATACAATCGCAGCGATAATCCCGAGAAGGACAGCTAGGGGTTTTTGGGCAGAAAACGCACTTGCCCAAAAACCTACGGTTCTGGCGGGGTTCTTGGGCAAAGCCCCCCTAATCCCTAAATATAGCGGCGTTATCCGCCGAAATATCCCAAGGCCTTGCGGCTCTCGGCTGGTATGATGCAGGCGAGCGGTGTATCACCCCGCATGGCTGTCCCGAGGAATTGAGGCTGGAATTCAGGCAGGAAACTGAGCGATGTCGGTCACGCATAAAGCCAACGCAGTTGCCGAGGATTTCTTCTCTGCCACGCTCGCCGAAAGCGACCCCGAGATCGCCGAGGCCGTCCGGCTCGAGCTCGGCCGCCAGCGCGACGAGATCGAACTGATCGCGTCGGAGAATATCGTCAGCCGCGCCGTGCTTGAGGCGCAAGGCTCGGTGCTCACCAACAAATACGCCGAAGGCCTGCCGGGAAAGCGCTATTACGGCGGCTGCCAGTTCGTCGATATCGCCGAGCGTCTCGCGATCGAACGTGTGACCCGCTTGTTCGGCTGCAATTTCGCAAATGTGCAGCCGCATTCCGGCGCCTCCGCCAATGCCGAAGTCTTCATGGCGCTGATGCAGCCAGGCGATACGTTCATGGGCCTCAATCTCGCCGCCGGCGGACACCTGACCCACGGTTCGCCCGTCAATCTGTCCGGCAAGTGGTTCAAAGTCGTCCCGTATGGCGTGCGGCGCGACGATCATCTCATCGACATGGAAGAGGTCGAGAGGCTCGCCAAAGAGCATCGGCCGAAAGTGATCATTGCCGGCGGTTCGGCCTATCCGCGCATCATCGATTTCCGCCGCTTCCGCGAGATCGCCGACGAGGTCGGCGCCTATCTCGTGGTCGACATGGCGCATTTCGCGGGCCTAGTCGCCGGTGGCGCGCATCCGAGCCCCATTCCGCATGCGCATGTGGTGACCACGACCACGCATAAGACGCTGCGCGGGCCGCGCGGCGGCGCGATCCTCACCAACGACGAGGAACTGGCGAAAAAGCTCAATTCGGCGGTGTTCCCCGGCATGCAGGGCGGCCCGCTGATGCATGTCATCGCGGCCAAAGCGGTTGCCTTCGGCGAGGCGCTGCGGCCGTCGTTTCGGCTTTACGCGAAGAACGTCGTCGAGAACGCCAAGGCGCTTGCCGAAACGCTCAAGGCCCGCGGCCTCGATATCGTTTCCGGCGGCACCGATACGCATCTCATGCTGGTCGATCTGCGCAAGAAGCATCTCACCGGCAAAGTGGCCGAGATCGCGCTCGGCCGTGCCCACATCACCTGCAACAAGAACGGCATTCCGTTCGACCCGCAAAAGCCCACGATCACATCGGGCATGCGGCTTGGCACGCCGGCCGGGACAACACGCGGTTTCGGCATCGCCGAGTTCCGGCAGATCGGCGACCTGATCGCCGAAGTGCTGGACGCTCTGGCCCGCACCGGCGCCGAAGAGGATGCGCAGGCGGAGACCGGCGTGCGTGAGAAGGTCAAGCGTTTGGTCAGCCGGTTCCCGATCTACGAGGGGTAGGGGTAAGGGATGCGGTGTCCGAGTTGTGCAAGCCTCGATACCCAGGTGAAGGACTCGCGGCCGACCGAGGATTCATCCGTCATCCGCCGCCGCCGCGTCTGCTTGTCCTGCAATTTCCGCTTCACGACATTCGAGCGGGTGCAGTTGCGCGAATTGGTCGTGATCAAGCGCAACGGCCGGCGCGCGCCGTTCGATCGCGACAAGCTGTTGCGTTCGATGCAGATCGCGTGCCGTAAGCGGCCCGTCGAGCCGGAACGCATCGACCAGATGGTCTCAAAGATCGTCCGCGAGCTGGAAAGCCTGGGCGAAAGCGAGGTGACGTCGGAAACGATCGGCGAGACGGTGATGGCGCATCTGCGCGATCTCGACGACGTCGCCTATGTGCGCTTCGCGTCGGTCTATAAGAACTTCCGCGAAGCCAAGGATTTCGAAACGGCGCTCGCCGAATTGTCGGGAGACGAGGCGGCGGAGTGAGCGTGCAAGCAGCCGCTGCCGCGGACCGCGAGACGCAAGATCAGCGCTTCATGGCGCTCGCCCTTAATCTCGGCCGGCGCGGGCTCGGCCGCACCTGGCCCAATCCCGCGGTCGGAGCGGTGATCGTCAAAGACGGCGTCATTATCGGCCGCGGCTGGACGCAGCCCGGCGGACGGCCGCATGCCGAGGTCGAGGCGCTGCGCCGCGCCGATCCCGCAGCGCGCGGGGCAACCATGTATGTGACGCTCGAGCCCTGTTCGCATCACGGCAAATCGCCGCCTTGCGCCGACGCCGTCATTGCCGCGGGAATTTCGCGGGTCGTCTCGGCGCTGGAGGATCCTAATCCCGAAGTGGCGGGGAGCGGCCATGCGCGAATGCGCGCGGCGGGCATCGCGGTCGAGGTCGGTGTCGGCGCCGAAGCGGCGCGCCGCGATCACGCCGGGCACATCCGCCGCATGCGCGAAGGCCGCCCGCACGTCATGCTCAAGCTCGCCGTTTCGGCCGACGGCAAAGCGGGGGCCGCCGGACGCAAGCCGATTGCGCTCACCGGCGAAGCCGTGCGCGGCCGCGTGCATCTCCTCCGCGCGAAGAGCGATGCCATCATGATCGGCATCGGCACCGCGCTCGCCGACGATCCAATGCTGACTTGCCGCTTGCCCGGCATGGCCAAGAACTCGCCGATACGCGTCGTGCTCGACAGTGCGTTACGCCTTCCGCTCCGCTCGCGTTTGGCGCAGACCGCGCGGGCGACGCCGCTGTGGGTGATCGGCGGCACAAATGCACCGCGCCCGGCGGATGAAGTATTGCGGGCGCAGGGGGCCGAGGTTTTGCGAGCCGGTGAGAGCAGCGGCCGCCTTGAACTCGCGGTCGTGCTCAAGCTTCTGGCCACACGGGGCGTGACGCGGCTGATGGTCGAGGGCGGCCCCACACTTGCCGCGGCCTTGATCGCGGCGGATCTCGTCGATGAGGCATTTCTCTTTCATTCTGCCACGATCGTCGGCGCCGATGGGGTCGAGGCGCTCGATGGGACAGCGATGGCCGGGCTTGCAAAGCGCCTCAGGCGCGCTATCAGCGAGCCTGTGGGGCCCGACCGTCAAGACATTTATGAACGTGTGTGACCTTCATGTTCACCGGTATTATCAACGGCTTAGGTGATATTCTTGAAGTTCGTGAAAAGGCTGAGGGGCTGCGCCGAGTGACCGTCGGCTGCGGCTATGATCCGGATTCTATCGATGTTGGCGCCTCGATTGCGTGCTCGGGAATCTGCCTCACGGTCGTCGAGCGCGGGCTGACGGGCAACCGGTCGTTTTTCACGGTCGATGCCGCAGCCGAAACGCTCCGCATGACCACAGCGGGCGCGTGGCGTTCCGGCGTCAGGCTCAACCTCGAACGGGCGCTGCGCCTTGGCGATGAGCTTGGCGGCCACATGGTCAGCGGCCATGTCGACGGCGTTGCCGAGCTCATCGCGCGCGAAAATCTTCCCGATATGGCGCGGCTCACCTTGCGCGCACCGGCCGCGCTTGCCCGGTTCATCGCGCCGAAAGGCTCTGTCGCGCTCGATGGCGTCTCGCTCACGGTCAACGAGGTGGACGGCGCCACATTCTCGGTCCTGATCATTCCTCACACGCTCAACGTCACTACATTCGGATCGCTCCAGTCGGGAGCGAAAATGAACCTCGAAATCGACCTGATAGCGCGTTACGCCGCGCGTCTTCTTGAAACTCTTCCGCGGTAAGGCGCGCTTGTTCGCGCACCGTGCACTTGGTACGACGTGCCCCAATTGGAGTAGAACAAATGGCCGGCCCGCGGCGAGGCAAGCGTGACGCAAGCGCCGGCACCGGCGCGCGCATTCTTATCGTCGAGGCGCGCTTTTACGACGACATTGCCGATGCGCTGCTTGCCGGCGCAACGAAGGCGCTGAAACAGGCGCACGCCGCATTCGATTGCATCAGCGTGCCGGGCTCGCTGGAGATCCCGACCGCCATCGCGATTGCGCTCGATGCCGCGGCGCAGCGCCGGCGACCCTACGCGGGTGCGGTCGCGCTCGGTTGCGTCATCCGCGGCGACACCATTCATTTCGAGATCGTCTCGCATCACTCCGCGCGCGTGCTGATGGAGCTGTCGGTCGCGCGCAAAATCCCGATCGGCAACGGCATCATCACCGTCGATACCGAGGTGCAGGCCTGGGCGCGCGCCAGCATGGAAGAGCAGGATAAAGGCGGCGATGCCGCGCGCGCCGCGCTGGCGCTGATCGGCATCAAACAGCGGCTTGGGAAACGCTGATATGAATGGTGCGGATGCACGAAAAGCCAATAAGCGCGGCGCTGCGCGCCTCGCGGCCGTGCAAGCGCTTTACCAGATGGACCTGGCCGGCACCGGGCTGAACGAGATCATGACCGAGTTCGAAAGCCATTGGCTCGGCGGCGAAGTCGAAGGCGTGCAATATCAGCCGGCGGAAGCGGCCTATTTCCGCGACATCGTCGGCGGCGTGGTGCGCGAGCAAACCCGCCTCGATCCGCAGATCGACGCGGCGCTGGTGCGCGGCTGGCCGCTCAAGCGCATCGAGACCGTGCTGCGCGCGGTGTTGCGCGCCGGCGCCTACGAGCTTGCGTGCCGGAGCGACGTGCCGGCCCGCGTCGTGATGGCCGAATATGTCGATGTTGCCGGTGCCTTCGTCGACAAGGAGGAAACTGGCATGGTCAATGCCGTGCTCGACCAGCTCGCCCATCAAATGCGCGCGGCCGAATTCGCCGGCGGCTAGGCCGGAGCAAAAATGAGCGATCACGACGAAACGTCCGCCGAACAGCGCCTTATCGCACGCTATTTTCGGCCCCTTGCCACCTCGCCCGGCGCTTTCGGTCTCGGCGATGACGCGGCGGTGCTGACGCCGCCGCCCGGCTGCGATCTGGTCGTGACGACGGATGGCGTTATCGCCGGCGTGCATTTTTTTCCGGACGATCCGCCGGAAAAAATCGGACGCAAGGTGTTGCGCATGAATCTCTCCGATCTCGCCGCCAAGGGCGCAAAGCCGGCGGGTTTTCTCATGTCGGTTGCGTTGCCGGCGGCGGTCGACGAGGCCTGGATCGCCGCCTTCGTCGCGGGGCTTGGCGGCGATGTGGAGCGTTACGGATGCCCGCTCCTTGGCGGCGACACCGATCACACGCCGGGCCCGCTGTCGGTCACGATTGCAGCCTTTGGTATTGTGCCGCAGGGCAAGATGGTGCGTCGCGCCACGGCAAAAGCCGGCGATCTTGTCGTCGTCACGGAGACGATCGGCGATGCGGCGCTGGGCGTCATGCTGCGGCGAGACCAAAGCCTCGCGAAGCGATGGCAATTGGCTGACTCGGATAAATCGCATCTTGAACAACGCTACATGTTGCCGGAGCCGCGCAACGCGTTGGCCGATGCGGTGCTGCATCACGCCTCGGCCGCGATGGACGTCTCCGACGGCCTCGCCGGCGATCTCGCCAAGCTTTGCCGCGCGTCCAGTGTCGCCGCCGAAATCGATGTGGCGCGCGTGCCGCTCTCCGACGCCGCGCGCGCGGCAGTCGCGGCCGATCCGGCGCTGATCGAGACGGTCCTCACCGGCGGCGACGATTATGAAATTGTCCTGACGCTGGCGCCGGAGAAGTTCGGCGCATTTCTCGCGGCGGCGGAGGCTTCCGGCATTGCAGTCACCGAAATCGGCCGCGTGACGGCGGGGCAGGGTGCGAGTTTTATGCATGACGGCAAAGCGCTGACATTCGCACGTTCGTCCTACAGCCATTTCTAGGGATAAATAAGCCGGACCGTATCGCAAACCCAAAAGCGCCAGCTTGACGGTGTATTTTCTGTGGGCATATAAATTACGTGAAAATTACTTACAATCCCGTCAAGCGGCAACGAACGCTGGCTGAGCGAGGATTGGATTTCGAGCACGCCGTGCGGTGTTCTCTGGCGTTACGCTTACGTTGCTGGATGATCGAAAGCATTACGGCGAACCTCGATTCCAGACTTACGGTCTCCTTGCTGGCCGTCTCGTGATGGTGGTGTGGACACCGGGTGGCGCGGATCGCCATGTCATATCGATGAGGAAATGCAATGCCCGCGAAAAGGCGCGCTACGAGGCCCGTCTGGGTTGATCCAGATGATGCGCCCGAATGGACTGAAGATCAGTTCCGTCGCGCTGAGCTTGCGCGAGGAGGGAAGGTGGCACGTGCGGCGGAGGGTACACTCACGCGTCCGCGCGGCCGGCCGAAGAAAGCCGACGCAAAGGTGCATATTCATATCCGCCTCTCGCCGCATGTACTTGGTCATTTTCGATCGACCGGCGCAGGCTGGCAGACGCGTATTGACGAGATTTTGCGTAAATGGGTCGCAGGGCGTCGCAAGGCATCGCAGCCGCCTGCAAAGCGTCGGCGTGTGGCGTGACAGGGTATTGGCGCTTTGATGCGCCGAGGTAAACGAGCGATGTGATAGTTACACTCTCCGGGAGAGATGCTCATGCACGATACGACGGCCATTGCCGCGCCGCCCCCACCCATCCCTTCCCCGCTTGCGGGGGAGGGGAGGGTGGGGGTCGCGGCCGGCAAGAACGCCGATCCGCGCTATGCCGAACTTTATCGGCGCTATCCGACCATCGATTATTTGCGCCGCGGCGCGCGCCGCCGGCTGCCGCATTTTGCATTCGAGTATTCCGATGGCGGCTCGGGCAAGGACGATGCCGGCATCAAGCGCAATTGGGCGGCGCTGGATGCGGTGGAATTGGTGCCGCGCTATGGCGTGATGCCGTCGCTGCCGCCGTGCGACGTCGAATTGTTCGGGCGCCGCTATGCCGCGCCGATCGGGATTGCGCCGATGGGTGGTCCGGCGATTGTGTGGCCCGGCGCGGATATGCTCCTGGCCCGCGCGGCGCAGCGCGCCCGCATTCCCTATACGCTCGGCATGGCCGGCGGCGCGACTATCGAGCAGATCGCGGAGATCGCCCCGGACGTGTTCTGGTTCCAGCTCTACCGGACGGCGCGGAACGATCACGCCATCGGGTTCGACATCGTGCGGCGCGCCGCGGCCACCGATTGCAGCGCCCTTATTTTGACGCTCGATGTGCCGGTGCGCACCAGTCGCGCCCGCGAGGTGGTCGTTGGGCTTGGCGGCGCCGCGTTTCATCCGGACTTGTCGATGCTGCTGCAAATGGCGCGCTCGCCGGGCTGGACTCGCGCGTTGTGGCAGCACGGCATTCCGCGTTTTGCCACGCTGCGGGAGTACGCGGGGGAGAATGCTTCGATCAACGACGTGATTGCGTTCGCGCGGCGCGAAATGGGCGGCGCCTTCACCTGGGACGAGGTCGCTCAGTATCGCGACCGCTGGAAGAGGACGCTGATCGTCAAAGGCATCCTGCATCCCGAGGACGCCGAGAAAGTGGTTTCGCTGGGGGTCGACGGCATCTTCGTGTCCAACCATGGCGGCCGCCAGATCGAGGCGTTACCGGCGCCGATCGATGCGCTGCCGGCCGTCGTCAAGCAAGTCGGCAAGCGCGCGACCGTGATGCTGGATTCCGGCATCCGCAGCGGCACCGACGTGGTGCGCGCCTATGCGCTCGGCGCCGCAGCTGCGTTCGCCGGCAAAGCCTTCCTGTGGGGCCTTGGCGCGCTCGGCGAGGAAGGCCCCGGCCATGTCATCGATCTTCTCATCGAGGAGACTCAGGCAGCCCTCGGTCAATTGGGCGCCCGTACGCCGGACGAAGCGCGTTCGGTCGTGATCCGCCATAACGGCGCACTCCGCTTCTGACGAACCGCGAAAGGACAGCAAATGGCCAGATCGAAGCAAATGCGAAAAGCAAAAAGTGCGGCGCGGGCACGGCCGGCGAAGAGTGCGCGCCGATCGGTCAGCAAGCCGTCAGCGCGCCATCGCGTCGCGGCAAAGCGCAAGCCCAAGCCC
>Ga0182015_10004926_pt1 | contig 14111 bp, 5 predicted proteins | sample 712P3MmetaG_FD_120478 | JGI IMG/M metagenome (GOLD analysis project Ga0182015, IMG submission 120478) | Permafrost microbial communities from Stordalen Mire, Sweden - 712P3M metaG | ecosystem: Environmental > Terrestrial > Soil > Wetlands > Permafrost | place: Sweden: Stordalen | collected...
ATGCCTGCGCTATCCAATATCTGACCGGTAATATGAGCCACGTCGCGACCATCGGCAGAGATCGCCTTTCTATCTACCAATAAACTGATTGCTGCCGGTTCTCCGGTTGTCCGGACTTCAATCATCGACGCTACACTTCCGTCTTTAATTCCTACCGCTTTCAACGTGCCCGGCTCATACGGGACATCCCATGACAGATGCAGATCAGCCGTGGTACGCAACACTTTAGCTCGAGCGGGCATGTTTCCCCATCTGAGTTCCATGCCTAATCGGGGGAATTCGTATCCCTTCACTCCCAACGATTTGTCGTTGAGAAACAGCTCAACGGTATCGCAGTTCGTGTAGCACGTTACCGGAATAACCTGGCCTTCTTTGCCTCGCCAATTCCAGTGAGGAAAAATGTGCAGCACGGGTTTCTGTGTCCATTGACTCTGGTAGAAGTAGAAGCCATCCTTCTTGAAGCCGCAGGTATCGAGCACTCCCGTCGAAGATCCCTTCATAGGCCATCGGGCTTCGCCGAGATGATCGATGCCCGTCCACATGAAGTCGCCCGAGACGTAGTCATAGGTGCTCACAAATTTCCATTGCTGCTCCACGTCAATATTTCTGCCACGCAAGAATTGAGCAAAGCCCGCGGGCAGGCTGGCGGAGGACAATTCGGGATACTCGCCCCGAATGCCGCCCATAGCCTCGCTCTCGGTCCCAACGAATCTCCGTTGCGGATACCCGTGGCGGTCTATGCTGTAGTACTTTTCTTTGCGATCGCGCCAGCGGTCCACATAGTTGTAGCCCACCACATCGAGCAACGCGAGAAACTCGGGACGCGCAGCTTCAGAAGCCGGCTCAGACGCAATATGATCGCATCCCGCCGTTACGGGACGGCTCGGGTCCTCGGAACGAAAAACTTTGAGCAACTTGCCCAGCGTCTCCGCACCATTGGGAGCGCCCTGATCGCCGATTTCATTCCCTGCGCTCCACAACACTACTGAAGGATGATTGCGATCGCGGCGCACGAAGTTTTGCACGTCCCGTTCATACCACTCGTCAAAATAGTTGGCGTATCCGTTAGGACCAATCTGCCCCTTCGGCACTTTCCATTCGTCGAACGCTTCATCCATCACCAAAAATCCCATGCGGTCGCACAGGTCAAGAAATTCCGCCGCGGGCGGGTTATGGCTGGTGCGGATGGCGTTACAGCCCATTTCTTTCAGAATCTCCAGCCGCCGTTCCCAAACTCTTTCGGGCACCGCCGCTCCAACGCAACCGCCATCATGGTGCAGGCAAACTCCATTCAACTTCACCCGCTCGCCGTTCAACACGAATCCTTTGTCAGCATCGAACACGGCGTCGCGAATCCCAATCGGAGTTTCATATTCATCCACTGTGCCGTTTGCAGTTTGCACGGTGTTGCGAATCTTGTAGAGATAAGGAAGGGCCACCGACCACAGGTGCGGCTTGTCCACCTGCATGGTTTGGACGAATTCATAGTCGGCCCCAGATGCAATTTCCTGGACGGCTTGTGCAGTCAGGACTGCTCTGCCTTCGTTATCGACCAGGCTGCTGACCAGCGTGCATCGAGTCGCGCTATTTCCTTCGTTCCGAATCCTGGCACGAATACCAAGCGTGGCCGCATCGCCTGATACCTGAGACGCGCTGACAAACACGCCCCACGGCGCGACGTGGACTTTATTCGTAGACAACAACCAGGTATGCCGGTAAATACCAGACCCCGAATACCAGCGGCAATTAGTTTGATGAGAGTTGTCGACTCTCACGGCAATCACATTCTCGCGGCCGAAGCTTAGATAAGGAGTGAGGTCATAGAAAAAAGGAACGTAGCCATAAGGGCGTTTTCCCAGCCATTGGCCGTTAATCCACACCTCGCTAAGTTGGTAAATGCCGTCGAATTCGATAGTGATTTTTTTATTTCTGTAGGATTCCGGCACGCGAAAGCGCTTGCGATACCAGCCAATACCAGTCGGCAAATAAGCGCCGCAAGAACTGGATGGCTCGCTTTCACTAAACGGACCCTCGATGCTCCAGTCGTGCGGCAGCTTTAGAGACCGCCATCCTGCGTCCGAAAATCCCGGCAGGTGTGCGCCAGGGAAATCACCTCTGCCAAATTTCCAGTCCAGATCAAAATTCTCCCTGATTCTTGGCGCGACTGATTCGGCCGGCGATTGCGCAAATCCGACGCCGGCAAACGAGGACGCTGAGACCAATGCCGCTGCGCTGGCCCCCTTAAGAAGTTGCCGTCGGCTGAGCGAAGACTGCAACACCCCGCCGTCGTTTATTGATTTTTCGACTTCGTCCTGGCTCACTTCTCGCTCTCCTGCGCCTCGTCAGCTTCGGGCGCTTGCTGCCGGTTCATCTGCCGGTAGAGTTGCCGCACCTGATCTTTCGTTTTTCGGATTTCCTGAAACAGGTGCATTTCTTTCGTCGCCCGATCTTTCATAGATAAACGCTCGTAGACTTGCGCCAGCCGGTAGTGAGCAGTCGCATTCAATGGATCCCCTTGCACCGACATCTCTAAATATTTTTTCGCCTCTTGCGGCTTGTCCATTGCCATGAGCACGCGCCCAAGGCCTAGTTGCGCTTCGGTGTCCTGCGGATCCAGCCTGAAGGCTGCTGAGTAGTCCCGGAATGCCTGATCCAGGGCGGAATTTTGCATGGCGATCTTTCCAAACTCGCACTGCACCTTTGCGCTGTCTCCGTCTGTAGCGATCGCCGCTTCCAATTCTTTTTTCGCCGCCTCCTGCGTTGAAGAATCGTTGGGCGCCGACTGAAGCAGCGCCTGCGCCAATTCGTAGTGCACGCCAGGTATGTGGGGGTCGATTTGCAAAGCTTTTTTGTAGTGCTCGGTAGCACCGGCAAGATCGCCCTCGTTAATTAGGCGTTCGGCGATTATCTGTTGCATCTGCGCCGAGCCCGGGGCAAGGACGGCGAGCTTGTCGAGCGTATCTTCAGCCAGTTCCTGGTAAAGCCGCTGCGCCATGTAGAGGATGTCGACGTCATCGGGATTGAGATCCACCAGCTTTTGTATTACCGGCATCGCATGTTCCGAGTCACCCTCCTGTTGGTAGAGCCGGGCCAGTTCCATCCCTACCTGGGTGCGGAGTTTGGGGTCAATCAGCTTCGAGAACGAACTCTCCAACAATTTCTTCGCGCCCGCATTTCCCAACCGCGCCTCACAGATTGCTAGTAAAGCTTGGGACTGCACGAGCGAAGGCTTGATCGTCACCGCTTTCCGCAAATTTTTCTCGGCGCTCTGATAGTCGCGACTGAAAAACGCAATTACGCCCAGGTTCGCATAAGCCTCGGCATTCCTCGGGTCAAGCGCCAGAACTGCGTCGAGCTCTTTGACGGCTGAATCTGAATCTTTCTGCTTGAGATAAATTGCGGCTTTGCGCAGGTGTTCGCGAATTTCTGGAGTGTTGCCGGAAGGCCTGGTTTGCGCTGTCGCCGCCGTAAGAGTGCTGATCATAAGGAAGAGAACCACTGGATCGCGGCGTAGGAATCTCTGTTCGGCAAACCAACAGCGAAAGGCACAAAGTCGATCGCGCAGAAAGTTTTTCATTGAAAACCTGTGACCACGGGATTAGAGCCGATTCTCGCGCCCCTCTCCTATTATGATCGATGAGTTACGGTCATGGTCGCGCGCGAATTAGTTTTCCCCGTCGAAGCCGGGAAAAAGTGCGGAGCACCGGATCCCAAACCGCTTCCGGCACTCCGCGGGAAAGTTTGATTGGATTTTGCCTGTGAGCTCAGAACCTGACGTGAGCCCCCAGTTGTATGACTCGCAGGTTCCCGTTATTAGTGGGACTGGTGATGGTGCCGGCAGTGCTATCCGCCAATGCGCCGTTGCTGGCTCCGCATGAGACAGCGCCACCCGCGCATGAGTTGTAGCCGACGTTCGCGTCCGGGTTTTGGAAGTTGACGTGATTGAACGCGTCAAACGCATCCGCCCGAATTTCCAGGCTTATCCTTTCGTGAATGGGAAATTCTTTGGCGAGACTCAAATCCACGTTCGAGAAGCCCGGCCCGATCAACGTGTTTCGATGAGCATCGCCAAAGGTTCCTGGCGTGGGGTCGGCAAACGCCGCGGGATTGAACCACTCATTTCGGGAAGGATTAGAGACATGTGGGTCGCCAACTAGTTCCGGATACAAAGTGGAACCTGCATTGAACGATGTACTCAATCCGGGGTCTATACCACTGGCCACCGAGCTTTGTATGACCGGTGTGAAGGGCACACCGGAATGCCATTGGAAGAGAGTCGAGATGCGCCAGCCGCCCGCGATCTGATCGAGCGGCCCGTGCAGGACAAACTGCCGCCCACGGCCGAATGGCAGCTCGTAGAGAATCTGTCCGACCACAGTGTGCGTGGCGTTGAAATCAGATAATCCATAGTTAGCGGCCGGGCTATACGCGTTCTGGTAGAGGTCAATGCCCGAACCGTGACCGTTCCCGGTCCCGGTATCAACCGATTTCGACCAAGCGTAATTTGCCTGGAAATTCAACCCATACGAGAGCCTTTTCTGTACCCGCACCTGTAATGCGTTGTAGTTGGAGTAGCCATCGTATATTTGAGCCTCGATGCTGTTAAACACCGGGTTGGGATTGCCGCAGTGATAAGTGGTACAGCCAAACAGGCTGGAAGGAGCCTGGTCGATATCAGTCTGGAAGTTCAAGTTCCTGCCGCGTGTGTTCACGTAGCTGGTATCCACCAGAATGCCGCCCTGAAATTCGTGCTGAATGCTGAGCAGAAATTCCTGGACATAGTCGGTGGGCATATCCCGTGGGTAATATTCCACGCCGCTGAAGTTGGAGACAGTTGACGAGATAGTAGAAGGAGTCGGAAAGACCACCATGGTGCCAGGCGGAGGTCCCGCAGCCAGTTTGAATGCATAGCTGCCATTGTTGTACCCGTTAGGTCCGACTTGATGTGGATCGAAGCCAAGACCGAGTGCGCCGTCGGTATAATTCTCGGCGTCGCGTGGCGCGTCGAAAATACCGTAGCTTGCCCGCAACGACGATTTGTCTCGAAATGCCCAGGCGAAGCCAACCCGGGGAGCGAATTCCTTATAATCCCCATTTTGGATGGTGTTAAGCTTCCCTCCGAAAGCCGGATCGCTCTGACCTCCAAATAAAATGGCGCCGTTATAAAGGCCGCCGTCAGCTGGGTTCGACAGGTGGGGATCGTAATCGCCAAACAAGTTATCTTTCACCCCCCAGCCCGATTGCATCTGCCAGCGCAGGCCGAGATTTAGCGTCAATCGCGGTGTGACCTTGAAGTCATCGCTGGCGAACAAAGCCGAGCCCCACATATGCGCGCTGGTCGGATCTGATTCGGAGACATACCAGCCATAAACGTCTCCCGCCAGAAAATCGGCATATGGGATTCCGGTGACGCCGCCATTAAATTCGAAATGCCCGGAGTCGACGTCCCCCCAGTTGGTATAGTTCTGGTAGTAACGGTCGTATTCGCCGCCTACCTTAATCGTGTGCTTGCCGCGAATAAGGGTCAAAACATCGGAGACGGTATAAATTCCCTCGCCTAGGACCGCATCAATGTTGCCGTTACCTGCGGTATTGCTACCCAGGTTCGTCGGTCCGGCGGTCGCACCCTGGTCAATCTTAATATTAGGGAAAACATTTGCCGGAGAATTTGTCCCATAAGTCGGTTCCAACCCCAGTGTCGTGGGATCGTTCTTACCCAGCGATGGCGGCACGTACTTATCGAGCTCGCGGCTGGCGCCGACGCGGAATTCGTTCAGCAGCGTGGGGCTAATCGTATATACGTCCGAGACTTGGCCGGTCAGATTGTCGGTATCCCCAGATTGCGTGGAAGTTGCGTCATTCGGAAATAGAGGATCGGTCGGGACATAAGTCGAGACCGTCGGAAAGTAGTTAAAGCTGAACGAAACCCGCTGCTTCGAGGAAAAATCATAGTCGGCTCTGCCCGTATACCAGGTATCGGTATCCGGACTGCTGCCATTAAACACATAATTATTGGTAAGGGGACAGGTCTGCGGGGTACTCGCGGATACATTCACCGGCCCCGGACATCCGGCCAGCCAGCCTCTTGCTCCTGATGCTGGAAAGTAGGTCTGGAGCTTCAACGCTACCGGATCCTGAGTTCCCAACAGCGTACCAGTGGGACTGAAGGCCGGACCTGTAGACCCCGGAACGCCGTAAAAGTCTCCTGCCTCTTCAGCCGCAGTCGGATAGCTGTACAGGGCAGAATTTGGAGTCGACGAAGGATTTCGCTGGTACAGGAAGAAGAAAAATAATTTATTCTTTATGACCGGGCCGCCCACACTCCCGCCATATGTGTTCCAGTGCTCGACGGATTTCGGGCCTGTGGTATTAAAGAAGCCGCGCGAGTTCAGCGCAGTATTCTGAATGTATTCGTATGCGCTGCCGTGCCACTGATTCGTCCCGCTTTTGGTTATCACGTTTATCGAGGTGAGGCCGCTGCCATATTCCGGCGGAGCGTTGGCGGAACTGATGCTTACCTCGCCGATCGCATCAACCGGCATATAGTAATTGCTGCCATTGAAATCTCTAGGAGCTGTACCAGGACCTCCGTCCGACAGAAACATAACGTTGTAGGATTGGGTGCCGTTGACCCCAATCGCCTGTCCGTTCGCTTCGCCTGCCCCTCCGCCGGTGTTCACTCCGGGAATCAGCTGGGTCATCTCCGCGCGCCAGTCGGTGCCCACAATCGGCGCCGTGCGAATGGTTTCGGTGCTGAGGTTCACATGCTGGTCCGAAGTCTCCGTTTCCACCACCGGAGCCTCGCCTGTCACTACAACCTGCTCATTCACAGACCCCACTTGCAAGGTGCCATCGACCGCAAGCGTCTCAATCTCGAGAGAAATTCCCTCGCGGACGAAATTGCGGAAGCCCGCCTTCGAGAATGTGACTTTATACTGGCCCAGCGCAAGCGAAGGCACGTCGTAGATACCATCCGCGTTGGTAGCCGCGGCTGTGCTGACGCCAGTCTGCGTGTTGAGAATGATCACAGTGACGCCGGACACCAGAGCCCCGGAAGAGTCTATGGCAGTGCCTTTTATTTCGCCCGTGTTCGCATTTTGTCCAAAGGCAAGACCCGGTACTAAGGTTGCTGAAAGCAGCAGACCTATGCGGACATACTTGCTAACTCTTTCAAAACTCATCGCGGAGCCTCCTCAGCCTGATTCGCGTTCTGAGCGCTGCCGATTTGCGCACCGCTCGCCCGAAATCTTCCGGCCGGAACTTGGGACACGTACTGAGTGCCGAGCGGGATGGTATGCTGAACCGCCGAAGCGGCGAATCCGCCAAAAGTTGTATTCACGAAAAGTATTTAGCTTGACAACGATATACGACGTGTGACGGGACTAGAGGTGGACCAGACCTCGTTGCAGGGCTGTGATTACGGCCTCCGTACGATCACTTACATCCAGGCGCACCAGAATCGCGCTGACATGGCACTTGACGGTGGCTTCGGCGATCCCTAACACGGTGGCGATATCCTTATTGCTTTTTCCGTCCGCCAGCAGGCGAAGAACCTCTTGTTCTCTGGCGCTTAAATCGGAATCTGGCATTCTCGATGCCAGGGCTCGCGCCACCGGCAGCGGCAGGAAGCGCCCTCCTTTGTGCACGCGTTGTAGCGCCTCCACTAGTGTTTGGTAGGGCATGCCTTTGATTACGTAACCTTGCGCTCCAGCTTCCAAAGCGCAATGAATATCAGCGTCGCCCTCATAGGTGGTGAGCACGACAAATCGGGCCGTCGGATAATTGGAGCGAATGGCGCGGATAGCGTCTACGCCGCTTATGCCCGGAAGGCGCAGATCCATGAGGGTCACATCGGGTTTGTGTTTCGAAAACAGAGTGATAGCTTCCTCGCCGGTGCCGGTTTGCGCCACCACCGACATATCCGGGCGCGCATTTACGATAGAGGCAACTCCCACACGCATCAGCGGATGATCGTCGACAACCATTACTTTGATCTTCGGTGCGCTATTCATAGACGGAATCATATTTGTAACTTCGCCCCAGTCACGGCAACTTCCTTGCGCGGAATATGCAGCGTCAGCTCCGTTCCCGCCCCTGATTCACTCTTTAATGCGAGCGTGCCGCCTATTCGCTTCATGCGTTCTCTCATGCCGACCAAGCCGTAGTGCCCGTTGGACGCCGTGGAGACGCTCTCCGGGTCAAATCCGCGACCGTTATCGCGCACCCGCACCGTAAATTCGTACCTTCCGAAATCAATCATTACTCGCACGCTTCCCGGCTGCCCATGGCGAATCGCATTGTGCAGCGCTTCCCGCACAACCATCAATAGTTCGTGCGCCGTAGATTGATCCAGATCAAACGGCTTTCCCGAAACCTGATACTCCACAGGCACTCCGAACTCGCGGCTGACCTGGAGCGCCATATTCCCCAGCACCGGACCAATGGCGGTAGCCGACCCATCGGCATGGCGCAGATCCCATACCGCCTCTCTCGCCTCGTGGATAGTAGTGCGCAACTGCGTGCGCACGCAGCTCAATAAATCTTCTTTGGCCGAGGGTTCACTCTCGTCGAGACTGGAATGAGCCTCAAGCAACGCGGAAACTCCCGCGCATCCTTGGATGAGGGTGTCGTGCATTTCCCGCGCCAGTCGATTCCGTTCCTTCAGTACCGCCGCAAAACGAGAGTGTACCTGCCGCATGCGGAATTGATAGCCTCCCCACACCGCTGCCCCGAGCAGGAGCAGACAACAACCGACGAACCATGCCGTGCGATAGAAGTGCGGTCGTTGCACTATATCGACGCCCGTTTCCGCAATCTGCTGAGGAGCGCTCATCTCAAATGCCTGCACCCGAAATTTGTAGTGTCCCGGCGGAACGTTCGTATAGTAGGCCACGCGGCGGGACGACGCATCGGTCCAATTCTTGTCGAAGCCATCCAGCATGTAGCGGAAACGGACTCGTTCCTGCGAGCGCAACTGAATTACGCTGTAGTGCATTTCGATCTTCGCATTGTCGGGAGCAAGAGAGATGCTGCGCATATCCGGCACCTGAATACCGTCCGCCAATACCGAGTCGATTACCACCGGCGCCGGACCTTGCGGCGAAGCCGGAGTTAAAGAGACGCGAACCGGTCCTTTATTACTGGCAAACCACACCTCGCCCTGAGATGTGACCACTCCGCCAGGCTTCTCCGCGCCATACATTTGTGTAGTTGCCAAACCGTCGGAGATTCCATAAAGCGTCAAAGAAAGAGGATGCGACGGATCGTCGGCAATCACGTCCAACTCTCGCCGGCTGATTACCGAGATACCATTCGGGCCACTGAGCCAGAAATTTCCCGTGCGGTCTTCAAGCAACTCATAGATGCTGTTGCTGGCGAGGCCCTGCGCAGTGGTAAAGTGCGTCAGTTTCCCGAAGCGCCAGCGGTAAAGCCCGCCAGTTCGAGTTCCGAACCACAATCCCCCGTCTGAGTCCTGGCGAATGGCCCAGATCTTTTCGTGACGCAGCGCCTCCGTGACAGCATCGCTGACGAAGCTGCCTCCGTGCAGGTGGCTCACGCCCCGGTCGGTGCCCACCCAAATGTCTCCGCTACGATCTTCCGCCAACGTTCGCGTGCTGAAATAGCAAAGGCCGTCGCGCTCCTGGTAGCTGGTAAACCGGTCAGCATTCCAGCGGCTCACGCCTTCGTCGGTTGCGATCCATATACTGCCGTCTTTGCCCTCGAGAAAAGCGCGCACGAAATTGTTGACCAGACCATCCTTAACCATGTAGTGGGCGAGTGCAGAGCCGTTCTGCCGGAAAACTCCTCTGCCTTCGGTACCAATCCATAGTTCACCCTCATTGTCGCGAAAAACATTTCGCACCCGCACGTCGCTGATCCCCGGGAAACTTACGCGCGTGGCCTTGCCATCGTGAAATCTAAAAAGATTGGCGGCCGCAATCCAAAGGTCGCCGTTGTGATCTTCATATACCGTTTCGGCGTCGTAGTCGCCCGCGTCCGGTAACGCGACTGTTTGAATCGGCGTCTTGCTCAACCTCAGCATCCCCGCCTGCGTTCCAATCCAGATGTTCTTCTCGATGTCTTCGAATAGGTTCAATGCGGTATTGCTAGGCAGACTCCCAGGGGCGGTCATCTGCGAAAATTGTCCGTTCCTGTACTTATAAATCCCGTGTCCGATAGTCCCAATCCAAAGGGTGCCGTCCGAAGTTTCACGCAGAAACCGCACCGTGCCGCTCGTCTGCTTCACGGCGCGAAACGAATCAGAATCCGCAGCCATGCTATAGAGGCCACCGATTGTGCCCACCCACATGGTGCCGTCACGGGTTTGAGTTATCGACTTCACACGATTCTCGCTGCCTTCACCACTAAGCCGAAACTCGCGATGAGTTTGCCCATCAAGGCAGAACAGCTTGGAACCTCCGGCCCAAAGCCGGCCTGAGTTATCTTCGTGGATGGCATGAACAGCAATCGCCGGAATGCCATTACTGTTGTCAACTCGCTCGATTCGATCTGCCGCAAACTGAAACAACCCATTGTCGGTGCCAATCCATATGTGTCCTTTTGTGTCCTGATAAACCACCCGCACAAAATCGTTGAGCAGGCCGTCTTTTGCGGAGAACGGTCGAAAAGCGCCGTCCTTATAACGAATGAGGCCGCCGCCTTCGGTGGCAATCCACAGCGCATCATCGCTGGTGACAGTCAGACCAAAAATGTTGTTCTCGGAAAAAGCGGGAGTATTATCGCGGTCGAATAAAACCAGCCGGGCCCCGTCAAAACGCAGCAGCCCACCGGTGGTTCCAATCCAGAGATATCGATCTTTGGTTTGGGCAAACGCCTGGACGGTCTCTTCCGGAAGGCCATCCTGCATTTGCCAGGTGCGCGAGGTGTAATTGATGGTCTCTTCGGCGAAAGCGAAGGCACTGGTGAAAACGACGCAACAAATCAACGCTAAACCTAAGCCCCGAGCCCAAAGCATGGAATTGCCCTTCGCGGTGTGCATTATATCGCCGAATCCCTGGCATGCGCGATGAGAACTCCTGGGTTTCAGCGTGTGACCGTCACTTCATACCAGGTCGTGACTGGATTCCCAATCGGAATCTCCCATCCCCCGGCTTTTTTCTCAGCGCGAAGCGCTTCCCCCATCGGCTGCCCGGAGCCGTCGAGGGCTTGCGCCGAAACAACTCTCGCGCCATCCAAATGCCGCAAAGTGATTCGCCCAACCACCGGCTCGATCAGTGTCGGCGGCCCGCCCCACTCCGAGAGATTGCTGCGCCGCTCATTCCACCGCATCCCCGTGTTCTCCACTCGTGATCCCAGCGTCAACAGTAATTTAGAAGCGCGAGCTATTGGCTGGGGTTCCAACGAAGTCAGAACAATCGTGCAGAAGCGATTCTGTACGTCGGCGGACAGATTGCTCACCGATTTCCCATTCGCCTTCACAAATCCAATCAACGCCTGCGATCGTGGAGTATCCACGGTCACCAATCCCGTCATTGCGGAAGAGTGGTACCAGGCCAGTTGGCCGGTATCGGAGACAATAGGATTTGAAACTATAGGCGCAGGCACGGGTGGTGCGGGTGCACTAACCAGCGAGAGAATGCGCGAGCCATGCTGAAGCGGAATGGCCAGCGGGAAGCCGGGCGTGAAATAGGGCCGATCCGTCGCCGGCAACAGCAGTGTGCTGTCGAAGATTTGCTCGTGTGTATAGGAGCGCAGAACGGTCGAGTTGGCCGGACTCACATCGCCTCGCAGAAACATTAGAGCGCCTGCGGCCAACTGCGGCATTTTGACCGGATCCAAAGAAATATCAAACGCGTCCCCTATGTAAGGCTTCCAATCCGGCGACGCTTTGGGTTCAAACGTATACCAGATGACAGCATCCCAATCCTGAAAAGCGGCGTAAGCGGCGAGAATCGGAATGCCTTCGCTATCCCAATCGTTGGGAAACGGATTGTTGACTTCGCTGACCGTGTAAGGCTTGCCTGCCACCGGTGTGCGGGACAATTCCACCACCGTCGAATTGAATGGATCGTTCACCATCGGCGCCTTGATCTTGTTTTCCCAGTCATGTTGCCAGTAAGTGTGCCCATCATTCGTATCGAACGATGAGGTCGCCAGCAGCAGAGGATATCCGCTGCTGGTATGGCCGTGATCCGCGGTCGTCATGATCAGTGACTTCACGCCGAGAGTGTTTTTCAGATAATCGCGCATCTCTTCCCAGTACCCGCGCTGGATGTCGAGAAAGAAACGCGACTCTGCGTATAGCCTTTCTTTCGGAGCGGTCTCGATCTGTGCCCGGCTCTGTAGCAGAGGGACCTGATCGCCGGCGGAGACTTCCGCAATTTGTTTTGACCGCCGCAAATCCTCGGCGCTCAGGTTTTTCTCGATCCAGGTATTGTAGAGGCCTGTAAGTTCGTGGTCATAGTATTCCATCGGTCCATGGAAGCCGACCCAAAGCGCGTTTTCATTGTTAATTTCGACCATCGCGACCGCGGGATCATTGCGATATTCCAACTTGGTGTAGGGATTCTGGTGAGCCAGCAACTGCTGTGCATACTCCTTTTGCAATTCGATGATTCGCGGATCAAACAGGCTGATCCCTTTGGCGCCCTCGCGGATTTTCTGATAATCTTCAACACCGTCGCCAGCCTTGAACGGACGGCCCACCAGCAGATTGAAATTGATGTAAATCCCGCGCTTCTCCAACTCAGCGATGAAAAAGTCCTCGCGATCGAATGCCTCAGGATCGAGAGCGCGAGTGTCATCGCGCTTGCCGTCGATCAATCCCCGCGGCGTAGGCAAATCGAGAAATTGAAAGCGCACGCAGTTCACTCCAAAACGCGCCAACGTGGCGGCCCACAGCGCAGCATCTTCCTTGGCAGGAATCATCACCGAGCCTTTGCTCCAGTCGGTGATGTTCACTCCCCAAAATCGAATGCGCTTCCCGTCGCCGGTAACCAGATGCGCGCCGCCGCTTCTAACGAATCCATGCTTCCCAGCCGGCGCATCGAGCAGGAATGAGACATCGACCCGCGAGTGCCCGGCCATTGCTGTGCGATGGTCGATCGTGAATGGTTTGAGAACCGAGTCAGTTTGGCCCCGCACTCCGCATGGCAGCAGCAGACATAGCGAACCCAACAGAAAAAAACGATATCGAATGCTCATGAACAATCCTCAAGACGGGATCTCAGTGATTTGTCGCCATCCTATTCAAACCGAAAAGCGCGAGATTCGAATCAGCCTTGCGTATGATTTCGTGTCTCCGAGTTCGCCGAGTATTCTGCACACGCTTCTCCGAACTTTTCTATCCCCGGCTTTGCGGAACTGGCGCGTAAAGTCGGGCTGCCACAATAGTGAACATGACTCTAAATAGTCAATAATCGCGGACATTTCGCGGCATATAGATCCACATGTGCATCTGCGACGCACGTCACCCAGATATCTGGTCTTCTTATACGTCTGGGAGGAGAAGCTAAGATTTCAGGCTAGCGGCACGCGTTTCTTGTCCGTTCTTCATTAGATCAAATCAGGCGTGGCTCGCGAATGCTTCCGGTGAACGCCGGAAGCATGAACCGGACTGCGCATGTAGTTCCACTGCTCACATCATCGCCGTCGGCGGTGCGGGTTCGCTGGGATCTCCGGCGCTCGATATTGGCAGGCGGATCAGTAAAACGGTGAGGCCGAGCAATACGACAATCCCAGCCAGATACGAGGGGTGCTCGAAAAACTGCTTCGATTTGATCCATTCCGCCGCCGACCTCAACCACGGGGTGTGCACGTAGGACAATGCAATCACCGCAGCCCAAACCAGTCCAAAGACAGATTCTCCGGCAATGAGTCCAGAGGCGACCAGAACGCCCGCATTGTCGACACGCGCCATCTGGGCTTCGTTGAATCCTCGACGCCTCGCCAGCCAGTCTCCCAATGACCGAATTGCTCCGCCGACAAAGATTGCAAAAGTTGTCTCGAACGGCAGATACATTCCGACTGCGACCAGCATGGGACTGCGCACCCGCATCATGATCAGCGCGACGCCCAGGAACATTCCGACTACAACCAGCGCCCACGGCATATCCCCACCGACGATTCCGACCGCGAGCGTCGCCATCAAT